>Ga0307475_10000086_pt1 | contig 50388 bp, 32 predicted proteins | sample atmos_gasesECM1C_FD_203317 | JGI IMG/M metagenome (GOLD analysis project Ga0307475, IMG submission 203317) | Hardwood forest soil microbial communities from Morgan-Monroe State Forest, Indiana, United States - atmos_gasesECM1C_515 | ecosystem: Environmental > Terrestrial > Soil > Temperate... | reverse complement strand
TTGCGGATCCCCATTTAGAATTGCCTCTCCAGAGCGAGTAACGAGCAAATTTCAACTAGGGACGACACAAACATCACCGCTCCGCGGGCTTAAGGTTTGTCCGGAGCCGATGTCCAGCTCGCGGCACCATTGTCAGCTATCGCGAAGGCTCACCACAGCTGTACCGAGGACCAGTCTCGGTACAGTCGAGGTACAGCGCATCATGAGTACTGCTAGGGTGTTTTGTTGCCGCTGGCTTTGGCTGACCGCCGGGCCACAAGGCGGCCATCAACCGCGACACCGATCGTTCAAACTGACCGGGCTCGCTGCCTACGGGGACGAACTCGTGCAGCGGCGCGCGAGGAATCTAGCGCAGGTTTCCGAGCGAAGCAACCTAATTCTTGGGCTTCGCACACTAGGCTATTGAGCCTTGAAAGCGACGAGTTGCATGACCCACGGCCCGGAAACGTTCAATGGCGCCGTGGCGCTGTAGCTCCCAGTTGTGGTGACCATTTCGTCTTCGACGATGTCGTGATCCGGCTGCGTGAGAATCCGCATGGTAAAGCCGTTGCCCGGACCGGCGTTGCTGGTCCAAACCGCGCTGGCACCAAGGACGAGATCGTTCGCGTTGGTCGTGGTTGCCAAGCCGCTGTTGGTCGGTGAATTTGTTCCGCTGTTAGCCGCAACCACGTCGAGCGGGCTCGTGAGATTGGCGCCACTGTATTCGAGGATGCGAACATCCGGGAAGAAAGCAGCGTCGTTGAAGGTGACGGCGACGGTGTTTCCGTTCGCGGCTGCGGCTGCAATGTTCTTCGCGTAGTAGATCGAGGCGCCGACGGGTTCGGCACCGCCCACCGACGTGGGACCCACGGCCTGTGTATAGGTATTTCCCATGGAATCGGTGAGCGAACTGACCTGCGTGGTGGTATCGAACCATGCTATAGCAACGACAATTAGGTCGCCGGCCGATTGCGCTGCCGTAAACGTGACGTTTACTGAGGAGACCGAACCCTGAGGATCTGCGTAGTTGCTTTGGACGAACTTGACTGTGGCCGGATTAGTGCTCGTGATGGTGAGAATGACGTTCGCCGAGTGAACCAGCGACCCGCTCGAGCCGGTGATAGTCAGAGTTGAACGGCCAGGCGGCGTACTTGTCGTCGTGGTGATTGTCATGGTCGAACTTCCCGACCCGGTGATCGAGGCTGGAACGAACGAGGCGGTGGCTCCACTTGGAAGCCCGCTGGCCATCAAACTGACTGAGCCATTGAATGTACCCACCGCTGCTACAGTGGCGGTGTAGGTAGCTTTGCCTCCGGGAGCCACTGAGACCATTCCCGGTGATGCAGTCAGGGTGAAGTCTGAGGGCGTCACGTTCAGGACCACAGTCGCTGTGTGTGTCAGTGACGCGCTGGTGCCCGTGATCGTCAGCGTCGGGCTGCCGGTGGGAGTGCTCGTCGTCGTGGTGATCGTCAGAGTCGAATTACCCGATCCAGTAATCGAGGCTGGGCTGAATGAGGGCGTTGCACCGCTGGGCAAGCCGCTCGTGACGGCCAAGTTCACCAAGCCACCGAATCCGTTCAGAGCCCCGACATTGATCGTGTAAGTTGCGGTTCCACCGGGACTCACCGCCGCGGAACTAGGCGTGGCTTTTAGCGTGAAGTCAGTGACGTCCAAGGTCACATTGGCGGTGTGAATCAGCGAGCCGCTGGTGCCGGTAATGGTTAGCGTCGGGCTGCCGGAGGGAGTGTTCGTCGCTGTAGTGATCGTCAGAGTCGAACTGCCCGGCGCCGTGACCGAAGCTGGGCTAAACGAAGCCGTCGTTCCGCTGGGTAAGCCTCCTGTGACTGCCAAGTTGACCGAGCCGCTGAAACCATTCAGAGACCCGACATTTACGGTGTATGTTGCGGTTCCACCTGGATTCACCGGCGCAGTGCTGGGATTCGCCGTCAGCGTGAAGTCGGGCGCAGTTGAACTCCGCAGCCGAAGGATGTAGGGCGGGATGTTCGCGTCGTTGACCAAAACGAAAGCGTCGAGCGCAGCGAAGTAACGAAAGCGGCCGAAGGTGCCATAACTAGTGTTGGGTTGATTGTTGGCGTGGGACGAATTCGGCGGCCCGTTAGCGAACGTCAGTTTCTGGCACGTCAGGCGCTTGTTGACCGCGTCTGGCGTCATGATGTAGACGCTGTTGCCTTGGTTCGGCCAGCCAACAAAATCATTGGCGACACTGTCAAATGCAATGCCAGGATTCGCAGCACTGATCGGATTCACGCCACCACTCAGAAATTCGGCACAGTTCGGATCGGCCATCGTGGCCGCAGTCCAATTCTGCTGGGTAGTCGAGGCGGGATTACTGATGTCAGCTACGAAAACGCCGTCGCCCGGATTACAGGTCCCTCCGCCGCAATTTCCCACCATCACAAATAACTTCCGGGTGGGGTCGATGGCGCCGCTCAGGTAGATATCGGTGACGAATCGTTCGCGCGGCGTGATCATGGTGTAGGTGTTGGTCGCGTAGTTGTAGGTGTACATCGCCGCGGAATCCATGATGAAGACCAGGCCGCTGTTGGGGTCGAAATCGGAAACAGTGCCGTAGGGATCTCCGCCGTTGAGTCCCGGCTGGGGGCCCGTCAATGTGGGGTTCTCGTGCACCCAGGAAGTGGAGTTCGAGAGATTGCTCAGCGAGATCGACCAGGTATTGAAGCTGCCATTGCCCAACAAGCAGCCGAGCGAGCCGTTCAAGATGAGCATCCGATATGGTCCGGGTATGAACGCCAGACCTCCGTAGTCTTCGCGGGAATTAGGAGCGAAATCAGGGTTTCCGGGAGGAATCCCATCAATGCAGTTGCTGGAGTTCGAATCATTGGTTGGAACGGTAGGATCTTTGAGCCGGGTGATGGTGATCGGGTTGGCAGTCAGGTTCAGCGAGTAGATTTCGTTCCCGTAGTAGTTGTTGTGGCCGCCGCCCCAGATGATCAGTCGATTGGCCGTGGTATCAGCAATCGCTCCATTCCAGGTTCGGATAACGTTTTGACAGAATTCTGTGAACAGAAACGGGTCGCCGCCGAAGTTGTTCGGTGGGCAAGCTCCGCTGTTGAGGAGCGCCGTCGACGTCGGGAGGGCCGTCCATCCGATCGTGGTTGGGAGCTGCGCGTGCGCGGGCTCGACCCACAACGCAATCGGGATTATAAGTACGAGAAATCTCATCGACCGCAATAACAAAGCTGCCGCGGTAGATAGGCACGGAATGAACGGATGCGACGAAGCGACCTGTCGCGCAACTCGAGAAGCCGCCACGGATATAGCCTCCATGATCCCCCCGAAATCTTCACGACGCGTTCAAGTCCGCCACGAACTCTGGGTCGACACACGCCAAAAACTCAATGGCAATTCCCGCACGTTTTGCCGCAGCGACCGGGGGGGGGGCCCGGTGCACTACAAACCAACAATGCCAAACTTTATCTCACGTTTCCTAGCTGACTGGCAACGTAAGAATCGCGCACATCAACAGGCACGACGCCGAATCGGGATCTCATGGCCACTGCGACAGTCACCATTCCGCTGCCGATTTCGAAAACCATTCTCGATGTCGAAAGTAAGATCCATTCGCATCAGCGATGAAACGCCTGCCAGTGAGTTGGCAGTACAGCCACCGGCGTTCAGCATAATCTTCAGATACTGGATACTGAATCGATTCGTGAGGGAGGGCGAGCAGCTACTGCGTGAATTCGATTTCCATCCGGAGCGCATTTGGCCCTTGAAGCCACCGTCTGTCGAAGGGCGGAAATCAACCTGCGGAGAACGAGAGCTAAACCGATCAGGCCGGCTCCCACAATCAGCAGGCCGCGATGATCTGAGAGCGAACCCAACGAAACCATAAGTTCGAACATATACCACGTGTCTGCAGGTTCCGTTCCAAAGCTTCCAAGGATTAAGTACTTGCATTATCAGCGTGTTTCTACGGCTGATACTCTCATATCTACTCAAAGACATGAATCGCGTTGGCAACAACAGGAAGCTATTTTCCTCAGGTTCGCCCCATCAAAGCGCTTAGCGGGTCTAAGGCTAGGTTGCCATCGGACGGAGCGGGGCCAAGTTCTATACGGACTAGAACTCCCGCATCTTCTTGGACGCAGGGGACCGCCAAAAGTACGATTGGGAACGATCTCGGGCACGCGATTCCAAACGTATCAACTATCACGCTCTTGGTGATTTCGAGCGTCGCTTCAAGTGACGATGTTCGACCTGGAGCGAATGGAGTTCAGATCTGCCAAGCTGACGCGAGGACCGCCGACCCAGTAGAAGGAGAACGAAAGCTACCTCGGCGTGATGTCCCACTTCGGACTTCCCGAAGCAAAGTCGGAGCCTGGGACCTTGTTTATGCACTTCATCGAAGAGCGAATCTTCTCGTATGCAGCCGATCCACGATATCCGCCCTCGGAACTCGTCAGCACATAGAAATACGACATCGCAGCCATGCCCTCCGCCGCATACCATTCGTCTGGATTTTGGCTCCCACACACGGGCCAGCCGGTGGCCTGGGAGGAATAGAAGGTTTGGTTCGCGACCCAGGAAGTGATCTGTTTCCCGCCAGCGTCGAGCGTCGGGTAGACGTAGTCGGATAGGTTGTATATGTTCGCAGCCGGATTCAACACCATATTCAGGTATCGGTTCGCAACGTATGCGAGCATCTGGCACACCCCATTCGTGTGAGGACAGAAGCCAAGATCGTCGATCCAGCCGATCATGACACTCGAGTACGCATTCTGGAAGTTTGCGTTTGCCGAAGAAGGAGCGTTAGGGCCGGATTGATTGAGGCGAGCGTTTGTCTGATACCCGCCCGAACCGTTCACTCCTTGAGTCCATGATCCGAGCTTCGTCCCGGCGCAGAGCGTATAGTTGGGACCTCGAACGGTGCTCCCATAGGCCCACGCCGCTGAGTAATCGCCCGGAATGTCGTAGGCGATATTGTGGCAGCCCTCCCAAACGGCCAGGTTTGCCAAAAGTTTGTCCTTGAAATAGGCCTGTTCTGGTGACCCGTCGAGCGCGATGAAGGCGCCGATGGCGTTCTCCCTCGCCATCCAGTCCGTGCCGCGCTCTTGGTCTATGTACCAGTAACCCGCCGAACCTTGACGCAAAGAGCCCATGCCACTTTGGACGCATGCTCGGGTGCCGGGGCTACCTGCGATCGCGTACGCCGACTGCATCACCTGCTCTTCGTAGTAGGCATACTGTCCGGTTGTTAGATAGGCCGCGTAAGCCAGATTCGGCCAGTGAGAGGTATCTGTGTCCCACCCATCGGTGTCTTCTCCCGAGCCCCCGAAATTGATCCAGTCCGCAGCGTAGTTCGTGTTGCAACTCTGCGTGGTTGTGTCGTCCAGACTTACTTGCGTTCGAGCGTTAACGGAGACAACTCTCCCAAAGGTCCCTACGCTTCCGCCTGAAGGTGCATCGAAGTGTTGGCCGTGCCCCGCATTTACGTCTGCTTCGCGGTAAAAGTAGGGAATCCTCCCTCCAAGATCGGCGTTCTCGATCATCACGTTGTACATGTTCAGGTTTTGGCTTATTAGGTAGAGGATGTCCCATGTGGCGAGGGGTCCGTGCCAGTCGGCGGCGCCTGTCGAGTCGAGGCCCTTCTGGAAATTGCCGATTCCGCCGCCTCCCGAATAGCAGTTCGAACATCCTTCAAGGACTCGGCTAGAGCCCAAGAAGCCTTTGACTTTTGAAGAAATGAGCGACGATGCTATTTCCAATTTTGGGTCCCAGTGAGGAACGAATCTCGTCCGTGCAAGGTACGGCCAGTTATGATCCACGGCCACTTGCGTAAGCTGGTTTGGCTGATTCAGCCAGTAGGTCTTATGCCACCGGGAGCGAGTGATCTGGGTAAATGACCCGTTCGTATACTCCGCGACGGGATCCGCACTTCCGCCGGTGAGTACGACACTGTACTTTTGGTCGCGCGCAGATTCTACGGGATTCGTTGAAGCCCAGACGTCTTCCAGGGTATATCCAAGTTGAACGGCATTGTTCTGTGGATAAAACCAAGCTTCGAATATTGGGTGCAAAGGATTCCCCGGCAACCCGTCGGTGTTCAGATCGAAACTTCGAGCTGGAGTTCTGTCTTCCAAGATAACGGCAGTAACGATCGGTCCCTTCAGCCAGTACGTACAGACGAACCTTCCCGCATCGATGTCGTTTCCAGGGTCATTGCAGGAGTCAGCGGCCGTGAGGATCGACCGGGCGCTAATGTGATGGCTGGCCGCACCAGTCAATTGGATTTGTCCGTCAAAGTTGTAGGCTGGGGCCAGCATGTCGGATTTCGCCAGATAGCCAGTGGTGCCATTGGATGTTTGGTTCGAAAACGAAACGGTGACAGTGCCCTTCGCAGGAACGCTCGGAACAACGAAACTGACGATCGCAAATTTTAGCGAACCATCCGGCCAACGGTTCTTTACATCGCACTGCGTCAGTAGCGCAGTACCGTTGATGGAAGCCTGAGCGAAATTGGGAATCTCGCCTTGCACAAACGGTCGCGCAACTGAGATAGGCTGATTTGTGTGTCCGGCCCGCGAGAGATCGGTGATTCTGATTTCATCGGCGTCGGGAAGCGCTCGAGAGCTCGGACCCTCGGGCGACGCGTTGCTCCCAGAAAAGCAGCCAAAGCCGAAAACGAAAACGGCCAGCGCTGCGGGTCGAATCCAGAACTGACTAATCACGCGCGTCCTCCGTTCAAACCGGAACAGACCAAGGAGTGGTCGTAATGTTGTTCAAAGCCGTTCAAGCTCCGAATCAGCGCGTCTCAGCTTTCGTTGCGGGACCGAGCCGCAGTAGGTAGGCATTGGTATTCGCTTGATTAACCAAGACGAATACATCCTTGTCAGGGAAATAGCGAAAGCGGCCGAACGTTCCGTTTGAGGTGTGCGGTGAGCCTTGGTGGGACGAATCGGGCGGCCCACCAGAAAAGGTCGCTGCAGCGCACGATTTCGTGTCCGGATCGAATAGATAGACCGTGTCGCCGAAGTTGGGCCATCCAACGATGCGATCGAGTGCCGGATCGTACGCCAGCCCCGGATAAGCTGCACTCAGCAAAGGTCCGCAGGTGCTGGAGGCCGCGCCAGTCCAGTCGTGCATCGAATAATTGCTGCCGGACGCGATCGAAATCATCTTCAGCCCGCCCCCAGCCGCGCCTGCAGCTCCAATTGCGAGAAAGATCTTGCGCTTCGGATCAATCACCCCATTCATATGGTAGTTGATGGCTTGGTTCGAACCGGCTTTCTTGTATCGATTCTTCTCGTAGTCATACTGCCAGAATTCCGCCGTGTCGTGCAGGAAAACCAGACGTGAATTGGGATCGTAGTCCGCAATTGCTCCGGGCGCCGCCGCCGGCGTACCCCCTTCGGGCCTCATGTTTTTCCAGGCGAGAGTCGCGAGATTCAGCATCCACGTGGTATTAGTCAAGAAGCCGCATTGATTCAGGCTGCCCCCGAAACTGAACATGAGATTTGCATGCGCGATGTACGCCAGCCCGGCGTAGGTATGCCGCGAATTCGGCTTGCCGTCGGACAATACCTCAACACACTTTCCCGAGGAGTTCACCGGACTCGGATCGTTGAGCCTTCGCGTCTGCAGGGACGTCAGATCGAAGGAATAGATCTCGTTACCGGCGTAATCTGCGTGGCCTCCGCCCCAAATTATCAACCGGTTCAACTTTGTGTCCGCGACCGCGCTGTTCCACGCAGCGATCACGTATTGGCAGTTCCCGCGAAAATCGTAGTCCTTCGTTTCCGGGGGGCACACCTGCTCCAACGCTGAGTCGGGCACCGCGTACCAACCCAGCTTCGCCGACATGTCTTCGGACGAGCTTTCGGCGACGTGAAAGGAGAAGAGCAAGGCCGCCGTCACGAGCAAAAATCGAACGCCACCGAACCATAGGTGCCGGATAGCCACAATGAAATGAGGAGTGTGGCAGCCAAACATGAGGAACGAGCTATTGTTTCATGCCGGCTACAGGATTCAAGTGGAAGTTTCCGGAGCCAGCCGTCCCGGAATGACGATCATGAGGAATTCAGTCGCCAGTCAGCGGGCGTTCGAGAGACTCAGCCCTTTGCGATCCTGACCGGAAGGTGGGCGAAATTCTGCGCTCACAAAATTGACTTGCTTCAACTCGAGCGTCAGGGTGCCGGGGGTGGATTCGTGGCCCGTGGAGTGATGTCCCACTTTGGGCTGGCCGTCGGGAAGTCGGCACCCGGCGTGTTGTTCACGCAGCCCAGTGCATCCTGCGCCGATCTGAGTGTGTTGTAAGCTGTGGCTCCGCTGTAGCCGCCCTGCGAGCTGGTCATGGTATAGAAATAGGACATCGCGGCCATGTCTTCTCCCGTGTACCATTCGTCGGCATTCTGCGCTCCACACTTGGGCCACGAAGTAGGTTGGGCAAAGTAGAAGGTCTGATCTTCCGCCCAGGAGGTGATTTCGCCGCCGCTTGAATCGAGCGTCGGGAAGACGTAGTCGGACAGGTGGTAGATGTTGGACGCCGGGTTGAGGGCTTCGTTGATGAAGTGATTTGCTACATAGCCGAGAATTGCGCAGTTTCCCGGACAATATCCCAGGTCGTTGATCCATCCAATCATCACGGCGGAGTAGGCATTTTGAAAATTTGAATTGCCATCCTGAGGGGCACCGGAGAATTGCGAAGCAGGGCAAGGAGACGCCGTGTTTCCGAGGCAAAGAGGAAAGTTCGCAGCGTATCCATTCGGGCCGACGGCTGGGCCATGTGTCCAGGCACCAAGTGGTGTGCCGGCCGCGGCTAAATTGTTGATGCGAACGGTATTTCCGTAGGTCCATGCGGCGGCGTAAGAGCTTCCGAGATCGTTCGGAAGCTTATGGACCCCTTCCCACACGGCAATGTTCGCTCGCAGTTTATCTTCGAAATATGCTTTCTCGGGTGATCCGTCCACCGCAATAAACGCGCCGAGAGCGTTCTCTCGCGCCATCCAATCGGTGCCACGCTCTTGGTCAACGTACCAGTAGCCGGCTGATCCCATTCGCAGCGATTGGTTGTTTGTCGGTTGTGTGCAAGCACGAGCACCCGGGGAAGCGGCAATCGCGTAGGCTGCCTGCATCAGTTGTTCCTCATAATAGGCGTATTGTCCAGTCAACAGGTATGCGGTGTAGGCGAGGTTCGGCCAGTGGGAAGTGTCGAGTTCTGACGTCCCCCAGACCCCCAAGTCCTGGCCGCCTGTTCCAAAGTTAATCCAGTCGGCGGCGAAATTGTTGTTGCAGCTTTGCGCGGTCGTGTCGAGCAGAGAGAGCTGCGTGCGAGCATTAATCGAGACGACGCGACCCTGAGTCCTTACATTTCCGGGAGTCCCCGAGTTATCAAACGTTTGACCTTGGCCAGCGTTCGTGTCCGCTTCGCGGTAGAAGTACGGGATAGCATTGCCCAGGCTGGCGTTTCCGAGCGTCACGTTGAGCATTCCGGGGTCTTGGGTCATCAGCGTAATGATGTCCCAAGTCGTCAGCGGCCCGTGATATTCGGCCGCACCGGTGGCATCCATCCCGCCCTGGTTCGGTCCGGGGTAGTAGCCTACCCCATTCGCGTTCCCCGCCAGCGTCTGATTCGTAGAAGTAAATCGGTTGACCTCGCCCGAGATTTTGCTGGCTGCAATCTTCAAGTTCGGATCCCAATGCGGTGTGAATTTTGTCTCCGCCAGATAAGCCCAATTCTGATTGATGTGCATTAGGGGCCCGCACGCATTCGCGCCTCCCGCTCCTGGTCCGTTGACGCAGAAGGTCCTATGCCAGCGCGAGCGCGTGATATGGGTAAACGAGCCATTCGTGAATAGCGTCGCGGGATTTGAGTTTCCTCCAGTCAGGACCACGCTGTACTTCTGATCCCGCGCCGAATTGGAAGCTGTCGTCGAAGCCCACGAGTTCTCCAAAGTGTAGCCCAGTTGAACCAGGTTGCCCTGGGGGTAGAACCAGGCCTCGAATATCGGGTGCAACGGATTGCCCGTTCCGCCGTCGGTGTTTACGTCGAAACTACGACCCGAACGGTCCTCCAAAATCACCGCCGTGACGATGGGACCTTTTAGCCAATACGTGCATTCGAATTGCCCGCCGTCAGGGTCGCTCGCGGGATCGTGGCAAGAACCAGCCGCACTCAAGATCGCCCGGGCACTGATGTTGTGGCTCGCCGCGCCCGTCAGTTGGATCTGGCCGTCGAAGTTGTAGGTCGCACCCATCATGTCTGACTGCGCCAGGAAACCCATGTTATTCCCCGACGCTTGGTTCGAAAAGGAGACAACCACTGAGCCGTTCGCGGGAATGCTCGGAACTACAAAGCTCACCACCGCGAACTTGAGTGAACCATCGGGCCAACGGTTCCTCACGTCGCATTGTGTGAGGAGTGTGCTTCCATTGATGGATGCTTGGGCGAAGTCCGCAATTTCACCCTCTACGAACGCCCGTGCGATCGAAACGGCTCGATTCGTTTGGCCCGAACCGGACGCATCCGATATGGTTACGTCGTCCCCTGCCGGCGGCGGTGGTGGCGGCCCCGACTGCGACACCGTTACGTTTACATTGCTTGACGTCGCGCTGTTTCCGGATATGTCCGTCACTTTTGCTGCAAGGACATGCGAACCATTGCTCGCCGTCGTTGTATCCCACGAAACGGAGTAAGGACTCGAAGAGTCCGCGGAACCCAAATTGGCTCCGTCGAGCAGGAATTGTACCGACGACACGCCCGCTGCCGCACTCGCCGTCGCACTTACAGCGATCGTCCCCGATATAGTCGCTCCCGATGCCGGAGAGGTGATCGACACCGTCGCCGGTGGTGTACTCGTGTTGTTCACCGTGATTGAGACATTGGCGCTCGCTTGGTGGTTCGATGTGTCCGTCGCTGTAGCCGTAAGGACATGCGAACCATTGCTCGCCTTGGTCGTATCCCACGATGCCGAGTAGGGGCTCGTTGTGTCCGCCATCCCCAGATTCGCCCCGTCCAAAAGGAATTGGACGGATGACACTCCCGCCGCCGCCGTCGCATTCGCCGCGACTGTGATCGTTCCCGAGACAGTCGCTCCTGATGCCGGAGAGGTGATCGACACCGTCACCGGTGGCGTACTTCTGTTGAGACGCAGGTACCAGCAGTCGTTCCTCGGGTCGTTGCAGAGAACGAAGATGTCGTAGGCCGGAAAGTAACCAAAGCGCGTGAACGTTCCGGTCGCGCTCGGGTCGTTCTCTGTGTCCGTGTCCTGCGGGAAATCCGTTCCTTTTGTCGAGCCGTAGGATTCCGAGGTGCATGTCCACGTCCCGGTGTCCATATACCAGATGGTGTTGCCCGTGCCAGGCCACATAACGATGCGGTGGCCGATCGGATCGTAGTTAATCCCGACGTACGATGTCGTGACCGTCGTCGAGTTTTGTAGCGAACTCCAGATGGACATCATGTTCAAGCACGAACCGTCGAGCCTCGGCGTGACATGGGGTACGAGTGTGCCGCTTCCGATGTGGTAACCGGCCAGAGGCCAGTAGCCGACGCCGTCCGACGGAGGATTGTTTCCCACATGAACAAAATAGTCGCGGTCCGGGTCAATCACACCGTCGGAATGATAGCCCTGCCCGTTGAATCCGCTCCCGGCGAGCGTCCAGCCGACCATGTTGCTCGCGCTCATCACGTACAATCTGTTCCCGATGTTCGACCCGTACATCCAGATGTAGTTAGTGTTCGGATCCCAGTGGGCCATCGTGCCAGTGCCTGCAAGGCTGGAGCTGAAACCAAGGTTTTGCCAGTTCGGATCGCAGTCTGGCGAGCAGCTCGTATCAACCGAATTCATTGCCAGCGTCCATGTCGCGTTTGATGCTCCACCAGTTGCATTCAGCGCGCCCCCGACTTGCATGGCGGCATCGAGCGTCGGGATATAGAACCAGGCGTCGTAGAGATGTCGCGAGTTCGGCGTCGGGCGCGACGGATCAGGGAACGGGCCGCCGGGTCCGAAGTTCGCTTGCGGTAAGCTGGTCGCCGCCGGAAGAGTTTCGACCGGCGCGTTTAGGAGGTTTGGAGGTCCGGGGTTCGTCAGGCGGATGAGCGGGCCGAACGTCCGAGAACTGATGGGCGTATTCCCGATTTGATTGATTTCGAGCGAATACACTTCGTTGCCGCCATAGTCAAAATGACCACCGCCCCAAAGGAGCATCCGGTTCCGCTTCGTGTCCAGGGCAGCCGCCGACGGGTCGCCGATGACGTCGAAGCAGCGCCCCGCGAAACCATTGGCGAGACCTCCGGGCTGCGACTGGTATCCGCGGAATCCATCCGGCGGACACGGCGTTGTGTTCTCCGATCCACCCATCAGCGTCGTGCCTAAAATCTTGTACCAGCCCGAAGCGCTGCTCAGTTTGGGCACAGCAGGCGGCGTCGAGCCGTTCTGGACAACCACGCTCACCGTGGCAGCAGCAAGTGTTTCTGAGAGATTATTGGAGGTTGCCACCGCGGACACGGTATGCGGACCGTCGGCCGCAGTCGTTGAATTCCAAGACTGCGAATACGGAAGCGCCGTAATTGCAGGCCCCAGATTTGAGCCGTCAACTAGAAACTGAACGCTCGCAATACCGCTGCTATCAGAAGCCGCCGCGGTCATCGTGATTGTCCCTGACACCGTTACTCCCGCTGTCGGAGATGTAATCGATACGGCTGGCGAATTCCGAACAATCGACTTGTTATTGACGTTGATCGATACCCCGGCACTCGTCGCTGCGTTGTTCGACTTGTCCGTCGCCACCGCCCTCAAAGTGTGGTTGCCATTCGAGAGTGTGGTCGTGTTTAGGGAAGCCGAATAAGGAGATGCTGTATCCGCCGCTCCGATCTGCGAGCCATCGACCTCGAACTGGACGCTCGCGATGCCAACGCTGCCAGAAGCACTGGCGGTGACGGTGATAGTCCCGGAGACGGTCGCTCCAGAGGCCGGTGAAGTAATGGAAACACTAGGCGGAGTATTGCTGCTGCTGTTGTTGCTCACCGTGATCAAGACAGCGGCGCTGGTAGTCTTGTTGTTCGATTTGTCCGTCGCCACCGCCCTCAACGTGTGGTTGCCATTCGAGAGTGTGGTCGTGTTTAGGGAAGCCGAATAAGGAGATGCTGTATCCGCCGCTCCGATCTGCGAGCCATCGACCTCGAACTGGACGCTCGCGACGCCTACGCTGCCAGAAGCGGTGGCGGTGATGGTGATAGTCCCGGAGACGGTCGCTCCAGAGGCCGGTGAAGTGATGGAAACAGCGGGCGGAGTACTGTTGCTGTTCTTCACCGTGATGGAAACAGCGGCGCTGGCAGCCTTGTTGTTTGAGGTGTCCGTCGCAACTGCCGTCAGCGCGTGCTTGCCGTTTGAGAGCGTGGCCGTGTTCAGAGATGCCGAGTAAGGAGACGTCGTATCCGCCGCTCCGACGTTCGAGCCATCGACTTGAAACTGGACGCTTGCGACAGCGACGCTACCAGATGCGCTGGCTGTCACGGTAATAGTTCCCGATACAGTCGCCCCGGAAGCAGGTGAGGTGATCGAAATTGTCGGGGACGTTGGTAATCCCGATCCTTGGCCGAATGGCTTCACAAGCGGAGTGGAACTGGTGAGTGCACAACCGGCATTGAGCAAGGCCAACGGCACGACCAGCAGCCATAGTCTGCCAGTTATTGTTTTTCTCAGTCGTGCCAGCAAGCCCCCTGGGATCATGATCGTCAAAGTCCTCGATGTGGTGTCCGCGTTTTTTTCAATTCCTTCTAGAACGTTACAGACTGGCGAAGCGATTAGAAACTGGTCCGGGGAGCAGTTTCCGTGCAGTGGCCGCGGAACTGGCCGATGCCTGTAAGACTCTGTTTTCAAAGGCATTTTGAATGGAACTAACGCGCAGTAGTCCCGATCGAGATGTGACTGGAGTAAAGGACTGTTAGAACGTACAGGTAGGGAAGGAGCGGCTGATGAGCGTCCTCTAGGTGGATGGCCGCGTCAACGAAGACTCATAGATTCGGGATTGGCGTCCCCATTGCCTCAGTCGGCACCATAATCGCGTCCGAGAAAGTGAATCAAGACCCGGGTGATATACTCCTCACGAGAAGCCAAAAGGGCCAATGTATAAATGAAAATTGCCAACGTCGTCGGCGCTCGACCCAATCTCGTCAAAATTGCGCCACTCCTTCGCGAGATGAAGAAGTATCCGGAAATCAAACCGTTTCTCATTCATACGGGCCAGCACTACGATCAAAAGCTTTCGGACATTTTTTTTCGTCAAATGGGAATCCCTGAACCGGACGTAAATCTCGACGTGGGATCGGGTACGCAAGCCTCACAGACTGCGGAGATCTTGCGAAAGATTGAACCGATCCTGATTGAGCAGCGTCCCGACGCCGTGCTTGTTGTCGGAGACGTGAATTCAACAGTAGCCGCCTCCCTGGCTGCAGCGAAACTCTGCATTCCCATTGTCCACGTCGAAGCAGGACTCCGAAGTTTCGACCGCACCATGCCGGAAGAAGTCAATCGAGTGGTGACCGACGCGCTCGCGGATTTCTTATTTGTTACCGAAAATGACGCCATTGAGAATCTCGTTCGCGAGGGCCGCCCGCGCGATCGGATTTTCATGGTCGGCAACGTGATGATCGACGCGCTGACGCAGTTTCTGCCGGCCGCACAAAAGTCAAACATCGGCGAGGAACTGAACCTTCAGAACGGCGGGAACTTTCGCCCCTTTGCTCTTCTTACCTTGCACCGCCCTTCCAATGTCGATTCGTCTACAACCTTGCAGGTTTTACTGGATGCCATCGAGAAGATCGCCGAGCGAGTCGAGCTCATCTTTCCCGTTCACCCACGCACGCAGCAGAGGATCCGCGAAATGGGCAATCATGCGCACCCGAAGCTGCGATTGGTTCCTCCCCTCGGCTATATCGATTTCCTTTGCCTGTTGAGCCACGCTCAACTCGTGCTGACGGACTCTGGCGGAGTGCAGGAAGAAACGACTGCTCTGGGCGTGCCTTGCCTCACGCTGAGGGAAAACACCGAACGCCCCGTTACCGTCAGCGAAGGCACTAACCAAATCGTAGGGGGAGACCCGTTAAAAATCACACAAGCCGCCTTCGCGGTCCTTGAGGGCAAAACGAAACACGGGAAGATTCCGACCCTCTGGGATGGGAAGGCGGCGGAACGCATTGTTCAAATTCTAATTCAGCAGTTACACCGAAACTGACATGCCGATGCTTTTTCCTTGATCTGCCCGTAACTGACCTGCTCCCCGAAATTTAGTCCAGCCAACAGGTAGCTTCTCTGGGTATAAGACCGTGAGAGAAGAAGCGCCAGGAGAAGGAGCAGCTTTTAGTGAAGAACAGGTCGTCTGGGTGTTTGAAAGAGGCAGAGGCCGTTCATCGGGCTCTAGCGTTCGACCTTAATTCTCAGTCTTCCCTTCAGCTGAAACGCCCGCTATTATCGATTGCTGCTTGCCGAGGGGCATCTGCGTGAGGGCCTGTTTGGCCAGATGCTGTGGCGGATCTCGACTTTGCCGGTGCCAAACGGGTAGCGCTCCGATTGCCGTTGCAACAGCTGGGGCCGAGAAGAAGGGTCGGAGAGGTGTCTGAGAACTCGATTACGCTGCACCAAGCGAGGCTCGCCAGACGCGCAAAAACGAGCTGTCGGCGATCGGATAATTTCGCTCGGACCCGTGCAGATGGGCAATTCGTTATTTCCAGGGCCAGAGGAGCATACGACGCGCGAGCCAGAGGACCGAATCAGAAATTCCTACCGGAACATTTTCGCCTTCTTCTCCGCGTGTGCCTGCTGACTTCATCCCTCGTATGCCTGCTCGCCGCACCTTCGCTCGCGCAAATCAAAGTTCCTCTGACCGTCCAAGAAGCGATCTACCCGGGTGTCCAGCCAACACCTCGCATCGACGAGCCCGTCACCGTCGGCATTCCCCTCCCGGAATACGCGGCCATGCGGAACGCCTCTGATTTTGGACTCGAGGGCGCAAATGTCGGCCAGTTTCGCGTTCTCGCCTGGTGGCCGAGCGGGAGCATCAAGTGGATCTTAGTTGACACTCAAGCCGACGTCGATTCGTCGGGAAAAGGCAAGGAGCTTGTCCTGACTACTGGGCGCGGCGATTTTGGCGGGGAGTCGCTCGCGAAAGACTCCCCGGGAAAAATCGAAATCCGCACCGGGGTAGCCGAATTCACGATTCGCAAGAGCGGCTTCAATTTGATTGACCGCGCCGTCGTGGCCAACAAAGAGATCGTCAAGCCCGGCGCGAGCCGTGGCCTCGTTCTCACAGGTCCCGCCCCCGGATTGACGATATGCGACCCCTGCAAAACCGCATACTCGTCGAGCAACGACGCTGGCTCGACCGCCGAGATCGAGGAAAACGGGCCCGCGCGCGCGGTGATCAAGGCCACCGGGGCGCACAAGGACCCGCAAGGGCACGTCTACATGCGCTTCACCGTGCGCATGACGTTTTATAAAGGGAAGTCGTATTTGAAAATCACGTCCATCCTCCGGAACGCCGACGACAACACTTCCCATTTCAATTCCGCATTTAAAGGCTTCGCGTCCTACGAAGCGCAGCTCAGCCCCGCGCTCTCGGGCTCCAGAAGCTTTTCCTTCGGGACAGATGCCGTGCCGATAGATGGAACCTTCCGCGGCACCGAGGATGCCTACCTCTATCAAGCCTATTCCAACAACCTCGAACACGAGCATTGGTCGGAAATTCGCACCATCGAAAACTCTGGCGGGCATCGCGAAGCAGTTCAATCCTACATCGACCGTCAATCCTCAGGTGAGGATAGCAGCGGATGGCATTACCAGGAGGAAGGATACAAAGTTGTCTTGGGAACTGCGACTCTGGCCCACGGCACGCGCGATCAAGCCGTGGCAGGATGGGCCGACTTGCGCGACAGTTCCGGAGCAGGCGTCCTTGTCGGCGTGCCGCAGCTCTCCGCCTTCTGGCCGAAATCCCTTGAATTTCGCGGCGGCGGCTCCGACGTCAGGCTTGGCATCTGGCCGGCAGAGAACACCAAGCGCTACTACCAATCCTGGCCTCAATACAGCACACAAGATCTTTGGATCGACTTTCACGATGCCGCCCTGGCGTCACCCACGAAAGAATTCGCCAAGCTTCAGCATTTCCTGATCGCACGCGCCCCGCTCAGCTATTACAACGACGCCGGCGTTTTCCCGTACGCGCTTATGGACCCCGCGGAAGAAGACGCGTACTACCGTTCGCTCAACGTGGCCTGCTGCGTCGCCGACGTCCAACCCGTGATATTCCGCTATTACTATTGGTCCGAGCCCGGCGAAAAAAATCAAAGCGAGTTGCGCTGGGCGTATCTGATGCAATGGCTCACCCGGGGCCTGCCGGGACGCTATCTGACCGCCGGCTATTTCTACCGCTTTGTCGCCGATCAGGGTTTTCCGCGCTCCGACGGTTTCGAGTGGCGCACCCACAATCTCGACCAGCTCGACTTTTGGGGATTCCCCTCCGGCGAATCATCTAATCGCTCACAAGCGCATCGCTGCTGGATCGATCAAAACCACGCTCACTGGTACGGCATGACGGACTATTATTTCCTGACCGGCGATGAGACGATCCGCGATGCCCTCCTTGACGGCGTAAAGGACCGCTTCCTCAATCCGCAAGCGAAGCTCAACGATGGCTCGCTCGGCAGCGCGCGCGCCGTCGGCGCGGCCCTCATGAGCTTTTCCCGCTTCCACGCATTTCTTACCTCCATTCACGATCGCGATGCGGAACCCCTGTTATCCATCGCGGACAAGGTCCTCAAAAAGGAAGTTCTGCCGGAGTTTGGCGTGAATGGCTTCGGCGGCGCTTCCAGCGGCATCAGCCGGGTCCGCGGGGTCTACGGCAACAATAGCTACACCGTGAAATACAAGAAAGTCTCCGACGTCCGCGTTGCACAAACCTTTCTCAACTCCATCCTCATCGAGGGCATGTGGGAGTACGCTCAGGAGCGTGGTCCGCTCTGGCCCGGATACGAAGAATTGATGGACCTCGCTTACGGCCTCGGCCAGTGGGCCTTGCATGAAATGTTTGTGGACACTGGTGAACTTTCCACCTCCGGGTTTCGCTACCTTATTTTTCTCGACACCCCCAACAGCGTGGCAGAGAACCCGGATTTTCACGTCTCCGCGCTCGGTAACGTCATGTTTCCTTTTTTCATCATTCACGAATGGACAGGAGATACGAGCTGGAAGCATAAGTTTGAAATTGCTCTCGAGAAAAGCGCTCAATCCTTCGGCAACGAATGGCCGCGCATTTCAAACTTCGGCGTCACCGCCGTCGCCCATGCAGTCCTCCATCCCGTCAGCCGGCCGCGCCTCGTCGACGTTCCCCTTCAGATCGATCCAGATGGCCGCGGCCGAGTCGAGCTGTCCTGGACGGTTCCGCCAAACGCACTGCGCTACAAACTCAAGTTCACGCAGAATCGTAAGATTGTCGATTGGCTCGCCTTCGATCCCGTCGAGAACACCTTCCGCCTCGACCCTTATCGCTACTGCCCTTGGTTCGCAGCCAGCAACGTGCCGGACATGCCCGACCCCAAGGCACCCGGCAGCCGCGACAAATTAGTTCTCGAAGGCATGGACCCAAAACAAACCTGGAGCTACGTGTTACGCGCCTACGTCTCCGACGAACCGATCCCGCAGAAATAAGCTGAATTCCATTTATCCGATATCACGGATGGAGGGCGAACGGTCATCAAGAACAGACCCGATGAAATCGCTTCAGGAGCGTCGCGCGACGCTTCGGGAGATTGAGCGAGCGCGAAACTGCGGCCTTTTTTTTTCGCGCTACTTGGTCAGATATTTGCGGATCGGCCGGCCAAGCACGCTCGAAAGCCGCACGGGCACCATGTGCCGCCACAGCCCTGCCGCGGTGGCCATCAGCTTTGACGAACTGTTTATCGAGTGGACGCGCGAGATGAGATCGGAATTCGCTGGCCCGATCAGATAGTACGAGTAATCCTGAAACGTCACACCCCACTTCTGCTTAAAGTGGATCTGGCCGGCGTACCGCGCCGACCCAAAATCGAAGACGGTGATGCCCGCCGCGAACGCCCAGTTCATCAGCTCCCAGTGCGCGAGATCGTTGGGCCGCATCGGCCAAGCCTGTGGGTCAGACGCTGAGACATACACTTGAAGCCTCTTGCCAGTTATGATGCCGAGCAAGTAAGCGATTCGGCGCTCTTGATGAATCACCGCAGCCGACACGACTTGGTCACCGAATCCGTCTGCCAGATTCGCAAAGAATTCGCGCGGATGCGGGGGAACGCCGAGCCTCTTCATTGAAACCAGATAAAGTTCGTAAAATGGCACGGCGACGGCGCTCTGGCCGCGAAGAATCTCAACTCGCAGGCCCGCTTGCTGACTTCGCTTGATGGCCTTGCGGGCTTCGTTCGTGAGAGATTCTCTCCAGAGGCACTCCTTTTCGCGCAGCGGCAGGACAGCGTAGGAGTGCAGCTGATGCCGCTTGCAGAACTCGGATTTTGCCATCGGCTCGCATCCAATCCCGCCACGAATCTCGATACTGTGACAGTTCTCTTGCTCGGTGAGTTGCAACAGAATCCTGGCAAGCTCGGCAAACTGAGTCGGAGAAAGATTCTTCGTGAGTGGTCCGCCGTACTCGTTGAACGGCTGCGAGATCAGTCGCCGGGAGCCGCGTCCGACTGCAACGGAAGGAAAAATGCCAGCCAATTCTCCGTCGAGCAGGATCTTTCTGTAGATGCTGCGATAGCCGTAGGTCCGCTCGAGAACGTTCCGGAAGTTCCAGAGATGTGAAAACCTTCCTTCCGGGTGCTGCTCGACGAAGTGGTCCCATGCTGCGGCGTCAGCAGCGACGGGGGTTGAGAGCTCTAGGCGCGACGCAGTCAGATGAACCTCCTGCGTCCCAATTCGATTCCGGCCGCAGGGAAATCATTATGACGCATCGCGCCATTTTTGGCTTGCACATGGCGGTTGTCCATACCAAAAAGCTCGTTGCTCCCAACTGACGCGGCGCAAGCGCTCTCGGCCCGGTCCGCCTCGGAACCGCTGAGACCACATCCCGCGTTCGGCGATTTGCCACAGCATGAAATACTAGTACTGCTACAGCGGAAGTTTCACGTAGGTAGGGCTTTTGCCCTATTGTTGGCCGCGGGCGCAGTCGCGCACACTGGCACGAGGCACGAGACGAGGGACAAAGTTATGGGTTACCAACCTGTGATTGGCAGAGTCGGTAAGAGTGCGCGTTTGCGATCGATCGCGGCGTGCGCTTTTATCTTCGCTGGATTGCTGGCGACGAGCGGATGTGGTGGTGGTGGATCGAGTGGCACGCCGCCGAGCTTGTCTTCCCTGACAATCAAGCCGGCAAATCCTTCGATTGGCGCGGGGCAGAATCAGCAATTCACGGCGGAAGGAAAGTTTAGCGATGGGAGCCAAAAAGACTTGACGAATTCGGTTAATTGGACGTCCTCGAACACCGTCGTGGCTACGATCAACGGTTCGGGAATGGCAACTGGTGCCAAGCAGGGGAGCAGCACGATCGGGGCAGCTTCGGGGTCTGTAACGAATTCGACGAATCTGACGGTAGCAGCACCGCAAGTGGCGTCGATCGCAGTGGTCCCCTCAAACGCGTTGGTCGATGTCGGAGCGCCGGTGCAGTTGACGGCAACGGGAACCTTCAGCGACGGGAGCATTCAAGACCTAACGAATTCGGCCGCATGGTCGTCCTCGAATACCGGGACGGCAACGGTGAGCACAACCGGACTGGTGACAGGAGTTGTCGCCGGTGGAGTGACCATCTCCGCGAAGTTCGATTCAACTACCGGCACTGACAACGTAACGGTGGCTGTCAGCACAGGACTGCCTACAGGCATTGGATGGCACGCGCTCCCGTCGAACACCGTGCTGCAGGCAAGCGGCGCCTGCCCGCCCAACAACTTCGGTGGCGATCCCTTCATGTTCTCCGAGGAGTGTGCGAACGTCATTCGTTCTTGGAGCGGGGCGATCGCCGATACCACCGCTAATCGCCTGCTCGTCTGGGGCGGCGGCCACACGAATTACTACGGGAACGAGATCTACTCCCTGAACCTGACAGCGAATCCGATCACCCTGACGCGGCTGAAGGATCCGACCGTTCCTACGAACTTCGCCAACTCTGCGAACTGCGTTGATAGTATTCCGCCCGGCACGTCAGACTTCGCCCCCAACTCGCGGTCAAGTTATGGGGGCATGGCGTTGATTCCTGGCCCCTATCAGATGTACATCACGGGCGGTGCGCTGGCCTGCCTGTTCGGCGATGGGAGCCAAAATACGTGGACTATCTCACTGAACGACCTTTCCAACTCGAGCTCCTGGGTGCATGCGAATCCGACACTGGTGGGACCGCTGCCGGGCAGCAACGGAGGCTTTACCTTCGGAAACGTAGCGGATTACGACCCCAACAGCGGCTTGGTTTTCGTGAGCGACTCGGCAGCGATCTACTCATACAACTTCCAAACCAACACCTACGCGCTCGCCACTCCTCAGCAGGGCTTTATCACCAGCATCTTCCTGGACGGGGCCATTGATCCCAGCCGCAAACTGTTCGTTCTGGTGGGAGGATGCTCGACGACGACTTCCTGCGGGCCCGGCGATGGAGTGTTCGTCGCCGACATCAGCAACCCAACGACGACAACTCAGCAAAACTGGACTGCCGCGACAATGGCCGATCCGAATTGCGCTGAGTTTCTTAGCGGCGGAGTGAATCCAATCAACGCTTCGAATCCCGGAATCGCTTTTGACAGCGTCGCAAACGATTTTGTTGGCTGGCCAAATCAGGGCAACAACGTGTACATCATGACGCCGGACACGGTCAACCAGCGTCTCACGTGCCAGAAACTGACGTTTCCAAACGGCCCCCCGAATTCGGCTCACACGACTGCGGGCGCGAATTCGAGCAACGGGACATTCGGCCGCTTCCGGTACTTCCCGGGACTTGACGTCTTCGTTCTGATCAACGACTTTAACATTCCGGCGTACGTACTTCGGCTGCGATAGCAAGAAATAGGAGTCAGGGCAGGCTGTCAAGCCCCTCGCGCGACACATAAGCCGTCAACTGCTCGAACGGTACAGTCGCACATAGCCGCTCGCAGGCAATGCAGGCTGCGACTTGGGCGCTCGAACAGCCCTCATTCTTGTACGTGTTACCCTCAACGGCGCTCAGATTTAACAGAAACAGATCAGGTCCCACTGAGTAATCTGTTGGCGGATCTGTGCAGGATTGTGTGGCATTCCCGACCAAGAGTGATCAAATTGGTCTCTGTCTTTGCGAACTAGAATTATTATTGCAGCACCGGCCAGGAAATCTGCGCAGGTCATCTCCAGTGAATAGCCTCGGGATTTGTCGCTGCCAAGCATCAGAGCTGCGATTTCAAGCGCCGCTCGACTACCGGCAACTGGCTCTGGTGGAGCTTGAACTAAATGATCTCCAGGGCTCCGTTTCTTTGCCTGTCGGCGTTCCCACTTTGCGTTTAAACTCTTCCTTGGGAAGTTTCTTAGCTTCGTGCATGAGTTGAAAAGGAGTCATCGTGAAAGAACTCCTTTCGTCAAGATTCATTGCTGTTGGGCGGAGCATCCTCCTCCTTCGGTGCATCGCCATGCTTCTGGCGCTCACACCCCTCGCGGTTGAGGCGCAATCTTCCTCGGTGAGCTCCCCGATTCCAGGCGCGCGAGTTGAGTCAAAAAACGATCACAACCGCCAGGATACAAGCGTTCCGGCAAAGATCTTCCTCGAGACGGGCCATACCGGACCGATCAAAGCTCTTGCGTTCAGTCCCGATGGGCGATGGCTAGCCTCTGCTGGCCAAGACCGGACCGTTAAAGTTTGGGACGTGACACGATTTCGAGTAATCCGCACCCTGACGGGGCACAGTGATGAAGTCACCGGTTTGGCGTTTAGCCCGGATAGCAAACTGCTGGCCTCCTGCAGTCACGACGGGACCATTCGAGTATGGAACCCGGCTGACGATTGGTCGTCGAGCACCCTCGCAGGCACGGGCATTCCCATCTTTGCGGTCGTGTTTTCAAATGACGGGCATATGGTCATTTCCGGAAACCTCAATGGCCTCATAGTCGCCAGAGATGTTCGAACGGGAACTGAACTAGTGCGCCTGAATGACCACGGGGTTGTGAACTCTCTGGCCGTGAGCTCTATTGACGGCGCCCTTTTGGCCTCGGGCACCTCTGGGATTGGCGCGAATGCGGAAGCCGCTGCCCATCTCTGGGATCTTTCCAAGGGAACCGAGCTGTACAAGCTGACCGGGTATACAGGATCCGTTCACAAAGTTGCTTTCAGTCCAGATGGCAAGGTGTTGCTGGCCGGAAGCCAACAGGACGGGTACAAGTCATGGGATACACATTCGGGAAGGGAGTTGCAACGAGCCAAGACAGACGCCCGCAACTTGATAGGTTTTACTCCGGAAGGCGGACTGCTTACATCAGCGGCAGGCAAAGTTTATCTCTCGAAGGACTGGACGGGAGCTGAAGAAAGGGAGTTGAAGGGTGCCATCGGCACAAGTGTCGTTGCCAATCTCGGTGCAAGGCTCCTGGCGAGTTCCGAAGCTTTCGGGGGAGAGGTTCGCTTGTGGGACATTGCAACCAGCCACGAAATGCCGTCGTCTTCCGAGGCCAGAGATATCGTGTCCGGAATTGCAATCAGTCACGACGGGCATTTACTCGCGTCCGCGAGCACGTTTGGCGTCGAACTCTGGAACCTCTTGGACAGCTCCGCGAGAGTTCTGACGCCACCATTCGATCTCGCCACAAGTGTCGGTTTCAGCCCAGATGGCAAGTCGTTGGCGAGTTGGGGAATTTCGAATACCTTTTCCGTGTGGGATGTCTCGTCCGGCAAGAAACGCTTCACCGCGATCCATGGGGGAACGTTGAATTGCGTGGCCTTCCGACCTGGCGGCGACGAGATAGCGTCTGCAAGCGATGACCACACCATTCGAATATGGAATGCTTCAACGGGAAAGCTGCTGAAGACCCTTCAAGCGTACGCGGGCTCGGTCATCTCCCTTGCTTTTTCTTTGGATGGGAATCAGATCATTTCCTACGGGTGGGAATCCGGTGACTCTTCGCCGCACATCGGTGTACCAGAGGCCGGCGACCGATACGCACTCAAGATATGGGACGCTGGCACAGCACGGGAACTGAAATCTCTTGTAAGGGTGACGGACGGCACGGATTCCCCAGGATCTCAACTGCTCGTCACACCTGACGGACGGAGATTTGTTTCGCCACGCTTTAAGGACGTGTGGGTGCAGGACGCTCTCACGGGCCGGATCGTCCAGAAATTGCGCGCAGAAGACATTGTTTTCAGCACCGCGCTCAGTCCCGATGGCATTTGGTTGGCGTCCGGCGTCGGGAGTAACTCGCTGAGGATTTGGGATCTCGACAGCGGGTATCTTGTACAGGATCTCAAGGGGCACACGGCTCGAGTAGATAGTGTGGCCTTCGCTTCCACTCGCACCTGGCTCGCGTCCGCGGGGGGTGATGGGACCATCCGGATATGGGATCTCGCAACGCAGACGATTCTTGCCACTTTGGTTTCCTTTCGGGATGGAAAAGATTCGGTTGTGATCACGCGAGAAAAATACTTCAGCGGAACTCCCGACGGAGAAGCGCAGCTTTCTTCAACAGGCGGAGACAGTCTATCGAAATGGGAACTCCCGAAATCCCGGGACTCTGGTGCTCTTTGGGCAGCGATCAACACCCTTCCGCAATGGTCCGGGAAAAATCAGGTGCGCGTTTTTCCTCCGCCGGAAGTCACTTTGACCTTGCCTCAAGGGTTTGATGAAAAGACAGCCCACTCCCGCAGGCTCCCGCTCACGATTCACGTTTCGGGCAACCCCGTTGATACGAAGCCGGCCGGAGTTCGGCGGGAAGGAATCAGGGAGGTGCAGCTGTTGCGAAACGGGCGACTGCTGCGGATCTGGTCAGGAGACATGCATCTCGACCTGCAGGGTCAAGCTGATCTGAAAGAAAACGTCACGCTGGCAATAGGTAGGAACGAGTTCAGCGCCTTTGCAACCACCAGCTCGGGCAAACGCAGTGCCATCTCGCACGTTCGTGTGACTGTGGGATCTCTCAATCCAGAACTGATGCTACAGAGCGGGAACAGCGGACAGATTAATGACGTTCGATTCAGTTCAAACGGGGCATTGCTAGCCTCTGCAGGGCGCGATCGGACAATCGTGTTGTGGGACTCCACCACAGGCCGCCAACTTCGCAGGCTCATCGGGCACGAAGGGCCCGTGATGTCTCTCAGCTTTAGCCCGGACGGGGAATTGCTAGCTTCGGGAGGGGACGACCATAACATCATTTTATGGCGCGTTGCGACAGGCCAGCGGATTCGAACCCTTACGGGTCATAGCGAGAGTGTTCTTACTGTCGCCTTCAGCCCCAAGGGCCACATCCTCGCCACTGGCAGCCAGGACCTTACCGTAGGACTGTGGGACACCGTCACCGGTCGCGAGATTCGAACATTTGGAGGCCAAGAGGGACCGATCAGTTGCGTTGCCTTCAGCAGTGACGGCGAGTTGCTTGCTTCGGCAAGCCTGGACAAGACGGTACGAGTCTGGAACGTCGAGACGGGCCGAACGGTGTGGACTCTGAATGCACAGTCAGGGCAAGTCGAGGCAGTCGCGTTCAGTCCCGATACGCGGGTTTTGGTTTCGGGAGAACTGAACGGAACCATTCGTCAATGGGATCTAAAAACCGGGAAACTGCTTCGAAGCGTGGAGAGAGCTGCTTCGACGGATGCGCCTGAAGAGAAAAAGCCATTTCTCCTGGACGCGCTGTCTTTCAGCCCTGACGGACGCTGGTTGGTATCTGCGGATGGCTTCATCCTCGATCCAGGTCTAGCAATGTGGTTTTCAGCAGCAGATGTGGTGGGCACGATCAAAATCTTCGACGCAAAGTCATTGATCCAGGTGCGCGAACTCAAGGACGGTGTAGGTATCGCTTATAAAGGTCTGAGCTTCAGTCCGAACGGGAAGCGAATGACGTGGGCCGACAGCACTGGGCGAATACAACTCTCCGATGTGCCGCGCAAAACGGAAGCCACGAAGTTTTCGGGTCAGTTCTCTGGACTCTCTTCCATGGCGATCAGTCCCAACGGGAGAAGGCTTGCAACAGGAGGTGAGCGAATTCACCTGTGGAACCTTGAGGACGGAACCACGACACGAGTTATTCCTAGCGACGGTGATGTTCAATCGCTTGCATTCGGCCTCGATGACCAGAATCTTGTGTCCACAGAGTCGGAACGAATTATTGGCGCTTCTACGACCTTAAAGTTCTGGAATTTGATTTCTGGAAAGAAAAAGTCCATCGCTCAGGGTGGTGGTGGCGCTGGAATGAATCCGTATTCCCTTGCCTCCAGCCCTGACGGCAAATGGTTGGCAAGTACAATGAACACGGACGATGGGGTCCGTCTTTGGGAAGCTTCAACCCGCAAACTCGTGAAGGTTCTTGGAGGCGCAGGGTTCCAAGAAACAGCCAGCTTCAGTGACGATGGAAAGCTCTTGTTGAGCGCAAGTTTAGGTACTCCAAGCCTCCTAACCATTTGGGACCGTAACACTGGAAGACAACTTCGCACCATTGATACAGGGCAATCCAACGTTCGGGTCGCGCTCTTTGCTCCTGGCAATCATTACGTGGCCGCCGCAGGCTATACCGGCCTCATCAACATGTGGGACGCCGCCAGCTGGGCCAAGAAAGATCTCGCTCTTGATAATTCTGCTCCGGTGAATGCGCTTGCGTTCAGCCCAACTGGCGATTTAGTTGCCGCCGCGTTGGCGGATGGATACATCCGTATCTGGAATCCCGGGACTGGCGAGCTAGTTCACATTCTTCAAGGTCACGACAGTCCCGTAGTCGCCGTTTCGTTTCTTGCAGGACGAGATCCGTCAGCAGGTCACTTGCTGTTGGTTTCCGAGGGAGCCGAAGGGACGATCCGCTTGTGGGACGCGCATTCCGGCGATCTTCTCGCGACCTTGCTAAATTGCGGATCAGGGACTGATTGGCTCGCGGTGACTCCCGACGGATTGTTCGACGGGACTCCAGCTGCGTGGAAGCAGCTGAACTGGCGCTTTTCCTCGGAGACGTTCGATGTGGCCGCCGTTGAGATATTCTTTTCTCAGTTCTACCATCCCGGGCTGCTCTCCGAAATAATCTCGGGAGACATCCCCAAGGCCTCTTTGGATATAACGAAGGTTGACCGGCGGCAGCCTCAGATAAAATTGAGTTTGGCTGCCGGTAAATCCCCCGGGAACAAAGCGCCGGCAGAGGTCGCAGTGCAAATTGAACTGGCCGAGGCGCCGGCAGACAAAGCTCATGCCAAGGGCAGCGGGGTGCAGGATCTCCGGCTCTTTCGCAATGGCTCGCAGGTGAAGATGTGGCATGGGTCCATAGCGCTGGATCGCAGTGGGCGGGCCGTCGTTTCAGCGCAGCTTGCCATTGTCGCGGGAGAAAACCAGCTCGCGGCCTATGCTTTCAACAAGGACAATATAAAGAGCGAAGACGCCACGCTCACGATAAAAGGCGACAACTCTCTCAAGCACAGAGGCACTGCGTACATCGTTGCCATCGGTGTGGATCATTACGACAACGCGAACTTTGACCTTCGCTTTGCAGCCGCTGATGCGCAGGATTTTGCGCAAGTCCTGCAGCACGAACAAAGTCTGTTGGGTACCTACGAGCGTATTAATGTCGTCTCGTTGCTGAACGACCAGGCGACGAGAAGTAATATTCTTGCGGCGCTTGCGCGGCTGGCTGGAAATGATCAAAAGGAACGACCCTCTGACTCTCCTCCGGAGCTTGAACAGCTCAAGCGCGCCCAGCCCGAAGACACCATACTCATTTACTTTGCAGGACACGGAGCTACAGCAGGATCGAGGTTCTATCTGCTTCCTCACGACTTGGGCTATCAAGGGGCGCGCGATGCGGTTGATGCGGCCGCCATGAAGGCCATCGTCAAACACAGTATTTCTGACGAAGATCTCGAGCGAGCCCTCGAGCCAGTAGATGGAGGCCGCATCGTGCTTGTAATCGATGCGTGCAACTCGGGACAGGCTTTGGAATCGAAGGAAAGGCGCCGCGGACCGATGAATTCTAAAGGGCTGGCGCAGTTAGCGTACGAGAAGGGAATGTATATATTGACTGCTGCCCAGGGTTATCAAGCCGCACTCGAAGTTGCGCAAGTGGGCCATGGGCTCCTGACTTATGCGCTCGTCGAGGAAGGACTGAAGAAAGGCGCGGCGGACTTCAATCCGAAGGACGGGAAAATTGAGTTGCGCGAATGGCTCGATTTTGCGACGGTGCGCGTCCCAGAACTGCAGCTATCGAAGATCGACGAAGCGCAGAAGGTAGAGCACATGAATACTTCCACCGACGACAAGGAGTGGCGCGGCGATCGACACATGATTGGGCTCCAGCACCCCCGAGTGTTTTATCGCCGTGAACCTGATGCTCAGCAATTGATCGTCGCAAAGCCACTTACACCGTGACCGGCGATCCGGTTCGTTGTCGCGCCGTGGGCGTTCAAAGCAAAGTTGCCGGTGTTTTGGCAGACTTTGGACCATTCTACGCCGGCGGCATGTCGTGGGCGTCGAACCCGGCGAACTCTTCTTCCCATGCGTAGCCGGGAGTTTGCAACAAACGAACGCAGCGATTCCAGCGCAGGATGGCATCGTCGTTGCCAGCAGGACGGATTTTCTCGGCCTCACCAAAGCATTTGAGCGCGTGTTCGAAGAGCGGCAGTACTGCATGAGGCGGCTGGCCGGTGCGAAGATGCGCTTTGCCGCGGCGTTCATAGAGGATTCCCGTGTAGTAGAGCCGTTCGTAGGGATCGTTAAGCTTCTGGAAGGTTTCTTCCACTTCGCGATAGCGGTCGGACGAGCCACCGACAAACTGATCCGTGATGGTGAGGCCGAGCAAGCGCAGGGCGAGCTGGTGTTGCGGGTCGATCGCCAGGATGTCGCGGCAGATCGACTCGGCTTCTTCCGGCTCGTTGAGGTAGCGGTAAAGCTCCACTTTGGCGGTAGCCTCGGCGATCCCCGCTTTCGAAATCGACTTCAGTTTGTATTCCATAGCGCCTCTCCTTGAGGTTCCTAGCGCGCTTTCGGCAGCTCAAGCCGTCTTTGCGCCGCGGATCTTGCGGACCAGCATCAACAGCGGATCATAGAACTCGTCCACGACACGTTCCTTCAACGGGATGATGGCATTGTCGGTGATATGGATGTCTTCGGGGCAGACTTCCGTACAGCACTTGGTGATGTTGCACAGGCCGATCCCTAACTCGTCTCGCAGCAGCCGCGCGCGGGAGGCGCCGTCGAGCGGATGCATTTCGAGCCCGGCGACGCGAACGAAGAAACGGGGTCCGCCGAACTCCTCCCGCCTGGCGTGGTCACGGAGGACGTGACAGACGTTTTGGCAGAGGAAGCACTCGATGCACTTGCGGAATTCCTGCACGCGGTCCACGTCACGCTGATCCATCTTCCACTCGACGCCGGGCCGCGGCTGGAACGGCGGAATTTTCTGGTTCACTTTGTAATTCCAGGAGACATTGGTGACCAGATCCTTGATGAGCGGAAAGGCTTTCATGGGGAAGATGGTGATGGGCTGATCGAGAGGGAGCGAATCCATGCGTGTCTTGCAAGTGAGCCGGGGACGGCCATTCACCTCGGCGGAACACGATCCGCATTTCCCTGCCTTGCAATTCCAGCGCACGGCAAGGTCGGGGGCCTGGTGTGACTGGATCGAATGCAGCGCATCGAGCACCACCATGCCGGGAACAAGCGGGACGCGATAATCGACGGGTTTGCCGCTTTCAGGCCCGCCCCGGAACACCTGTAAGGTTGCTTCCGCCATTTCGAGTCTCCGGCGATCGCTACGTATCTTCCGCCAATATCTGCTTCAAGTCGTCCGGCATCTCTACTACCGGCCTTTCGATGAGCGCCATAGCATCGCCCTTCTTGACGATTATATTATTCTTGCGTCCCCAGGCGTCGTCCAGCTTCGGGTAGTCGAGGCGGCTGTGAGCCCCGCGGCTTTCGCGGCGTGCGAGAGCGGCGTGCGTGCAGGCTTCGGAAACCGTGAGCATGCACTGAATGTCGCGTGATAGGTGCCAGCCCGGATTGAAGAGGCGCGAGCCTTCGACACGCATGCGCGCGGCCCGCGCCCTCAGTTTTTCGATTTCCGTCAAGGCGCGGCGAAGGTCCTGTTCGGTGCGAAAGATTCCCACGAGAGTCTGCATCACATCCTGCAGATCGTGGTGAATCTGGTACGGGCTCTCACCGTCGGCACGGTCAAACGGCGCAAGCAACTCCCGCTCGGCCTGCTCGACCTGGCCAGCATCGATCGTAGGAGTTCCCGTTTTCTTCGCGTGCTGCGCGGCCGCCAGCCCCGCACGGCGTCCGAAAACCAGTAAATCCGAAAGCGAATTGCCGCCCAGGCGATTTGCGCCGTGGAGCCCTGCGGCTGCTTCACCTGCGGCAAAAAGCCCAGGAACAGATGTCTGCGCCGTCTCTGCATCCACGCGAATACCGCCCATGACGTAGTGGCACGTGGGACCGACTTCCATCGGCCCCTTGGTGATGTCCACGTCCGCCAGCTCGAGAAACTGGTGATACATGCTGGGCAGTTTCCGCTTCACATACTCGGCGGGTTTGTGCGAGATGTCCAAGAACGCGCCACCGTGCTCCGTGCCACGGCCTTCGCGCACCTCGGTGTAGATCGCCCGTGCAACGACGTCGCGAGTGGACAGTTCCATTTTCTTTGGGTCGTAGCGCTCCATGAAGCGCTCGCCGTTCTTATTTCGCAGAGTCCCACCTTCGCCGCGCACCGCTTCGGTGACCAAAATCCCCTGCACGCCCGGCGGCCAAACCATGCCAGTCGGATGGAACTGCACAAATTCCATATCCATCAGCTCGGCGCCCGCGTGGTAAGCGAGCGCCATGCCGTCACCGGTGTATTCCCAGGAGTTCGATGTGATCTTCCAGGCCTTTCCGATGCCGCCTGTGGCAATGATGATGGCCTTCGCTTTGAAAACAACGAAGCGGCCTTGTTCGCGCCAGTACGCGAAAGCGCCGGCGATATGGTCGCCGTATTTGAGCAGGCGTGCGACCGTACACTCCATATACACATCGATTCCCTGATGGACGCCGCGGTCTTGCAACGTGCGGATCATCTCAAGGCCGGTGCGGTCGCCCACGTGGCACAGCCGCTTGAAGGTGTGACCGCCGAACGCACGTTGCAGGATTTCGCCGCTCTCGGTGCGATCAAAGAGCGCGCCCCACTGCTCGAGTTCGCGCACGCGGTCCGGCGCTTCCAGCGCGTGGAGCTGGGCCATGCGCCAGTTGTTGAGGAGTTTGCCGCCGCGCATGGTGTCGCGGAAGTGCGTTCGCCAGTCATCCGCTTGGTCCACGTTGCACATCGCCGCGGCAATTCCGCCTTCGGCCATCACGGTGTGCGCCTTGCCGAGGAGCGACTTGCACACCACGCCGACGCGCGCGCCCTGCGCGAGAGCTTCGATCGCAGCGCGCAGCCCGGCACCACCCGCGCCGATAATCAGCACGTCGTGCTCGTGGGTTTCGTATTCGGGGTTCACAGCAGCCGGATGTCCTTGAAGAAGCCCACCGATAGCAGGCGGATATATAGGTCGGCGAGTCCGACCGAAAACAAGCTCAACCACGCCCATAACATGTGGCGTTCATTCAAGGCGCTCACCCAGCGCCATGCCGCGTGGCGGGGCGGGCCGAACGTGGCGCACGAAAAGCAATCGAGCTTTCCTCCCGCGAGATGGCGCAGCGAGTGGCAAGAAAAGGTATAGGTCGTCAATAGAATGATATTCACCAGCATCACCAGCGAACCAACGCCGATTCCGAACCCCTGGGGAAAAAAGAAGGCGCGCACCGCGTCGTACCAGAGGAAGCAGAGAAACACGAGTGCGAGGTAGAAAAAGTAGCGATGGACGTTCTGGAGGATGAAGGGAAACGCTGTTTCGCCGCTGTACGGGCGCCCGCTACGTTCGCTCACCGCGCAAGCCGGCGGATCGAGGAAAAATGCGCGGTAGTAAGCCTTCCGATAGTAGTAACAGGTGGCGCGAAACCCAAGCGGACCGCCGAGAATCAAGATGGCGGGGGAAAACGGCCACCAGTGGTGGCGAGCGTCAATCAACGGAGAATAGAACGGGGAGAGATACGGCCCCCATTCGTAGAATTTCCCTTCGAACGCGCGGACCGTGGCGTAGATGCCGAACGCGCCTAGCACCGCTACCACCGGCAGGATTTCGATCCACCACCTATCCTGCCGCCGCGTGCTGCCGAAACGGCTTACGCCGCTCGCTGCTGATGACTCCGCCATGAGTTCGCCGCCCTGCGCGGCATAGAGTAGTCAGGAAATCAGTTTTTGCAAACCAAAATTGTGCGAAGAGCTGCGGCACAGCTGCCGGGATTCTGGTGCTCCGGTCAGAAATTCGACGCACGATCGCTTCCGGGAGTGATCGGCGATCTGGCAACAATGGGCCAACTGGTGAGTATCCATCTGGCCGCTCAACCCAGACGATTCGGGCGATTGCGTCGCGGCAGGCGCGGGCGCTTGCGGCCCAATCACGATAGGAGCGAGACCGGACTGTTTCAGTTGGGTATTGATCGCAGGCAGCTCATGGGAGGTGAGCGCAGTCCATTTCGCCATAACGCCCAGAAGGTCCGCCTGAGCCGCAGCGAAAGCCTTCATGGCCTCGGCAGTCGGGGCCGCCTCGCCGTTGTTTATGGCGGAGAGAATCTCGGTGAACTTCGCGTTGAGCGACGCCAAGTCCGGCTGCTCCTTGGGCGGTTTCTGGGCAAGAGAAGCGAATCGATTTCGGGGAGTTCCGCCGATGTCGTCCGCCTTCTGAATAAGCGCCTCCAGAGCCGAGAGCAGCCCGTCATTATCATGAACTTGAGAGCGGAGTTGGCGGGTTTGCGAGAGCAATTGCTGCACGCCGCGCTCGGCATCGCTGATCTGAGCTTGCCTGCGTGATACATCGGCTGCCGTCTCGAACTGCTTCTCGAGATCCGCAACCGGAGTCTTTATGCGCGGGTCCATCTTTACGGTCAGCGCCTGCGAATAGCTCTGGCCTTTCAAAGTCAATTTCACCGTGTACCTACCTGGCGGCGCGATGACTCCACGCGGCGTCAAACCGAATTCGTCTTCGCCGGATCGACTCCCATCGGCAACCGGAGGATAACGAAGATCCCAAATCCAGCGGTGCATACCGGCAGTTGTTGATGGCCGCTGGATGGCGGGTCTCCAAAATGCGGGGAACTCAAGTGTTTCCGGTTTCACAGGCGGCGCCTGGTCGTCGCTTGAATATCGGCGAACGGTCTGCCCTTTGGAATCGTGGATTTCTATTAACAAAGGGCCTTGCGCAGGCGATTGCAAATAATAATCAATCATTGCGCCAACCGGCGGATTCTCGGCCAATGCTTCATCGCGTGGCATGGGCGAGCCGTGGTCCTGGCCCGGGCGTAGGCGGATCGCGTCTGCCGGCTGAAACAAGTAAGCTTCGGACTGCGCAACTTTATTTGTCAACTGGCGCAGGACCGCGAAATCATCCAGTACCCAGAAGCCCCGGCCGTGAGTGGCAACAATCAAATCATCGCCGTGAATCGCCAGATCGCGCATGGAGACAGGCGGCAAATTGAGTTGCAGCGATTGCCACTCATCGCCATCGTTGAAGGAAACGTAGACGCCAAGCTCCGTGCCTGCAAACAGCAGTCCCTTGCGCTTCGGATCTTCCTTGACGGTCTGCAAGTACACGCCCGCGGGCAAGCCATTCGTAAGGCGCTCCCAGTTTTTGCCGGCATCACGCGTGCGATAGATGTAAGGGTCGTTGTCTTCCAGACGATGGCGATCCACCGCGGCGTACGCCTCGTTTGGGTCGAAGTGCGAGGCCTCGATCATCACGATCTTGCTCCACGGCGTCAGCTCATGTGGCGTCACGTTTTGCCACGTTTTTCCTCCATCGAGCGTCCTCTGAATGTAGCCATCGTCGGTGCCGACCCAAATCAAATCGGCGTGAGCAGGAATCGGCGAAGGTGCGATCGTGTAAATGACGCCGCGGCGCTTGCCCGCGGGTGCATCGGCCGCCGTCGCTTCATCAAGGTTGGACGGCACGCCAGGATCTTCGCGCGTCAAATCGGGACTAATCTGTGCCCAAGAATTTCCGCCGTCCACGGTCTTAAACAAGAACTGATCGCTGAAGTACAACGCACGAGGTTCGGCCTCGGAGAAAACAAGCGGTAGAGTCCACGTTCTGCGGAATGGTCCCTTGCGGCTCAGCTCCGGCGAAACGTTGCGGAGTTCTCCGGTAATCACATTGCATTTCGTTACATCACCGCCGAAGAGTATTTCGGGATGCAGCGGATCGGGAGCGGTGTATCCGCTTTCATCGCCCGCACAAATCCCGGTCCAATCATGCATGGAAATCTCGGCGTGGCTGCTGCGTGTGGGAACACCCATTGAACCACTGTCCTGCTGAGAGCCCGTTGCCCAGTAGGGGAAACGATAGTCGGCGGCAACATGGTAAAGCTGCGCGGTCGGTTGGTTGTACCAGGAGCTCCAAGTGGCGGCGCCGTCTTCGCTGACGATGGTGCCCTGATCGCTGGCAAGAATCATGCGTTTCGGGTCGTCTGGATAAATCCAGAGCTGGTGATAATCATCGCCGCCGGGCGCGCCGCGGATCGCCGTCCAGTTCTTGCCGCCGTCAGTCGAACGGTAAAGCGAGGTGTTTGACACGTACACCGTTTCCGGATCCTTGGGATCCACAACCACGTTGCAAAAGTACCAGCCGCGTCCCCAGATGCGGTTCTCATTCGACGCTTTGTGCCAGGAAGCACCGGCATCGTTCGACCGGTAAATGCCGCCCTGCTTGGCGTCAACGATCGCGTAGACCAAATTTGGATTTGTGGCTGCAACAGCAATTCCTATGCGGCCCACGCGCTCGGTGGGCAGACCTTGGGTGAGTTGTTGCCAGTTGTCTCCGCCGTCCGTGGATTTGAATATACCGCTGCCGGCACCGTAAGACGGGGGATAAATGCTCCATGGCGGGCGGCGTGTATTCCAGAGCGTCGCGTAAATGGTGCGCGAATCGTGGGGGTCGAATGCCAGGTCAATCGCGCCGACGTTTTCGTTCTGGTACAGAATTTTCTGCCAAAGCGAACCGCCGTCAGTCGAACGATACACGCCGCGCTCCGCATTGGCGCCGTAGGCATGTCCGAGCGCCGCGACGAAGATAACGTCCGGATTCCGCGGGTCGACAAGGATGCGGCCTATTTGTCGCGTGCTATCCAGGCCAATGTGGGCCCACGTTTTACCGGCGTCGGTGGATTTATAGATGCCGTTGCCGAACGATATCTGCGAACGCATGTCCGACTCGCCCGTTCCAACGTACAGCACGTTCGGACTCGACGGCGCCACGGCAATGGCCCCGATCGATGGCACCGGCTGCGAGTCGAAAATGGGGGTCCACGTGCGGCCCGAATTCTCGGATTTCCAAACGCCTCCACCAACGGAACCGAAATAGAAGGTGTTCGGCTGCCCGGGCACGCCGGTGACGGCATTCGAACGGCCTCCGCGGAACGGACCGATCATTCGCCAGTGCAGTCCGGAATATAGGCTGGCGGGAAATTGTTGCGCCAGCGAGACCGGCTGCACAATCAGGAAAACCACCAACGCGACCGCCAAACCAGTCAAAAGGCGTAGAACTACTCGGGATAAGTCCTGCATGAAATGATGGTCTCCGCTCGACGGCGACACTACAGGGGTGTGAGCATACAACATCGGCCCGCATCACGCACGGTCAGCCGTTCCGATAAGAGCGTCCCTTGAATCGGGTGGGGCTAGATTTCGGTCTTATCAGAATCGCGGCTGCGGGGCTTTTTGGGGGAAAGCATGCCAAGGAATACCAGGGCGCAGCCCACCAGGAACAGGCCGTTCGCTTCCGAAAACGGAAGCGGGTTCGCGAGATTCAAAAAGCGGAATCCACCTATAAGGGGAGCAGATAGAGTTGCCGCACTACGATTCGCGAGAACTTCTTCTCCTCGACCGTGACCGAAACTCGCCCATCGATTCGAGCGGTCGGTCGCATACGCCAAAACCGCCAGCATCACCAGAGCGACTAGAATGCGCACCATGAGTTTCACGAGGGGGGCCTTTCATTTCTCTTGCGTACGCCACAATACAAATCAAGCTCTCAAGTCAGCAGCCTGAGGGCCAGGCCGGTCATTCAGTTAAACTCATCATGCGCAGAGATTTATCGTTTAGGTGTCACACAACACTCACAAATCCATGAAGTCCGTTGCACAATCTGTGGAAATTGCTTCCAGACTTCAAGGACAACCATGCGCTTCGCATTTCAGCAAGCTTACGCGCGTGTCACAATGCGGTTACTCGTTCGAGTTGTTCGGTGAACGTTTCTTCGCACAGGGGGAGGGAAAGACTTTGCGGAATCCTTATGTTGCGGCACACTAGAAACCGAACACGGACAGCGTCCCCGGGAAGGTAGCGATGGCAACGATAAAAATGACGGCGATAGTAAGATTCATGATGCAGATAGCGGTGATGCTGACGCTAGGTGCGGCGTGGGCGGCGTCGGCAAGCACCGGAAACCCGGAGGTGAGGATTCGAGTGCAAGACCCGGCCGGAGGGATGATCTCGAAGGCGTTCGTAGTCATGCATCATGAATGGAACGAGCACGGCAACGAAAGCGTCGAAGAGCATCGCCAGGACGAGCTGATCCGGGTGCCCTTTGACGGCACGGCCGACTTCCTAATCACGGTGAAGCCGGGGATTTACGACGTGTACGTATCCAGCTTCGGCTACGATCCGAAATGCATGAAGGTGAACATCGAGTACGACAAGAATAGGTCCCTCGTGTTCCAATTGGTCAAGGACGATTGGATCTACACGCCCACGGTCGAATAACGCAATTCCGACCCACGGCGCAGCCGAACCGTATACAAGGTATAAAGCTCGCAAGCAATCCAGATTGCGCTTAAGGCTGGTACTTGTTTCGCCATAGGCAAAGACCCCAAGGTGAAACTCTGACGACCGCGCACCCGAACTCCTGGCAGGGTAGAAGTCATCCTAACCCAACCTACGCGCGAGCGCCCGGGCCGCCGGATAGGCCTGAGAATGAGAACGGGCCATTTCGTGAGACTCGAAACCCCAGATCGGGAGCGCGCTTTTGATGCGAGTGCTTGTTACAGGCGGCGCAGGTTACATCGGAAGCCATGCTGTTCGCGCGCTTCTTCGCCGCGGTCACGGTGTCCGGATCTACGACAATCTCTCGACCGGCCATCGCTCCCTGGCTGAAGGTTCCGAACTGGTCATCGCTGACATCGGTGACCTAGACAAGCTTACCTCCGCCCTTCGGGGCATCGACGCAGTCATGAATTTTGCCGCCTGTGCTTACGTTGGAGAATCTGTCCAGAATCCCCGCAAGTACTTCGAAAATAATGTACAGACCGGTCTGCGCTTTCTAAACAAAGTGCTGGATTGCGGGGTACGGAATTTCATCCAATCTTCCACAGCGGCCGTCTACGGATTGCCTGCCGTAAGTCCGATTCGCGAAGAAATTCCCCGCCAGCCCGTCAATCCCTACGGCGCAAGCAAGCTTTTCTTCGAGCATGCCCTTGACGCTTACAAGACCGCTTACGGACTTCGTTACGTCGCATTCAGGTATTTCAACGCTTCAGGCGCGGACGACAGCGGTGAAATCGGAGAGATTCACGATCCTGAAACTCACCTCGTGCCCCGCATTCTGCAGGTTGCTGCCGGCATGATTCCCGAGATCGAGATCTTCGGCTCGGATTATCCGACGCCCGATGGCACCTGCATACGCGATTACGTTCACGTCAGCGATCTCGCCGAGGCGCACGTTCTCGGTCTCGAATATCTGGAAAGGGGAGGTGAATCGACCGCGCTGAATCTCGGCACCGGCGCCGGCTATTCGGTAAGCGAAGTTATCGCCGCTGTCGAAAAGGTTGTTGGACGCAAGGTCAACAAGAAGTTTGGTCCGCGACGCCCCGGCGATCCGCCATCGCTGGTCGCCGATCCATCGAAAGCGCAGTCTGCTCTTGGTTGGAAGGCATCGCGCACGCTGACGGAAATCGTTTCGAGCGCCTGGGTTTGGCTGCAACATTTTTACGCCCGGAGATAATTTCGAAGCCTCTGCGCCATTCCCAAACTACCTGTGGTTACGCGGGCCGTCTCCCGACTCTGATTGTTACGCCGTCAGGACGCGTTCTCGAAATGGCAGATTCCGTGTCCTCGGCGCCTCGCGAATCGGCGCGCTCAATCCCAACGACCCCACTTCGCACCGACTCGGCTGCGCCGGCTTCTCCTCCGCAGATTGTTCACTCATGCTCTCAGGTGGTTCCTGAAGAAGCATCGGGCGCATGAACCCCGCGGCTCTCCGCGCCAATTCCAGCCGGGTCTGCACGCCGAATTTACTCAGCAGAGTAGAAATGTGAAATTTCACCGTGCGCACCGTGATATTCAGGTGCGACGCTATTTCTTTGTTCCCGCGATTGCAAATCACCGAACTCAGCACCTCTTGCTGCCGCGGGCTCAACGCCGCCCGGTTTGGAATCGCTTGCCCTTCTTGCAGCAAATCCTTGACGCGCGAAAACAGCCGGTCCACCATCGATCTGTCGGCCGGCACCAAAACCAGAAAATCATCCGGGTTGTGTCCCCGTGCCAAACACTGCATGGCCACCAGTCCTGCCAGCCGCTCCACTCCGAATTCCGAATCCGGGTAAGATTCGGTGCGGAACTGCGCTACTCCCGTCCTTTTTTCGCAAAATACAATCACATTTGACTTCAGCGCTTCCTGCCTTTTCTCCCGTGAATCAAGTTTTGGAAACGCGCGGCTCTTGTTGAATTTCAATGTCAGCCTTCCCGTGCTTGCCCAGGCCTGCATGCGGCGAAGCTGTGATTTAACTGCTGTTGCGGTGCTGCGGAACGCCAGGTTCTATAAGCGTTAGAAGCTCTGTAGCTTTTCGGGTTGCCCTGTGGTTTTTTCGGAGATGGCAAGGGCTGGAGCGCCTCCCACAAAGATTCTCCGCTAACGAAACATCACGTTGACTGCTGGTCTGCCGAACCTGCCCGCCAGCGCAGTTGGATTGCCACAACTATCAATTCTTGTAACTCGCTCTTTAACATGCACTTATGTCTGCCAGACTTAAGGTACTAATACAGGTTCCGCTGTAGAAAGTTCCACGACCCCGCAAAATGTTCATCTTAGGAAGCTTTTCCGCGGCGCCGCGTCCGCATTTTCTGGTGGAACTCGTCCCCTTGACCCATATCAATCGACCTTATAATCCAACCCTCGTGCTTTCCACTACAGGAACGATCCTGAGGACAAAAATTGACGCGCCTAAAAATGCTTGGCTCTGCTTTGTTGATTTTGGCCCTTCTGCTTCTCGCCCCGCCGGCTCCCGCGCAAATTCCGCAGCCCAAACCCGCGCCTTTGGCTCCCTCTGCACCCGGCGGTTGTTCGGTTGAAAAATCGTGCGCGGAAATCGCGCCCGAAATGATTAAGTCTGCGCTGGGCCCCTCGTCACTCGAGGAGAATCTGCGCTATCTCACCGATACGATCGGCGGACGCGTCACCGGATCGCCCGCCGCTCACAAAGCCGCCGCGTGGGCCATCGAGGCCTTCGAGCGTGCCGGGGTCAACGAAGTTCACACTCAAAAATTCACCATGCCGCTCGGCTGGAGCGAGGGCCACACCCGCGTCGAAATCCTCGCGCCCGTCTCATTCCCCGTGCATCTGGTGTCCAACGCCTGGACTCCGCCCACTCCGGCCGGTGGCATCGAAGCCGAAGTCGTCGACGTTGGCATGGGTGACGATCAGGGGTTTCGGAAGGCCGGTACTGCCGCGAAAGGTGCCATTGTTCTGATTCACTCGAAGCCGCTCGTCACTTGGAACGACCTCCTCGGCGAATACAGCTTCGGCCCCGTCGAACGCGCGCTTAAATCCGGCGCCGTCGCGATTTTCTGGATGTCGTCGCGCCCCAGCCTTCTTCTCTATCGCCACACTCTCACTGTCGATGGACAGCTCGAAAAATTGCCACAGGCCACCATCGCACGCGAAGATGCCGAACGCATCGCCCGTTTTCTCGCCTCAGGACAGAAGGTGCGAGTGCAATTCGACGCCCCCAACAAAATCACCGGACCTGTCGAAGCCGAAAATGTCGTCGCGGAAATCAAAGGACATGAAAAGCCCGAGGAATTTGTCTTGCTAGGCGCGCATCTCGATTCCTGGGAGCTTGGCACCGGCGCGCTCGACAATGGATCGAACGCAGCGCTGGTCATCGACGCAGCCCGCGTGATCCATTCTTCCGGGACGCTTCCGCGCCGTTCCATCCGTTTCGTGCTCTTCACCGGAGAAGAAGAAGGACTCCTTGGCTCGGCGGCCTACGCTCACGCGCATCGCGCCGAACTCGATCGCATGGTCGCGGCGGTCATTTTCGATTCCGGCATCGGCCGCACCACTGGTTATTCGCTCGGCGGCCGCAAAGATATTCTCCCTGCGCTGCGCGAAGTCCTCGAACCGCTCGCGTCGCTCGGGGTGAGGGATCACACCTTCGATGCGGGAATGGACACCGACAACTTTGATTTCCTTCTCGAAGGCGTGCCTACCCTGGTCGCCAATCAAGACCCGGCAAACTACATGCTCAATTACCACGCCGCGTCCGACACCTTCGATAAAGTCGACATAGCCGAACTGAAGCGCAACGTCGCAATCGCCACGGTCACTGCCTACGCCGTAGCCGATTCCAAGAACCGCATCGGCCCTCGCCTGTCGCGTCCTGAAATCGAGCAGCTCCTCAAGGACACCGGCCTCGAAGACGAAATGAAGTCCTCCGCCTTCTGGCCCTACTGGCAAAAGAGCGAACGCGGCCGCCAGCCCTAAGCCATCGCGAACGTTTGACGTTGGCCTTTTCTTCGTAGGGCGGTCGACGCGGCGATCTGCGCCCGGGGCACGATCTTCGAAACGCTGGCATGCGCGTCCGGTTTTCCTGCCGCCGCGCCTCGCCGGCTCTTTTGCATTTTCTGGAGTAGGGGCACCCCGCGCCGTGCCCGTAGCGGCGTCCCCCAAACTGTGGCCACCCGCAAGCCTCCGTCCGGGTGGTCTTCCTCTTATTTGCTTCTGCCCGCCGCTTTCAGCACGTCGATCATCGGCAGCGACCCGCCCTGTCCCGACATATATACATCCGGCAGATGTCCGTCCCAATGCTGCTGCATCATCTCGATGGCCCGCAGTTGAATCAGTTCCGGCGTGATTTGCTGCTTCTGAACTTCCAGCGCCTTGGCCTCGGCCCCCGCCTGCGCCACTTTCTGTTCCGCCTCAATCTTGATGCGGGTCAAGTCGTTCTCCGCCTTCAAAGCGTTCTGCTGCGCAGTCACTTTCGCTTCGATCGCGCGATTGTATTCGTCTGAGAAATTGAAATCCGTGATGCTGACCGCGTCCACATCGATATGGTGTTTGTTCAGCCGGTCGCGGACGTACTGCTCGATGCCGTCTCGGACGATCGCGCGCTTCGCAATCAGCTGCTCGGCGTCAAATTGCGCCGTTTGCGCCTTGATGGCTTCCTGTATCGCTGGGATCACCACGCGGTTCAGCGCATCATCGTTCAGCTTCGCCCAAATATCGGTAACGCAGCACGGATCCTGATAGTAAGCCAGCGTCACCTGCGTGTGGACGATCTGCAAATCGTGGCTCGAAGCCTGCGCCGCCAGCTTCTCCACCTGCACTTGAACCGAGATTGGCCTCACGGTTTCGACGAACGGAGTAATCAGGTGCGGCCCCGGTTCCAGTGTGCGGCCGGTCACCGCCCCGAACCGCAGCACCACGCCGCGGTACCCTGAATCCACCGTTGTGAACGACGTCCAGAAAATGAAGACCAGTACCGCCAACAAAATAAACGGAGCGCCGCGCATGAAATGGAAACTGATCTGCCGGTCGCGCTGGATGTTGGTGATGACCACGATTCGCGAAAGCGCGAACAATAACAGGCCCACGAAAACCACAAACAGTAGTACGCCCATCTGCGTTTCTCCTTTTCGCTCGATTCCTTCGAGGTGAGCTCGCCGCGCGCCATCGCAGCTCTGTAAGCCATCGTCCCGCGGGCAATCGCGTGTCTCATACGCCATTTCTACTAATCAGGCAATACGATAGTGTGCCGGCACGGAGGGTGCTATGCCGCGAGGGGAGCCTTGTACATCGTCACTTGCATACCAGGCCCAGCGCAGATCTACGACGGGGCGAACGCGGGACGGCCGCGCTCGAAGAATCTAGCTTGCCTTCTTAGCCGTTGCCTTCTTCGGCGCGGCTGCGGGAATCGCATACTCGCCTTCTACGTCCACTATCGCGGTGCCATCCGCGTTTGGCGTGACCGTGTAGGTGCCTTTGCCAGCGATTCCCTTGAGCTTTCCCGTCCCGCCCGTGTACGACCAGGTGCCCTTGGAGGCCTGCGGCTTCCCGTCTTCGAGAGCGAAGGAGTCGTGGAAGCTCACGAAAAACTTGTCGCCTTTGTCCGTGTTGCCGACGTACGTTCCGTTGGTTGTGTTTCGAGTGGAAGTCGCTTCGTCAAACGAATAGGAAGTTCCATCTGTGGATTTTTCACCCGCCATTTCCATTGGTTTTGTCCACGGGCAGGTGTTTTTTATTATGGACATCGTGTGTCCTGGCTTGTCCCCGACTTCCGTAGTGCCAACCACCTCCGGCTTGGGACAGGTGTGCTGTCCGGAAACCTTCGTCTGCGCTCCCACCGCGGACGCCAACAGCAGCGCCAGACCCGTAATGCTCGCAACGCGTGCTTTCATACAACCTCCTTCGTGAACTTTCTTTGAGATCGCACCTGGAATTTCCGGAAGTGAATTCCGGCGTGCGCATCCTACGCCTCCCCCGCCCTCAAGCACAACGATCGTCTGCCTTTGTAGCGGCGCCCTTGACGGGCGCCAGCTTTTTTTTGACGCGCCGCAACACAAAGATGGCGGGCATAAAGCCCGCCGCTACAAAAGCGTCGCGTATAATGAATGATGGCGGTGACCAATTGCCGGCTCCATCAAAACTTCACATGCCAACTCACCAGCCGACTCAAGGAAACGTCCCAGAGCGCGTTCTCGCCATCGACTACGGCCGCAAGAGACTTGGCCTCGCGCTTTCCGACGAACTCGGCCTCACGGCGCAGCCCTACGCCACACTCACCCGCACGAATCGCAAAAACGACCTTCGTCGTTTGCGCGACATTTGCCGAAAGCATGCCGTTCGACGTATCCTCGTCGGCCATCCTCTTCACATCTCCGGCGAGGCCGGCGAGATGGCCGAAGAGGCGTCAAGTTTTGCCGCGCGGTTGCAAAAAGAGACCGGGGTGCATGTGGAACTTGTGGACGAACGGCTCACGACCTGGGAGGCTCGGCAAACGATGGCCGAAGTGAAATCGCCGCGGCGCAAACGCTCTGCCGCGCCAATCGATGATCTTGCAGCTGCCGTTTTCCTGCGAGATTATCTCGAGCGACAGCGCCTCGATTCCACCCGTGCTTCCGCGAGGGGGGAGTAGCGAACCGTGCGGCGCCTCGGCCTGCTCGCTTTGCTCGTGATCGCCGCCATGGGCGCTCTGGCCGGCTGGCTGGATTCACAGCTCAGCCGCCCTTATCGCGGACACCGGCCCGAGAGAATCTTCGTCGAGATTCCGCATGGAACTTCCCGTTGGGGCGTCGCTGGAATACTTCGCGACAACGACGCGATTCGCAACCGGCTCGCCTTCTTGCTTTTCAGCGAATGGCACTTCCGAAAGCCGCTGCTCGCCGGTGAATATCTCATCGACCGCTCCATGACTTCCCGGGAACTTTTTTGGAAGATAGCCAGAGGAGAGATTTTTGTGCATATCGTCACGGTTCCCGAAGGCTGGACTTCGTTCGACATCGCCGACGAGCTCGATCGCCAGGGAATTTGCAGCCGTGCCGAATTCCTGATCGTCGCGCACGATACTTCAGCGATCGCGGATATCGCCCCGGACGCGCAAAGCCTTGAAGGTTTCCTGTTTCCTTCCACCTATCAATTCACGCGGCGCACCACGTGCGGGCAGATTGCCGATTCCATGGTCCGCCACTTCCGCGCGGTGTGGGCGACGCTCGATCCTTCCGGCTCCCTGAAGATTCCTGAGGGCTTGACGGTGTCCGAAGTCGTCACGCTCGCGTCGCTCGTCGAGCGCGAGACGCCGAATCCCCAAGAGCGGCCCTTGGTGGCCGGAGTATTCTACAATCGCCTGCGCCGCGGCTTTCCGCTTCAGTGCGACCCCACCGTGCAATACGCATTGGAGCTTCGAGGCCGCCCGGAGAAGAAGTTGCAGGCCGCCGACTTGCACATCGATTCCCCGTATAACACCTACGAGCATCGCGGTCTGCCGCCCGGACCGATTGCCGAGCCTGGCGTCGCATCGCTTCGTGCCACGCTCGAGCCGGCTCCGACAGACTACATGTATTTCGTGGCCAACGATCAAGGCGGGCATTTTTTCAGCAAGACGCTCGCTGAACATAATCAGAACGTCGCCCGCTACCGCCATTTGCTCGCGGGCGATGCGCATCGGAGACCTTCGTGACCGAAAGCCGCGCCCGCTCTCACCCCGGCGAAGAATCGCCCTCCAAGAAGGCGTTGATTCTCGAGGTCGCCCGGGAGCTCGATAAGCCGCGCTACACTCCGGCGGAGATCGAGCAAATTCGTCGCCAGCTCATCGCCCAGCTCGGCGCGGGCGGCAAGACTTCGTCCGATTACATCGTGAGCGTCCTGGAAGAAGCCGGCTTGCGCGTGGTGTGGTCCACGAAGTCGGATACCGAAGGGCGCTACGAAGAGGAGTTTCAGGATCTCTTGCACTTCTCGACGCTCGATGAAGCCGAGATGAGCCTGGTGCGCCTGGATGAGCTTCTGCGAAAATTTCTGGTCGAGAACGAGCGGGCGGCCGCGGAGCGCGTACGCGAAGTGGCGCGCCTCGGTAGGCGCCGCGCGGAAATGATTTCGCGCAATCACAAAGTGGATGCGCTCAAGCGCGACGAGAAGGAAGAAATCGCGCACTGGTTCGGAATCTGGCTTGAGACTCCCGATGCTTTTTTCGATTGGCTTGAAGTCCGCAAGCAATCGCGCGATTTCCAGAAAAGATTTGCGTCGAGAGCGGCCGAGGAAGAATAAGTGTATCTCCTCGATGTTGAGCCGCTCGATCTCGGCGAAGACGTCCGCGCTGTTGGTCTTGATTTGACTGAAGCGGACGAAAATCGCGAGCCCGCCCGGGGTCCCGGCGCCGCCCGCATCTGGAGCCGCGTCCTTCCCGCCACCGCGGGAAACGAAACCTGGGTGCTCGATTTTTTCAGCCACCTCGATCGCGTCCGCGATTATTGCCGGCGTCACGCCATCCTATTTCGCGAAGCCAGCCAGCGCTCGATCGTAGTCTCCGCGCCAGCCTCCGCCGAGTTGGAATTTTTTCTCGACCGTTTTCAGAGCGAAACCTTTGGCGCGCGCGCCGGCGGATCGGTGGTTGACGGCGACCGAGCTTTGGAAGGCGAGCTCGCGCGAAAAGGAGTCGATGCCTACCACAAAGCTTTTTCCAATTATCTTTTTTGCGCTGTTTGCAACTTCGAAGACGGCTCGCTCGTTTTACTCTCCAAGAAATTGTGGGCCAGCGAAGTAATTCGCCGCCTTCGTCCCGCGCTCGAGGGTCTCGACGTCGAGATTCGCCTGCCCTCCTGATTGATCTGAAAACCCGATTTTCGACGGGATTTCGCACTTAGAACCGCCTCAAAGAGCCCTTCTCCAGAGCCGTTCTAAGGGTATATGTCTGGAAACTTGGTACCTCTGTACCATTTCCTCAGTCTTTCGTCCTAGTACACTTGAGGGCAGATGCCAACCCACGCAGGTGAATTGACCGTGCCCAGCCAGTCCACAGCCCCCAACGCCCGAGCCTTCGTTCGGAGCCTGAACGTTCTACTTAAGTACGCTCGGCTCTATGGTTTAGAACATAGCCGCGCGGCCGGGCAGTTTAACTCCACTTGGGGTGAGTTGGTTGCGGCGGTCGGAGCGGCCGGCGCAAGCGGGTTGCTGCTGGGCTCCTCCGGGTCGCAACTCCTTCTGGATGGCGTTCCCCTGGAATCTTCCCCTGCCGAGCGCAGTTTTGCCGACATGCTCACAACTGCTGGCGTCGCGAGCATCTGCTTCAGCCTTAGCATCACGCGCGAGGAGTTCGCGCATTTTATCCGCGCGTTCATGGAGACCGGTCCGCAAGGCGGCGGGCTTTCCGAGCGTCTTGAAGCGCATCTCGGACAGGGCGGAACGCGCGGGATTCGTTTGAACGAAATTCGCTTTGTTGCCGAAGACGCCGCGTTCGCCGACGCGCGAATCGCCGCGCAACTGACCGTAAAGACACTCGGCGCCGATGCCGATATGCTCAAGGACTGGTTCAGCAGTCCCGAGAAAATGATTCAGTTGATCGCAGCGGCCGAAGGTTCGCACGGCGCGCAAGGCGGGCCTGGAATTGGAACTGGTCCCGGACCGGGCGGCGCTGGCGCAACCGGCGGCGCAGGCGGAACCGGGGGATATGGAAGCGGCGCGGGATTCGGTCGAGGAAGTGGCGAGGGCCAGGGCGGAAGTGGGTCGGACGGCGGCACAGGTTACGGTCCCGGGCAGGGCGGAGGATGGGGAACGGGCGCGGGCGGGCCGGGAGGAACCGGCGGATGGGGAACCGGGACTGGAAGTGGAAGTGGAACGGGCGGATTCGCGGGAGGAGGCTCGGGAACCGGATTTGGCAGCGGCCCGGTGGATATTTCGACGCTCGAGGAATCCGACGTTCAAGGACTATTGAAACTGCTTGTACAGCTCGGCGAAGTAGCACACGGAAAAACTGCGCACCTGGACCAAGCAGCCTGGCAAGCGAGGCTTGCGGCGCTGCCGCAGAACGCGCAATTCACGCTTCGCCAGGCGCTGGCCGGCGTTGCCGCAAAAACTCCTTCCGCAAAAATCGACGAGGCCATGCTTCTGCGACTGGCCGAAGACCTTGCCATCCGGTTCGCGATGGGCCGGTTCCAGCGCGGCGAAATAAAAGTGAACGCCGTGCGGCAAATGTTCGAGCGCATGGGCCACGAACTCGACACCTTGCGAAAACTTTTGAAGGCGCGCGAAGACAAGCTGTCGGCAGCCGGTGTCTCGGTGGAGTCGCACGCCGATGTGCTCGACCGGCAATTCTGGGCGGCGGTTCCGGAATCAGGCAAGAAACGAGTGTTGATGTCGAGCGAAGCGTGGTGCATTCCTCCACGCAACGTGCAGTCTTACGTGGAAGAACTTCTCGGCCGGGGTGAATCGGAAGCCGCTGGCGACATCCTTTTGCAGTACGCGACGTGTGTGCGGAACAAAGACGCGGCGGCGCGGAAAAAAGCGGCGATCGGACTCGGCCAGCTCGCCGAGCTTTACAGCAAAGCGGCGAGCCAGCGTTTGCAGGACGCGCTGGTGCAAATCGGCCAGCAGATGGCAGAGGAGAAGGATGCCGAGCTTCAGACTCTGCTGAGCGCCGCTTTCGTGCGATTGAGCCAGGAATCGGCTACGCGACGCTACTATCGCGCGATGCAGCAGTCGCTCGATTCGCTCGCCGATCTCGAGGAATTGCGTCCGAGCTGGGTGCAGAGCCTGCGGCCGCGCATCGGCGTCGAAAACCGCGTGTCCGAATTCATCGACGAGGCGCTGACGGCCGAGGCCATGCCCGAAGGGCTTGTGGGCGTGCTGATGCGCGTTCCGCAAGCCGCAGCGGAGCAGCTCGCCGTGCGCCTGGCGCGTTCCGGGCGCCGCACCGAGCGGGAATCTATCGTGGAGCTGGCGCAAGAAGTGGGACCCGGCTGCGTCCGGCACCTCAAGGAATCACTGCGAACCGATCCACCCGCAAGAGCAGCGAGCGTGGTCGGATTGCTGAGCCGTCTTGATCCGCTGGCGCTGGAGGATATTTTGCCGGTGCGCATGCAGGGAGCACAAAGAAGCTTCCATGACGCCGTGGTGCGGCAGCTCTCCATCGCGGGCGCACCGGAGCGCGGAAAGTTGCTGGTGGAGTCGCTCGAGGCGATCGACCCGATGATTCTGCCGCTGGCACTGGATGAAATTGGAATGTGCGCGGACCCCGATACCGCTTCGAAGCTTCTGCGTTTGGCGGAAGGAGAGATTCTTCCGGCGGGTTCCGATTATTTGCGAGTAAAGGCGATCGAAGCTCTGGGCCGAATGCGCGCGCCCGCGGCGGCGGGACACTTGCGGCGGTTCGTTGAAACGCGAAAAACATTCGGCTGGGCGTATCCGGAAGAAATCCGGATGGCCGCAGCGCAGGCGCTGATGAAACTCGATCCCGAATGGATGAAGGCGTTCCTGCAGCAGTCGGGCCTGGATCAAAAGGTGATGGACCTGGCGCCGCTCGATCCGATTCCTGAACGCGACTTCGTGCGGCATCGCCGCTACCGGCGCGTTCGATTGCCGCGCAACGTTCCTGCGGTGATCACGTCCGCACGGGGAAGATATTCATCCGCGATCAGCGTGCTGAGTCTCGAGGGCGGACTGCTGAGCGGCGACTTGCAGCTTGCGGTGGGCACGGAAGCGACGCTGAAAATTCCCGCCGGGCTGCGTTCGATCAGCATGCAGGCCGTGGTGCGTTTCGTGCGCTCGCATCAGGCTGGATTCGAGACCGTAGGGATGGGCCTGGAAGATCGCGGAAAGCTGCGGCGCTTGCTCGTGTCACTCGGCGGCACGCAACCAGCAAGCGCCATAGAACCACCCGAAGGCGATTAACCACAGTACCCCGCAACATCCGAGAAAATCCCGGCCCTTCCAAGTCAAAGGGTCGGCCACCCGCTTGGACGCCACACAAACTGTGGATCGCGTCTCAAATGTTCATCGTATATTCACATAAATGCCTTTTTAGGGAATTAACCTCCACTCTCCGCTCAGAACCGCAAGAACTGGAGAACGAAAAACCATGAGAAAATTAACTACGCTGGTCTTTATGCTCGCCGGACTAATGCTATTGGGCGCGATCGCGGTTCCCGTTTTTGGGCAATCTGCCACTCCTCCCTATCAACTGACCGTCTTTGCCAATGCCCCGACGGGCTTGAGCGCGCCCGATTCGATCGCCGTCGTTGGCGATCGCGTCTTCGTGGGATACGGCGATGGCCACGCGCCGGATAGTTCCGATGGCTTAAACAGCCAAGTCGTTGAATTTCGAATGGACGGAAGCGTGGCTCACATTTATACGGTGCCCGGACATAGCGACGGACTGAAAGTTGATCCGGCGACGCATCTTCTTTGGGCGCTTCAGAATGAAGATGCCAACGCCAATCTCGTGATCATCGATCCCGATCGTCGCCAGCAGAAACTGTTTACCTTCGGTCCGACGCTGCACGGCGGCGGCTACGATGACATCGTTTTCAGCGGCTGCAGTGTTTACATCAGCGCCTCGAACCCGGCGAAGAACCCGAATACTGGCCCGGCAATCGTCAGCGCCCGACTGGAAGGAAACATCGTCGCTGTCGAACCTGTGCTCTTGGGCAACGCCAGCGCCATTGATATACCCACCGACGTGACGAACCCGCTCAACCTCCAGGATCCGGACTCCATGACGCTCGATCCTCAGGGCAACATCGTCCTGGACAGCCAGGGCGACGACGAATTGATTATTGTGAGCAATCCGGGAACACCCCATCAGCGGGTATTGCATCTCCCTTTGACGCTTCAGCCGCCCCAGGGGCCCATCTCCGCGGTTGAAACCGACGACACTGCTTTTGTCACATCGACCGAGGGATTTATTCTCTTCGCCGACAAAGGCTTGAACACCGTCTTTGCGTTGAGAAAGAAAGCTTTCGCGCCAGGTGCAGCATACACGGCTGCGGACGGAGGCCCGTTCGTCGGCACGATCGACCTGACAACCGGGTTCGTCACCCCCATCGTGACCGGTTTGAAAAATCCAGGAGGTCTCGTATTCGTCGATACCTCGAGACACGATACGGGCGATTCCGGCGATTCCGGCGATTCCGGGGAAGCAGACCGAAATCCTTGCCGCGATCGTGAGTCGGGTTCGCACTAACTTCGCTTACACATAACCCTTCGAAAGGGGCGCATCTCTTCAACTGCTTGCCATCTCCTCTGCGCCGGATTGTCTATTACAAACCGCTGTTAGCGTTTTTCGCCTAACTCCCGAGAAGCTTCGTTCAAGCCGGATAGTCGGAAAGTGACGCCCTACGGTTCTGGCGGGTTGCGTTGACACCCCTGTAGGCGGCTGCTAAATTGATTTTCTTGTGC
>Ga0307475_10000085_pt1 | contig 50776 bp, 56 predicted proteins | sample atmos_gasesECM1C_FD_203317 | JGI IMG/M metagenome (GOLD analysis project Ga0307475, IMG submission 203317) | Hardwood forest soil microbial communities from Morgan-Monroe State Forest, Indiana, United States - atmos_gasesECM1C_515 | ecosystem: Environmental > Terrestrial > Soil > Temperate... | reverse complement strand
AGATTACTTGTGGAAGTATGATCTTCCATCGACTGCGCGGATACCGATTCTAAAACGGCTCGACGAAAACAATTTAAATGCATTCTCGCTCTTCGATTCGCAGGAGACATTACTCGAAACCGTATGGTTGTGTGAGCAAATTTTCAGGGAACGGCTGTCGCCAAAGTATCTGATGTCAGAATTACCGCTGCCGTTAACTAGTGAAACGTTGGCGGACATTCTCCGAGAACACGGTTATGAAACCCACCCGAAGGGTATGGTGCGACCGCTTGGCGTGAGATCGAAGGCGTTAGACCGGATGCCAGAAACGCCGAAGAGAAATGCCCCGTGGCCGGATTAGCGACAATCAAGAATCTTCTGAATATGCACCAATCATGCACGAGTTCCGTGGGGACGGTCGAATTGGCTGGGAGGGGGAGCGATTCTACGAGGTGAGCGGCCTGAGACATAGGGATATTTGGAGCCGAGAGTGGGAGTTGAACCCACGACCTGCCGATTACGAATCGGCTGCTCTACCACTGAGCTACCTCGGCTCTTGTTGATAGTAAAAGACTTATTTCTATGCCTTGCCCCAATTTGACCCAACCTCAATCAAACCTCAATCAAGGTCTCTTTTCCGGGCCATATCAACCTCAATCAAACCGCCCTCCACAGTGCAATCAACTCCCACCCAAAGCGCCATCAAAATGTTTCTCGACCTTCACCATCGCCTCATGCAAATCAGTCGAGTCCACAATGTTGTATCTCTCGAAAGTCGACTCGGTTAGGTGACCTGAGATCCTCATAGCGATCGTTCGAGGGACGCCCGACCGGATGAGATTCCTGACCCCACTCCGGCGAAAATCATGCAGAATGAGGCCCTTGTACTGCCAAACCTTCGGCCCCGTCTTCACTCCTAATCCTACCTTAACGCATCCTGCTTGGAAAGCTTTTCGCAGGTTTCTGGCATCGAACACATTTCCTACATGCGGCAGTTCCTTCAAACTCTCGCTCACTTCAAATGGTAAAGGCAGCAGAATCGGGTCCTCGTTTTTCGTCTGGTTCCCTTCTAGGCGAAGCTGCGCCCTCCCCTTTTCAAACTCCATTTGCGACCAGGTGATCGCCAGAGCAGCCCCAATTCTGCACCCCGTGAAATACAGGAACGTTATCAACGGACGGAGATGTTCCGGCATCGCCTCGCGTAGCTTCCTAAACTGCTCAATCGTGACAAAACCGGTCCTGACGTTGTCCTCCTTTAGCATCGGGAAATACGGAACCTGCGTTAATTTCGCTGATCGGCGAGCCAGGTTCATCATCTTTCGCAACAAGCTCATATTTCGATTTATCGTTGCGTTCGCCGCTCCTTCTCCCTTCCGCTTATCGATGAAGTTGTAGAGCAAGTCAGTCGTGATCGTCGTGACCAGGCGGTTCTTGAAGAACGGATCGAGATGTTCGAAGCCCCAAACATAGGGATTCCCGCCTTTGTCTTGCTCGAGCATCTTTACACTGCGGGTGCGATAGTCGAGAATGAGAAGCTTGCGGATGTCCTCGTACTTGAGCTTCTTCATTTCGCCGGCAGCGAGTCCCCGCTCTACGTGGCCGAGGCGGGCGCGCAGGAGGTTTTCCGCGACCTTCCGCGATTCCGACTTGGTGCTCTCCTGGCACAGCTTCCCGCTTACGTCACGGTAGCTTATATATAGAAATCTGCTGTCATGCCTCTGGAAGACACCGCCGGTTCCAGCGACTCTCCGCTTGGCGGCGGACTCGCCGGCGTTTTGGGCGACAGAATTCTTAGACCCTGACCTTTCCTCGTTGTCTCTTTTCTTTGCGTTCGCCTGTCTCATCTTGCTCCTCGGTCAAGTCAAAGTTTTCGGTCCCATTCGAATGCGGAGCTACGACGGATTCGGTCCGGCTCTCGACACATGAAACACCCGCGAGGGCTTTCCCTTCGAATCTCTTCTCCCTTTCCACCAACGCATCTAAATCGCGGACATCCACTTGGAACCGTTTGCCGAATCGAGTGTAGGGAAGCTGGCCCTTCCAAATAAGTTCTCGGATAGACCAAAGCGTGCAGCCAAGATAGTGTGCGGCTTCCGGTAAGGTTAATAAGCGCTGTGGGATGATTACGGCTTCATTGGCATTTCCATTTGTTCCAGGCATAAGCACTCCACATAACATTCGCTCTGGGACGGCGATTAATTCGAAACATCCAGCACGCTGATGAGTTAAGCCAACAGACAAATTCTTCGATCTGTCTCACCAGGTTTGGCACGCTAGACCGCACAATACTTCGTCGCGCCCGATGATCGTTGCGCCGACCTAGGCGCCATACTGCCTGCTTCGCCACCACCCTTGATACGCGCCGACACATGTCCCGCAATGTCGTCTGCACGGAGCTTACAACTTGAGCTGCGTTTGCGCAGTTTCACCGAGCGTCACTCCCCTATCCGACGGCGACCAGGTCTGTCATGGGCGTATCCTAAAGCCAATCGATGCAATCGAATGAAGTCGGTGGGGAGACCAAACAATGTTTTTTTGCTAATCGCATGATTTCTGACTAGCGTTTCCCGAATTAGAACTGGGTGGGTTTGAGCCTCGTGCTATCTCGTCTTGGCCGTCTTCTGCTTGCGCCGACTCGAGGCGGCGTCGTGGGTTTTTCTCATTTCCACAAGCGGACTCCCACATTGGAGCCCAGTGGGCCCCGAGTATGCTACTTCTCAGGTGGTCGAATCCGAAATAGAGGTAACTATGCGAACGAGCGATATGTCTTTCGGTAGTGGCATACATTTTTCCTCACGATTTGTTCAGTCGAAGAGCGGAGTTGCAGGGTAGCGAGAGGGGACGAACAAGCGGTTGTCAAAACGGGGCGGTTGCCGGTCGAGTTCCGCTTAATCGGGCAAGCGAATTGTTTCTAAGTTCTTCGTAATCCGTCGAGAACTGCTGCCAAGCACGGAGGTCACTTCCTGTATCCCGTATCTTCCGATGTCGATGGCCAAGGGACTCCTACCGGATAACCATCCTCAATCCGCGGCTGCGGCCCGCTCCTTCGTTCTTGCCCAAGCCGATGTAGTGATGCTGATCGGAGCCCGTCTGAACTGGCTTCTTGGACACGGCAAAGCCCCGCAGTGGTCTTCCACGGCGCGCTTCATTCAGGTGGATATTTCGCCCACGGAATTCGACAGCAACCGCCCCATCGCCGCGCCCATTGCCGGCGACATCCGCTCCGCCCTTTCGGTCTTGCTGACAAAACTCAAACCCGGAAGCATCCGACCGGGAGCTGCTTGGCTTGACGCCATCGCGAAGCACAAGCAGGGCAATGTTCAGCGCTTGGCGGCACATCTCGACGCCAATCCCAATCCGATGGACTTTTACAACGCACTTCGGGCGACCCGTGACGCGCTCACAGAACACCCAGATGTTTACGTCGTCAACGAAGGGGCAAATACCCTTGATTTCGGTCGTAACATCATCGATATGCACCAGCCCCGCAAGCGTCTCGACTCCGGAACGTGGGGCGTGATGGGCATAGGAATGGGCTATGCGATTGGCGCAGCAGTCGTCGGCGGCAAGCCTGTGGTGGCCATTGAAGGCGATAGCGCCTTCGGTTTCAGTGGTATGGAGATCGAAACCATCTGTCGCTATGAATTGCCGGTTGTCATAGTGGTCTTCAACAATAACGGCATCTACCCCGGCGACGACGTCAACCGCAGCGGAGGCACCGATCCCTCTCCGACGGTCCTGATGAAGAACGCTCGTTACGAGAAGCTTATCGAAGCCTTTGGCGGAACCGGACAATACGTAACCGATCCACAAAGTCTTGCGAAGGCTGTCACCGACGCTCTGGCCGCGAGAAAACCGGCGCTCATCAACTACATCATCGACCCGAGAGCGGCTACGGAAAGTGGCCACATTCAGAATCTCAACCCGCGAAGCGCCATCACCAACAGCAAGAATTAATAAGATGCCGGGCAGGATTTCGCTGCCCAGAGAGGTTCGCTTGTCGTAATGAAGCTGCATTCATCCGAGACGCGTGTCGTGAACGCGCAAGCCATCTGTCTTGCGCTTATCGCCGGCTATTTGGACGGCTATGGACTTCTCGTCTTGAGGACCTATGTCTCATTCATGAGCGGAAAGACGACTTTCACTAGGCTAAAGATTGGACAGGGCCATTTCGATGCCGCTTTGCCTTCTGCAATAGCGGTAGCATCCTTTCTCAGCGGTAGTTTCCTCGGCAATCTAGTGACGCAGTCCAGATTGCGTCATTGCCAACGCATAATCTTCGGTCTGATCACAGTGTTCCTTGCGACCATAGCTGGTCTTGATCATCGACATGATCCATGGAACACCCCCTTGGAAATTGCGATGCTCAGCATGGCGATGGGTATGTTGAATCCCGCCCTATCTAAGATTCGTGCTGAAGCGGTGAGTCTTACGTTCGTAACTGGCACCCTGAACAGAATAGGCGGTCATCTAGCTTCAGCTGCTGGGCGGAAACCTCTGCCCGATACGCAAGGCCCAGGGGATTCCCATCTCAGTCGCGCTCGCATCGATGCGAGCATATGGTCAGGCTTCCTGTTTGGCGCATCGCTCTCTGGAATTGCGATTTCACATTTCCATATGTGGGCTTTGTTTCCCGCCTGTTTCGCCATGATTGTGTTGGCTTTGTTTAGCAGCGCCGAGGGCACCGCCCCATCGGGCACGAAGGCGATTAAATTTTCCACCTTCACTGCAAGTAAGACAGTGCTGAAGTAGCTGCGGGAGTACTTCGATTCATGAAGGCGACGATTTCCACTATGTCGGCCACGAAAGAGCGAGCGAACAATCAGAAATGTGACAAGGCGAGCACACAGAGGCGATCGCGAAGGAATTTTCTGGATGCTGTTCTGCTGGCTTGGCTATTGTACCTGATTCATCCGCTACCGAATGACGCACCGGCAACGCGGGCAACGCGCCCGCCTGTTGACAACTTCCCCCGTTGGGGACCAGAATCTAGTGGTAGACGAACAAAAGGCGAATATGATGAGCGGCGATTTAAACGCAGCCTTCGTCGCCTGTCTTTATCCTTGATTCGTACTTCCCGTTTAATGCCTTTTTTTGCGTGGTTAAGTTGTGGTGTCGACCAAGACCGCACCGGGCTTGGGAAGGCTGTGTGCTGCGCCCTCTAAATCCAACGATGAATTCTATCTAGGCTGACCGTCCTAGCTTCCCTCAGCAGCCCGGATTAGTTCTTGGGTGCGTAGAGATGCACTTTCCCGTCCGCTACGACCGCGATGTACCTTCCAGCCTCCAAGAACTGCATTACTTTCTTGCCGCTCCTCGCCATCGCTGCCCAACGAGATTTCGTATCAGGGTTCTGCTCTAGTCCTCGCAAATCATCTCCGTCGAATTGAAAATCGATCTGCGTTCGCCTTCGCTTAGCAGTGGACCGAACCGGGAAGCTCTCCCCTTTGAGCATGACTGTCTTCTTGTTTTCCACGAGCGATTGCCGCCAGACGTTGAGAAGGGCGTCTTCGAGAGGTATCGACATAGCCGAATGTTACGGCTAAACGGGGATCTGAGTCGCGGAGATCGCCAAGCGCTGCCCTGGATATTTCATTCCTGCACAAGCGGCTATACTGCGGCGCCGTCCTCTGCCGAATCAGCACTCCGTGGAAACGTCGCTTCACGCACTTCCCTTCCTTTCAGCAGCACGAGATCTAAGAACCACGTCTGGTCCACTTTGCCGAGGTTGATTTCCTGCGGATGGTTCCTGATGAAGTCGAGGATGTCCTGTTCACGGATGCGATGGATATCGTTGCCCTTCCCATTGTGCCGGTATGTGCCCTGCAAGCGATCCTGCAGCCAGCCGCTCTTGATCCACCTGGCAATTTTGTGGTGGTCTTCCCCCAGGCACAGTTCAAGCTCCCGCATTGTGTAGCCGTCTCGAACGCCTCGGGAGGTGCCCAGTCGCTTCAACTTGTTGATGACGGAGCTTTCCGGACGGCGCAATCGCTTCGCGATTGTTGCTGACGACACATGACCCACTAGGTTCTCAAGCCGCTCCAACTCCGCCCGCGTCCAAGGCCGCCGCTCCATCTTCATCGTCAGGCCCAACCGTGCGACCTGCCGCTTGATGTACCAGCGCGGGAATCCGGTCATGCGAACCATCCAGGTAAGGACTTGAGAGCGACGATTCAACCCTCCGAAGTAATGCGCTTTGAGGTAGGCGTCGTATTCCGGCAGCCAGGTGTACTTTACTCTTGCATGGCGCCGCCGCTCCGCCCGGCACTTCAAGCAATATTTCGCTAGCAGTGGCGGCTGACCTTGCCTGCGTCCTTCTTCGATCGGTTGACCGCAGATGACACACTTCATGGATATCCTCCCGGTTGCCCGCTCGTGAGCTGGCGCTCGCTATTGATGGAGGTTCAGAAAGAACGAACTTGGTGAGTGCGCTTTCCAGGAAGACCAATCTGATTGGAAGAGACAGGCGCGGCGGTTAAGACGACTCCATGACCTAAATCGGGTATTCAAATGTCATGGCGCATGGCCGAGAGGAGGTTGGAGGCAGTCCAAAGGCTGCCTCCCTTGCCCTGCTCACAGTAATCGAGCAGTTTTGATGCGATCAATTGGTGGAGGCTGTGGCCAGATCGAGGAACGACGCGAGCTTCGCGGTTGTCTTGAACTGAGGGATTGGGTCGAGGTCCTTGAACGCACTCGTGAACGCGTTGGACAAGCTCCACACTGTTCGTGCTGCGAACTCCTCGACCCGAGGGTTGAAATACTCGTCATGAACGCGCCTGGCCAAGTGTTTCGGGGCGTCGAGCTTATCTTCCACGAATGCCCGGTAGATGACCAGTTTCGCTGTGTCGTCCGGCAAGCGCGTCCCTTTCCATTCCTCGACTTGTTTCCTCATCGGCTCAAAGTTCCGCTGCATGCGGTCCACTCCCACTGAGAGGATGTCCATGAGGCTCACATGTTTGGTGTGCTTGGCGAGCACGGGCGTAAAATCGCCATGGAACGCCATGTTGTCGCACACCAATACTCGGTAACCTACGGTAAGAGCGAGGCGCATGGACTTGTCGTTGGAGTTTCGAACACCAACTGAGAATCGGCATCCGTCGAAAGTGGTTTCAAGGTCGAGCACGCCGAACATCTTCATGCCGTCGCCGGAAACCGCGTATTCCTCCCGCACTACGGAGATCTGGCGGAAGCTCAGGGTTTCGACCAGCGCCCCGACAATTTCGAAGTGTGGAAGTGGTTGATGGGTAGCGCTCCCTGCGGGCGTCGGAATCACCTTCAATTCTTCTCGGGTGATTTTCCAACTGCCGCAGTGCGCCAAGAGTTGAGACTGCTCCATGTATGTGGTTCTCCTTTTCATCGAGTGGCTTAACTCCGAGGTCCGCAAAGCGAGGCAATGCCTAGGACGCGGACTTCGGATTTCGATATAAATGTGAGCAGGGCTGTTCACTTGAAGCTCGGGGTGAGCATCGATTCGGTGAAGTTAGGCTCGGAGGGACACTGGAGAGAGGACGGGCTGGTTCTCTTAGCGTGAAGCGCGACTCACGCGTACGGTGATTAACAGGGCTTCATTAAAGGACTTTTTCCCGGGCTAAACCTAGAACCTCGAACAACAGGCTCATACAAAAGGAAGGCTTCTTAGTTTGATTCCGCGCCCAAGAGGATCGATTGCGCCCGCAATTCATCGGGAGGAACTTCCACAACTCTCCCATCACGCCAGATGTAGATTGGCAGCCCTTCTCGCGCGTGCTCCTCAATCGCCTTTTTGACGGCCGCCTTGAGCGCCATCAGGCCGCGTTCAGGCATTGGCAATTCGAGGACATTGGGAGGCTCTTTAATCATGGCTTTCCGTAGCGCCTGACTAAATCATTTGTACAACGTTGTCTCGCCTATCTGAAGCTGGCCCCGTTCCTCAGATGCCAATCTTAGGCATTGCAGCTGTATTGTCGTAGAGAGTCCACGAATCGGCCAGCGACCGATAGTGAACAAGGAAGTTTCGAATGGACCGGTCGAAGCGACGGCGCACATCAGCTGCAGGCACATCATGGCCTCCTAACGAGACCCGCCCTCTGATTCTCAAAAGCGCGAGTTCAACGCTTGGCACCCACAGATAGAAAAAGTGCACTTCATACCCGCGTCTCTTGAGGCGACGAATCAAGCTCAGGTAACTCCGACCCGAAAGAGTTGTCTCGAAGCCGAAGCTCTCTCCGCGCTTTGCATAGAGATCGATCTCTTCCAGCATCAGCCGCCCGGCACGGAAGGCGACAGCTTCCGGGGAGAATGGGGACACACCTTGTGCAATCAAATCTGCGTTGATGAAGTTCCTGCAGTCTGCGTACTTCGGCAAGAATTCCATCGCGAACGACGTCTTACCTGCGCCATTCGGTCCCGCAATAATGTAAACCCTCGAACTCATCATAGGCCCCACGAGGCGGCCTCCAATCATACAGGAGCCGCAATCACTGGCTTGGAGACCCTTACCGCGGATACCGCGGAGGGGCAACAGAAACCAGCGAGGCACCTGTGACCTTACCGACTCAAACGCCTAGATCTACGGGCATCCGCTTGTGCTCCCGCGGTTGACGGACTTGTAGCAGCTGCCGTTCGGCCCATGAGCGTGCCGCAAGTTGCGCACGAAGGGGCATCTTCGGCCGTGCCGCCGCTATTGATCGACTGAATCGGTTTGTGGTTTGCCGCACTTACCGCTGGTGAACTAATGGGTGGGCGAATCATATCCTGATCGCTCGTTGCGCCACTCGGTTTCAAATATTCCGATGAGAGGAATTTGCCGCCGAGCCAACGGGCGCTGTAATCCAGCACCGAACTTGCATAGTGACTATTCGGATTCTCTGTGTACCCCGAAGATTCAAAGCGCGTGTTCGTCAGCTTGCCCGCGAAAACTTTCAGCGGCACGCAATATTGAAGACCCATCGAGATCGAAAGCGCGACTCCATCCATGAAACCTGAAAGCGTCGGGCCTTCTTTCGCGATCTCGATGAAGATCTCGCCCGGTACTCCCTCTTTGTACATTCCGACAATGATGTAGCCTTCGTGCCCCCCAACCGAGAACTTGTGCTTGATGGACTTCCTTTCATCAGGCAGCTTACGCCGTTGGGCACGGGCGAACAGGTCCCGTTGTTCAGGTGCCTCGGCGCTAGCGGGTTTTTTCCTCTTCTCTTTCACTTTGCGTCCGGGATGTGCCACATCGCGGCGCTAAATCGGCTGAGTTTCCTGCTTGCATCTGTTTCTCCACACCGATCGGGTCTGATCTCAGAGGCTCGCACCAGCGACCCCGATGGCGGAGACCGGAGTGGCCAGGTAATGCGAATGCGAGCATCCGACACAACTCACACCCTTAGTTGCGGCCCCAACCGCTGTAGCAAATACCGCTGGAATTCCAAGCATTTCGCCGGCGCGTGACCAAAACTCGGGCGTGACCGATCGCCCCGCCGAGTCGCCCCCTGTACGTAAGAGGTCCAGATCAACGAGGCCATTTACCCCACGAAAGAGAACTCGGTTCTCCAGTAGAGGCCGTCTGTTATTTTCGACCCTTCCCTGCTCATGCTTCGTGATGAGTAGTTGGCAGGTTCGACCAGTTCGAAATAACTCGATTCGCACAAGGATTGCAGCTACTACCACTGCGTGAACTCCGTTCACACCGATGGCATCAATGGGATAGAGGCAAGGTAATGGCTCACCCTCAGGCCCACAGAATGTAACGTAGCGGCCGATCTCCTTCACCGCTCCGCCTGATTCGATCCCTCGCACCACATAGCGATTGGCCATATGCTGGTGTTCGAGGCTCACCTGAGATTGCGCAAAAATGCCTACTTCATTCAAACGTCGTAGTACTCGCCTCGACAGAGTCAGCCCTCGTCGCGCCAAAGAATCTTGCTTGTCAGGCATGTGCCACCTCCTCATGCGAATTGCCGAACTGGGATAGGACAACCTACCGCTCGGCGAATCATTTCTTTGCGACAACCTGCCCAGCACAGGTACTTTCGCGGGTCTTCAATGGAGATCGCCAAGTTGTCGCCACTTCGATCCTGACCGGCTTCGGCACAGGACGGACACTGCGTAACGTAGTTCCTGCCAACCTTGCGAACCTTTCCTACGTGATCGAGGATTCGAAACTCGTGACCGGACATACGAACGAAGGGAACACATCGGTCTGCCGAGGGGCGTTTCCTATCAAACTCAGGTGGCATGGTTTTGCCAGCAATGAAAGTCCGTAGCTGTTCTTCGCTCAGTTTGCGAAGGCGGTTCAGATACGCGATCTGTCCTTCCAGGTCGTAATCCGCCCCGTAGAACCAATAACGCCGGTTTGCTCCCCGGTGTATTCCGAGCGGTCCACGCATCGCGTTCCCAAATTCTCCCTCTCGCAACTCATCGTGCTTCGGGAAGACTTCGATGCCTTCCGCCAGGCCCGCGTCTCTGATTCGCACTCCGAGTTTCAACGCCAAGTTGTAGATGTAAATTCGGCACTCGCGAGCTAAGGCAGGCCTCTCCATGAAAATCCACAGATGCCCACCCCGCTTGCTCATCTCCAAGGCGGCCCCCACCTTGTCCTGCTGTAGGAAGTACTGCAGCTTAAGCAGGTCTTCCATCGCCCAGGCATAATCGGCATCAATCGCGACCCACTTCGATCGTTGCGTCGAGGGGTTAATCGCGTATAACCCGATGGTGAGTTCGCCTTCGAGGTGACGGCGGATCGTGGCCGGGGTAAGGCTCAACCCCTTGCCCGTCCCCCTTGCCTTCGGTCGAAAGTAGTAGTGACGCCCGGTCTCGGGATGAGGCCGCAACGACTGAACGGTATAAGCCCCGCGATTTACAAAAAGGCGGCTGTATTCCAGCACGACCTTGGGAATAGCTTTAATTGCATTGTCCACGGCTTCTCCTTTCCGCGCAGTCCCGTCCACACGGAGTCGCGCTCTACGTAAACCCAAAATTCTGCACTGTCAAATTAGTGGGCCAGCTGACCAAGTCCTGACTCTGGTGAGGATTACGGCGGTCTGTACGGGGCGGGCGAAGGGGGCTTGTTCTGTCTTAGGCGGGCTTCTTCAAGGGCGTTTAGGCAACTCGATTGCTTCGCTGTGGTCGAAGACCCGGCTGAACTACCCATCGATTCTTGCCCGGAAGCAGGTGAGGACTTTCTACGAGATCTAGGAATCGACAGTCACGGACCAGTCTTTCAAAGTCGCTGACCGTGTAGCCGCCGAATTTCTCGTCTTCAAAATCTAACCAAAACCAAACCCTCGAATGACGGTCGTAGATGTAGAATGCGCCAGATTCGGGGTCCCCCGGAACGACAAGGAACACCAACAGAGCCTTTGGGAGCTGGATCCATTTCTCGATCTTGGGGTGTTCAGTAACATCGAGCAACCTAGCGACTGCTTCTTCGACGGAGCCACTCACTTCCTCCGGCGCATACCGTAGATCGACGACTGAGACCACGTTCATCTCTCCGAACATAGACTTCCTCCTTTCAACTTTCAGCTACTGAACTTCTGCAGCAAGACCCTGCATCCTAGACAGGTTTCAAGACTGCCGGGTCAATACCGGGCGAATGGTCCGACAATGATGCTGCGTCGGGTCCCCGCTCGGATTTCGCTCTACCCGTACGTGCCCTCAGAATGGATCGCCCCTTTCGCCCCTTCCGCTCGACCCCGCGTTCATCCGGGAGTAACATGCAGAGAGTAGGATTGATGCGGTGCCGACCGCAAAGCTGAACGAAGTGATTGGGCACGATATTTCGTACAGCCACAGCCGCATAGCGCGGGAGCCACTCCTTGAGCGCGCGATGGGGTGGTCTATAGACCGCCCTCACCGGTGATCAGTATCACTGCTTCCGTTCGTTCATCGTGGCAATCCGCCTTCACATCGTGAGCTTTGGGTTTTTTGGTTCAGGCCGATGATCCCCGCTGTCGGCGCTGACATGATTTTGAAAAGGAGAAGAAACCATGGCGGAAACTGCAGCAGTGAGGCGTGCTGAAGAGCCGGCGAAGCCGATCAAGCACGCATCTGTATTTGACCAGATCCAAGATACATTCAACGATATTTCACGCCGAGCCTATGAAATCTTTGAAGGTAGCGGCCGGGCATTCGGGCGCGACCTTGAGCACTGGTTCCAGGCCGAGCGGGAAATCATTCACCCGGTCCACGTAAGCATCGAGGAGTCGGATGACTCGCTTACGGTGAAGGCCGAAGTGCCCGGTTTCAACGAAAAAGAACTCGAAATCGGCGTCGAGCCACGCCAGCTTACGATTACTGGCAAACGAGAGACCAAAAAGGAAGAGAAAAAGGGCAAGACTGTTTACGCGGAGAGCTGCTCCGACCAAATCCTACGCATCGTAAGTTTGCCAGCGGATGTCCACACGGATAAGGTGATCGCGACCTTGAAGAACGGTGTTCTGGAGTTCACCATGCCAAAGGTTGTCAAAGGCCACACAGTACGCATTCATCCAAAAGCTGTTTGAAGGCTGAATACCCTTCTGGCGTTCCCTCTAGCGCTATTGCCCCCTGTCCTCGCAAGCGCGCAGGAGGTACCTCAGGAGCTAACCACGTTTCTGCGAGGTCGTATCGGGTTCACTGGCAAGGAACTGCACGACCTTCAGCAAGCAGAAGTCGTACCCAAGGTCTTGCCGTGGGTACGGGAAGAGGCCCCTGTGTTTGATCAGCACACGCGCCCCGGCGTAAAATTTAGGTCCCCGTTGAACTTCCGTACCAGAGGTGTGCAATGAAACGATTAGTTCCAGTTCCCAATGGGTTTGTCGATCACCTGAAGGGAGCTAATGAGACAGGCATCGGTTATAAGGTAGTTTCAGTAGAACTTAAAGACGGTAGAACTTTCGATCAAGTCGTCACGAGTGAGTGCTGCATTATCGAGGTCCGGGGGTACAAGGAAATTCCTTTTGCGGCTGAAGACGTCGCATTGGTGAGCGTCAATCACAAGCGTTGGAATTTCAGAGACGGGTCGGACGCGCGCAGCAAGAGCCGGGCTGCGACCGCTTGATCTTGTCGCCTCGATGCAAGCTTCTGGCCTTCTATGTTATCGTCCCCCGATGAAAACAGCCTTCGTATTGTTTGCTGTATTGTGCATGGTCGTGCCTGGCGCTAATGGCCGTCGGCACGGCTACTTTCGCCGGCCTTCCTTCCGCGCGCCGTGCAACCGGCGCTGATCCGATGACATCGCAGCGAGAGAGTGAGCGCGCTCGATAGGAATCCCTGCGGCGGCGCATCACAACTCCAGAGTATCCGCTACCAAATCGTTGTGCTTGGCGATTCTGCACACTGACTTCCAGATTGCGAGCGGATGGCGGACAAACCGGAATCGATATCCCACGAGCGTCCACTCACAGCCTCCCTCTGGACCATCCCACAACTCGAAGACTTCAGTTCCGAGTGCAAACACCACCAGAATCCAGGATAGTAAATAGCTAAGTCACGGAAGCTCTGTGACTTGCAGACCGCCAGAGGAGTCAATGGCCATTCAATCAGCATCCATAGAAAGGTCAATGAAAGGGCAAACGGTAGCTAGTCGCAGTCGACATGGACTCGACTTTCGCCGTGCCGCCATTCAAAGCTTGCTGCAATGGAAATGCGCGTTTCCCAAGACCGTCTAAGACTGGCATTTCAAGCAGATGGGAATGCCAATCCGTAAGCAGGCCAAAGAAGACCGGGTACACCGCTTTTGTGAAGAAGCTTGAAACGAATCGAAGAATGTCGTAGTTCGCAACCAAATAAAGCAGCCGATTCACGTGAACTTCATGGCTCATGCAAGACGCGATTGCTCGGTAGCGTTTCGCTGGCTTCGGGGTTCGTTCGTACTCGAGTGCAAACCTGCGCTCCCCAATATCTGTGCGGACCGTCACAATTGCGTCGTAGTCCTTTGCAAAGCCGAACGCGGTGAGTTCATTCTGAGAACGGATCTCCATCGATCCCATCCAGCGCACCAGCAACCCGGCGCGCAACAAGCTGAGCTCGATGTCATTCAGTCCGATGGCATGCACAACATTTCTGTCTGCCTTTTCCGCGCCCGCTCGGTCACACCCTACCAGGCAGTACTCGCCCATGCCCTGCAGCAACGTTGCTGCGCTGCTTGCGACCGAATACACAGCATCCCCGGTTCCGGCCACGAGTGTCTGCCGCAGCACGAGACCGCGGTCAACTAATCTTCGCATCCTCCAGTGGAACGAGTTCCGACTCCGCTCATAGTGGTTAAGTTTGGTGAACTCGAACAATTGAGAGTGGGTCACGAATTCCGATCGCAAGATTTGGCGCAAGAGTGGCAAGTCGCGCGATTGGTTGAGTTGAATGGAGCCTTTCGGATACCGCATCGTTCATCCATGCCTTATGCAGACTCCAATTGAAGCCGTCCACTCCAGGGCCAAGAAATAAAGGACTTCAGGACGAACTTGCCGAGATCCGTGCGCAACCAACTGCCAGCTGGCATCAACAGCATGGCCTCCTGTTTGTCCCGGCATTCGCTGAAGGAGATCAGGAGCGTACCCTCGGATCTCCATGATGGTGACCCAACATCGAGGTGTCCGATCTCGGAGGAACGGACAACAATCAGGAAGTAGTCAGGTTGCTGCGGCGTCGGGAGCATGCGTTTGAAGAGCACTTTATTTTGCCCCTGCCAGACGCATGGCTCCGCGCACTCAAAGACGCTATTGATCATTCCCAGCGGATGATTCGGGTCGAAGCCTCCGACGCCATTGAATCGCACATGACCGACAATCCGGGGCCGGGTCCGGATCTGCCCACCGACGGGAACTCCTGTTGTATTGAAATATGCCGCGCGCGCAAAGCGCCTCGGATCGCTCTGGTCTTTTCCAAAGCGCCGGCGCCAAACACTCCCAAAGCCGGTCACGGTAACGAACATTTCTGTCATGCTCCCTTCAGGCGCTTGTTCTTCTGTCGCTCGGCATACAACTCTTCCTGCAGCCGGTTGATCTGACCGACAAACCTGGCGCCATCTCCGTTGGGGCTGGTTGACATCGGTTCCGCTGCGCTACTGCCTGTGTCTCGCGGCCCATTTACCTTCTTTGACAAAGCATCGAGTCGTATGGAAAGGTCGGCAACGATAAGCGCTTTCTGCCGGAGCTCTCCCTGAAGCTTGTTGCGGTCCTGCGTCGTGGCTTCGAGCTGGCTCGCCACTCGCTGCAACTCCGTCTTTAGGCTCTCGAGTTGCGTCTCGCCCCAGCCGGGCCGCGCGTCTCTACCTTCCGACGCCTCGATGGCCCGATTGCACTGCTCAATGTGCTGGTTGTATCTCCTAATGGCTTCTTTCGCCGCCTGGCGGGAGTGAAGATCGTGGCTGTAAAGGTCCGCCATCATCTCTTCGGTGATGCGCATGCTGCGGCGGTGATCCAGAGACAGCTTCGCGAGGGCGGCCATCAGCATCAGCACTCCGGCTGTCACCGACAAGCTGTACCAGAAATGTGGTTCTTTGATCGTGGCTTCGAGGAAAACCCCGCGCCACTGCTCAAGCCAGGCCCCGTAGTTGAAGTCGGACGGATTACATCTCTTCAGCAGAAATTCATACCATGTGCTCCGGTTGAGGTAAGGCTGACGCGGCGACTGCCCTCGAACATTGGAGGCAGTAAAGGATAGGGTAATCGTCAACAAGCCATGGCAGACGACTTGCCTCGCCGTCCACATTGTTAGTGCCCCCGCCTTGCGTGCCGCGGCTCCGCAAGTTCACGGCTCTTGAATCGAAGATTCGCTCCCACCGATGACGCGCGGGATTGTTTGAGACGTGGATACAGCTCAGGTTCGAAGTTAGGAATCGTGACGTCCGTGGGAGGACGAACGTGCAGGTGGGCGTGGAGCGTGCCGCGAGTGTCATCCGTCATCAGGATTTCCATCTGCCCCTTCGGCAGGTTCTTGATGTGCTCATCGAGGGATCTTGTCTCGCGCGTCTCGACATCGACCGCCCGTCCTGTTTCTTCATAGCTCTCGAATCCAAAAAACCTCCGTTTCTCCATGGACTGATTGCGCCGCGTGACGCGGTGCTCGGCGGACGCCTTTAGAAAGTAGCTTGCTGTTTCTTCATCGCGAGTTCGCATCGTCACCGTTGTGTTCGGTGCGGACGAGATGTCTTCTTTGAATCCCCGGCCAACATGCATGAGTTGCGAGAGGCTCTGCATGGAGAAAAGAAAAGCCGTGTTCGTTCCACGCGCTGTTTGAAGGATCTGCGGAAAATTCCGGTAGCCGAATGGTGCAAACTCGTCGAGGACGACGCTCAATAACGGCCTGTTGGCGCGCCGGCGGTGCTCTTCGCTTTCGTATCTTTTACCAATGACGAGCTGAAGATTTTGCAACAAAATCTTGCCCAGCGCCGTTACTGGTTCCGCATTCTTGTTCACGTTCAACGTCACATAGAGGATGAGCTCATGTTCGATCGCTTCGTCGAGTGAAACCAATTCTTCGTACGGGCCGGTGATGACGCTCAATTCATCGTCGAGAAACGTCATGCACTGGTTGAGCAGCCCTTGGATCTTCGGAACCCGCTCCCGGTCCTCGAACGACTGATACAAGCTCTTGACGGACATCTCAAAACTCAGCCGTTGCTGCGTGCTGATGTTTTTGCTGTGCGCAAGCTGCCGGGCCGCCCTCGCCACCTGTTCCCGCAACACTTCCTGGTCCATGGCCATGACTAGAACGTCGTAGAAATTGAATTTCAGCCCGGTGTAGACAAGCACGCGCACGATGTTGGCCAAGTAGTGCAATTGGTGCTCCTTGAAGAACTCGCGGTGCAAGTTGAACGAACCGAAAACCATGTTCACTACTGGCATGTAGTCTTGATCGGTGCAGTGAAGAGGGTTGTAGCGCACGGATATCTCCGGCCGACTGGGGCTGATCACACGCAGATCAGCGAGGCGGCCTGCGCGGTGAATGTGGGGAAGAAGGCTGTCGAGTAACTCCGTATCGCCCTTGCCATCGAGGATCAGCATGGGGATGCGATGTTGGTCAGCGGGAGGCCCGATGACTCGATAGAGGTCCTGCGTAACGATGTTGGCTAGGAGTGTCGTTTTTCCTGTTCCGGTCATTCCCAAGACAATTCCTTGCATCACTCGAACATGGTCAGGCCAGAACCACGGCTTCCCATGGACGTCGTAGCCAAAGACAACCGAGTTCTGGCGCCAAGCTTGGCGCGTAAACCGATCGTCCTTTTTAGCAGACACAGTAAGCGGCGGATGCGGCCACTGGTTCTCGCGACGCGATCGGGCGGTCAGCAGCCGGTATACGGGCCAACAGACGGCAGCCAACGCGATTACGACATAGCCTGCAAATTCCACAAGCTGCCCGTCTGTGAAGTGGTACCCTTCTTTTGCAACGTACGAACCGAGCCAGGCACATCCAACGATCAACAGGACAAGGATGATCTCGTGGCTCTCGAAAGGGGGCCGGCGTTCGCGCGGCTGTGCATATCCAGGTCTCATCCTGAAAATCTCGCACCAGAGTCGCGCGTGTCAGGCTGTTTTTCGAAAAGGCAGATATAAGACCGTTGCAATTCCAATGGCGGAGCTGAGTCGTTTGCATGCCTGTCAAAAGAGACCGAATTCTGAGAGCACTGATGAGGTAATGGTGCAGTGGCAGCTCTCGGTACCGACGGCGAGGCCAGGAAACTCACAATGTTGAGAGCGACGGTGATCGCGTAACCGAACAACCAGGAGAGGAGGAACGCCCAATCCCCGCCCTTGGCCCAGGAGAAGCCGGGCGAGCCAGCACAGCAATATAGGCTGAAGAACACAGAAGCGCTTAGGCTCAACACTTGAAAACCCGGAATAAGAACTGCGACTGCCTCTAGCAGCTGAGTAATGACTCCCATCGCGGCACCTCGTTCATCGCGCAAAGTTGAAATACACAAACCAGCCGATTGCAAATGCGAAGAGACCTGCGCCGAAGAGGAATCCAAATCGCAGCGGGCGCCGCGCCTCCGGCCTAAACGGATTGGGGGGATAGAGCGCAATGTTCAGAACTACCTTCCAGAAGCCGATGTCCGGGCGTTGTCGCAAAAGCTCCTCGACCCAGGCGTGGACGTCGCGCGGCGCAACAGGCGGCGGCATCTCAAAGCACCAGCGTGGCGTCAATCGGCCCCTTGGGACTTCCAAGGAATATCAATCGAAGCACCATCGGCTTCGCGTGCATCGTGGGCAGCTTGATCGCAACAATTCCAGTCGTTTCGTGACCGGGCTCGATTTGCGAAGCGCGAATTTCGCCCTTTGCCACCTCGATAGGCGTCTCGCCGCTGCACTTCAACCTTGCCGCAGCGTCTGGGCTCAACTGAGAGTTGGAAAGAGGGTAGAGCGACTCGCGATACCACGGCGCATTGAGCGCCACCACCTGCGGAGGGCCGGGCACATAAACTTTCTGGGTCTGGTTCCGAATCGTGTACCGTATGAAGATTTGTCCGTCATGTTCGAGCAACTCAGTCAGGTAGACCGCAACCCGATTCTTCTCAGAATTCGGCCCGTATAAGCGGACGGGCTTGGCATCGATGAGCACTTCCGCCGGCGACGGATCCGTGGAACTGCCCGAGCGATTCGCAGAAAGGGGGGCGATTGGTGGATCGGCAACAGGCTGGTCAATCGCAAAATCCATTTGCGGCACAGATCCCGCAGGGTCAAGTTCATAATTGAAGCGCCCGGACGCCGTCCACACAAACAGATTCGTCGCCACATTTGGTTCTGTCGGTTGAATAAATATTTTGTTCTCGCGCCACTCCACTCTGAACACGGGGCTACCCACCGCAACCGTGCTGACCGGCTCATTCATCTCGAGAACCGTCAGGTGGTATAGCGCGGTTTTAACGTGGAGGATCTGTCCGCGATCCGGCTTCTGCACTTCCACTTTTTGTCCCCAGGCAGGCCGCGCGAGGGCTGTAACTGCAACAAAAGAAAGCCAAATCTTGTTCACTTCCGCTTCTCCTATCCTTTATATATGTGGGTGCCCAGGAGGCCCCGTGTTTGAGCCTCCTGGACAGCTGCTGGTTTACGATGGAGTTTCTCCTTGTGCTGAAGTCGTGCGCTTGTCATCTGGCGACTCGCACAAGTTGCTGGTTGAGCGTTTCACTGTGGCGTGCTGGCGGATGTCGTTGAAGACAAGATTGCCATCACGGATCGTGCCGGACCCGTATCGCATCGGGAATGGCTGCACGCGATCGACAACCTTGCCGTCCACGAGCACTTCTCCCTTCTTCAATATCTGAAGGAGGAAGATCTTGCGCTCGTGGGTGCTGCCGTCACCGGTGGGAAATTGTTCAACGAGAAAGACGCGACCTTCTTCGTCAAACTCAATTTCACCATCCACGAGATCGGGAACGAAGACTTGCACAGGTGTGCTACCAGTCTCTTCCCCAATCTTGTCGATGATTTCCTGTGGAAAGGCATGAAACAGCAGCGAGCCGTTTCCTTTCCCCGCACAAATGACTGCGTGCAGGGACTGGCACCAGCCGCGCCGGTTCTGTTTCTTGCCGTCTCCCCACGCTCGAATGATCGACCGCAAGGCCTGAAACTCCTCGCGGGACCTCTCCTTGTATGCGTAGGCGGCACTCCGGGCGGCGTTGCGCCGGGTGCGTGCCTCGTTTCTAGTTGCTTGGTCATTCCGGTTGGCCTGATATTCAGCCTCGGCTTTCGCCAAGGCTTCATCCAAAGCCTGCTTTTCCTTGATGAGTTTGCCAACCTCTTCAGCATAGATGCGGTTGACCAACCGGCACTCCTGGGACATTTCTCGCGTGAAATGTTCGTTGGTAATCAGCCCGTGGAAGTCGGCGATTGGCAGTTTCGCGGAAAAGAAGTCTTCGACTTCCTTTCTCGCGAGGTTATAGAGGTATCCGATCTTGTCGGTAGGTAGAACTTCAACATGCACCGGCATGTCGCTGACCCGCTCCCTGTCCTTCAACTGCAGCCAGGGCGCGAGTGGTACCTTCTGGCGGATCTCGGCGATGAGCTGCTGGTTCACCACGGTGCCCCACTTCAGGCTATCCAAGGCATGTTGCAGTTCATCCACGAGTTGGTAGGCTTCTCCTCGAAAACCAGCGGCGTAACAGGAGGTTTTCAGGTCGGTGATTGAGCCAATCTGATTCCCTATCGCTTGATTCGCCACCAGCGCGAGGTTCCACCAAGGACTCTGCTTCTTGGTCCGCTTTGATTTCGCTTTTTCGTGCCGGTCCGGGTGTGCGAAACGGCTTTCGACAAAGCGAGGGAAACGATCGCCTTCGACCACTGCCACCAAGTCGAAGTCGAAATCTCCTCCATTCTTGGCAGCAGTTTCGCTGTGCAGGGTGAATACTCCATCAAGTCCGATCTGCTTCTCCACCAAGTCCACAACTGCCTCGCTGTCCATCGAGCAGCCGTTTTGCTCTTCGATGACATGCGTCACGAAGGCGACCGCTTCTCCGGTGGACACCCGCGTGTAAGGAAGCAAGTCTTCGAACATGCGGATTGGGTAGCGCACTACCAAACCCTTCGGGCACGGAACCGAACTGACCGCCCGATCCTGAGGCAGCCAGTCGGATGCGGCGACGACCTGTCCCTGATACAGACTGAGGAAGCCGTCGTCGGCAAGGGCAAAACCTGGAATCTTGAAGCCACCTGCAGTGCAAAGCTTGAATGCCCACTTGGCCAGCAGGCGGTTCAATGCGTTGTTGATGTAAGGGTGTTTGATGAGGTAGCCACTCGAATCCACTTTGAGCACAGCCTCAACAACGGTGTGCTCGAATGAGGTGTATTCCGAGTCGTTCGCCTCTTCCCATGGAGCTTGGGCGTGGGACGTGCCCAGGAGCTCGATGACTTCGTCGTAGTTGCCGTCCTCGCAAGCGGTCCGCAATTTGCGAGCCTGTTCCATGGCGAACGCTGCGATTTCGAGCTGGATAGACTCCCATGGCGCGTGTTCTATAAGCGTGTAACTGCTATGGAGATCAAGCGTCCTGGAAACCTCTCGGATCCCGAACACCACCGGTCCCCGGTAGGTCCTAACCTCGATCTTCGGCCGTCGCCAATGGAGAAAGTCCAAGAATCGCGTGGATTGTTTGTACTCGGGTTTCACACACGACTCTGGCAGGATGATGTCCGCCCCCAGCTTCTCGGCGACATTGTCCGGCATCACCTTGCATGCTCCTTTGGCCTGGGTGTTTTCGAATGCAAGCCGGAACTGATAGAGACGGTGTCCGGGCAAATGAAAACGCTCGAACACCGACCGCGAGATCCAACCCCGGCAGTCATTGGTGCCCAAGGTGCGGTCCTTCACAACCATCACCTTTGCGTCGGACAACTGGATTCGCTGCTTGCACGGCGAGACCAGGATCCCGAAATAGGTGATGGCTGCTTCGGGCCATTTACGGAAACGCTCCGCGATCGCCGGCTCGTAGCGCTCGTCCACGGCGTAGAACTTGCCGCTCTTTGCCGAGGCGCTTGCTCCTATGAGCCGGAACCGCACGCCATCCAGATCGAAACACCTCATGGATTTCTGAACTTCGTTCTCCTGGTGATCTTCGAGCTTTCCCGATGGAACATTGAGCCGTGCGACGCGAATGCCGGGATAGAGACCCTGGAGGAGTGTATTTTCGAGCTGCTCCCCTCGGGCCAACCTCGGCAACCGTCGTTTCATCTGTCCCATCTCGTTGATGTCGAGCGTAATCACGGGCATCCCATTGCTTATTTCAGTCGGCATTTCGTCCTCCTTATTTCCGTCCGGCAAAGAACAGACAAGGAGGCCGTTGCCGCCGGTCTCTTCGCTGTCCTGAGCCGAAAACGAGGTAAGGTTTCCAGCCAGGTTCGCGAAGAACCGGACCAGTTCGGTTGTCATGGGCAGTTCAACGCTGTCACGTCTTCGTTGCTGCCCTTCTTTCTCCTTTGCTTGCTCGGCAAAAGCAAACAAGGAGATTGCTGGACTCGCTCTCGTGAGCCCGACCGGGCACACGTCGAGTGAGCCAAGCACTGATCCACAATCATTGGAGCTTGTGGACAGCTCTCGACAGACCAACTTCAGTCTGTAAAGAAAACTCTGCTTATCCCGCTTTGGGCGCACCGCGAACGGCTTCTCGCCCTAGTTGTGGCTTCTTACCAGAGAAATCCGCGACGACTCGCCACTCGGAAACCACGAAGTAGCTCAGGCCGGTCTTGAGTGACTCCACCATTGCCTCCGGTTCCCCAGGGACCTCCTTGCTGAATTCGGGAACTCCGTTATTCCCTCCTGTTTTTGCAAGGAAGAAACGTTGGACTTCCACTCCGCCTGTCTGGCCCGCTCGCACTTTGCGTGTCCCACGCGAGGAATTGCCCGCTTCCGGGCCTTTTCCTTGTCCGACTGCCTCTGTCGTTCCTGGCGCCACCATCGAGACCTCCTTTTGTCACTCCAGCCGCCTCCAGGTGCAAGTCTCCCGGCGGCAATTCACCTACGGCCTGTCCTTATCGAGCGCGCTCTTTTGCAGCAGTCCGGCCTCTCGCTCGCCGACCATCTGTTGTTCGCTGTACTCGGCGACAAGAAGTCCGCTCGGATTCATTTCCGACCGTGCCGTTTCGACCAGGCGCACGTTGTATCGCCCAACGATTTGATCTGTCGCCTCCGCCTGGTTCTTCACACGGTGAACTTCCTTCACGCCGAAGACGGTGTAGGTCCACGGTGTCCCCTTGACGTGTTCCATCGAGCGGATTTCAAAGTCCGAAATCATGTGCTCGTTCTTGATCTTTCCCACGGTATCCTCGTCGCGAAGTTTGTTCATGGAATAGACGCGCAGGTTTGCGGTCATCATGTTCAAGGCCTCGGCAAGGTTTCGGTCCACCGAGTCCGGCGTGTAACCAAGGTATCGACGGAGGAATTGGCGGACGACGGCCCTGCCTTCGAGGTCCGTAGGGGCAACGCCAGCGAAAGCATCCGCAGACGAGGCGTCCGCGGATAGGCTGATCGGTGCCACCTTACCGGCACGGGGCCCGCCGACTACAAAGGCGTTGCCATCCTTGTCCACACGGATCACGGTCGGAGGCTGTATTCGGACATACATCGCGAATCCCAGAGAGCCCATCGCAAGCACGCCGAAGATCATTGCCAGGAGCATGGCGCGGTTCGCATAGGCCCGGAGCATACCGTCGTGCTCGTAATACTTCGTGTACCGAGTGACCTCGGGAAGCTCCGACATCCGATCTGTCTTTCTCATCTGCTATCCCCCTCCTCTCAGGCCCTTGTAAGCCGACCCAAGCGAATAGCCGACATGCCACGCCATGGCATGTGGAATGTTGAACCCGCGATATTGGCCGGGTCTCGAGAAGGAACGCCCTGCCGAAACGGAGAAAGGGGCAGGAGATGCTGTCGCTGCCGCGGAGGAAGCATCGCCGTCTCCGCCGCTGGGTACGGCAGCACTCCCCCCACTCGTCGCGCTGCCCGATGGCGGTGTTGGTGACATCGATGTGGACGCAATGGCTGCAGCTGCGGCACCGCCAACTGGAGAGGCACTTGCGGCAGCTGCAACCGGCGCGGACGAAGCCATAGCTCCTAGCCCCGCCGGTGACGGAGGAGCCGGCGCCGCTCCTCCTCCCGCTGCCTGAGAAGCGAGCGCACCCTCTCCCATACCGCTGAATGATGCCGAGGCCAAACCGGCGACGGTGCTGGCAGTTGTCGTGATGGCGCTGACGATCGTCATCATCGTGCTGCCGACGTCACCGCGAACAATGCGGCTGGCAATGAACGGAATCAAAGCAATCGATAGCGAGAAAATACTTGCGGTCAGGGCCAGGAGTATCATTTGACTCGAACCAACGAAGCTGTTAAGAACTCCGTTCGCATTGAGGACGGCATTTATGCTTGAGAGATTCACCGCGGACATGAGGACCTGAAGGATTGCGTAAATGAGCCCCCAAGCCTGGAACGTTACGAGGTTCACGAGGTATGTGCGTGACAACTGGCCGAGGCCACGCGCGGGCAACAGCGCCAGGACAAATGGACCCGTTACGTAGAGTACCGACCCGTACATCGCATAAAAGACAGTGAAAATGAGATAGCAAACGGGAAAGAGGACGAACGCGCTGAGGATCAGGATCAAGCTGATAACCCCCGAAGCCAGGCCGGTCACAAGATTCCATAGAGATGTATTCCCATTCGTCTGCCAATACTGGGCCAACTCGTTCATCCAATTCGCGAAGAGATCGCCGACGCCGGTCGAGTTGTAAATGAAGTTGGCAACGGAATTGAACACTCCGTTGACGTCGCGAAAGACCGCGCCGTAATTGGCGAATACGAGTCCCAGAACCAGATACTTGATTCCTGAAATCGCTAGCATTCGAACATCTCCCCCGGAGGCAAATGCCTGGTACGCGCTATAGAGGAAACTCAGGAGAAGAATCGTCCCAGCAACACCCAACACGGCGCCCGTCACGTTAGCAGTATCGATCCCATTCAGCGCTGTTTGGAGGAGTTGCTGAAAATAAAACACGGTTCATTGCCTCTTCAGGAGGTTGTAGATCTGCTGCTGTACAGCGGCGGCATTGGCAGCGCCGTTCTTCACATTTGCGCTCGCATTGGCCAGATCGATCGCACGCACGCGCATCAGATCCGCGGTCGCGGACTGTGTATAGGCATTGGCGCGGACCAGCCATGCGTCGGCTTGCGCTTCCAGGATCGGTGCGCTCCCAGGCGCAGCCGTCTGAATGCTCTGGTTAATCTGGTCGGCCGCTTGAAGCTCGAGGTCCGCCAGAGAATCGATTTCAATGGCTCTCTTCATGGCGGCCTGCGCCGCAGCATCCGTCATATCGATCATGTCGCGTGTTTGCGGTGAAGCCGCAGTCGCGGCCGGCACCGCACCATAAACAGCCGTGTATTGCGCGCCGGTCTGGGCGATCTGGTTTGGATCACGCGAGAGTAGGTTCTGCTCAAACTGCTGCGTTGCCGACAGGGTCGCGCTATTCACGGGAATTCGCATCAGACCTTGGATCTGGTTGAAGATGCCCTGAACGCCCCCTACCAATGAACGGGCCTGATTGATCAGGTTCTGCGGCCACACGACCGTTTGCTCAAAGTTCGAGATGCCTTTCTCGATCGACTGAATGCCATTCAACCCTCCCCCGATGACGCTGCTTAACGTGCTGCTGATCGTTGTTAGACCGGTCGCGAGGATTGCGCAGCACGGGTCGATAAACTGACTCCTAATAGGATTTGGCGCAAGGAGAGTAAAGACCACCAACAGAACAAGCGTACGAATCTTGTGTCCCCAAGCCCACTTCAAACTTCGCATCACTCTCTCGATGGCATTCCTCATCGACTTTCTCCTTCCCTACTTCCGCTGGAGCAAATTCAGAATCTGTGTGTTCACATCTCCGGTCACGGTGGCTCCCCGCTTGCGAAGGGCGTTCTCGTGGGCCAGCCGGGCGGCTTCCTGACGCAATTCAGCCGCAAGCATTTTCTGTGTCAGCGCTTGGCTCTCGATGCTGGCTACTACTGCGGTCGCGGTCAGAAAGGGCGCCGACCCTGGAGCTGCCTGGCCGGCAGCGTTCTCGATGTTGTCGGCTGCCTGTAGAGTGAGGTCACCCGCGGCATCGCTTTCCTTCAATGTTTTGAAGTTGTCGACCGCCAGGGCGTCGTCCATGTCCATCATCGTTCGATCTGCCGGGCTGGCCTCCGTTGTGGTTGGAACACCCCCATAGGTGCTTCCAAACGAAGAGGTGAGGGTTGCGAAGTCATCCGTTTGGTGATTTCGCATAGCGTTCTCCAGGCCGACCGGATTGGGCAAGGTGGCGCTCTTTAGGTTGATGCTGAAAATGTTCCGCATGACGCTTCTGTACTGGCCGATCATCTGCGTCACCATCGCCTTGGCCTGGTGAATCAGGGCGACGGGCCACGTCGCTTGCTGATAGAAATTGCTGATTGCCGTTCGCACTGAATTGATCGAGTTCAATGCGGTCTTGACCAGGCCGTTGATTACGTTCAGCACAGACTGAATAGCCGCCAGGAGGCTCCCTTGCGCCTGTGCTTGCGGTGGACTGACAAGCGCCACGACAAGTACACCTGCCAAGGCGACAGAAAGAACTTGCCGCCGTGTTCTTGCGATCACCATCCAGTAGGAAAAAGTGACAAAGAAAAAGCCACACAGCACGTTTGTCAAAAACACTATGAACTCCTTCCATAACTCGTCCAGGTGCGGAAACAATCCGACAATCCAACCGACGCCACAACCTACAAGGCCGAACACGAACGGCGCACTCGCAAAAATCACGACGATGATTGCTCCCCAAGTTGCGAATCCGAGGAGTCGCCGCCATCGGAGAGAAGTCATGGCAAAGAGCCGTTTCATGGCTGTATTTCTCCCGTCACCGCACCCGAGATCTCTTCCGGTAGTGGCGGAACTTCCGCCAATCCGTGAGGAAACTTTCGCCCCAATTCGGTATAGGCATCGAGTAGCGGCCTGTCGGCAAGCTTCTTGAGGACCCAGGCCCTGTACCTTCTCTCCCGGGGAAACGTTGTGCAGATCCAGTAGTCCACTGTCGTCGGTACGATCCGGATCGTTTGCGTCGTCTCGGCTTTTTCCCCAAGGACCAAGAGTGCGTCGGCGCTCTCTCCTTTGCGCGGCGCGCTGAACCGCTTCACCTCGTTCAGCGCCACCGGATTCAGACACAGGTGATTCACGAGCGGGCTCATGTCCCCCGGCTGTTGTCCAATGATCTTGGTGCTCGCGTTTTTGAGGATGCCCGGACCATGCTCCCGGGGCTGGAACTCGGTTCCTACAAAGTCCTCTACCGTCTGGCTGATTCCCCAAACGCTGGCATTCCTTTTCCGCGCTGTGCGGAAGAGTTGAACCACTTCAGGAGCGAGCGTCGGGGAATCCAAGAGGAACCAGCACTCATCAAGAACGGTAATGCTTGGCTGCCCGGTCTTTCCGCCCGAGCGAGATGCCACGGCATTCGCGATCAACATGCTCATGGCGGTTTCAAGCTTCGGGTCCGAACTCAATCCTTCGACGTTGAAGAAAAGCCAGTTGCTGTCGAGCCGCATCGTCGTGTGAGCGTCGAATAGCTTGGCGTAAATCCCTTTTTCTCCCGTCCACCCGCGCAACTTGCTTGCCGCCAAGCGGGCCTCGTCAATCGTGCGCTGCATGCGTTCTTCGTCACGCCATTGCGCCAATTCCTCCCGGAGATCATTGAACGTGGGAATTGGATTGGAGTACCGGATGGCGCACCGCTTGTAGGTGCGTCCGATTGCATCGCTGAGCAGGTTGTCCACCAGCGAGTTATCCGAGCCCGGACTGTCGCCGATCATGTAGCGCGTGAGATTTTTGAGAAATGCGATCTTTTCCTTGCTCGGCGTCGGTTCTCCCGCGGGAAGATCCCAGGGGTTGAGCGTCTCGGCGCCGTCCAGCTTCACGTCGATGACGCGCCCGCCCATCAATTCCACAAGCGGCTGGTAAGAATCACCCCGCTCGATAATGGAGATTTGCGGGTTGGCACGCGCCATCATAAGCAGGAAGAGTTGCGCCATGAAGGTTTTGCCCCCGCCGCTCTTGGCCATGATGAGCATGTTCGCGTCGCCGATGGTTGCGTCGAACGGCGAGAAAGGAACCAGTTGCCGGTACGGCGTTTCAAAGAGCATGAGCGGTGAATGCGGGGTCCCCCTCCACGGCATTTCCACGGGCAGTAGATCGGCGGCATTGAGCGTGAGCAGATCGAGTTCCCGGCGATTCTCTCCTCCCATCGCGGGGAGCCCGGTAAAGAAGAGACGCTTCTGCGCAAGGGTCTCCGGAACTCCGCGGCCGCCGTTCATCCGCGCAATCCCGTGCAACAGACGCTGGCGGCGGTCCGCCAGGATGCGCTCGGCCTCTTCGCGTTCCATGCGGTTTTGACTGGGCCGCGAGGTGCGCGTTGTCACGATCAAGCTCATTTGGCAGGCTTTCAGCGAACTCGAAATCAAATCCTGCAGTACCTTAATAAGCTGGTGCTCTGCCACTTGTGCGTCGACGTTGATGCGAAACCCCCCGTGGAAATCCTTCTGCGCAGCAAGCATCTTTCGCAAGCGCCCCTTATATTGCTTGATCGATTTGCTTTGGTCGGGAAGGGTGACTTCGGCATTGATCACGAGCGGGAAATCCATGACGACAAGTTCACGCAGGATCCCTGGGAATGTGGCATCCGGCAGGTCCTTCACGCTAATCCACGAATAAAGCAGGCCAGCGATCTTCAGGTAGTCATCCTGCTCGTCCTCGATATTCACATTCGCAGCCTGGCTTCGTGCACTCTCGTACCAGAGCGACTCCTCCGCCGCTCGGTACGGCAGAGTGTCATTGCCAAGGGGATGGAGCGCGCGCTTGATTTCGAGGAACAGGTCCTGATGGGTCATCCGGCGGATCGGCATGCCAGTAGCTCCGAGGGTGGCTTCGACCCCGGCCAACAAACTGTTGAATTCGGCGAGTAGCTCCTCGTGATCCCCTCGCGAGCGTTCGATACACTTCACGGCTGAAAGACTCAAATTTCCGCCCGACTTCATCTTTCGTCTCCACTCGAAGTCCGGTGATTCATGGTGAATCCGGGGATTCCAGATGAAGTACAGATGGAGAAAATGCTGGAGGTAGAAGCCCGCAGTCTCCCGGCTCCGCCACAGCTCGACGTGCAGGTGATCGATTTCGCGGAGCACTTGACTCTCGCTCCGGCGCTCCCGGATGTACCGGGATACGAGATCTCCCGTGCCCTCCGAAATCTCAAACCGCACCTGCATCCGCATCGATCGTTCGGGCAGTGATCTGACGAGAGCTTCGAGGAGTCCCTTGAGGCGATTCCTTCCATCATCGCTTGCGTAATACGATTGAATGCCTCCAACCTCATAACCCGCCACCAGTGACCCGTCGATTTGCACCGCAACGTCTTCAAGCAAGTCCCGGATGCGAAGTTGCTCGCACAACGGGGGCGCGCTCACCGATTGTTCGTATCGTTCGACCGTCAGCGGCATGCCTAATCTCCCAACCGCAGGTATTCCCGTGTGTGTTCCCGGTCCCGTTCCAGGGCGGAGTACACGTGCGGCTTTGCGTGGAACATGACCCAGTCCTGGAGGTAGCCGCGTTGCTTGCCGTACTTGAACAGCATCAGGGCCGGAATGCTCAGCACGGGAACGACGTATTGCAGAACCATGTTCATCGGCAATCCGAACATCTCCCGGTGAAGAAACCGTCCGAGAATGTTCGCGACGACCGCCAGGGCGAGAATCGCGAACAGGTCTTCGGCTTCGAGGCCGAAAAAAGTGACTCTCGTCCGGAGATTGCGGTACGCAGGTGTCACCTCAAGCGACATTGCTCCCTTCCCCTTTTCTCAGGTCACTCCACCAGTTCCCTTCAAAACAAAGAACTCCGCCATCCGTACAAGTCCGGATAGGAGCAAACAGAGGCCGGCCGCTACGAAGTGCCTCATCCATCCTTCCGTGGGATGGATGCGCGTGACGACGCCCATGCGCAACGCCCCTGCCGCCACCTGCAACCCTGCGTAGACCGGCATCAGCACATTGCAAATCCAGTCCACTAGGCTCACGAGAGACATCCAGTAGACGTCCGGATCATTCCAAGCCCTCTGCGAGGCGAACGTTTCCATCGCTCGCAACAAGCCGGAGGCCATGAGGCACAAGAGTCCTCCATACATCGCGGCCGCATAACCCTCCGAACGCGCAAAGCGCAAGATGGCGATGGCAAAGAACAAACCAGTCAGCGTCGGCAAAATCACGTTTCCTGCCCAATTCGTGAAGTTCAGAATCCCATTGGTGAATGACATCGCGGTTCCTAAGCCTCCATCGAAAGCACCAGTTTCCAGATTCCTGAAACACACAGCATCGCCAGCGCGACCGCAACGAGGCGCATCGCGGGACGGCGTGTGGCAAAATTGATGATGGCGCCCACAATCGCGAGTCCCGCTGCGATCGGCATGATGGTCCCGGCCAAGTAATTCCACAGGCTGTCCAGAACGTCCGCGGCGGCAAACTGCGACCCGGTGTTGTAGCTCTCGATGAGGGAATAGGTTGTCTGCGTGCCGAGCAGGAACATTGCGGCGAGGATGGATGGCAGAGGGTGCCCGCCCGAGGCAGTGTCAAGAATTGCCCGCAGTACGAAATATGCCGCGAGCGTGGTTGCCATCCGGCCCACTGCAAAATTCGTAACAAAGCTGGACACATCCGACTGAAATGAACTCAGCCAGGAAGTTCCAATCCCTCCAGAGGGCAACGGAGCTGCGACACCCAACGAGCTGAACCATCCGACGAGAGGCACGAGTGTCACAAACACGACGACCCAAAACATCCATTTCGTGAAACCACCACCAATGAGGAACGTAGTTCCACCCTCACGTCTTAAGCTGACTCCCGCGAGAACCAGCGCGACCAGGGAAGCCGCTGGGGCGAGCTGTAACAGGACTTGGATGATGTCGTTCAAGAGTTGTGGGACAGCCATTGCTCCGACTTTCCTTTCTTTTTGCAGAGCGCGTCAAAGTGAGACCTAAGCGGGGTGGGCAGGCAGCCGGGTTCTTTCTCCTTTCCAGAACGCCCGCCGACACCGCCGTGGACGCGTGCCGCCTCGGTATTACGTCACGCCTCCGGTTCCATTCGTGATCCAGAACTCGATCAACCGGGTGATCCCTGAAACTGCCAGCAATCCAGCAGCTGCTGCGAGCCACCGGCCGACACCGCGCCCGTGCAGCCAAGAGACAACTGCGCCGACGACAGCGCCTCCAGCCCCCACAGGGGCGATGACGTTGCCAACCCAGTTGATGAAGTTCAGGAAGGCGCCTTCCGGCTGCGCGCCCGTTTGGCCCTGTACCGCAACGTTAAACTGCGGCTGAGGGCCTAGACTCTGCGCCCAGACGATCTGACTTCCTAAAATGAAGCAAATCGCCGACACAGCCAGTCCTTGCTTCCATGTCTCGCCCGCATTCGTCTTCATGGATTTCAGTCCCCTTTCTGCTTCGCGCCTCTAAAAGATTCGACAGATCGAAGAGGAACGCTGAAGCGCGGGGAAAACTAAAACCAGTTCTCGCGTTTGTCAAAAAAGTGAGAGGCATTGCAGCTAAGATCGAACGGAAAGAGTGAGGATGGATTGACCAGACATCGTGCGAAGAGAACGAGGAGGCCCTAGTTTATAGAGAAGTCTTTTGGTTGAATCTGAATGCGCTCGTGCGAAATGCCAGCTCCTTGCAACGCCTTTTTCTTTTGCTCGATGTAGGACACATCGTAGACACTTTTCAAAGTCTCCCCGAGTTGAGCGAGAACCGCTTCCACCTTTCCGAGTTGGGCGTCAAAGTCGGCTTTCTCGAAGCGCCACTTCTCGCGGCAGACGTAACACTGTCCTGAATCATCAAGGTTCAAATACTTCCGGGCGATGCCATGCTTGTACAAGTTGATCCCGTTTACCCGCCCCATGAACATGAAGCCGACGCAGCGCTCCTCGCCGAGCTTGTCTACGAGCGGTTTCCAATTGGGCTCCATTCCCCGAATCACCCTCGCTATTGCTGGGGCACCTGCGGCGCAGTGCTTTGCGTGCCCGCTTGCTGAACCATTTCGCTTAGCTCCCGCCTGAGCTGCAAGAGCTGGCGGAGCTCCTCTGCCGTAGGGAGGGGTGCATTGTTCGCCTGTTGCATTGTGGCTGGTCGCACCGGTCCTCCGTCCGATGCAGTGCTTTTTTCAACTACAATGTAGAACCTCGTGTTTCCCGGCACGGTGACAACGATGTTTTGATTGAAGGCCAGGCCATTCAGTTCCTGGTCTCCCGCAATTCCGATATTTGTGGCGATCCGGTCGCGGAGAAGGGCGCTCTCCGAAAGTGGCCCGTTGAAACCGCTGCTGCCGCCCGCCCCCACCAAATATGTTGCCGCTGTCCCGAGACCGGTAAACGTTCGCACGAGAAATCGGGTCCCTGTCCTTCTCCCATTAACATTGCCTTTGAGGGGTCCGTAAGTCAGGCTCATTGCTGTGGCGTCGATCTTTTCCGTGGTTCCGTCTGGCATCTGCATCGTGTCGAACCGGATCGCCACATATCCTGAGCGGTCGGCTTGTTGAAGGTTTCCGAGCGCTTTTGCGCCTGCAGGCACAACAATTTGTCCACCCTTTTCATAGTTGTACTCGATGGCCGCCACAACCGGCGTTTTGATGGCACTACTCACAACTGACTGCAGCCGGGCGACCAATCTTGTCCCTGGGGGCAAATCCAGAATGACCGGATTTTCCTCCAGCGCGGTCGTAGCCACTCTCGCGCCGACACTTGCGGGATTGCTTTGCGCATTTCGAACGAACACCAGTGAAGGCTTACGAAGGTCATCTGACGCCGACTGCACGGATGAATTGGAAGGGGCGGGCGCTGTTTGGATCCCTCCGGTATCCGAAAAATCAATCTTTCCCAGCGCGTACGGCCCCACACTTTTGGGGACTGGCATGGCCGGAGACTTTGGATGCACTCCAATAACCGGCTGCGAAGGTCGCGCCGTTCTGCCCACATCTTCAGGAGTAACACCCTGGCTCACCGGGGCCTCTGGCTGCCCGGTTTGTGCGTTCAACAGCGGTGTCACCGATCCCGTTTGGTCAGTCGCCTGCTGGCCCGGAGTCACCCTACGTCCCAGGTCGGGAGCTCCCACTCGCCTAGAGTCCGTCGATTTCCTCGCCGTGTTAGAGGAGGAAAACACACCTAGAAACACGAGGAGTACCGCAATGGCAGCCCCTGCTACCAGAAAGAGCGAACGACTCCGGTCGCGCCCCAGTTCGCGCCGATTCGTGACTTGATGTTCCCGTCGCGCCTTGTCGAAGGCTTGACGAAAGATTTCACGCCATCCGGGACGAGAGGAAACTTTAGTTTCATCGATCAACGGCTCTTCTGCAGGGCTGGCTTCTGGAGCGCCCGTGGTCTTTTTCTCATTTTCCTCTGCCATTTTCGTCCTCCCACGAGCTGCTCACCCCGAACCCAATTGGCGCCAAGGCGGGGCGGTCCACAGCCCCCGACTCCGCCACCTGCAACAAAAGCATCTCGTTCGACTGCTTGTATGGCGGACGATCAAACACTACGACACCGTCGGCGCGTTCGGAAGGTCCCAACCGGCGCCTGTTCAGCCGAAAGTTCAGCACCTGTAACTGCTCGGCCGTTGACCATTTTTCGTGCCGGATCAGCTTTCCCGAAGTTGTTCTTCCCCCGAGCTGCACCTGTGGCGGCATCAACAGGACCGCGTGCTTGGTCGGATTTACGACCGAGAACAAGACGACCACTTGCTGACCTCCATCAATTACCTGGCTGACACCGGCACGGACTCGGTCACCACTCTCCATTTCTTCGCCTACGCGTTGTCCGTACAGGAACGGCAACGGTGCGCGCTCTTGCTGTTCGAGAAACTGGTCAAGGCCGCGACTTTGAATGTCCTCCGCTGATGAATCACTACGACTCGGCAAGGGATCTCCGGCAGCAGAAAAAGCCGAACTCGCCCCGTCTCCTGGCTTCGAGAGTTCTTTGATTTCTCGACCTTCGATCCCACGGGCCTCCGTCAACGGGACCGTCGCTCCAACCAATGCGAAAGGGAACGCTGAGGGCGCGACGAAAAATCCCCTGGAAGCCTCGTATTTCAACAGGAAATCAACATGAGTGCGATCTGGAGAATTGCTCTCTCCCCGGCTAATCAACAGCAAACTGACTTCGTGTCCGCCTGCCGTTGAAATCAGAAGGTTCGTCTCAGAGTCCTTGTTTGAGAGAGCCTTTACGAAGACGAGTCTCGGCTCGTGTTCCGAATGCTCGACTTGAAACGCGGAAGAATCTCCCACGACGACCGCGTTCACAACCTCCGGCAATCGGATGGCAGTGACATAGCGGGCTGCCACCTCGACCACCATGACTTTCCCTTCCAGGTCCGTCTCGGTAACGATCCGCGGCTCGACTTTGGGAACTTGCGCAGGAGCCACACCCGTTCCAAGAAAGAAACACAAAGGCCAAAGTCCGCGAAGCATCTTCATTGTCCACCTCTAGGTCCTGTTGCAATGCTCTGCGCTGCAAGCCTCCGGGCGGTCTCGCGTCGCATGGCGCGGTACAACCGTGCTATGCGACTCACATAGAGAAAAACCTCCCGAGAAGAGTATGCTAGGCCCCGCGAAAGGATCTGAGACTCACCCACTTGATAGGCGGCAACGGCCAGTCGTAAATCGCCATTGAACAGACGGATCAACCAAGCCAGGTAAGCAACTCCGCCTCGAATGTTCTCTTCGATGTTGAATCGGTCTGGCACTCCGAACCGGCTTGCCGTTGCGGGCATAAGCTGCATAAGGCCCGCCGCGCCCTTCCTGGAAACCGCATAAGGGTTCCAGCCTGACTCCACCTGGATGATTGCTTCCACAAGTTCCACGGGGACCTCGAATGCGGTCGCGTAGGATGCCGCACATCGTTCGGAGAATTCGCGGACGCTTGCTGGCTCTGTAGCCCAAGCGGCTGGCGCGCTGAACCAGATTAGGAAAAGAAGAGCTTTCGCCATCGTGTTCATCTGTTTGATCTCAAACCACGGCACAAGCAACGGCACCTCTTCGATTGAGTTTGTCTCTGTGCATCTTCGCATCCACAATGAGGCCCTCGAAGCCCTCGCGGAGCAGAAGTCTGCCTCGATCTCCTTCCGTCTTGGCCAACAATGGCAAGAGAACGTCTCTCTGTTCCGGCATGATCTCTTTGAGACCGAGGATTTGAAGTGCCTGCGCCAGGTCCAGCATTTCGGCGATCGACGGCGGTTTTTCCATGTTCCAGCCGCGTAGCGCGTGCGCTAAACCGGCCATCTGGGCGAGCAACGGTGCCTCCTGGTTTTCGCTCCGTGCGGCCAGGATTTCGACTTCACGATCGACCGCGGGATAGTCAAAACGCAAATACAGACATCTCCGGCGCAACGGGTCGCCCAAGCGCCGCTCCTCGTTTGAGCTCAAAACGACGAAAGGAACTGTTTCGATCTCGGCCTTGATCGTCCCCAGCTTAGGAACGGTGATCTGCCATGCGCTCAAGATCTCTAGAAGCAGCGCCTCAAAGGCATGGTCCACTTTGTCGAGCTCGTCGATCAACAACACGCAAGGCTTCCACTTATGCCGGAGAGCTCGCAACAGAGGACCCTCGGCGAAGAAATCGAGGGAGTGCAGCCGGTTTCGGGTTCCCTCCCAGTCCTGGCCCAAGAAGTCCTTTTGCGTTTCCAGGAAGAGCCGCTGCAAGGACTCATCAAACTTACCGATGGCCTTCTCTTCCGTGATTCCTTCGTAGCACTGCAGGCGCTCCACAGTGGTATCGGCGGCGGCCGCAACCGCATAAGCCAGTTCTGTTTTTCCGCACCCAGGCGGGCCTTCCACCAAGAGCGGTTTCTGCATCTTCGCGGCCAGGTACACCACCTGAAGCGTGACGGGATCGATCACGTACCGTGCGTCACGGAGCCCTTCTGCGAGTTCCCCGGCCGATCGAAACACAGTTCCCACCTCCGCTGCGGGGGCAGAACATACCGCAAAAGCTTCGGACACGCACTCGACCGGCGTGGCCCATCTGCGCGGGCCGTTTGGAATACAAGGTTCCTTCGATTGTGTGCTGGGCCCAGACCGGGACCATCTATCACGCTCGCGTGGAGACTCCACTCTGTTGCAACGAAAGGTGATAGGGCGCCTTAGAGAAGGACTCTTAAAGATTCTCCGACAAAGTACCATCGCTCCCTGCAATTTCTTCAGCCAATCGAATCTTTCATGGCTAACTTCGATCTTGGTCCCTCCGCGCGGGCCAGGGAAAGATCTTGTGCCAGAGGCTCTCTCGCGGCACACGACCCGAACGCTCGAGTGCTAAGCACGTGAAAACAATTTTGCCAATCGCAAACTTCATGGCTAACTTCGCTCGGCTTTGTGCTGCCGTTCGAGGCTCAGGTGTGCCCGGACGCAAACCAATTCCAAACCGCAGGCCAAGAAAAACAATCTCACCAATTGCATAATTCATGGCTAACAGGTCGCGGACTCGCAATTCACACTCAACTGTCATCCCCCTGCCCGGAACTTGTCAGTGAAGCTCGGCTGTTCCACTACCACCTGCACACTGCGAACAATTTCTGGGCAATCTCATACCTCATGACTAACCTCCTCTGCGGTTTCTCTCAGACAGTTTCAGGAGATTTGACAATCTGGTGTTTCTCCCCTAGAACCCAACGCGTGCACGACACTCCAGAGCTGAATGGCGCTTGCGTTCAGGAGATGATCGACCGCCAACTGCCTGATGGCGGCTGGCCTTTCCGCGCAGGTACGGCGCAATCGGCCGTCGAACCCACGGCCTTGGCCCTGTTGGCATTGCCGTCCAATTCGGTCCGCGAACGAGACGCTGCTATCCACTTCCTGCTTCACGTGCAGAATGCAAACGGCAGCTGGCCAGCCTTCAGTGGTGACGAGGAGGGAGGGTCTGGACTTACCGGGATGGCTCTCTATGCTCTGAACCGCTGTAGTGCTGAGGGGATGGTGACCGACAGAGCTGTCCAGTGGCTGATCGAGTCACGAGGATGGGAATCACATTGGCTATGGAAATGGAAGTTCCGAACCAGCGATCGTTACGTCCGCTTTGATCCTGACAAGTTTGGCTGGCCCTGGATCCCGGAGACGGTTAGCTGGGTGGTTCCGACTGCCTATTCAATCCTCGCCTTGAAGCATTCCCGTGGTATTTCACATCAGGGCCCAGTACAACTTCGTATCCGGCGCGGCGTGGAGATGTTGTACGACCGAGTTTGCCCTGCTGGAGGATGGAACGCCGGCAACGGCGTCGTCTATGGAATTCCGCTTGCTCCCCATGCCGATGTGACAGCCCTGGCGCTGCTGTCTCTACTGAATGAACCCCCGAACCATTTCATAACTTCTAGCCTTGACTGGCTTGAGCGGCGCGCCGAGACATGCTTCGCCCCCTGGAGCCTTGCCTGGACTATCCTCGCCCTCGATGCCTTTGGGCGTCCGACGGCACTTTTGACCGACCGCCTCTTTTCTGTTGTTGACAACGCCATGGTTCACGATGGTGCGACTCTCGCCGCCGTTTTGCTCGCGCTCCGTTCTGCCAAAGAGGACAACGCATTTCAAGTGGCTCATGAAACTTGATCGAAGGACATTTTTGACGGCCTCGCTCGGCCTGGCCACCGGCGCCTCAACTACGGCCCTGCTGAACCGTCCCAAGTACCACATAAATCGGAGGCAAACGCGCTCCCGGGTGGCGATTGTCAGGGCCGAATCCTATTCTCACAACCTGGAAAGTATTTTGGATTCCGGATTGGAGCTTTTTCACCTAGACGTTCATGGAAAGACTGTTCTGCTGAAACCCAACCTGGTGGATTACATTCCCGGGAACCACATCAACACCCATCCTCTTCTAGTTTCCGCTGCGGTCGACTGCTTCCGCCGCCTCGGTGCAAAGAACCTGCTGGTCGGCGAAGGACCTGGCCACCAAAGGGACACGGAGCTAGTTCTCCTCGAGAGCGGCTTCACCGATGAACTGCGCCAGCTGAAAGTTCCTTTTGTTGACCTAAACCGCGACGAACTGGTCATGACGCCCCTGCTCGCGAACTACACGGGCATGCAACATGTTTGGTTACCCCGGACGGTGTCGGAGGCCGATTTCGTGGTTTCCATGCCCAAAGTGAAGACGCATCACTGGTCGGGCGTCACCCTCAGCATGAAAAACATGTTCGGCGTTGTGCCAGGAGCGAAGTACGGCTGGCCAAAGAACATTCTTCATTGGAAAGGCATTCAGGAAAGCATCCTCGACGTCTGCGCCACAGTGCCGGTTCACTTCGTGATCGCCGATGCGATTGTGGCAATGGAAGGAAACGGGCCGCTAACTGGACATCCGCGGCGACTCAACCGAATTGTCCTGGCCGATGATCCGGTGGCGGCGGATGCCACCTGTGCGCGTCTGATGGGACTTAACCCGACCCGAATCACGCACATTCGAATCGGGGCGCAGTTTCTCGGCAACGCCTCTACCGAGCGAATCGACCAACTCGCAGAGGTGGTCTGCCCGCCAGCCAATCCTTTTGAGATGGTGCCGGAATTTCAGCACCTACGCGTGACAGGTTCCACCCGACGAGATTCCTGACATGAAAGTCACGACAAAGAAAGCAGTGCACTGTTCTTCGCCGGCCGTGACACTTGCTGCAGAAACTGATGGGACGAGCGGTTCTGCGCAAGCGAAGGTCGTCCTCGAAAAGCGCACTCGCTCGAGGCTTCCGTCTACGCTCGAAGGAAGCGTCGCTTTGAGTTACGCGGAAATCGGCTCCTTTTTCGTTTTTGTCTTCTTCCTAGCCATGATGTTCCGTATTGGAGTTCACCTGCATGTACTCAGTCAGACCAGACTCGACAATCCGACCCTTCCTTTCCAGATCACGATTTCCCTGTCTCTAATCGGCTCGTCGTAGGCAATCATTCGACTCCGGCACGGAGGCGGCGCCTGGGAGCGTCTGGGATGGAGTTGGCCCACTCGAATTCATCTTGGTGCCGCCTTGGTGACCGGAATCGGGCTTGGAATTGGGGTCGACCTCATTGCTCATGCCACGACTCCAACCACTCACTTGATCCACTTGTGGGACTTGATTTTTCTCGACGCGTTGCTGGGACCGATCATCGAGGAGTCCCTCTTTCGTGGCTGCTTGCTTCCGGTAGTTGCCCGCACCATTGGACCGACTATCGGGATCGCGGCCACGGCTGCGCGCTTCGCCACGCTCCACGCGATCAGCGCATTCGTGCAATGGCTTTGCTTCGTGACCACGGGGAGTGCATTTGGATGGATCCGAGTCAAATCGGGGTCCACCGCGGCATCGACTCTCATGCACACGATATACAATGTGACTCTGTTCTTGTGCCAAGGGTTGTAGGCGAAAGAGGGAACCTGCATTTGTCCAGAGGAGTCCTTGAGACACGAGTTTCGCCGCAACGCGTTATCTTTGCCCCACTTGAACCTGTAATCGATTCTCTGTAGCCTCGGAAGCTCACGCCGCTCGGTGCCCGCTTTCCAGAGTAGCCGGTGCAAAGTGCAAATCATCAAATGAAGACGGCGAAATTCATCAAGCTCGAAAGAAGAGTCGGGCACATTGCCAGTCGGCAAGCCTGCCGGCAGCTGATGCAGGTTCCCTGGGAGCGCTTCAACAAAGCGTACGAGGAGTATATCCGTTGGCAGGCCTTTGCGCTCTGGGCCCGCGCCGTTGTTGAATTGGAAGGCAGTGCTCCTTCTTGGCTGGAGGCAATTCTACGAAAACGTTGCAGAGGCTTTGCGGAAGAAACGGCTCGCTCAAGGAAGCCGGAACTGCTGGGTCTCGCACTGCTTTCATGGGTTCACAATCGAGCCTTCGAGTTTGCGAAAGAGGAAGGGTGGCTTGATGCGCTCGTATTCTATGGATTCCGAGACGCTCGCTCCCAGGGATACTGGGCGTATTGGGAGCATTGCGAGAACGAGTGGAAGAAGCGACGGCCAGCATCAGTTCCTGCCTTTGCGCATTGGAGACGTTCAGCCCTGAGCTGGAAACTTCATGGTGATGTCGACTGCGCCGTGGTCGCGAAGGCGGTTGAGAAATTCATCGACTTCGAGGGAGTCGTTTTCTGGTTGTGCCCACTCATTCAAACGGCAAAGGTCCAATTGCCGGCACACATCGCCCTGGAATTGGGGCAAGAATGTCCCGGCTTGCTGGAATTTGTGGGTGAAGAGATTTCAGCCTCTTATGAAGATAAATCGAGTAGTTGGCGACGCATGTTCAACTGGGGAAAGGATCATGTTTTGTCGCATGCGAAAAAGGAGGGCTGGCTCGACTTTGTTCTTCCCCAAGTAAGTATTCATCCCCGCCATGTACGCATAGTGGATTACACTGCCCTCTGGTGCCAATCTCGGCTCGAAAATTCTCCTCTTCGTTACCCTTCTCTGCGCCAATGGCAGAGAGATGCAGAGAACTACATCATAGTGAGTCGGAAGTAAATGCAATACCAAGCGTAAATCGCCATCACTCATGCCCCTCATCAACCGCTAACCCACCAACACTGTCCTTGCAGACTCTTCGGCTGTTAACCGAAGGGTTGCTAGTTCGAATCTAGCCCGGGGAGCCAATCCCTTTCTCATCAATCATTTGAGCGAAAGTCTGAAGGCTCTTTCTGCCTTATTAAGGGTCGCAAGTCCGGTGCGTCGTGATTGCGAACTTCTTCGTCGTCAATGAGTTGCTGTCTTGATAGAGCCTTGGGTTCGGAGCCAAATGGTCTTTAGGGATAAGGCGTCGCAATCAGGCCAGCGTCCCACAACGCTTGCTTGTACCACAATTGCATCCCGTCATCCTTCAGGACGGTCTGCATAGCAGAGATAAGCGGCCGAGCAGTCAGCTCGTCAGTTGTCAATTCGGATATGAGGGGCTCGTTGTCGGTTCCTGCGCCGTTCCTTCGCACAGCTTCTGCGTCGAACCTCCCGGCAAGAAGTACAGTCCAGAGTGCAGGCAGTTTAGTTCCAGCGGCGATTGCTCGTACGCTTCGGGTCCGCCTCAAATGTTTCCAACTCATCACGACTGCTCGCCGATTCAAAGAGTCCACATGAGCTGCAATCTTTTTGAGATTGGTTTTTAAAAGTTCGCGGTCGTCGACTTTCTGCAACTGGTCAGGCATTGGTACGCAAGCAAAAAGACGGTTCGCAATATCTCCTGGCGGCGGGACGCAGGAGTCCTCACAGAGCTTCCGGATACGCTGCAAGCCTTTGCCTGCCGTCGCCAAATACGATTCCGTGGCGGTCGACTCCCCTGCTTCAAATTTACTCAAGAACACTGACAAACGATGGCCTTTGTTCTCAAGCCATCCAACTCCTACAAAGGCTCTCGTTGCGTCCGGTAGTCCCCAGTTCCACGCCCCGTCTAGTCCAAGGCCGCAGTGCTTACTCAGTATTTCATTCGCTTCGTCGCTGGTGTGCTCGTACAAAGGCAGATTGATTTGGCTGAACCGCCCGCCGGGCTCATTCTCAAAGGCCTCGGCGAGCAAGTGGACAGCATCGTCCGCATCTAGCGGTTGTTCCATGATATCCGCATCTCCGGTCCGCCAGTCCTCCACCCAAAGACGCCCGCTCAACGGGGTAAATATTAGATCGCGCTTCGAGGGTGGATTTCTTCTCACGGCACGAGCCAGCCAGCAAATAGTGCGCCCGCCTCCGCAAAGAACGTGGTCGCCTGACTGAAGCGAATCGCGAAGCTCTCTAGCGGTGAAATTAGACAGGCCAAGTATGAGCCTGCCTTCATGCTCGTCCGCCGCCTCGCGCGTGGTTGGATTGGGTGGCTCGCTTGAGACTGCGTCCTGCGTTCCTCCTTCATCTTGAGGGAGCGGGGTATCCAAACCATCTGGCGAAGACTTCGCTGGTCGCAAGACAGAACATTCTTTCAGGAGGAACGTGTTCCGGAGCTCCTTCGAAAGCTCTGGTTCCTTAATCATCTCGACCGCGAATGAGGGATCCACCGATATGGCGACGACTCCAAGATGCTGAGCACGCTGTAGAAGCCGGTTTATTGTAGTTTGGCTTAGCCGCTCGCCTGTTCTTCGACCCTTGGGTTCAAGACAACGGTACAAATCGATAACTCGTACGTCGGTGGCGATCTGACTCTGGGTCTTGTTTTCGGCAAAATACAGACGACTGACCAGTTCCAAAAGCCGTTCGAACTCTGTGTGCATGACGCTCATGCGGAGCGAGTATATAGCACATTGATGCGCTGGAATTGACATGATTTGTGATGGAATACAAGTCGCATAGACATCCGCATGTTTATGCGAATAGTGCTTGACATACCATGAAAACCGTATGAAGATTTGCGCACCTTGGGATGGTCTGGCTGCGTGAGGGTTGAATGGCCTCTACCGTATTCGCCGAATCATACACCCGACGGGATAGCGGGAGTCTAGGAAGGCTCGCCCGTACGGTCGGAATTCGCAGCCCAAGAATCAGGCAAGACCAAGAACCAGCTGCCGCAAAAAGCAAGCTATTTCCGAGAAACCCCGCGCAAATTGGTGTGAACCGGCAGACCTTACGGGAACGGGTGTGTGGAGTTCGCGGGGCCGATTCTCGCGTCGGCCAAATCGTCCGTGTGAAACAGCCTCTTTGGTCCGATTAGGAGGGCGGAGGAAATGAATCCCTGGGTTTCATTCGGACTGCGTATCGGCGCGGTGATATCGGTACTTGCTTCAGCGATGTTTGAGTCTCTGCCTTTGGGGCTAGCGCCCGTCGGTCTCATTTTTCTCTACGCGACTTTGGTGTGGACTATGAATCGGGAGAATCCATCCCGAATCGAGGCTCTGGCTGACCAGGCCTATTTCTTGGGGTATTTGAGTACGATTGCGGCCTTCGCCGGCGTAGTGCTCAGCATGCTCGTACGGAAAAGGTTTGACGATCCCAACAAAATCCTCCTGATGATTGCAGTGGCTTTGCTTGCAACCGTGGCTGGTCTATTGGCTATGACGTCGCTGAAGGACTTTGCTGCAAGACGTAGACAGATGTTGGGCGGATCCGAACTGCACTGGGAAGACGAGGTCCTCAAGCGCCTGGAAAAGATTGCCGCACTGACTGGTTTAAGTGGTTCGACCGCCGAGCAATCAACAGGCGGCGCAGGGACGGCGACGCATTTAGTGAGTGTGACGAACAAAACGGCGGAGTTGATCGAGCAACTTAACGTTCAGTTAGAACGGCTAAAGACGAACATAAACTCCTTCGACAATCTCGCGAGCAAAGGAGCAGGCTCAGCAAAAGTTTTCTCTGAGGGGGTCCAAGAACTGCAGCAAGTATTGCAAGCTTTCGTGAATCTTGTAGGGACGCTGTTTCCGCGTAGCGAGCGCGAGTCGGAGCGCATTTAGATGAGCCGACAGAAACTAACTCTACCCATCCTCATCAGTTTTAATGAACTAGTCTGGATAGTTGCCTTCGCCTTGGCAGTGCTTTACGTCAGTCAGACGGTACGAACGAAAGAGCTGAGCAAAGAAATCGAAGCTGACAAATCCAGACAAGCGGAACTGCAAACGACACTCGAAAACATCCGCCAGGAGGCGATGAGTCAACAAGTTGTTGGTCTAAAGGGAGATTTTCACCGAGTCGTGATCGTTATTGATCGCTCCGGCTCCATGAAATACCGACACAAGTGGAATGAAAGCAGGGCCATCATCGCGACATGGCTCAAGTACCTGCCCGTCGACGAATGCGCCCTTGTCACGTTCAACGATACCGTTTCGACGTACCCAGAGAACGGGGCCTTCCTCGATCTGCACGGTCCAAATCGAGAAGCCAACCGGGGCATCTTGTTGGATCGATTAAATGCACTTAAACCTGAAGGCAACACGAACACTCTGGCTGCGTTACACCGAGCTTATTCATACGGAGAAGTAGATACCATCATTCTATTCACCGACGGCTTCCCCGACAGCGGCTCCAACAGGTTCAATCAAGAGATGGCAAGAGCCATTTATCGCCTCTGCCAGCGACATGGAACAAACGTGCCGATCAATACGGTTGGACTTGGAAAGTACTTCGACAGGCGATTGGAAGTCTTTCTTCGTCGTCTTCCGGAGTTGACTGGAGGAACATTCGTTGGACGTTAGTCTAACACTTGAGCGTGACGTGTTCGCAGCCAAACGTGTGACCGCAGCGTGGATGCGAGCACTTTCAAATTTCAGAAGCCTCAGGCGGTTTGAACGTGAGTGCCTCAGAACACTGCGGGAGTATGTAAAGACATGCAAAAGCTTGGGTGAATTCGCGAACCCGCCGAACTTGCGTGGTGTTCGTCTTCGAGCCGTGTCGTACTTGTCGTTGTTGCATGTGGAAAACAGAACTGTAACGCAAGAGGATTCATCCCTTCGGCGGAAACTGGAGCGGTTCTATAAGGAGACCGCCGAGATTTGCTCCCGTCATCGTTTGTTTGCGGATCCGCTGAGATCCCCATCGGCACGGGGGTTGCAGGGTGCAATTGTGAGACGAATGTTCCGGAAACTGTTTGCTATCGAGCTCGACTCGATGGCAGTTCACACGCTGTCACGATACGGAGATGTGGCCTCGGCGGTGAACGATTTTCTTGGCCACTGTGGATGCAATGGGTGTGATTACCTGATTCAGGAGTCTGACATGCGTTCGTTTCTGGTGTTTGCCGAGTGGCGTCACCGGGAACTCGACGCGCAGAGGGAGATAAGTGCGAGCCCCGCGCGGGACGCCCGTCTAAAGACCGGTCTGCGATCTCGATTCGAGTGTATGTGGTTGGAGGCGAAAGCGGCGGCGCGCAAATTCTACTTTGCCCATGACCACCGCGTACTAAAGCAGGGGTGGTTGGAGGTACGTCCCACTGCGCGCGCTGCCCTCCGGTCCAAGCGCGTTGCTCTAGAGCTTGCCTCAGATGCTGAGAGCCAGCGTTTCGTTGCCGACAACCTAGGCTTTGAAGTCTATGGCCGCGGAATGACTGCGCTCGCCGTCTTTGCAGACTTTATGTTCCGCGTCAATCCGATCGCCGCCGAGAGTTCGGGCCATGAGATGGCCTTCCAGATGACACTTGAGCGGTTGCGGCGAATCCTTCTTGAATTCTTGGAGTGTGCTAGCCCGGCCTAATTCTTAGGAGGAAGAGAAATGTCCGAAACGAATAGCATCGTCAGGCGAGAGCAGGCTGCGTTGGGAACGTCCATGGTCTCAGCAGATTCTGCGTTGAAGCGTATCCAGGAAGTCCAGCAGGACCCGAATTTGCCTTTTCGGCATAAGAGAGAGTTAGTCAAGACTGAGGTGGCGGCGCTCATTGCCGCGCGCAAGAACGAAATCGAGAATCGATTGAAGATCCAGCAAATGAGACTTGCTGCCAGCGCTGAGGAAGCTCAGCGAGCGATCGACATCTATAAAAACCAGGTGATTTATGAGATGGACGACGAATTCTACAAATTTATGGGTAGGTTGGGCATAGATGTGAGTCTCAAGAAGCTGGGCTTACTCAAGGAATTGAGCGAGAGACTAACTGAATTTGCGCGTAGCCTCGCCGGCAAAAAGATTAAGAAGGAGTTCGTCCAGGCGATCTTGGAGGAAGTGGATCAAACGTTCGTAGCCGTTCGGGAGCAATTTGGAAAACGCGCTGCCGCTTTGGTGGTGCCGGAGAATGAGAAGGGAAAATAAAGATTAGTTTGCGTTGATCTGACTCAGACCCATGCATTGTCTTCGAGATGGGCCCCAAACCAGCCCGATAGTCGCGTTCATCGCGGGCGAGAAAGACGAACCATCGTGAAACGGGCAGCACGTCGGCAGCGAAAATACGTGCCCGACGTGACAAGCGACACCGGGCAGGAGGGCGTTTCGGTTGCAGAGTTTTCGAGTACGAACGTTGCCTCAGAATGAGGTACGCCATGAACTTACAGTTGGTGGGAGCGGTAGCATGCGCATTAGTGGCGGCATTGTGGTCACGAGAGCGCCTTCGGGAACGCGCACTAGGGTATTTGTGGGTGCGCTTGGGGAATTGGGCAGAGAGATGGATCTCCTTGATTCTACCCTGTTTGATCATAGTTCTGTTGGTTTGGCCTGCGCTCGGGAACAAGGGGCTTATCCGAAAAGTCGTGACGAAATCCGCAGCTCTGGTACCGATGGCGAATCGCAGCGACACGTGTGGTCTAAGGTTCACAGGTCACGTTGTTTCTGAGGACGATGAAGACCATCCAATTAGTGTGTCGGGCGCGATACTAAGAATAGATCAGGACGAGGGTAAGACCGATGAGCGCGGTTTTTTCGATTTTTGCCTTTCCGCAAAGCCGACGCCTCAAAGTTTGGTGCGGGTCGCTCATTCATCTTACGTGACAAGGTTTCTCCGATACGACGATCCAATCGTCGGCAATCGGAAAGACATTGATGTGACACCGAAAAAGCGCATCGTCGATGTGGAGATCGGAGAGGATGCGGGAGCTCCACCAAGCGAAAGCCAGAGCAGAGAAATCAGAACTGGTCTTCTGGCTGGGATGAAGTCCAATGACATCGAGCTACTAACAGACGACAAGCTGCGCGACGATATTATTTCGAAACTTCATCAATACCAGGAAGGCCGAGCACTGTACGATCCGCGCACGATTCAGAGAGCCGGCAGGTTTCATGCTGCTTCTCATGGCCTATTTTGGGGTTTCCGCCGACAAGGCGGTTCCCTAGAGCTCGAAGCGAAACTCGTGAGTTTTAGATCGACCAAGATAGAAGAAAGCAGTGTCGTGCAGCTGAGAAATGAGGAAGATCTGGAGCGGGGCGCTGTCTACCTTGGAGAACAGTTGCTAGCGAGACTTGCTGAAGCGAGCATCCTTAGTCCCAGGATGGGGACGGTGAGTTCACCAACCATCAGTGCTGAAGGTTACGCTCTGTATATTCCTAGGGGATGGAGACTTTGGATAAGCCTGGTGCCTGAGGGAATCGCACAGCATTTTCCGCAACTAGAACTAACGTTACAGGATGACGGCTACTGGTCTGCGGCAGAAGTGCACGTCGGACCTGAAGATCGACTCGGACGGCCTACGAAGTTCGCGGTGTATACGTTCGTCGCGGACGCAGAGTATGGAGAGAAGATTGGAGACTATCTACGCAGGAACAGCAACAGCGGCCTCGATATCAATGACTGGAGCGACGTACATCGCCGGATCTTGGGTCACATTGAAGTGATTCGCAACGAATGAAGGGCTATGCAGTATCTATGCACATGTCTTTATATCCTGCACAGAGTGAAATAGAACTTAACAAGAAGGCGCGCGCTGCAGTTCATGGAGAAGGCCGCAGACCTGAGATTGGGATCGTTGTGGCGAAGCCCGAGGAATATGCGGCGCTTCAAACCGTGTTCGGACTGAAGGTTGATAACGGTTCGGAGGGTGAGTACCCCTGGTTCGAATTTGCGACGGTTAAAAAGAAAAGTGGCGGGAGCCTATCCGTTGTCATAATGCTGTTGGCGGGTCAGGGAAACGATTTTGGAGCAGACGGGGCAGCCATTCTTCTTGAGCGCTATCGTACTGTGAAACAGATCATATTGATAGGGATTGCGGCCGGCGTACCCCATCCCGAGAGGCTGGAAGATCATGTGCGCCTTGGAGATGTGGTGGTCTCAGATCAGTATGGGGTGGTTCAGTACGACTACATCAAGAAGACCAGCGATGAAGTGATTTTTAGGGCTTCGCCACGACCACCCTGCGCGAAACTATTGAAGGCTGCGAGGTTATTGAAGGCTTCCGAGATAAGGGGCCGCCACCCTTGGCTCGAATTCATTCAAGGTGCATCACACGAACTGAATGTGGATCGCCCTCCCGAGTCAACGGACATCCTGGTGAAAGGAGTGGAACGAATTTCACACCCTAACGACCCCATAAGGAAAGAAGGGTGTCCGCGTGTGTTCCTTGGAACCATCGCATCGGCGAATATCCTGTTAAAAGATGCGTGCTTTCGAGACCAATTGCGTGACAAGTTTGGAGTGAAAGCCATTGAAATGGAGGCGGCGGGAGTCGCCGACGCTACTTGGTCCTGCGGTGCGAGCTACTTGATTGTCCGTGGCATCTCGGACTACGCGGATCCAAACAAGAATGATCTCTGGCAACCGTACGCTCAGATTGCCGCTGCCGCATACGTGAGAGCGCTACTGGAATCGTTGCCTTCGCAACCAGTCAACATATCTCGGACCGACCGCAGGTTCTGGATTCCTGCCATCGCATTGTTCGTGGGCGTCTGTTTTTCGTCGATGGCATATCTCACGACTAGATACCGGCGCCAAGGTGCAGGCCAAGCCTCCCCAACGTTGTCCGGCCCATCGCTAACGTCCAACCGCACCACGAGTAGCTATCAGATTTTTGTAGAAAGTAAGAAACTTCCCGTACGTGTTTACTGTGACGGGAGCTACTTGAAGACGCTTGATAGCGCCTCTCCTTTTACAACCATCGAAGTGCGAGAGGGAGAGCATGAGATAACAGCGCGGTCTGGAGTCTTCAGCCATGAAGAAAGGGTTCGAGTGTCACAGCAGAATCCAGTGGCGACGGTATTAGTAGCCGACATCGGCAAAACCGAATAACTTTAGTAAACGTGCCAACCTTTTTTCCGATATGGAAACGGCAAACGCTCTAACAAGCAAGAATCGGAATTGTCGACGGTCTACCGGAGTTGCTTGCCAGAAGCACTGTCCCGTGCGACAGGAACGTCGTAACGTTTCAACGATGTGAGCCATGGGTTCATTCGCCGAATACATTCAGAAGCAGCCCATGGCGTCTGTGGAATTACCACTGGTTCATACGACTGAATACTTTCATCTGGCTTCGATCCAGGCGAGCAATACTCTCACAACGAATAAGTGCGCAATCTTCGAAGAACCTCTCTTGTATTTCTTCTACGGCCGTCCAGCCTACCGAGACTCTTCTAAAACGGCTCCAACAAGAGACGTTGGTTTCTACCCTGTTTGCCTCGTCTTTCGAGCTGGCGCCGTAAGTCAAAAGGTAAGGAGACTATATCCATTCGACACCGCGGCCTCTCAACGCGGGCTGTATGAACCAGCCATAAAACCGAGCGAAGCTCTGGCTAGCTATCGGATTCCGGAGACCGTCGAGAGTGCCAGGAGAATCGTAAGTTGCTTTTTTGAGACTGACGAGCGATATCTTTCGAATAGTCCCAAGCCCGCCTTGCAGTTTGGCGCGAACGACGTTGCTGCTGGGTCATACTACCGCCTTATCACAGGTGGAGGTGATCCAGCATGCGATGACCGGTGTTCTGCCGTCGAGGTCCAGATCGCGGAGTCTTTGGACATTCGTGAGGGCATTGTCGCGATCGTGTTGCCGACTTGCTTCTTGGAGGACAACACCTTAGCAAATACTCTGCTGAATGTGTGGCGAGCAATGCCGTTAACCTATGATGCCGACACTGGGATGCGGCCGCTCGAATTCCATGGAACAATTCGTTATCTGATCCGACAGTTCTATCGGCAATCGAGGCTCCTTTGACGAGTCCGCGTAGAGTTCAGCTCTTCGGATTTGTGAACCCACGAGAACGCCGGCCTGCGTTTCTGATCCCTGTGTTCGGAAGTAGCACTGATCTATGGATTCAAGACGGTAAAGATGATGGATTGGTTTGGCAATTCTCGCCCTGCAGCGTTCCATCCGAGAAGATCATCCTAGAAGATGGCCGGAACCTGTGGGTGGGCGTCGGGGACCCATTCATCTATGCCTTTCAATTCTTCGAAGGACCCGTGGAAATTGGTACCAAGCCCGTAATCGAAAGGCTCTTGGCTGCCAGATTGAGCGAATTTAGCGACTTGCCATTTCTACTTATGGATGTGCTCAAATTTATTAAGCAGCCGGAAGCTTTGCTGGAAGCTATTGACAGAGCCAAAGAAAAGCTGGCTTTACACAACCCGCAAATTGCTGAGCAGTGGACGCTGCTGATGAAAACAACCAATCGGACAAAGCCGAGCGTGTTAGAGAGATCAAAGGCCAGCGTTGCGGGGTCAGGACAGGCAGCGTTGGTAGCGTCCATGGTCGCAGCAGACTCTGCACTGAGGCGCATCGAGGAAGTTCAACATGATCCGAATTTGCCTGTCCGGCACAAGAGACGGTTAGTTAAAACTGAGGTAGCGGCGCTCATTGCCGCGCGCAAGACCGAAATCGAGGATCGATTGAAGATCCAGCAAATGAGACTTGCTGCGACTGCTGAGGCAGCTGAGCGAGCGATCGACATCTATAGAAACCAGGTGATTTATGAGATGGGCGACGAATTCTACGAGTTCATGGGTCGGTTGGGCGTAGTTCTGAGTCTCAAGGACTTGGGTTTACTTAAGGAATTGGACGAGAGACTGACCGAATTTCGCCGCAGCCTCACAGGTAAGAAGATTAAGAAAGAGTTTGTTCAAGCTATCTTGGAGCAAGTCGACGAAGCATTCGCGGCCGTTCGGGAGCAACTTGGTAAACGTGCGGCCGATTTGATCGTATCGGAAAAGAGGAAGGATGATTAGCGCTTGCGGGTAGTGGGGGGTCCCTAAAACAATGGCTCACTGCGAGCACCTGAAAATCGCGGGCATTACTCAGGACATTCGGGCCGTTCAATTGAGCGATCGCAGAAACGACACCGACGGCGCGAAGAAGAATCCACCGCCGGTCGGAATGACCCATCGCTCTGCGGTCATAATTGTGGCGCGTGGCGCTCCTTGCACATCGCGCAACGTCCCGGCCCGATCGGTGCCCGTCGGGTTCTGGCCTACCAGCAGATCATGACCTTCATTCGTTAGCTCCGGTGCAGAAGGATTGTTCATCCACTGGGAATTCAAGACTTGGAACTGACGCTTGAAGGAGGTCTGGTATGCAAGAAATAAGAGGCCGCGGTCCGTAGGTTCAGATGACGTAGGGTATGGCGGGCCGTACGGAATGCCTCGCCTGAGCATTTGAAACGTTAGGGTCCGTCCAGGAATACCTTGATCTGTAGGGAGGTCTCTCGGATTCACCTTGCGTATGTGTCCAAAATACGGGCAGCGTTGCGCCAAATGATCGTCGGGTTCAGCGGGAATAATTCGATTGGCCCCATTAGCCCCGACGACTGCCATCTCTGGAGTGCCTTGCGAATACGCGAAATCGTTGACCAACATGTCGTCACTGGAGATTGCGGCATTCGGTTGCGTCGGTGCCAACAATACCGGAGAACCATCTGTCCACCTGCCAACAACCAAGGTGCCGACTTCCTCCGCCGATACAGCTTGGCCAAGCGCTTGCGTCAATACAGCTGACTGCTGCTGAAGAAACGAACGAAACTTGGCCACATCCTGACGCAATCTCCGAAACGCCAGGAAAGAGCCGTTGCGCATCCACGGCGTTCCTTCACCGGATGGCGGACCTGGATCCAAAGGTGTCG
>Ga0307475_10000084_pt1 | contig 50910 bp, 46 predicted proteins | sample atmos_gasesECM1C_FD_203317 | JGI IMG/M metagenome (GOLD analysis project Ga0307475, IMG submission 203317) | Hardwood forest soil microbial communities from Morgan-Monroe State Forest, Indiana, United States - atmos_gasesECM1C_515 | ecosystem: Environmental > Terrestrial > Soil > Temperate... | reverse complement strand
AAGGTTGTGCTGCCTGGCGCCGCGAATGACTATCTTTTTTAGGCCCATGATTTCGACTGCCTTATACGGCGCGCTGCCAGACACACTGGATAAAATGCTCCCAGCGTAATCTACCAACATAGCAAGCTGCGCTCGCTCCGGTCAACAAAACAACGGCTGTTGCCGGCAATTCGCTCATCCTCAAGCGGCTCTAAGGCTCCATACAGGATTCTCTTGGGGATGAAATTTTACTGGAGTGTAGGAGTTTTTACGCGGCCTCCATGTGGAAGGCCCTTTGTTTTGAGCTGGTTAACTTTGGTTTCTGGCGTGCGACATGAGCCGCGTCAGGGGGAAGAAAGCCGAGGATCCCTTCGGGGATTGAGGGCTGGGCCGGCTTTCCTCCCCCGGCTACACTCCGCCGGCTTTTTAGCCACCCACTTCCTCCTCGATTTATTAAGACCGGCGGAGGTCTGTGGTTTCCCGCGAAGGTCCCCGATTAGTGCCAAGCGGACCTGCCACGCACCGAATTTCCCGTTTCCCTCGACATTTGTGCCTTGTCTAGAGTTTCCAGAATCCTGCTTTCAATTCCGAGCAGAGGATAGCGAGTTACCCGGCACGACCGGCTACATGCGAAATTGCCTCCTGTTCGCATCCTTCCTAATTCTCATGAGAGGGAGTTAGGCGACAGGTACCGCAACGTGCGGACTCGAGCGGGGCTCGCGAAGGGGCCCCGCCCCAAAACTTGAGCGATGCTCAACCGGACCGGGGAAAATACGAGGCTCTTTCCACGCAGGCTTTCGGCGCCGGCCTGGTTGTTTCTAACGCTCACGGCTGCGGCGATCGTAGCGTTTTTGCTTCTCGGCCTGCTGGCGTCTGACTGATCGCCGGATATGGAACGGGCGCGTGAGAGGTTGGTGGATGTCTTGGTCCCTCGGGCAAGGTCACTCGGTCGGGGGTCACCGAACATATTGAGTAAGGATTTTCTGTCCAGCCCTCCGGACGCGGGCGCGCGGTTTTCCGAACGCCGCTCGAGTCCCCGCTACGCCCTGATTGCATCCGTGGAAATCAGCGATCCCATCGGCAAAATACAGCTTTCGGGCCGCACCTCGGAAATTAGCATCGGTGGATGCTATGTCGACGTATTGAATACGCTGCCGGCCGGCACGGTGATCCAAATCCGCATTCAGCGCGATAAGGGAGCCTTCGAGTCGTGGGGCACCGTTAAATACGTGCACGAGTCCATCGGAATGGGCGTCATGTTTTTTCAAACGACTCCGGAACAAAAAGCAGTCCTCAAGGAATGGATTGCCGAACTGAGTTTGTCGACGGCGTAGGTGAGGAGTTTAGAAACTGCCGAGTTCGGAGACGTACTTCAGGTTGGCGTTCAGGCGTTGATCCAGCACTGCGGCTGCGTATCTCGAACACGCGACCAATTCATTTTTCGCCCAGTTTGAAACCGCCGGCGCGCTCTTCGCGCAGAGGCTTTCGATCGCTCCGATCACGCGGAAATAGACGCGCACTTGCCCGAGCTTTGAATCGCCCTCTCGCGCCGAACATAGGTTCTCAGCGGTGCGAGCCAGCAGATCAAAGTGCGTCGCGCCGATCGTCTCCCGCGAAATTCCAGTCGCGATTTCCATGTAATTCGAGGGGCGCTGCTGCGCAAGGTTCAGCCACACGGAACGCCACGATGTAATGGCGAACTGAATCAGCATCCCGAATGACATCACCACGATAAAAGCGGCAATCATTGTTGGTTGTGGTTAGTTCTCCAGAGCAAAGTGTGACTGAGGGGAGCACGGGCCACAATGGAACGACGGTACCACGCAGCAACGGTCCAGATACGGTTGAGCCGATTTCCGTTCTGCACGGCCCACCGCGGATTCAAGAGGCTTGGTTTTTTCGTCTTTTCTTCTCTTCTTGGTTCTGCCCCCGTAAACCATTTCCGGCGCGTGGTAAACTGAGGCGTTTTGGGGCGTGGTCCAATTGGTAGGACGCTGCACTGTTAATGGCCACGAGGCCATTTTGCAGGCACGCGAAGGGACACGCAGCGCACCGCTCAACAACGAAGAACACTTGTATTCATGCGGCTTTCCTGAATTGCTCACTGCGCGGCCCCGCGCAGGTAAACGCAAGACCTGACAAATTGAACTGACACCACAACTGACACCACCACCGGCTCGCACGATGGCTCCTCCTAGGCTTGCTTTTTCTTAACAAATCGCTCCACGCGCCCCGGAATGCGATAGCGGGGCATTGCAACGCACGCCGGGCTACAGTGAAAGGCTCAGTGCTTGCACTGAAAAGAATCCGTGGTCGCTTTGCTCGTTTTGAACAAGCACCCTTCGCGTGTAAGATTCCGACGTGCCTCCAGAGCATCTTGCCTCTATCTGCAAAGAATGGCGCCGGCAATTATTCACGGATCGGGAGTGGGTAAGGACCGAAGAAAAACCTATCAGTCCAGGAGAAGCGGGAGGGTATCGAGTTGCCTCAGCAGAATTTCCGTTTTCTGCTTATTTGAAGCCGCTCCGCGTTTGTGAACTACATGAACCACGCGCCGCAAACGAAAAGATCGTTGCGGACATTGCTTCCGACCTAAAATTGAGCGTCCCACCCGTCCTCCTGTACCGACGTCAAAATCAGCCTTCCAATGAAGAGGTCCGGTGCTGCATAAGTCTTGTGGTTTATCCAGAACACCACGAATGGGGCCAGATTTGGAACCTCTCCTTGTTCCCACAGTCAGTTCAATTGTTGGTTCGGGACGCTCTCTCAAGTTACTCCAAGACTTTCGCTCTTGACTTACTTATAGGGCAGACGGACAGAAATAATCAAAGGAACGTAGTCCTCGGTGCCGACGCAGCTTCCCCGCCGAACACTGAATTCTTATTCCTGGATCATGCGATGAGCCTGAACTACGGTAATCGCTGGGACAACATGGGATGGAAAAAGGTCGAGATGGTTCCGATCCCTGATATTCTCAAATCATCGTTGAGAAAAGACTTGGTCTTGGATGGAGCCGACCAGCTTGCCGACTTGGCGGACGCCCATGTGCAAGATATAGTTGAACGCATCCCGGAGGACTACATGGCTTCCGCACATCGAGCCGCTGTCATCGCCGGTCTTAACGGACGAAAGCACCTGCTCCGCCAATTCGTCGAGCAGCATCTAATCTAGTGAGGTAGTCAGATGGATGTCGAATATAAATATGCCCTTCTGAGGCACCGCCCCTCACTCTACCTGAATGAAACAGAAAACATCGCCGTATTGGTGGAAGGCCCAGTTGGAGAGAGGCAAGTAATCTTCTTGGTGGGATGCACTCCCCACCCGTCAGTGAGCGTAAGTGAAATTTCAGAGAGCATTGGCCGTAGCATGCCCGAGATTTTAGAATCTCTGATCCGCGATGCAATTCGCAGTAAGAAGCCGCAGGACGATGTTCTCACTTCGCTGGCGCAAAGCATGTCGTGGAATTACTCGGTGAGCGAACCCGCGAGCGTTCGGGACAGTGGCCCTATCTCCGCAGTAGCCTTTAAGTTATTTTCCCAATACGTGGCTGGCGCAGACCAATTGGTCGAGAATTACGAAGAAGCGACACGTAGGCAAGTCCGTCCGGCCGAGACAAAAATACGAATGGGCGATACTTTTTTGACATTGCTTCCGGTACCGGGCCCCGAATTGACCGTGCGATCCGCGGGCCGAGCGGCGGGGGCATCGGATTAGGAATCGTTATTCGACTCGTCGTTGAAGGATTCCGTGAATGTCGGTCGGATTGTGCGGATCGGAACGGTCGATTCGAGGCAAAGCACTGCTGGGCCATGTGAGCCGCGCGAGGATATCCTTCCCAAAAATTTGACGTTAACTGCAACTGAGGTGAGTTCTTCTCAGCCTTAGGAAACTGTCCACACTTGCACGATTCAATTCTGTGCGATCACAGGGGTACTGGTTTCGTCGCCTTCCATTCGTGATGTAATTCGGTCGTTCACTCCTATCTGTGCTGGCGGGCGGGCACTTGGAGATTCGACGCGGCGCGGCGGCGGCTTCCGGTGGAGTCGTCGGGAGTAGATATTTCTAAATGCCGGATTGTGTGCAAGCGGGGAGGGGCCATTTGTACAACGTGGCCGTGCGGCGGGTGGCTCGTTTGGACAGATTTTTCGCTCCCCCTCGCTGTTGACACCACAAACGGAGCAGACTAAATTCGGTCGGTCGCCACGGCGATATTGCTAGATCAGGTGGCGCCGATTGCGAAACACCCTCCCTATGTCACACGACGTCTTTATCAGCTATTCCAATAAGGACAAAACGTTCGCGGACACCGTTTGTGCAGTTCTCGAACGTCAAAGAATCCGTTGCTGGATAGCCCCGCGAGACATTGTACCGGGCAAAGAATGGGGCGAAGCAATCATTGATGCCATCACTACCAGCCGCGCGATGATTCTGATCTTTTCCGCGAGCGCAAATGATTCTCCTCAGATCCGACGCGAGGTGGAACGCGCTGTGAGCAAGGAAGTCGTTATCGTGCCGTTCCGGATTGAAAATGTGGTTCCAACGAAGTCTCTTGAATATTTCATTGGATCGCTCCACTGGCTAGACGCGTGGAGCCCGCCCTTGGAAATTCACATCGAGAAGTTGGTCGGGGTCGTTGAGGGTGTGCTCGGAAGCGAGGGAAAGGCAAGAACGATCAAACTTGCACCGGATGTGAAGGCTCCCGCACAGGCACCGACCGTTCCCGACAGTTCAGTTTTGCCATTGGCTCCCCCTCTGCCCGAGGTCGAACGTCAAGAAAAGTCACAGGCGTCAAACGCGGCGCCTACTGCAACCGAAGACACTTCTTCAGGATCTTCCGCGTTCAGGATTGGCAACATCGTACATCGAACGAGGCATGCCTTCAGACCCTCTAAGTCCCTCATGGTGATTCTCAGTATCATCGTTCTTGTCGCAATTGTCATGCGGGTTACCTATTTGTCGTTGCGAGTGCACCAGTGGAGCCTATTCGTCCAGGTTCTTAATCAACAACCAGGTATTAAGGTAACTTCATATCGAAAGGAAGGAGGGCGCTACCACGTTCTGGGCTTTAGAGATCCGCTAGCCCCTGATCCTGCAGCTCTGCTTGTCAAATCGGGATTATCTTCAGACAACGTGGATTTTGATTTGACGCCATTCAATTCAGCGGATGATGCGATCATCTTGAAGCGCGCCAAATTGGCGTTGAAGCCTCCGCCTGAGGCAAAGCTGAGCATAAAAGACGGGGTACTGTATGCTGAGGGCACCGCTTCGCCGGAATGGATTGCGGCTCTTCAGGCTCGCGGACCTCTAATCGCCGGGGTCAAAACGACTGATATTACGCGACTGCAACCAACGGTCCCGCAAGGCAAACCTCCTGACAAAGCACGACCCCGACCGGCCGCATAGGCGGAAACACTTGTTTCATCCTCTATCTCTTGGCGGCAGGCTCGGGTGGCCCGGCAATCCTTCCGTATTCGTGTGCAGCTTTGCTCAAGCCGTTGTCACCAATTCTCCTGAGCAGTTCATCCATGGAGAACAAGACAGGCATGCAGGCGTACAGCATGTCGGGCATCACTTGGATGCAAACATCTCTTCCAGGTTTGATGAATGTCACCTTCGCGCTGCTGGTCCCGGCCTTCGGCTCCTCAACTTCTAGGTGGTTGGTGAACGCGAAGCTGTTAGGGTGGCAGAACTCGCTCAGAAAACTGTAATTCTCGGTTGCCTCTGTTGATCCCGAGCCAAAATATTCGTTGAAGCACGCCATGACTTTAGCAACGTGTGGCCCTTCAGGAAGCTCTTCCACAACAGCTGCTGCTGCGTTTGCCGTTCCCGCCGCAGCGGCCTTCCTCTGCTTTTCCTTCATGTGACGGCTGCCCTGATTTATGCCCAGCATGAAGTCCCACGTTACCTGCCAATCCTTCTTGTCCATGTGTTGGAAGCAATGCTTCTTGACGTAGTAGGAGTGCGCCGCCATTTCCCACATTGCGCGAGCGCAGAGAAACACCGCAGGTACGTGGTCCGCGTCGTACAAATGCAGTGCGCTGCGCAGCATCTCGCGAAACTGACTGAGAATGCTGTAGGCGTAGACGCGCATAGTCCAGTGCGCCAGTTCTTCTGTGACCTGTTTGTAAGGAACATCGGGCCTGACTAGCGCTGGTGTTTCCGTCGCGTCCAGCACTGCGCTCACGGCGTGGAGTTCTTCCACCATCCGCTTCAATTCCGCTTCGGTGTCGGGCATGAGTTCCTGCTTCACGCGTCAGCAAATTCTAGAATCAGCTTCTTGAGGGCCTTCTCGCTGAACAGTTCAATGTCGTCCGTGTTTGCGAAGGAACCTTTGCGCTTGTTGTATTCCGGACGTCGGCCTCCCTTTCCTGTCGTGCCGATGTAGATGATGTGCGACCGAGCGCCGCTGTCGTACTTGAACGAGACATTGGCAGCGAGAATGTAGACCATGTGTTTCTTCCATCGCCTACTCCGACGAACGATAAGCAGAGGGTCCTCTGTGACTCTTATCTGCAAAGCACGCATGGCTTGTCGCACCCTTTGGTATCGGCATTAATCGTTGCGTATCGTATAAAAATCTGGACCGACCCGCCACTCTGGCGTGGTTTGATAATAGCTTCATGCTGCTGAACTTGGCACTACTCTCCTCGTAATCGCTCTTATGCGTTAGGGCCGCTACATGGCCGCGCACTGAACGGTGCCCTCGTTAATTACTGGCATCTCGTCGTACGTCCGCCCGTCGAGCAATCTGCCCGCGCGCGATTTCCGAACGCCGCCCCACTGTTTGAAAAAGAACGGGATTCCCAATTGTCGACACTGTCTTTTGATCGAGAGGACCCACTCCCTCTTCATTGGTCTCGCTCCAAACCCACTCTCCCCACCCACAATAACCCAGTGGATGCCTGACAGGTCCAGCGCGCCCAAATCCTCTAAGAGGGGCTCAATCGAAAGAAACCGCACTGACGCCGGGGCCTCCTGCAGGTGCTCAATTCTAGGTTTGCCGAACCGCCTATTCTCGACACTCACGCCCCACCAGATATGCGGCTGATTTGCAGCGAATCGCAACCGAGTTCTGAGCAGATCACGCATCCGAGGTGACCGTTTAGTGAGCACCTGATACGTGTGCCAGTTGGCTTCAACCATGACGTCTGTGATCGCACCAATGTAGTCGTCTGGAATATCCTCGTGAAACACGTCGCTCATCGAATTGACGAAGATGCGCTTGGGCCTTTTCCAAGACAGCGGGTCATGAAGCTTCTCCGGCACGAGTCGCAAATCGAAGCCCAGCTCGAAAGGGTGGCCGCTGACGCCACGAAACCGCTCCGCAAATGTTTCCGCGTAACAATGGGCGCATCCCGAGCTGATCTTTGTGCAGCCGCGTACGGGATTCCACGTGGCGTCAGTCCACTCGATCGTCGAATTCGTCGCCATGTAGTCTTTCTCCCTGTATCAAAGATCAAGCAATCGTTGACCAGACGGTTGTATCTGGGTAATCTTGCGCCAGAAGTCCTGACCTCTAGAGTGTCGACTAGCCAGGACGATGAAATAAAGCAGAAGATTGTTCTGATCGGTACGCACCGTCACTTCGCGGTTTTGAACAGTCTCGTAGCCCAACTCGCGCAACTGCCGCATGTAACGATCGACGATACGCTGCCCGATTTGCGAGGGCGAACCTCCAATTTCCACATCTTCGCGCCATGTCGTGTTTCCGAGAAAATGAGTCAGCGCATCGCCGTCCGATTCTGAATATTGCCGCAGATTAAGCCGTATACCCATGCCGAATTGAATCGTCATGAGGAGATCTATTTTGCGGCCCTGCACTAGCCGCTCGATCGTCCGGAAGTGAATCTGCAAACCTGATGGATCGACAAATGCCAATGTCAGGTGGTCAGGTGGAGAAGCGTCACGAACCGCCTCGATAACTTCGTTACAATCGCCTTCAATCAGCGAAACTCTTCCCGCTTTCGGATGTGTGGCTATTCGTCTCTGCAGCGTAGAAAGAACGTCGGGCACGTCCACAAAAACATAGCGCGCGAACTCGCAATTTAACGCAACAAACGGGGACCCTTCGACCACCTCTCCTGTTCCCCGGACAACGCTCCGGCCAGGGCCCGCAAAGAGATCGACGTACGAGAGTTTCCCTGCCCACTTGTGGCCGACGCCGCGCGTCATGATGTCGAGATAGCGTTTGAGGTAGTAATTCTTGTCGTGGACCCACGGCCCAGTAGGACGCAATGGCAGTCCATCTGAGGCGATAGCTGGTGGTTCCGGTTGGGTCACTTCCAGCACCTCATCTCGTGGCGCTTATCCTTGGAAGACACTAACACGAATGAGTAATAAGCGATGAGGGCAAAGCAAGTTGTCTCGATGTCGCAACCAAAGGGGCTTAGCCTGGGGATAGAATCCGACCCAGATGAGGTCGCCCACCTAATTCCTTCTGAACGGCATCGCGCGCATCGTTTCCCATTGGTTGCTGGGATTCAAGTCACGGATGTCGTAACGGAAAAACAGATTGCAGCACGCACTCAAGACTCCGAACCGTTCTAGACGCGACAGCCCTGAAGCTCAAGGCGCCCAGATTGGATTGCGGGGGCAGCAAGCCCAATGCTCTCGCAAGCCGCGTATCGGGATTTCTATCCCGCATCCGATACAATTGATGAGCGGGTCCGGTGCGGGTTCGGAGGCCGGGGCAGCGTCCGGCGGCTCAGGTTGTAGCAGCGGGACCGGTGAGACCTGAACTGGCGGCGCGCAGATCCGAATCACCGTGCGACGATTCAGGCGGAACTCTCGTGCGATTCTCGATTTGGGCCATCCGTCGCCATACTTGGCGAGCACCGCTTCTGCCAGCGCACCATCCACCCGATTAGCGGGGGCCTTTTTCGGTATCCGGTAATAGCCTCGCCTGCTCATCGAGGTTGGGTCCTTCCGACATAGGGTAGCGGATGCGAGTGTAAAGTCAACCGACGCCAAGAACGTCATTTGCCCACGGAGCTGAGGAATTTTATTCCCTGCTCCAGGCCACTAGCCGATGAGGAGTGGAAAAAATGAGCGTGATCGTTGTCAAAGAACAGAGGCGGCTCTTGCAGCTTCCCGTCCGCTGCGATTTTCATGACCGAAACATAGGTCACGTATCGAGTTTGGGTTTCGGTGGAGTAGGTAGTGGTGCTGCCAACTCGGTTTCCGTCGGTGTCCTTTATCGGCGCGGTCTCAGGACTCGAAACTGTGGTCGAATGTCGCTCCTCGTTCCACACAATAGCGTAGGTTGCTTTCACCGGGTCATAGCAGACTCCGGGGTACTTTTTCGGCGCCTTGTCTCTGAGCCATTTCCTTTGCGGGTCCGATAGTCGTTCCATCGAACCGCCGGGTATGTGTGGGTCAGACTCAATCACCTTGAAATAAGTCTTGCAAGTCTGTGGCTGTTGCCCCAGGCAAGGCGCGACGCAAACGGCGAGCAGCGAACCCAGAATCGCGACAGGCGCATATTTCATAAGGGTCTCTCCCAGTTGCGGGATTAGTGTCGTGAAGTATGCGCTGCTCGACTAGAACCCGCAACAGAAGTGAAAGGATAATCCCGATTTCTGAGTGGTGTTCACCAGTTAATCTGGTGCCGCGGTGCGAGAGTCTATCGAGCCAATTTCCGTGCCGCACCGTCGGTGGACAAAAACCTCGACCGCGGGGTGGCCGCAAGTGCCTGCAAACGTTGAACTGGTTCGCTCGATTTTCGTGCGTGGCAAAAACAGGTGTTTTTGTCGCCCTTCGGCATCCGGCGCCCACCATCCCGGCAAGTTGACGCCAATCGCCCGGCGCCTACGCGGGTTTCATCGCGCGGCACCGTCAAGCTGACATTCGTGCTCTGCAATCGCACCGTGCCTGAGCCTGTCAGCTAGAAAATCAGTAGCCTGTATGATATCAATTTCAGGTGACCATCTGGTTGGAGCGCTTTGTTCTTGGCGGCGTGTGTGTCGCTGTGTTCGTTTACTTCGTAGTCTTAAATGTCGCAAAGCTCCATTGGCATTGGCGCGCTCTGCTTGGAGGGGCAGTACTGCTGCTTTCGCTTTTGGTGGGCCTCACGATCGAGAAGAACAAGCAAGTTGAGTCCCCCTCCCGGCAGCGTCAAATACCCGAGGAAATCATCGTGGCGGGTGTCGTCGTGGATGCCACATCGAACGCCGCCATTCCTCAGGCGATAGTGTCACTCATAGGGAGATCGGAGAGTACCGTGACGGATGATCTTGGAAGCTTCAAGCTGACATTACAAAGGACCGCGAACGCGAGTTCGCAGGACGTACGCCTGCATGTTGCCAAGGAAGGCTTCAGGGACAGTGAATTGCGGATCATCGCACCGAAGGATGGACTCGTTGTTCCGATTCATCGTAACTAATCGCGCGCGGGGGAAGCTGGAATCCGAAGCGTCAGCCGCCACGATTCACCGAACCGCGGTGCTTCGACAATTGCTAGTGGCAATATGTGGGACCTCTTTGTTGGCGGCGTGTGCTGTAGCGTCGATTCTAGATCGCGCCCAACAAGGAATCGTGATTCGCGGGGTAGTCGTAGATTCGCGGACTAGAAAGCCGATTCAAGGGGCAACAGCAAATGCTATCGGGAGTCAAGCTCGGGCCCCTGATCGTACCGACCGAAACGGCAGGTTCGACATTGAGCTTGCACCAGGCATCAAGCCTGGAGACCTGATTCGGCTGCGGGTTGAAATGGAAGGCTACAAGCGCTACGACGAGAAGGTCGTGGCATCTGACAGCGATCTCCTTCAAGTCGCGTTGGAGCCAGCTGATGGGCAGTCGCGGTCGAAACTCCCACCCCCGTTCAAACACGATGAGATAGGGATTCTGATTGCCGAGGTTCGTGGGGACAATCGGCACGAAACCCAAGTCGCGTATCAAACCGCGATCCGACAGCTAGTCCTGCAACGACCGAACCTCCAAAACGTCGTCAAGGTCCGACTGCTAAACCGCGAGTTACCAATCGATCTTGAAGGTGAGCACGCAGAGGCGTTAGCGATCGGCCGCCAGTTGCGCGCCGCCTTTGTCCTCCGCCCTCACCAAACAGGGGCGAATCAGGAGCCGTGGCTGACAGTCGTGAACCAGACCTACCTTAGTAAGCCAGAGGCGCTGCTAAGACCGTTTCCGACAGACCAACTCGTCGAGTTCGAAAAGTTAAGATTGCCGGAGGACCTCGCGCTCTTGGCTAAATGCGCACTGGGCGCAGCATTTGGCAACCAGAAATCCTTTGGAAAGGCAGCAGAGGAGTTTCGTAGCGTCCTCAATTCGCCCGCGGCTACCGATATTTCTCCGTGGCTTGCAGACATTCACCTCGCCCTGGCTACGTCTCTGTGGCTTGACCAATCACACCTGTACGACGAGGTATTAGACCACGTCAACAAGGCGATTTCGATCGATCCAGATTTGGCGCCCGCGCACAATGCCCTTGGCGTGCTGCTTGCGCGAGATCATCGAGACGAGGGGGCGCTGCGAGAATTCGAAACAGCTGTAAGGGTTGGCCAATGGCCGAATAATATTGTCGTTGCCCACATGAACATCGGTGCCATGTGGGAAGGCGATCACAAGTACGCAGCTGCCGTCGACGAATACTTGAAGGCGGTCGCCGTGGACCCGCAGAACGCCGGACCTCACGGTCGGCTGTGCCACAGATACTTCAGTGATGGTCGTTACGAAGATGCTCTCCCCGAATGTAATAGGGCGATCGGCCTAGCGCCTAATTATTCCTACTCTTACACAGACCGCTGTTTGGTTCGGCAGCATCTTGGCAAGCCAGGTGCAGTTGAAGACTGTCGGAAAGTTGTGGAGATGGAGCCTCAATCTCCTCAGGCGCGGGTTGACTTGTGCTATGTCTATCATGAGCGACGCAGGTTTGACGAAGCCATTAGAGAATGCCGGGAGGCGATTGCGCTTGGTCCCGACCGACCGGAGGCTCATATCAACCTCGGGATTCTCTACTACGAGACGCACCGGTTGCGCGATGCGGTACCGGAATATGAGCGGGCTGTCGCAATGGCGCCCGCCAACCCTGAATACATTACGGCTTGCGCTAACGTCTTAATCGAGGCTGGACAATATGATCGAGCAGCGGGCGTGTACTTGGACGCGATCAAAATCGGCGCGCCCGTTCCGGAGATACACTTCAAACGCGGCTTCGCGCTGACCTTAGCGCGACGGTTCGACGACGCCGTTATCGAGTATAAGGTGGAAATCATGATCAACCCGGGGAACGCCCGTGCAGCGGGAAGCAATCTCTGCGGCGTTCTGGTGAGTGCAGCAAAGTACGCCGAAGCCGCCGATACATGCAGACGTGTGGTAGCGCTATATCCAGAGGACGAAGCCTCTCACCAAAACCTTCTGCGCGCCGGGCAGGGACTAGCATCGGAAGCCCCGCCACCGAAACCATAGTCGCCGACCCAGCGCGTAGTCCTTCCGCGGCACCCGATGCGTCCATATGTCCTAGTCGCCACTAACCTGCATCTTCCACTTTCGCGTTTGGACACGTTCTCCTGAGGACGATCGCGGATTTGCAATAATCCCCGAACCGTTTAGCGCATAAGTCCAGCATAAGGTTGAGGTGCAGGATGGAGCTAGGCACTCACGCCGACTTGCAAAGCGCGTTTTCGCGCCGGATCTGGCGTTTACGCCGCCATTTCTGCGTGGAACGCGACAGAAAGTGATGCGGCGGCGCGCATGGTGCGACCGGTGGAATTTCAGCTCGCTGGCTCCGAGGCGAAGAGAGCTCTTTTCGCCCCTGCAAAATCACCTTGCGTGCGGCACATGGTTTCAGCGACTTGCAGAGGCCGCGGAACGAGAACAGCGCAGTAGTGGTAGCCCACGATGACCGCGACGCTGCGACGCAGGCGACGCTGTGTTCTCTATCTCGACGGAGAACGTAAACCAAGAAAGGGGCAGAGGAGGAGAAAGAGTCGGGGTGTCAGCGTCGCAGCGTCGCACCGTCGCCAGATTTGCTAATCGTGATGACTCGCTCGGAGTTGTTGCCGGACGTCTTGCCAAACGCTACCGTGATCCCCGACGCGGGTAGGTTTGGCGCCAGCCGACGCAGTTCTTGCGAGAGTTGCCGCGGCGTTTTGGGAAGCAGTCGTTGCCCTAGTTCGTCAAGTTCCTCTGCCAGTTCATGCAGGAGCTCCGTTGGAGTTCCATTCCAGGGACCCCTTTCAGCGATTCTCACGATGGGCTGAACTAGCGATGAGCCTTCCAGCGCCACGGCATTCGCATCAGCACGGTTTCGATCAAATGCTTTGAGAAATGACCCCTCGGACCAACCGAGGGCCGGCTCCGCAGCGCAAACCCAGATTGCGAAGTCAGCCATGCGCGGGAGCTTCATTAGTGTGACGTCTGACCTGCGTCGGAGCGCGCAAGCGACCGCATCGAACACGCTGCCAAGGATGGAAGGACAGAGGGCCTCGAAGCGCGTCCAAAGTTCGGACTCAGTCTGGCGGGCCTCTTCGGCAATCGGGGGCAGAGAGAGGGTTATGGTCCGGTCCAGGAGATCCGCGCGCTCAATCCCGATATCGATGCCATTGAGCAACATCGGGCGCATTCCTTCGAAAATCTTCTCGCCTCCATCCGTGTACAGTAAGCGAGTAGAGAATCCCCCGCCGGTAGATAGCCGACATAGCGCGTCTGAAAGCGCGGGCCTCACCGCCGAAAGGTTGTCGAATCCAAGGCACCAGGAGTTAGCCGCCGAAATCGCTAGGTCTCGCAGATTGGTTGGTCCGGCACGTAGCGGGGACATGTTCGGGTCAACCAAGGCGCGCAACATTTTCGCGCACGAGCTTTTCGCACTGCCGTGAGTGCCTTCCACAACCAGGATCGGAAATGGACCGTCGGGCCGAAAGGCCCCGATCAGCCAGCTCACGGCCAATTTCCACTGGTCCTCGTCAGGCAAATTCAGTAGCGGGCGCAAGTCATCGATGGTTCCTCCATCAGTCGGGTGTGGCATTGCTTGCATACCCGGCGCGCGCACAAACTTTACTGGCACGTGCGAGACGATATCCCAGCCTTCACGGGTGATCCTAACCGCCTGCCAAGAGCCGTTGCCTAAGTCTACGTAGATTGCTCCTTTGTGGCCCGACAGCCGAACGTAGACTCGTTCCTCGGGGCCGCCAAACAACGCGCGACCGGCGAGTGTGTTCCTGGCTGCGCCAAGTGTCTGCTGGCAGGGCACTCCACCATGTTGGAAATAGCACATCGCAGACAACCACTCCTCAAATGCAGGGCTCTTGATCTGCCATGTCTCCCAATGATCCTTGACCCACAAGCTCGCGTAAGGCTCGCGCAGTGGCGAGTGGAAGAGCTTCAGTTGGGCCTTTTCCGCGAGCCCGACGATCGCGGTGGCTGACAGTGACTTCTCAGCTGACTCCGACTTGCTCGCTTTCCGTCTGCGCGCTCTTGCCACGGTCTACCTCATCGACCGTTCTCGGGCCACGTTAGCTCGCTCGGGTTCTTACAGCCGTGGAGAGGTAGGAATCCGCGTCGTTTGCGTTTATTCGCCTCAAATGCCAGCGCGTGGACACGTTTAGACATTAGGATTAGCGTCGCAATCTCGCGAGCGTTCATCGTCGGTCTTCCCGAGCGGGGATCGTCTCACGCTCGACAGGCCGCGATTCCGAGCCAATTACGGGCGTGTCGTGCCGGGCAAACCTTTCAACCTCCTTGCGTGGAACTAGTCGGCGCCTCCCAATCTTGCGAGAGCCCAGCTGTTTGGAGCGAATCAAGATTTCGACGCTCCTGACGCTCAGGCCAAGAAGTTGGGCTGCCCTGCGTTTCGACAACAGAAGCCCATCGGTCTGTTCCAACTGGGAAGCCGCAGCCGTATTCATTTCGTACCCTCCTCCGTTCCGCGCGTTTGCGCGACAACGCCACCGTACGCGTGTACGCGATCGCCCGCTATTGAGCGAAACGGAAAAGTTTTCGTCTACGGTTCTGGGCGGAGAGAGCGCACCAACCGCTGGATTTCATCTGCGGCGAGCTGCTGGTCTTGGTTAGAGAAAAACTCGTGGAGGGTTCGCACATCGGGCACGTTGACGGTAGACGCGCACGCCGCAAGGGCCTGTATGCGGGTGTACCCCAGCCTCACGCCAGCGTCGCGGGCGCATCTCTGTAGCAGAAGCAGCCAAAACAGCTCGGGGTCGGCCTCGCGGCGACGGCCGCCCCCCTTGGTGAGCACGCTGGCCGTTTGCTCGAGAGGAATCTTGCTAAGGACCGGGTACGCGGCCCGCGCATCGCCAAAGGTTTCGACAGGGGGGTTGTGCCTGCCCAGCCACAACGTCGCATCGAGGGCGTTACTCGCTTTCCGACTGCGCTCCGCAAACATCCTTTCGCGTCGGTCGCCCGTTCGCTTTTCTGCTACCCGCCGCGCGCGAGCTGCGGGTTCGGCGGTACGCACCATACTCGCGACACTCTCCGTTCTTTCGGCAGCAAAAGGGCGAGTCGTGGCATACCTCCAGAGCAGGAGTGCCGGGGGAAGTTGGCAACCGGCTCGGCACAGTACGCCCCATGCTCTTTTCGCCGCCGGCTCAAGTCCGAGTCTCTCAAGGAAGCGCTCCATCCATTCGGGGGCAGGGAAGGGCCTCATTGGCTCTTGAGCATTCGGGGCCGGATCCGTGCGCTTCGTTGCCTTACTCTTTCTGGCCAACGCGACCTCCGGAGTGACCTTGTGGCGGCGCCTCGGCAGAAGGCCGAAATTATCGGGCCTCACGCAGGCCCCGGGGCCACACCCCATAGCCTGCCCTGCGCGTTTCTGCGCGTCAACGCGCCTTTCTTGTGGAAACCGGGTTGTCTGTGCAAGCCGAAGAAGCATTGCTTTGACAAACCCATCGTGTTAGGTTAATAAAGTGATCGTGCGGTGCCCTATTCACAACGTCACACTGATTTGCTTCTGCCCGGCGTGCCGGGGTTCGGCGCGCTCCAAACGCAAGGCGCGGGCGTCGCGGCAAAACGGCAAGCTCGGCGGGCGTCCGCCGAAGAAGGAGAAACGCAATGCACACTAGTACCCTGAACCTGATGGATGGGAAGGCCGAAGCCAAGGCGCGGCGCAATCCGCGAGGCGTATACGAAAAAGTTCCCGGCTCAGGCGTTTGGTGGGTGCGCCATGCGGATGCGATGGGTCGTATTCGACGTGAGAAGGCAGGGACGAAAAGTGCCGCGCTTACCCTCTACAGGAAACGTAAGACCGAAAGCCTGCAACGGAAGAAGCTGCCTGAGAGCCTCCGCAGCCCTATGGTGAGCTTCGCCGAGCTCGCCACTGATGCACTGGCCTACTCGAAAGGCCACAAGCGCAGCTATGAAAGCGACCTGATCCGAATGCCCAGACTCCTGGCGGCCTTTCGTGAACGCTCCGCCGATTCAATAACGCCCCAAGAGCTTGAACGCCATCTGACCGAGACTGTCGATCAAGATAAGTGGGCTCCGGCGACCGTAAATCGCTACCGCGCACTGATTTCTCTGGTCTACCGGCTTGGAATCGAAAGCGGCAAGGTCAAAGAGAATCCTGCACGGCTTGTGAAACACCGGCTCGCCAACAACACTCGCAATCGGTGGCTGTCTGCCGAAGAGGAGGTGCGGCTTAGAGCCTACGTTGAGGCAACCTGTCCCGAACACCTGCCAGAACTCGACTTGGCTCTGAACACAGGGCTGCGACGAGGTGAAATGTATGGCTTAGCGTGGGAAAACGTGAACGTGTCGCGGAAGGTCCTCACAATATCCCGTTCTAAGAACGGCGAGACTCGCCATGTCCCACTGAATAGCACTGCGCTCGATGCCCTAGAGAAGCTTCGCAAGCGTGGGGACAGTACGGGGCCGGTCATTCGCAGTGCTCAGGGCGATCCCCTAGCCGGTCCGCGCCACTGGTTTGAGCCCGCCATCACCAAGACTAAGATTCGAAGTTTTTCGTGGCATTGCCTGCGGCACACCTTCGCCAGCCGCCTTGTCATGGCCGGGGTTGACCTACGCACGGTTCAGGAGCTTATGGGCCATAAGAGTATCGCCATGACAGTGCGGTACTCGCACCTCACACCGAAGCACACGCTCGCCGCCGTCGAACGGCTCACCGAGACTCCCGTGGTGGCTCCAACTGACACCACAACTAGCACCAATGCCGCCGCGCCAATCCAGTCCGCTGCTTCCCATGTGCAGTAACCTCTTTTTTTGCATGTTAGTATGGAAAACGTTGGGGCGTGGTCCAATTGGTAGGACGCTGCACTGTTAATGCAGACGGTGGTGGTTCGAATCCACCCGCCCCAGCCAACGACCTGGGTCAGGTTACGCCGCGTCACGGCTAGTCTTTGATCAGTCTTTTATTGTGGGGAGGCCGGCTTCAGTCCAGCCCTTCCAGCCGCCGTCCATGGAAATCACGTTGCGGTAGCCCATTCGTTGGACGTTGTCCGCGGCCAGAGCGGAGCGGAATCCCCCTCCGCAATAGAGGACAATCGTGGCGTCCTTGTCCGGGATGGCGTTCTCGATGTCGCGTTCGATGACGCCTTTGCTAAGGTGAATTGCGCCGGCCGCGTGCCCGCGCGCCCATTCGGTATCCTCGCGTGTGTCGACGAGGATGAGTTTATCGCCGCCGTCGATGCGCTTCTTCACTTCTTGAACGTTCCATTCCTTGATTCGCTTTTTGGCGTCCTTCACCAAGTTCAAAAACCCTTCGGCGTGCGCCATAGGTCGCTCCTTTCCGTCAGCACTTAATTTTACTTCATGTCCCGCCAATTGGTTCCGATCTTCGTTTCGGTGAGCAGCGGGACGCCGAGCTTGTAGACGCCTTCCATCACTTCCTTCACGAGCTCTGTCAGGCGCGGAATCTCCTTGTCGGGTCCTTCGAATAACAATTCGTCATGAACTTGGAGGATCATCCTCGATTCGAACTCTTCGGGAAGCCGGCGATCGAGCTCTATCATCGCGAGTTTGATCAGGTCGGCCGCGGCGCCCTGCATCGGCGTATTCATGGCCGTGCGCTCGGCGAAATTTCGGAGGTTTGGCTGCGGAGAATTGATTTCCGGAATGGGGCGAACGCGGCCGAAAAGAGTGGTGGTGCAGCCGGACTTGCGCGTCTCGGCGATAGTGCGGTCGAGGAACTGTTTCACGCCATGATAACGCTCGAAATACCGCGCAATAAATTTCGCCGCTTCCTTCGTATCGATCCCCAAGTTTTGCGACAAGCCGAACGGCGAAAGGCCGTAGATGACGCCGAAATTGATTACCTTGGCGACGCGCCGGTGCTCGCGGGTCTGCGCGAAGGGTGCGACGTCGAACACTTCCTGCGCGGTGCGTGAGTGAATGTCCTCGCCGCGTCGGAATGCGTCGACCAAAACAGGATCCTTCGAAAGATGAGCGAGGATGCGCAATTCGATTTGTGAATAGTCGGCGGAAAGAAGCTGGCAGCCGGGAGAGGCGATGAAGGCGGCGCGAATCTCGCGGCCCAGCTCGGTACGAATCGGAATATTCTGCAAGTTCGGATTCGACGAGCTGAGGCGGCCCGTTGCCGTTCCGGTCTGGTTGAAACGCGTATGTAAGCGGCCGGTCACCGGATGAATCAGCCGAGGCAGCACATCGGAGTACGTCGCCTTGAGCTTTGAGATTTCGCGGTGCTCGATTATCTTTTTCGGAAGTTCGTGCACCAGCGCGAGCTCTTCGAGCACTTCCGCGGCCGTGGAACGCGCCTTTGCGCGACTCTTGCGCGGCGCCTGGAGGTTCAGCTTGTCGAAAAGAACTTCGGCAAGTTGCTGCGTGGACTTGACGTTGAACTCGTATCCGGCGAGCTGGTAGATCTGTTTTTCAAGCCTGCAGATTTCTTCTTCCGATTTCGCCGAAATGATCTCCAGCTCTTTGGGGTCCACGCGCACGCCGGCGGCCTCCATGCGACCGAGGACCGGCGCGAGCGGCAGATCGATCTGTTCGTACACTTTGTCGAGCCGTTGTTTTTCCAAATCGGCGCGCAGAACCGGCGCAAGCCGAAGAAGAAAGTCAGCGCGCTCGCCCGGCGCGCCGGAAAGCGTGAGATTCAGATGGCGCAGGACGACTTCCGCGAAGGCGTGGTTCGCCGTGGTAGGCCGGAGCAGATAGGAATAGAGAATAGTGGCGTCGCGGATTCCGGCGATGGCCTCTGGCTTCCCGGGCGAATCGGGACTGGCTAGAAGATGGAAGAGCTTCGGGTCGTGGACAATTTTCGGGCGATGCGGGTCGGCGAGCCAGTCTCCGAGGGCCGCCAGAGCCCTATTGGGGACGTCATTGACGATGGAGCGTGCCGTGCCTTCCTTGGTGGCGATTTCGACCGAGAGCACACGCGTTCCAAAGCCCTCCTCGTCGGGATCCTCGGCGTCGAGACTGAGCCAAATCGCCGCCGGGCGGCCGCGCGGGATTGCCTGCAGAAATTGGCGGAGCGCCTCGGGAGAATCGAGCGCTTGGTACTCGGTTTCGCGAGCGTCGGCGTTCGGAGCGGGCGCAAGTTCTTTCAAAAGGGAAGTAAAGCCGAGTTCGGCATACAGGCTGCGCAAAGCGGCGGAATCCGGCTCTCCCACTCTCATGTTTTCGAGCGCCAGCGGCACGGGCGCGTCGCTGGGAATCGTCGCAAGCTGCTTGCTCAGCCTCACGAACTCGCCGCATTTTTCAAGCGCTTCACGGTAGCTCGAGCGCTTCACTTCCGAGGCGCGCTTCAAAACCTCTTCGGCGCTGCCAAACTGCTGAATCAACTGGCGCGCGCCGACATCACCGATTCCAGCTTTTCGCCGCTCGCCGGGCGCAGGCTTGTCGTTGGGATCGCGTGCGCCGGGAATGTTGTCGATCGAATCGCCCATCAGGGCCATGACATCGGCGACTTTATTCGGCGGCACGCCCATGATTTCTTCCACTTTCTTTTCGTCGATAATGAGGTCGCCCTTCGCGGGGTTGAGCAAGCGGACGGGGCCGCCGACCAGCTGCATGAGGTCCTTGTCGCTGGTGACGATGTAGATTTCGAGGTCCTGTTTCGCGGCCTGGCGCGCCAGCGCCGCGATCACGTCGTCCGCCTCGTAGCCCGGATATTCGAGGATGGGCAGCCGCATCGCGTCGCAATAGCGGCGGACAAAGGGAACCTGGATCGAGAGTTCGTCAGGCATTGGCGGGCGCTGCGCTTTGTAAGCGGCGAAAAGTTTGTCGCGAAATGTGGGCGCAGAGACATCGAAGACCACCGCCAGGTAATCGGGGCGGAGTTTATCGTTATTCATGAGCCGCCGCATCATGGTGGCGAAGAGGTAGGGAACCTTTGTGGGCACGCCTTCTTTGGTCTGGAGGCGATCCATGGGAGCAAAGAAAGCGCGGAAGATATAGCCCATGGCGTCGACGAGGAAGAGGCGTTTTGGATGCTTCGCAGGCATGAATTTGCGTCGCTCGGGGCGAACTGGTTCGCCGGCCGGAGCGGAACAAGAAAGTATATCAGGACGACGGCGGAGGCGAGCGAGGCGCAAAAGTGCGAAAAGAAAGACTGCACACTTTTCGCCATTAGAGCGGTAGTCGGCGCCTTGTTTTCTATAACTTAACTTAGGATGTTTCTAATCGCGGGTTCGCTATTAGAAGTGTGAGTTTTCGAGGTCTGATAGGGATTGGCGCAGGTGCGGGGGGAATTACGACAGCGTGTGGATGCGGACGATTTGCCGGGAAAGATCGTTCACCCGTCAGGTTCATTGACTCGCCGATGGTGGCTCCGTAAGATGATGCGGCCTGAAAGGTATGCATCCTCTCGTGATTGGCCAAACCATTTCGCATTACCGGATTATTGAAAAGCTTGGCGGCGGCGGAATGGGCGTGGTGTACAAAGCGGAGGACACCGAGCTTGGCCGTTTCGTCGCGCTGAAGTTCTTGCCCGAAAATCTGGCGCGAGACCCACAGGCGCTGGAACGTTTCCGGCGCGAGGCACGCGCCGCGTCTGCCCTGAATCACCCCAATATTTGCACCATCCACGAAATCGGCAAACATGGCGAGCAGACTTTCATCGCCATGGAGTTTCTGGACGGTGCAACGCTGAAGCATCTGATTGGGGGAAAGCACTTAGATAGTGAAACTCTGCTTTCTCTTGCCATCGAGATCGCCGACGGCCTGGACGCAGCGCACGCGCAAGGGATCATCCACCGCGACATCAAGCCCGCCAACATTTTTGTTACCAAGCGTGGCCATGCGAAGGTGCTGGATTTCGGGCTCGCCAAGGCGCTCCCCGGCGGTTCGTCCAGCCCGGCTGGCTCGGGCAACACGATGACGGCCACAGCGGATGAAGAGCACCTGACGAGCCCTGGCTCGACGCTGGGCACCGTCGCCTACATGTCACCCGAACAGGCTCGAGCCAAAGAGCTGGACGCCCGAAGTGACTTGTTCTCATTCGGCGCCGTGCTCTATGAGATGGCGACCGGGATACTTCCGTTTCGTGGAGACAGTTCCGCGGAGATATTCAAGGCGATTCTGGACGAGGCACCAGCCCCGGTGCTGCGTGTGAATCCCGATCTGCCCCCGGAACTGGAACGCATCATCAATAAAGCGCTGGAGAAGGACCGCAACTTGAGGTATCAGAGCGCGGCCGATCTACGCGCCGACCTGACGCGCTTGAAGCGGGACATTGACTCGGGGCGACATACCGGAGGGTCGGCGAGCGCCGCAGTGGACGCGAGCGTCGTGCCGCCCGCGGGTTCGTCGACTGTCGCTTCCTCGTCGATTCAGACTGCAGCTCCGGCGGGACGTTCGCGCAAATACCTGGCTGCCGGCGCCGCTGCGATTCTTGTTATTGCAATTGCAGCCGGCTTTTACTTCCTGCGTGGAAGGGCCGATACGAAGAAGGTCAGTTCGATAGCGGTGCTGCCGTTCGTGAATGCGACCTCTGACGCGGGCAACGACTACCTGAGCGACGGCCTGACCGAAAGCCTGATCAGCACGCTTTCGCAACTGCCGGACCTGAAGGTGATGGCGCGCAGCACGGTGTTTCGTTTCAAGAGCAATCAGGACGACCCGCGGCAGATCGCGCAGAGCTTGCAAGTGAGCGCGGTGCTTACCGGGCGGATCACGCAACATGGCGATGAATTGAATATTCACGCCGATCTGGTGAATGCCGCCGACGGCACCGAACTTTGGGGCGAGCAGTACGTCCGCAAGCTGGCGGACATTACTCAGATTCAGGGCGATATTGCGCGCGACATTTCCAGCAGCTTACGAATCCGCCTGAGCGGCAGCGAACGGCAGCGGCTAAGCCGCGCGGGTACAACGAATCCGGAAGCCTACCGGCTGTATCTGGAAGGTCGGCAGCTTTGGTACGGACGAACTCCCGAGGGCCTCCAGAAGAGCATTGACTTGTTCCGTCAGGCGATTGCGGCCGACCCTAACTATGCGCTCGCCTATTCGGGGCTCGCGGACACGTACAACATCGCTCCCAGCTATTTTGCAATCCAGTCGAAGCAGGCAGAACTGCTGGCGGACGAAGCGGCGCGGAAAGCTCTGGAATTGGATGACTCCCTATCAGAGGCGCACTCCGCGCGCGCCCAGGCGTTGGCTACGGAATGCAAATGGAGCGAGGCGGAGCCGGAATTTCGGCGGGCCATCGAGTTGAACTCCAACAACGCAACGGCCCACTATTTTTACGGTCTCTATCTTACTACTGAGAAACGGTTTGACGAGGCGATGGAACAGTACCGGATTGCTTTATCGCTTGACCCTCTATCGTCGATCGTGAACGCAAATTACGGAATCACCTTGATGATAGCTCGGCGCTATCCGGAGTCGCTCGCTCGGTTCCAGAAGGTTATCGCGCGGGATCCCAACTTTCCTGCGGCGCATTACAAGCTATCGCAGCTGTACGCCAGCACAGGCCGCTTCGCTGAAGCCGTGAGCGAATTCGAGAAAGCGTTCAAGAAACCAATCCCCGTGAGCCCTGACGCCAAAGGCTATCTCCAACTTGCGATGGCGATGAACGACTCGGATCGATCGGGTGCTTCGGCCGTCGCAGCAGCACTCTGCGGAGACCGCGACGAGGCATTCAGGTATCTGGAGAAGGCTTATACCGACGGAGACAACGAGCTTTTGATGGTCATTCGCTATCCCGCGCTGGACCCGCTGCGCTCTGATCCGCGTTACGCCGACCTGATGCGCCGCCTCGGACTTCCCGAGTAGCGACTGGTGGCCTCGATCGCGCCTGACCCATTCATCGCCTGACCAGCCATCAACTGACCATTCATTGGGGAGGCAACTTGAGCTGTTCGCAGCGGCCGAGAAGTGACTGCTTGACTCCGTAACCCTTGGCGGCTTATAGGTATTGCGTCAATTGAGTTCCATTCAGTTCAGCTCAGGAACACGGGGGGTGTTCGTGGGACGAGCTTCGCAGGAGCCGATCCCTTTCTTCTTCCGCATTTTTGTGAGTCTTCACGGGAAGCAATTCGCCATAGCATACAAACAGGAGAAAACCATGCAGATTTGTCGACGCTCGTGTAGGGGTGTGGTTTGGGGGTGCGTGGCGCTGGCGGCGCTCGTACTGACGCTAGGAGCCACTACGGGCTGGGCGCAGACGTTTCGCGGGACGATCCTTGGCACGGTGACGGACACGAGCGGCGCGGCGGTGGTGGGCGCCAAGGTGACGGCGCGGAACGTGGATACCGGAGTCGAGCGGACAACCTCGACGAATCAGTACGGCGAGTTCAACGTACCGGAACTGCAGATTGGAACGTACAAGGTGACGGTCGAGAAAGAAGGATTTCAGGCGACAGTGACGTCGGGAGTAGCGGTGAGCGTTGCCGAGTCCAAGCGAGTGGATAGCACGCTGAAGCCGGGGGCGGTGAATCAGCAGGTGGTGGTGTCCGGCGAAGAGCTGCCGCAAATCGAGGCCACCAACGACACGCTGGGCAGCACGCTGACGGCGGCGGAAGTGAAGGACCTGCCGGTGAACGGGCGCGACTACACCAAGTTGATTTATCTGACGCCCGGAGTGAGCGGATCGCCCGACCAGATCACGGATTCGCCGGGATCGTTCGGCGAATTTTCAATGAATGGGGCGAGGGGGCGCTCGAACAATTATCTCCTGGATGGAACGGACATGAACGATGGATTCCGCAACGATCCGGCAATCAACGAAGCGGGCGTGTTTGGAACTCCAGCGACGATTCTGCCGATCGATGCGGTGCAGGAACTGCGGGTGGAATCGAACTTCCAGCCGGAGTTCGGGCGGAACGCGGGCGCGGTGGTCAACATCGTGACCAAGAGCGGGACCAATCAGCTGCATGGAACGGCAATCGAGTATTTCCGGAATAATGCGTTGGATGCGCGGAACTTCTTCAATTTCGTCGGCCAGCCTCAGGCGCCGTTCCGGAATAACCAATTCGGCGGCTCGCTGGGCGGGCCGATCGTTAAGGACAAGACGTTCTTCTTCGCGGACTACGAGGGGCAGCGAGAAGGCGTAGGTGTGGTGAGTCTGGCGTGCGTGCCCGAAGGGAGCGCTGCCAACGGGTCACTGAGTCCGACTGACGCAAGTAACCCAGTGATCGCCGCCCTTCTTGCCCGGAACCCATGGCCGGCTCCGAATATTGCTTCGGCCGTCGCCGCGGGCACATGTCCCAATTCCTCGGTGACTGCGCCGTCATTCAACAACATCGACAGCGTGATCGCGAAGGTGGATCATAATTTCAACCAAAACAATTTCGTCAGCGGGCGGTATTACTATGGGAACAGCGTGCAGAATTTTCCGTTAGCGCTGACGGGAGGCGGGATTCTTCCCGGATTTGACACAAACACGCCGACGCGCGTGCAACTGGTATCGCTGTCGTACGTCAGGATTCTTTCCCCCACGATGGAAAATGAGGCACGTCTCGGTTGGAACCGATTCGCGGAAGGATTTTTTCCACAGGACCAAGCGTTCCACCCGAGCTCGATCGGGCTGTGCGCGGCAACGTCGACGGCGGCTTGCGCCGGGTCGGGCCCCGCAGATTCAGGACTGCCGGTGATCAACGTAGACGGCTTTGCCCAGATCGGCGCAAGCAAGTCCGACCCACGGCACCGGGTGGATTCAAACTGGCAGGCGTTCGACAACCTAAGCTGGAAGATCGGGAAGCACGACATCAAGGTGGGATACGAGTTCCGCCGCACAAGCATTCAACAGTTTCTAGGCACGAACTTTCGCGGCAAGCTCGGCTTCTCGACTCTTTCAGATTTCCTGAGCGGCGACGTGACTAACGGGGGAGGCGAATCTACCGGGCAGTCTATTCGGCACACGTTCGAGAACAGTCACGGCCTGTACGTCCAAGACACGATCCACCTGTTTCCACGGCTGACGTTGAACGCGGGTCTGCGGTGGGACTACTACGGCGTGATTTCGGAGAAGAATGATCTGTTTACGAATATCACGAATTTCGATGTGGTTGATGGGACGTTCACGCTGACGCAGGTCGGGCAGCCGGGACTGAGTCAGCTGTACAGGCCGGACTACCTGAATTTCGCGCCGAGATTGAGCATCGCCTGGGATCCGTTTGGGAGGGGCAAGACCGTCGTGCGGGCTGGCTACGGCATTTTCTACGATGCCTTTTCGCAGGACTTCTTTCAGGGACATCTGCCGTTTAACTGTGTTTTTTGTCCTGGGCCCGCCTACAATCCAGCGGGACCCGCGCCAATTTTCTCCGTGGGGGCAATCGGGGGACCGATCGTGGCGGGAGAACCCGTGTTCGCGGCACCGGGCGCGACTGCAAGTGGAGACGTATTTGTGGCGGCGCGAAACCTGAAGACGCCGTACATGGAGAATTACAACCTGAACATTCAGCAGCAGATTTCGAGTAAGGTGGTGCTGCAGGTCGGATATGTAGGTTCGGAAGGGCACCGTCTTTTTCGTTTTGTGGACTTGAACCAGCCGGGTCAAGCAGCAATCACGGCGTCAGACCTTGCATGCGATTGCATTTCCTCCGTTCCCCGCATATTCCCCAACAATCCGGTCGGCGCGTTCTACGTCAACCAGCAGCAGACTACCGCGAAGTCGAACTACAACTCATTGCAAGCGAGCCTGCGCGTGAACGGCTGGCACGGAGTAACTTCCATCATGAATTACGTGTGGTCGCACTCGCTCGACAATGCGAGTGATGGAGAGGACTTCGTCCCGAACGCGGCGCAGCCGAACGACAGCACCAATCCACAGGCTGAATACGGCAACTCGAATTTCGACATCCGCAATCGCTTTACGTGGATTCTCGCCTACGAGTTGCCGCACATGGGCGGCGACTGGCAGAAGCTGAAGAACGGATGGGGTTTCGACAGCACGGTCACCTTGCAGGATGGGCAGCCCTTCCAGTTGAATTACAACTTTGAAGGAGATTTCAGCGGGAGCGGTGAATTCTTCGATCGCCCGGACGTGGTTGGGCCCATTCAGTACGATTCGAGCAACCCGGCGAACTTCCTAAACCTCAACTCCTTTGCCATCCCCTGCACGCCAACGGCAACCGCGCTGGCCGGTACGATTGCTGGAAACGCGAATGACTGTGTCCCTGGAACGCGACACTTTGGCAACGAAGGCCGTACTTCACTTCGGGGGCCCAGCTTCAAGCAGTGGGACATGGCAATCTATAAGAACACGGCGATTACTGAACGGGTGAAAATGCAGCTCCGGGCCGAGTTCTTCAATCTGATCAACCATCCGAATTTTTCCAATCCATTCCTGCCCGCGTTTATCGCGGACGCGGCGCAGCAAGGCTTTACAATCGTCAACGGGCGAGAGGTCGGCGCGGGGGCCTATCACATCACGGCTACCGGCGATGTGGGGATTGGGAACCCGTTCCTGGGAGGTGGATCGCCGCGGGGGATCCAGCTGGCGGCGAAGTTCACGTTCTAAGGTCGAGACGGCTTAAGCGGAATTGTTTCAAGCAGTTTTGGGCGGCTCGGACGTCCGCGGCGGCGGATGGCCGGGCCGCTTTTGTTTTGCGTAAGAGTTCCAAAACGCACTGGGGATTTGCTACTGTCATGGCCGATGGGGCGGGAGCGAACTCGTCCGTTTTGTAACACTTGTGAAATATTTCGAAGGGGCCCTGCGTATAACCAATGGAGCGTCGAAAGAGCGCCGGTGAGATGAGTGCCGCGGAATTGGCGGATGTTTTGGCGCAAGTCCGGGCCGGCGAGACGGAGGCCTGGGGCGAGCTGTATCGGATGTACGCGCCGGCGATATTCCGGTTCTGCCGGCGGGCGCTGCCGGCGCGGGAAGACGCAGAGGATGCGACAACCGAAGTTTTCATGAAAGTGCGGCAAAAACTCGGGACTTACGATGCGTCGCGGCCGTTTACGGCGTGGCTGTATAAGGTGGCGAGCAATCATTGCTGGGATATGCTGCGGCGGCGGCGCATACGTCAGGACCTGGAAACGGGCGACGTGGAGACGTTGCCGCTCGAGCACCCTGATCCCGATCAACTGGACCGGCTGCAGAGCGAGCACACGAGCAAAGAGGTGCGCAAGGGTCTGGCGAAATTGCCGGATCGCGCGCGGATGGCTTTGACGCTGCGTTATTTTGCGGACATGAGCTACGACGAGATTGCGGACACGCTGGGCGTGCGCCGCGCGTTTGTGGGTGTGCTGCTGCTGCGCGCGCGGCATCAGTTGCGGGATGCGCTGGCCGAAGGCGGCGCATCGACGAGCCGGGGAGTTTCTGCCGGGGGGACGTCATGAATCACTTCGACGAAATGACGGCGCTGTTGTGCCTCGAAGGGCAGCTGGATGCTGCGCATGCGCAGGAGATTCGAGCACACGCGGCTTCGTGCGCCGTGTGCCGCGAGCTTCTGCACGCGCTGGAAAGCGAAGGGGTGTGGCTGCGCCGGGCGCTGGCGGAAGACGAGGAGTCCGTACCGGCGCGGTTGATGGAAGCGCCTGCTCGGGGTGGCGCGCCGTGGGGTTGGATCACGGGCCTGGGATTTGCAGCGGGCGGCGTCTACACGGTGTGGAGCAGCTTCATCGAGCCGGCGCGCGTGCAGGCCGAGCAGGCCGGTTTTACGCAGGGCAATCTTTTGACGATGCTTTTCTTTAGCGGCGCTTTCTGGAAAGGATGGGACGCGATGCGAAGCCTGATGGAATTTCTGGCGGTGGCGACACTTGGAACGATTGTGATTTGGCTGCTGAGGAGGCACCTTCGGCGCATGACGACGGTCGCCGTGATGATGGCCGCGATGGTGTTGGCGCTGGGGATTGCTCCGCCGGCGGGCGCTGCGGAGACGAAACATGGCGATCCGAACTACAGCTTGTCCGCGGGCCAGGAAGTGAAAACCGATCTGATCGTGTATGCGAATTACACGCGAATTGACGGCGACGTAGACGGCGACCTGATCGTGTGGACGCAGACCCTCACGGTGAACGGTCACGTGAAGGGCGACGTGATCGCGTTCGCACGCGAGGTCCGGTTGAACGGCCCGGTGGACGGCAGCTTGCGGGCGTTTGCCAATACCGTCTCGGTGGAGGGAACGGTTGGCCGGAACGTGATGGCCTGGGGCGGAGAGGTGACGGTGAACGAGAAGGCGAAAGTCGGCGGGACCGTGATGGTGGGCTGCCAGGACTTGGTGCTGAGCGGGCAGGTGGGCAACGATGTGATGGCTTTTGGCGAGTCGATCGAGATCAACGGCTCGCTCAGCCGGAACCTGAGGGTCAAGGCCAAGCGGCTTACCCTCGGGTCCACGGCGGAAATCAAGGGTTGGACGAAATACGAGGGCCACCGTGAAGCGGAAGTAAGCGCGGGAGCGAAGCTTGGCAGTCCGATTGACTTCACGCTGTACAAGCGCGGGCCGGATTACAAGCAAGCGCGATTCTACTGGTTTGTGATTCTGTCTGGGGGCGCGAGCTTTTTGTTTGGGCTTGTGTTGCTGCTGCTCGCGCCGGGATTCTTCTTTGATGCAACAAGCGCCTGCAACCGGTTCGGGGCCGCCACGGGATTCGGAATTCTTTTCCTGATCGCGACGCCCATCGTGGCCATTCTTGTCTGCTGCACCATCGTGGGGCTGGGAGTGGGAATTAGTACGCTGCTGCTCTATGCGATCGCTCTATATGCCTCGAAAGTTTTTGTCGGTTCGTGGCTGGGCGAAAAACTGCTCGGCACGAGCGCGGGGACTGGAGCCGCAATCGGAAGGCTCGCGCTGGGGATAGCGATCATTCGCGCGGTGATGATGATCCCTTACGTGGGGGTGTTCGCGGCCAGCGTTGTGATTGTGTGGGGGCTGGGTGCGGCGACGCTGGCTGCCTACAAGAATATTCGGGTTCGCGCGGCGGTCGCCTAGGGAGATTCAGGGCGGTTTCCTCGCCTCTTGTCTTGAAGCTCGCGCCGAGCTTTTTCGAGCGCGCCTCCTTAATTCCAGCTGTCGATCCGCGGGCTCAGACGACCCCGAGCTTCTTGCCAACACTTCCAATGATTTCGAGCGCCTTTTCAAGGTCAGCGCGCTTGTGCGATGCCGTGACGATGGCGCGGAGGCGCGCCTTGCCCTCGGGGACCGTCGGATAACCAATCGCGCCCACGAAAACGCCTTCTGAAAAAAGCTCTCGCGAAAAGTCGAACGCCTTCGCGGCGTCGCCGACCATGATGGGCACGATGGGTGTTTCGCTCTTGCCGGTATTGAATCCAAGTTTCTTCAATTTGCGCTTGAAAACTTTTGTGTTCGACCAAAGCTTTTTGATCAGCCGATCGCCAGCTTCGGAATCGAGCAACTCGAATGCCGCCTGGCACGTGGCGGTGACGGACGGCGGATGCGACGTGGAGAAAATGAACGGGCGGCCGCGGTGGTGAAGGAAATCAATCAGATCGCGCGAGCCGCAAACGTAGCCGCCAATCGAACCGATCGCCTTGCTGAGAGTGCCCACCTGAATATCCACGCGGCCGTGACAATTGTGATGATCGATGGTGCCACGCCCGCGGTTGCCAAGGACGCCGGAGGAATGGGCATCATCGACCATCATGATGCAGTTATATTTTTCCGCGAGATCGCAGAGCGCTGGAAGATCGGCGATGTCGCCGTCCATCGAGAAAACGCCGTCGGTAACCAGAAGTTTTTTACCGTTCCAGTTCTCGGTTTCCTTGAGGACGCGTTCGCAATCGGCGGTGTCCTGGTGCTTGAAAACTTTGATCGTGGCCTTCGAGAGGCGGCAACCGTCGATGATTGAAGCGTGATTGAGCTCGTCGGAAATGATGAGGTCATCTTTGCCCAGAATCGCGGAGACGGTTCCGGCGTTGGCGGTGAAGCCGGATTGAAATACGACGCAAGCTTCCACTTTCTTGAAGCGCGCAATTTGCTCTTCAAGCGCGAGGTGCGCCGCCATGGTTCCCGCGATGGAGCGCACCGCGCCCGAGCCGACGCCGTATTTTCGAATGGCTTCGATCGCGGCGCGGCGCAGCTTCCGATGCGTGGTGAGTCCGAGATAGTTGTTCGAACTGAGATTGATAACTTCCTTGCCGTCAAAAACGGCAATCGGTTTCTGCTCGCCTTCGAGGACCTTCGCGCGGAGATACAGGTGCTTCGCTTTGAGGTCTTCGAGTGCGTCGTGTAAGTATTGAAGTTGTGGGCGCGATGGCTGCGGGCGCGTCGCTGGGGTGCTCATGATTCCTCCATAGTTATGAATTATTTCGGCGAACCGTTCGGGTACAAGAGAATCTTGCCGGCCCGGCCGGACTCGAGAAGCGAAAACGCGTCTTCGAATCTGGCGAGGGGCATACGTTCGTTGAAAAGCGGTTCGAGCTTGAGGCGGCCGTGCTTGAGGAGCTCAGTCATCTGCACCCATGTTTCGAACATCCGGCGACCATAGATTCCTTGTACCGTCGCGCCCTTAAAGATCACATCGTTTACGAGATCAAATGTGACAGGATCTTTCGGAATACCCAGCAGAGACGCGCGCCCGCCAGGGCGCAACATTTGAAAACCCTGGTGTATCGCGGCCGGGTGCCCGCTCATTTCGAGCAAAACGTCGACACCGGCGCCGTCCGTGGCCTCGCGCACACGCGCGACCACGTCACCTTCATTCGGATCAAACGCAAAATCGGCGCCCATTTGCTTTGCGAGCTCGCGGCGATGCGGATTAACTTCGGTGGCAAAAAGCTGCGCGCAACCGCAGGCGCGGGCCACGGCGATGGACATCAATCCAATCGGTCCGGCACCGGTGACAAGCACGTTCAGTGCACCGATTTCGCCAGCGAGTACCGTGTGCACGGCGTTTCCCAGTGGATCGAGGATCGCCGCATAGTGTTCGGGAATTGCCGGGTCGATTTTCCAGACGTTGCGAATCGGGATGCGCACAAAATCGGCGAAACAGCCGTCCGCGTCGATGCCGATAATCTTCACGTTCTGGCAAACATGGGGCTGGCCCATGCGGCAGGGACGGCAGTGCCCGCAGTTGATGTGCATCTCGGCGCTCACGAAATCGCCTACGCGAACGGAAGTGACTTCTTCGCCCACTTTTTCAACGATGCCGCAGAACTCGTGGCCAAATGTCATGGGCGGGTGGATGCGCGATGCCGACCAGCGGTCCCAGCCGTAAATGTGGAGATCGGTGCCGCAGATGGAAGCGGCGCGCACGCGTACCAAAACTTCGGTGGGGCCAGGTACGGGAATGGGGAGTGTTTCGAGCTGCGCGCCCCGAGCGGGACGCATCTTACGCAACGCCTTCATCGTAGACGTGGGCATTCTTTCGCTTGCCGCGATAACAAAGGCCGCCAAACCTTGCGATAGTAGCACACGGCTCCGAGCACCGAAAGGATGGCGGCCGATTGCCGCTTATAGCCGCCATAAGCGTTTCTTTTCGCGGAAGATTTGAAGATTCCAGAACGCGACTGTTACTCGATTGTTGTGTGACGGGCGGCGGAAGAAATTGAGCGGCCTTGGCGATGAAGTTCCGTTACAATCGCGGCCGGTGCGCGATGGCGCGGGCGAGGCGCTTTACGCGCGATGCGACAAGGAGGGATGTTGAGCTTCACGCAGCGATTGAGTGAGATCCGCTCGGGATTCGAACCTGCATTCTGGGTTGCGAATTTCACGGAGATTTTCGAGCGCATCGCGTATTACGCCACCACGGCGGTGCTCGCGATTTATCTCACCGAACAGCTGCATTTTTCGAGCGAGCTGACCGGCTGGCTGGTAGGGACATTTGGACTCGTGGTCTGGTTCCTGCCGATTCTTGGGGGAACTTTAGCCGACCGCTTCGGATTCCGCCGCGCGTTGATGTTTGCATACCTGGTGATGACCGTCGGCTATTTCCTTCTCGGCTCGCTTTCGGCGCCGTGGATGGAATCGGTGCGCCACGCGCTGTCCGACAGATGGTTGGTCCTAGCCGTTCTCATGATTCCGGCGCTTGGCCCGGGAGTGGTGAAGCCATGTGTGGCGGGGACGACGGCCCGTGCATCGGCTGAAAACGTCCGCTCGCTCGGCTATTCGATTTATTACACGCTGGTGAATATTGGCGGCGCACTCGGACCGATCATCGCATTTCTGGTGAGGAAACAATTGGGGCTTGGCATCGCGAGTGTATTTCGGGTCGCAGCCTCGAGCGTGTTCTTGATGTTCTGGACGACGCTTTTCTTTTACCGGGAGCCGGCGCGCTCCGGAGAACAAAGAGTCGGAAGCGTTTGGACAGCACTGAAAAACATGTTCGTGGTCCTGGGCAATGTAAGGTTCGTCTCGTTCCTTGTTATCTTCTCAGGCTTTTTCGTTATTTTCTGGCAGCAATACATCTCGATGCCGCTTTTTGTAAGAAAGTACGTTAACCCAAACGCGGATGTGGATCTGTTGTTGTCTGTGGATCCGATTGTAGTTATCTCTTGTCAGATACTGGTTACCTATCTAACGCGGAAATTGCCTGCTTTCACCACCATGACGCTGGGATTCTTGATCACAAGCCTCGCGTGGATTCTGATGGCGATTCATCCCACAGTCCCGATGGTAGCGGTGACGCTGGTTGGAGTCGCTCTCGGAGAAATCACGCAGGTGTCTCGTTACTATGAATATGTTTCGAGGCTCGCGCCGCCGGGACAACAAGGCCTTTACATGGGATACGCTTTTCTGCCGATAGCGATCGGGTATTTTATCGCTGGGCCGCTGGGCGGTTTTCTGGTGCAGCATTACGGCGAGGCGGGTCACCGGCCGCAACAGATGTGGTGGGTCATAGCGGCCATTGGAATTCTCAGCACACTTTTGATGCTTGCCTACGACAGGATTGTGAAGCCATCGGTTGGCGCTGCGGCTGCCCGGTAATCCCGGAGCGTCCCACGCATCACCAGGTAACCCACGATCTGGGCTTAATTGACCATGCGGCGAATGTTTTCGACGGCTTGACGGGCAAGCGCATAGCGGGGCTCAATGCGCAGCGCTTCCTGAAAATATTCGCGCGCGCGGTTGATCATGCCTTTCGCATAGTAAACGCGGCCCAGGTTGAAGTAAGGATAGTGGCGAGGGTCGTAGCGCGGGGCTTCGGTGGCGCGTTCGAGCCACGGGATGGCTTCGTCGTTGCGGCCGAGCGCTATAAGGTAGGCGCCAATGTCGTTGTAAGGATTGCCAAAATCGGGATCGACCTCGATGGCGCGTTTGCATTCAGCAATTGCTTCGTCGACCTTCCCCTGAAAGTGGTAGGTCCAGCCAAGGAAGGTATGAGCTTCGGCAGTCGGATGCCATTCAAGCGAATTTTTGTAGAGTTCGACGGCGCGGTCGTAGTCGCCTTCCATCTGCGCTTTGTACGCCTGCTGCAACAGACCCCAGGCTTGCTCGACTCGATCGGATGACATCGTTTTCTTAGTAGCACTCTACTCTAGAGGTGTCAAACAACGGCTGCCAGCGCTTCATTGGTTGTAATGAAGCGCGCACCGCGAGCCATCAACTCGTCGATCGTGCGACGGCCTTCATCGGCTTTGATGGTTTCGATCGCGTCTTTTACCAGTGCGACTTTGCGGTTACGTTCGAGCAGTCCTTTCGCGGCGAGATTCACGCAATACTCGGTGACCACGCCGAAGACGATGAATTCGGCGTCGCCGCCCAGCTTCTCGACGATGGCGTTGGTGTGAGGATTGCTGAACACGTCCAGCACCTGCTTTTCGATTACGATTTGCCGGCGTTTGAAAAGATCGGCGGGCAAAGTGAATGACGAGTCTACGGGAATCGTCAAGACATCCTGCGTCAGACCCTCGGGTACGATGCGGGCGCCGGAAGTGCCTCGGATGCAGTGTGGCGCGAAAGTCTGGAATTCCGGATCGTCGGGCGTGTGGCTGCAGGTGCTGGAAATGAGCAGTGCGCGACTCTGGCGCGCGAGATCGACGAGGCGCCTTAGGTTCGGAATGATTTTTTCGGCGCCGGGAACGTACAGCTTTCCTCCGGGCAGCATGAAATCAGCCTGGGCGTCCACTTCCCAGAGAATGAATCTGCGCGATACCATTACCAAGCTCCCCCAATCGCACTTCGACTCCAGCGTCTATTTTAACGCAAACTACTTTGCTGCTGCTCTGCGGACGCGGCGGCGGACTTGCTCGAGCATTTTTTCGAGGCGTTTGGTGTAGCGCACCGGGTAAACGGCGGACCGGTCGATGCGGCGATATCGTTCGGGAAGGCGCTGGAGTCCCGCGATGCAGCGGGAACGCAGGTTTGCTATCGGTTCGGCAGGCGAAAGCCGGCGGCCGCCGCGCATGACTTCCTCAAGTAAAGGCGAGCCACCATTGGCAGGTTCGCTTTCAAGCGCGATTCTGTCGCATTCCCATTCGCCCGACGGTGATGAATAGCGGAAGGTTTGTTTGCGGCCCGGGTAGGTAACTTTGGCCTGGCTAAACTTTGCCGCTTCTTGAATCTTTCCGCCACGCTCGACTTCGACGAGCTTGTAGATCAAATTCAGATGGGGTGCATCGCCCGGTGTGGCGAGAGCCGTGCCCACGCCGAAGGCGTCGATGGCGGCGCGCTTCTTCAGGAGTTCGGCGATTTTGAATTCGTCGATATCGCCGGACGCGAATATCTTGACGTCCTTCCACCCCACGCGGTCCAGCTCGCGCCGCACCCACTGGCTGTCCTTCGCGAGATTGCCGCTATCCAAGCGCACGCCAGCGGGCTTGCGGCGCATCGAGATGATTTTTTTGACGGCGGCGCGAACGTCGTAGGTGTCGAGAAGCAGGACGGCGTCATTCGGAAAGGCATCGAGGAAATGGCTGAACGCCTCGGCTTCATCCTCGTGCGCCATCACCCAGGAATGCGCCTGCGTGCCGTAGGTATCCATACCGAAAATTTGACCGGCGAGGACGTTCGAGGTGCCCACGCAGCCTCCGATGGAGGCGGCCCGCGCAGCGAACAGGCTCGCTTGACTGCCGTGGGCGCGGCGTGCGCCGAATTCAACGACCTGACGGCCCTGTGCGGCGGAAACGACCCGCGCCGCTTTGCTGGCGATCATCGTTTGATAACTCACTGTGGCGAGCAGGTACGTCTCCATGATTTGGCCTTCGATGATCGGAGCAACGACGCGCAGGATGGGCTCGCCGGGGAAAACCAGAGTGCCCTCGGGAACGGCCCAAACGTCGCCGTTAAACTTGAACTTTGCAAGGTAGTCGAAAAATTCATCGCGAATGTTGCGGAAGACGGGATGCTGGCGCAGAAATCTTATTTCTTCGGGCTGGAAGCGAACTTTTTCTAGAAATTCGAGTGACTGTTCGAGACCGGCGGAAACCAGATAATTGCGCTGCGCCGGAAGGTGGCGAACGAAAAGCTCAAACGTGGCGCGAGCGTCGAAGCGAGTTTGCAGATAACCCGCCGCCATGGTGAGCTCATAAAGGTCGGTTAGCAGACCTGAGTATTCATGCATGGACAATTGGATTCACTTAGCCTGGCCGAGGTCGCGGCGCGAGGTGAGTCCGCCATCGACAATTAGCGCTTGCCCGGTGACGTAATTGTCCGGCTCGAGAAAAAACCGCACGGCGCGCGCCACATCCTCCGGGCGGCCAAAACGCGCGATGGCGCCCGCTTCTATAAAGCGATCATATTTTCCCGATTGAACGCTGGCTTCAGCCATTCCGGTGACCGTGGCGCCCGGGGCCACGACGTTGACGCGGACGCGGCTCCATCGCTGGGCCAGGATGCGGGCGGCGTGAACCAGAGCTGCTTTTGGTGCCGCGTAATTTAAGCTCGACGGAAACGCCGCCATCGCCTGCATGCTCGCCAGCAACACGACGCTGCCGCCGGAATTGCTTCGCTCCATCGCTTCGCCTAGTTCTTTCGCGAGCAGCACCGGGCCTACATAATTCGTTTCCAACGAGGTGAGCAGCGCTTCGTCGTCCAAATCGTCAAATCCGACCCGCGCCGGCTCGCCGGGAAAGATTGCCGTACCGGCCACCGGGGCTCCAAATTTTTCGGCTGCCGTCCAGAGATCGCGGCGAACTTTGGGATTGGCAATGTCGCCCTCCACGAGAGAGATTTTGCGGTTGAATTCCTTTTCGATCGCCTCTCTCAGTGCTTCGGCTCGGGCGCGGTTCGAGCGGTAGCCTGCGATCAGATTGACCCCTTCGCGGGCGAGCAATGCAACCGTTGCGGCACCTAGACCTCCTGTTCCGCCGGCAACAATTACAGTCGACGCGGCCAGGCGATTTCCAGAGAAATCGAAATGAAACTTGCGATACGCCTCGGCTCGTGCCTCATCCCAATGCGGGGAAGTCATGTGGCCTCGTTATGTGAGAACGTTCCGGAACGCCCCTTATGCTCTACACGGCGGCGGGCATGATAAATACGCGAAAAGACAAAACCCCCAAGCCCTGGTCCCGGGAGCGGGGCCGGCCGGCTTGGGGGTTTCATCTCGAATCTCTGCGCCGAAGTGGTTACTTCAAAACGGCGTCTTTGAACGCTTTTGCCGCGCGCAACCGAACCACGGTCTTTGCCTTGATCTTGATTGTCTCGCCGGTTGCCGGGTTCCGGCCAAGGCGCGCCTTGCGGTGGGCCTTCACCGCGCGGCCCAATCCTGGAATTACGAATTTGCCAGCGCCGCCCTTGAGTTCCTTGACAGCGAGTTTGAAAAGTTCTTCAAAGAAAGACATTGCCTGCTTTTTCGAAATCGGCTTGTCGGGCGTGCTGACTTTCTCAGCCATGTGCGCCACGATCTTGGACTTGCTCATCGGATTTGCCATCGAATTCTTCTAGCCTCCTCAGAATTAGTTGCCAGCCGGCCCCGGCCTTCCGGAGACCGCGAGGGACTATAGCTGCACCGGCGCACGAACGCAAGCAAAACCTTGAAAAAAGCCTTGAAAAACGGCCCTTTCACGCGCAGTCGATGAAGCGTCAGTAAATCATGAAGCGGCCAGCTCATCGTAGAATAGCGCCACGGATCTGATTCCGCCGAAATAGTTGTCGAGGGCAATGTGTTCGTCGGGCGCATGGGCGTTCTCATCGGGCAATCCGAAGCCCAATAGGACGCAAGGAACCTTGAATGTGTCGTGCATTTGAGTCACGAACGGAATCGAGCCGCCCTCGCGGATAAAGACCGCCTTCTTTCCGAAGCCTGACTCCAGGGCGTGAATTGCTTTCTGGAAAATCGGATGCGAATACGGAGCCACCCAGGGTTTGCCCGTGCTGAGGACCTCGAATTTGCAGCTGACGGACTTCGGTAGAAGCTTGCGGATATACTTTTCGACAAGCTTTGCAATCCTCGCGGGATCTTGATTGGGAACCAGGCGCGTCGAGAGTTTCGCATACGCCTTCGAAGCGATCACCGTCTTGGCGCCCTCGCCGGTATAGCCACCCCAGATGCCGTTTACTTCGAGCGTCGGACGCGTCCAGAGTTGCTCGACAATCGTGTAGCCCTTCTCGCCGCACAGGGCCCTAGCCCCGACCGTCTTTCGAAACTCTTTTTCCTTCCAGGGCAGGGAATTGAGCGCCTTGCGCTCCTGGGTGGAAGGCGTTGCCACGTCACTGTAAAAACCCGGAACCGTGACGCGAAAGCGTTTGTCGTGAAGCTTTGCAATCGCTTCCGCGAGAATCGTGATCGGGTTCGGAACGGCCCCGCCGAAAACACCGGAATGAAGATCCTGCGCCGGTCCGGTGATCTCCATCTCGTAGTAGTTGAGGCCGCGCAGTCCGTAGGTGATCGAAGGAACACCGGGTGCGAGCATCGACGTGTCGGACACCACGAGCGCATCGGCCTTCAGGCGTTCGTGATTCGCTTCGACGAAATCCCAGAGGCTGACGCTTCCGACTTCTTCTTCTCCTTCGATCATGACTTTTACATTCAACGGCAGTTTGCCGGTTGATTTTTGCAGCGCTTCAAGCGCCTTCAGATGGATATGCACTTGGCCTTTGTCGTCGGCGGTACCGCGTCCGAATAGCTTTCCTTCGCGCACGGCGGGCTCAAACGCAGGACTGGTCCAGAGATCGAGAGGCTCGGCAGGCTGAACGTCATAGTGGCCGTAAAAGAGAATCGTCGGCTTGCCCGGAGCGTGAAGCGACTCGCCATAGACGAGCGGATGCATTTTGGTCGGTACGATTTCGATTTTTTCCAGGCCGGCGCTGCGCAGTTTGTCCGCTACCCAGTGGGCAGCGCGTTCGATATCCGGCTTGTGCTCGCTTTTTGTGCTGACGCTCGGAATGCGAAGAAATTCCTTCAGCTCGTTCAAGTTGTCTTCGCGTTTGCTTTCGATGAAATCAATCAAATTCATCCGGGGACTCCTGCCTCGGGAAGTTGAAACGTCTTGCCGTCACGAACAGAGGTTGCGCGCAAGCGCACCAGCACTATGACACAAACGTGCCATTGTACGGAACCTTACGCGATTTCAGCAACCTTTTTGCGGCGTGCTCGCGACTGTGTTTTTGGACACCAGGCGAGACCGCGCGGTTGACTCCCGCGCCCGTTGCCGGATAATCAAATTATGGCGGAACTAACCGAAGCAGCGAAAAGCGATCAACGGCGCAGCTCTCGCGTGTTCACCCGCATTCCCGTGCGCGCGGCGGGCAAGAACTCCGATGGCCGTAAGTTTCGCGAAACCAGCCGGACGATTGTAATCAACGCCCACGGTGGCTTGCTTTATTTGCACGAGCCGCTCGAACTCGGCGCCGAAGTGGTGCTGACGAATCCGGCAACCGAAGAAGATCAAGAATGCCGCATCGTTTATCGCGGTGACACCTCTGAAAAAGGGACGCGCATTGGAGTGGAATTTCTTTCGCCCGCTCCGCATTTTTGGGGAGTGGAATTCGCGCCTCAGGACTGGCCCGCCCGCATTTCCTCGCGCCCGGTCCATTAGCCTGCTGACCGGATACTGAACCGTGAGGCTTCCGCCGCAAGGTATCGACGACTCCCCCGATGGCCGGGCCACAGAAAACTTGATAGGATTACTCGATGAATCTGGTCCGGGCGATAAAAAATAGTGATTAACCCGCCCAACACCCTGCTGGACGTCCTCCACACAGCCGCCGACGGACGGCCGGCGGTGATTGTGCCGGAGCACGGCCTTCCCGTCAGCTACGACTCGTTGCGGCGTCAGGTGGTGGAATTGGCGCGGGCGCTGGCGGGTGCCGGCATCCGCCGCCATGATCGCGTGGCGACGGCGCTCCCGAACGGATTGCCTGCGATCGTAAGTTTCCTGGCAGCTTCGCTCGCCGGAACAGCCGCTCCGTTAAACCCGGCGTATCGATACGATGAATTCTGTTTCTTTCTGGAAGACACCAGCGCTCGAATTCTCATCTGCCCGCCAAATGGCGCCGAGGAAGCGCGCCGCGCCGCCGCAGATCGAAATGTCACGGTGCTGACCGTCGAGATGGATGCGCAAGGAGCGGTGCATCTTCTGAACGCTCCCGCAGGAGCTCGAGTTACCGAGCCGTCGCCGGACGACGTGGCGCTGATTCTGCACACCAGCGGAAGCACCGGGCATCCGAAGCGCGTTCCCTTGAAACAATCCAACCTGGCGATCTCGGCTGCGAATATCGTCCAAACATATTCACTGACCGCTGACGACGTTTCGCTCTGCGTAATGCCGCTCTTCCATGTCCATGGCTTAATGGCTTCGACGATCGCGACGCTGCTCTCGGGCGGCACGGTGGTGGTTCCCGGAAAATTCGAAGCGCTTTCGTTCTGGCGGATGGTGCGAGAGCACCGCGTGAGTTGGTATTCCGGTGTGCCCACGATCCATCAGCTCTTGCTTGCCCGGGCTGGGAAAAAGGGGAAACCCGCGGGCACCGGTTCGCTTCGTTTCATACGCTCGTGCAGCACGCCTCTCTCTGCGGAAGTGATGCACAAAATGGAAGAAGTGTTTGGAGTGCCGCTCGTTGAAGCGTATGGCATGACCGAAGCTGCTCACCAAATGACCTCGAATCCCTTGCCGCCACGGGCGCGTAAACCAAGCTCGGTCGGGTCGCCCGTCGGCGTCGACATGGGAATCATGGACGAGGATAGCAACCATTTTGACGATACCGAGCAGAGGGGTGAAATCGTCATCCAGGGGCCCAGCGTATTTCAGGGATACGAAAATAATCCTGAGGCCAATGCCAGCTCCTTTGTGGACGGATGGTTTCGTACCGGCGACGAAGGATTTCTCGATGCCGATGGATACCTGCACCTTACGGGGAGACTCAAGGAGCTGATCAATCGCGCCGGCGAAAAAATCATGCCGCGCGAAGTGGACAAGGTCTTGCTGGCGCATCCTGCCGTGGCCGAGGCCGTGACGTTCGGGTATTCGCATCCCACTCTCGGCGAGGAAGTGGCCGCCGCCGTGGTGCTGCATGATCCGGAAACCGAGGCCGTACTTTTGAAACACTGCCGCGAACGACTCGCCGAATATAAGTGTCCGAAGAAGCTGTACATCGTTTCGAGCATCCCTCAGACCGCAACTGGAAAAGTTCGACGCAACGCCGTGGCCGCCGCGCTATCGGGTGCCAGGGCGTGAAATTCCTGATCGCCGGCGCCGGTGCAATCGGCGCCTACGTCGGCGCCAAGATGGCGCGGGCAGGCCTGGATGTGACACTATTCGCGCGGGGCCCTCATCTTCGCGCCATGCAGCAGAGCGGCGTGCGAGTGAAAAGCGCGGACGGCGATTTTGATGCGCGGCCTCCAATCGCGGATAAGCTCGAAAACGTCGGGCCGGTCGATGTCGTTTTCCTGGCGGTAAAGGCTCACGGCCTACCGCAACTCGCTCCGCAACTCGCTCCCGTCCTCGGCCCGGACACAACCGTCGTCAGCACGCAAAATGGAGTGCCTTGGTGGTTCTTCCAGAACTTTGGTGGGCCGCTCGACAGTACGCGACTCGAGCGTGTCGATCCCGGTGGAACGATAGCTGCGGCAATCGATTCACGTCGCGTTGTTGGGTCGATCGTCTATTTCGCGACTGAGGTCATCGAGCCGGGCGTGATCCTTCACACCGAGGGCAACCGCATGTCGCTCGGTGAGCCGGATGGCGCGCGCTCTGATCGCTGCCGTCAGATTGCGGAAGCCCTGATCGCATCCGGACTCCGGTGCCCTCTCACCACGCGAATCCGGCACGAAATCTGGGTCAAGATTCTTGGCAACGTTGCGTTCAATCCGATCAGCGCGCTGACGGGGGCCACGGTAGTTCAGATGGCGCGTGATCCGCTCGTTTCTCTGCTCGCGCGAAATATCATGCGTGAGGTTGAGGAAGTTGGCCGTCGCCTGAACCTCGAACTCCCCATTTCCATTGACCAACGCATGGCGGGAGCCGAAAAAGTCGGGGAGCATAAGACGTCGATGCTGCAGGATCTCGAAGCCGGACGACCGCTGGAACTCGAAGCCGTGGTCGGCGCAGTTGTTGAATTGGGCGAGCGCTTAAGCCTTCCGATGGTTCACACCCGAACTGTTTACGCGTGTACAAAGCTCCTAGCGGAATCCCACGCGGTTGCAGCAAATAAGGTGCGCTAGCCGCCTCTTGCGGGCACGCAAATCCCAGCGGCTGCCTAAGCCGAGCTACTTACCTTTATTGTGCGTACTAAGGGTATCCCCTGATACCTCCCACACCCTTACTTGGAACAACCTAGGCATATCCCAGCTTGCACTTTCGCTTGCACGTGTGTTGAACGAGCGCCGGGTTTTGGCGGAATGTGAAAAAGCTCCGTACCGCTCTTCTAGCTTTGGCAGATCGAGGCTGCGCCAAACAGCGACTAGCGAGAGCACTAACTTTCTCTGGAGGATACTTGGAATGAACACGAAAGTGATTCACGCAGTTCTCGTTACCCTTTTGCTCGTATTGGTAGGAGCCACACTGTCTCCAACCGTCCGGGCCGACGAATACAACAAGAAGACCATAATCACGTTCGATCAGCCGATCGAGATCCCGGGGCAAATTCTTCCGGCCGGGACCTACACGTTCAAGCTGCAAGATTCTCTGTCTGACCGGCACATCGTGCAAGTCTGGGACGCTGACGGAACTCACCTCATTGCCACGGTGCTCGCGATCAATAACGTGCGCCTGAAACCCGCGGGCAAAACAGTGGTCAAGTTTGAGGAACGCCCGGCCGACAACCCTGAAGCGCTCAAGGTATGGTTCTACCCGGGCGACAATTCTGGTCAGGAGTTTGTCTATCCGAAGCATCGCGCGACGGAGCTGGCGGTACAGTCGAACAATTCGGTTCCTTCAATAGCTGATGAATCTGCCCCGGCTGAGCTAGGCTCGGCCCCAGTGACCGAAGTGGCGCCTCAGCCAGCTCTGCAACCAGCGCCAGCGCCCGTAGCAACTCCCGAGCCCGCACCAGCGCCTACGGAATTGCCCGGGACGGCGAGTTACCTGCCGCTCGTCGCTTTGATCGGCATCGCGTCGCTCGGACTTGCACTTGGCCTAAAGCGCTTTACGAGTTAATACCCTCATACGACTCCACAGCGTCGCGAGGGAGATGACAATCTCCCTTGCGGCGCGAGGAGATTCGATTTGATACCCGGCACTCGCTTGCGGAACGGCGGGCCTTTCGTTGGATTCTATTTGACCGCTGCAATTCTGCTTCTATCTGCTTCGGTCAGCCACTCGCAGTCACCGTCATCCTCCAGCTCGTCTGCGCAGTCCGCCATTACCGCGAAGGCGGAATTGGTCGCGCTGCCCGTGAGCGTCACCGATGCGAGCGGAAATGCCGTCACCGGCCTTAAGGCTCAAGACTTTCGTATATTCGAAGATGGGCACCCCCAGGAAATCACCATGTTTGAGGAAGGTGATAACCCTGTAAGCGTCGGTCTGGTTGTAGATCATAGCCGGAGCATGGGCTCGAAGCTTTCGGCCGTTGCGGCTGCCGTATGGGCATTCGCGCATTCCAGCAATCCTCGCGACGAAATGTTCGTTGTGGACTTTAACGACGACGTCACGGTTGAACTGATGCACGGAAAAGGGTTCACGAGCGACCCCGGCGAACTCTCGAATGCGGTGCGCGCCGTTGCCGCGCGCGGCCGCACGGCCCTTTACGATGCCATCGCTGAGGGACTGGTGCATCTGCAACTAGCAAATTGGGACAGGAAGGCTTTGATCGTCGTTAGCGACGGCGGTGACAATGCCAGCCAGCAGAAGTTTCCCCAGATATTGTCGCTCGCCCGGCGCTCGCAAGTGATGATTTATTCCATCGTCCTGGTTGGCGACGACGAAGAAGAGAATCCCAAAGTGCTTCTTAGGCTCTCGAAGGAGACAGGCGGAGTCGCGTATTCTCCGAGTTCGGTGGATGCGGTGACGGACGTATCGAAGCGGATCGCTCGCGATCTTCGCGAGCAATACACGCTCGGCTTCGTGCCCGAGAAGTCTGGAAAAAGTGGGTTTCGAAAGCTCGAGGTGAAGGTCACGGCTCCTGCGCACGAGAAGATTCATGTCCGGACGCGTCCTGGTTATCTGATCGGCGATGAAAAGCAGGCTGGCGTCGCGGCTGGGAAGAGCGCATCGTGAATCCGCATTTCATGCCGGTGAAATATCCGAAACGTGAACCTAGAAACATCCTCGTTCGAGTGGCGTACTTTTTCTTCCTGACTGTTGGTGCCGCCGCCCTCGTTTATGTTGGATATTTTGTCGCAGACCAGCACATTTATCAGGCAGTGCAGGCAGCCAAGTTTGAAAGAGCGCACAGAGCAGGCGCCCCGGTCGGCGCGCCTGCGCTCACAACCAGTTCAGGCAGTTCCGGTTCGGCCCTCCCCGATTCGGATGCTTTGCATTGGCCCGGATTGGATGCGCCAAGTTCAGACGCTGCCAATTCGCCCGCCTCTAATCCGTCCGCCGTTAGTGCGCCCCCTGCTAATCCCATCGTCCCGAAGCGCGTGCTTCTCGACGAAAGCCTGATTGGCGAGCTCGAGATTCCTCGACTGGGTCTGAAAGCCGCGGTCGTGCAAGGCGATTCGGATAGGATCCTGCGACGCGCCGTGGGCCACCTTCCCAGCACGGCTTTGCCCGGCGAAATTGGTAACGTCGCGTTGGCTGGGCATCGCGACACTTTCTTTCGTCCGTTACGGAAGATCGGTCCGGGCGACGCCATCATGCTGAAGACTTATGACGGCGACTTTGAATATCGCGTCGAATCCGTTGAGGTGGTGTCACCGAAAAACCTGGCCGCCCTGAAGCCGACAAATTCGCGGACGCTGACGTTGATTACGTGCTTTCCGTTTTACTATGTCGGTTCGGCCCCGAATCGCTTCATCGTTCGCGCTCTACAGCTCGAACATTCTCCCTAGCAGCCCCAGGAGGAGTAAGGAAGCGGGGCGCGCCGGTGTAGCAAGCACCGAAACCATCCCTGAGCAAAGTCGCGCGGATGAGGTGCAACCATGGCTGCAAGTGAAGTTGCTCGGGCATTCGAATGTCACAGTGACCATGCGATATACGCACACAATTCTCGATTCCAAAAGAGCAGCAGTCGAAAAACTCGGCTGTTCGTGTGACATTTGGCGACCGTGCGCCCTAAGATGGTGCAGTCGAAATCCAAAATGTCACAAACTGCCGCGTAAGCTACAATGGGAGAAGAAGTTATTTTTGGAGGGGTGGGTGAGCGGTTGAAACCGGCGGTCTTGAAAACCGTTAGGCCTCAAAAGGGCCTCGTGGGTTCGAATCCCACCCCCTCCGCCAGTCAGTCTCGGTCCGGCCCGGAGACATAGGTGACCCCGAGTCTTCTACAGCGCTCCGGTATGACAAGTTCAGAATGCAGTGACTTCTGAGGCACCTTCGCCGCGTCAATATCGAGCGAAATCGCTTGAGAATTCCTGATTTGCAAGACACCGCGATTCGAGAATAGGCCTGACGCGTGCGTGGTCAGAGCACGACCTCAATTAGCGGCGGGTTGCCATCCGTGCTCAGTCTCGAAGTTCGCGTTCATCATGTTTAGGCCGGTTTGCCAGAGCGGTCGCGAAATCCCGAGCTTCTTCATTTTGGAAATTAACGTGGTCCGCTTCAGTCCCAGTCGAGCGGCCGCACCATGAGGGCCTCCGATAATCCAACCGGCCGCACGCAATGCGTCCACGATCCAGGCGCATTGGGCATCCCGGAAATTGGCCGTCCGTGCGGAACTCATCACCACTGGGGACGCGTTTATCGGATTACGGCCGAGGGGGTTCGGGCCCAACGTAGGGAAAGGGTTCGCAAGTACTTCCTGATCCGAGGCGATCACTGCCCGTTCAATCAAGTTCTGAAGTTCTCGCACATTCCCTGGCCACGAGTAGGAGGTGAATGCGTCCAGCGTCTCTGGTGAAATTTGCCTAATCCCCTTACCCATGCGCCGCGAAAAGACTTCGACGAAGTGGGAGACCAGCAACGCGATATCCTCCCGGCGTTCACGCAGCGGTGGCAGCGCCACAGGGAACACATTTAACCGATAGTAGAGGTCACTGCGGAACTGTTTCCGTGCAATCATGTCGCTGAGATCGCAATGCGTTGCGGCAACCAGACGCACGTTGACCCGATTCGTCTTGCCGCTGCCTAGGCGTTCGAACTCCTGCTCCTGCAGGACGCGCAGCAGCTTCGGTTGCAAGGCAAGCGGAATATCCCCGATTTCGTCCAGAAACAGAGTGCCCGTGTCGGCCATTTCGAAACGGCCGATTTGTTGCGCGAATGCCCCGGTGAAAGCGCCCTTCTCATAGCCGAACAGTTCGCTTTCCAGCAGGTCAAAGGGAATGGCCGCGCAATTCATCTTGATGAAAGGGCGTCCGCAGCGTGCGCTAGCATTGTGAATAGCCTGCGCGATCAACTCCTTCCCCGTGCCTGTCTCTCCGAGCACCAGCACGGTTGCGTCGGTCGGAGCTACTCGCTCCACATCCGTAAGCACCAACTTCAGTGCTGGGCTACTGCCAATGATTTGTTCAAAGCTACTGTCCGAATGACGCTGTTCAAATGATCGAGTTCTTTTGAGAGTTTCCATAGGCACCTCCATTTTCTCTCGAAGAATGGATTGTGGAGAGAACCCCGTCCTCGGACAACCACAAATGGTCGGAAAATTCTCTTCTTATATCGGGGGAGGAGATAGCCCCACTTTAGTCGGGGAGGAAACTTAGCTACAGCTCTGGCGTTTCAATGTGTTTTCTGCCGAACAGTCGGGCGTCGAGCGACCACGCACCCGGTCCGATCATTGCCAACGTCGCGCTAAGTGTCGCCAGGATGATAGGAATCCAAGCATGCACGCCGCGAGAGAGAAGGACCCAAACCTCAATCAAACTAACTAGTGTTCCTACAATCGGCGTCCATAGACCAAGCAAAATAAATATCGATAAACTGGCTCCAATGAGTTCCGGTACAGTTGCTGATGCGGACGCTTCTCTGAAGCGGTTGACGACACAATAGGCAAGGATCGCTGCAATTAGTACGCGTTGAGCTAGAAGCCCGCGACCGGGCCAACCGTTAGCGAAGTTCGAGAAGAGTCGTTGCAGAGATTCCCCTTTCGCCGATACGTTAAGTGATATACAACCGGGATTAAAACGGTCGAAAGTAGGGTGGGGCGATCCGACTTTTGGGGGAGGGGTTGCGCGCGATTGGCTGGTTCTACAGCTCGATAATCCCGCGCTTTAGGCCGATCGTTACGGCGTGAGCGCGGTCGTTAGCGCCAAGCTTTGAGAGTATGTTCGTGACGTGGCTTTTGACGGTCGCTTCGCCAATCGAAAGCTGGTCGGCGATCAGCTTATTGGAGTTTCCGGCGGCGATTAGTCGCAACACGTCGATCTCCCGCGTGGTCAATTCGTCATCTGCCGCGTGTTCCGCCAGCTCTGCTGCGATATCCGGCGGTATCTTCTTCTGCCCGCCATGGACCGCCCGTATAGTCTCCAGAAGTTCTCGGTGTACGTGCCCTTTCAATACGTAACCCCGGGCGCCGGCTTTAAGCGCCCGTAAAACTTGAACGTCACCTGTATAGGTCGTGAGGACAATGATATGGGCATCAGGGAATTCGCTCAGAATACAGTCGATGGCCTCGATTCCGTTGAAACCGGGCATCTGAATATCCATCAGCGTCACGTCCGGGTGGTGTAATCGAAAGCTTTCGATAGCTTCCTGCCCGTTGGATGCTTCCGCAATCAACTTCATATCCGGTTCGGCGTTCACTAGTGCCGCTATTCCCTTGCGGAGCAGCGAATGATCGTCGACGGTAAGAACTCTAATGAGTTTTGGAACAGTGCCCATGAGTCTCACACTTTGCGGAACACCCTGAACTTTCTCCTTGGCCTGGACATTTCATATGCTATGACGGCCGGAACAGTTAGCTCGACTTCGGTCCCCGCTCCCGCTTCGCTCCAGAAATCCAGGCGGGCTCCGATTTGTTGCGCCCGTTCTCGCACGCCGCGCAGTCCCCAGTGTCCCGCGCTCCCTCCCGTCTTTAGAACCTGTGGATCTATGCCCTTTCCGTCGTCGCGTATCCGCACGCGAAGCTCGCGATCGTCGTACCGGATTTCGGCTTCGATCCGGGTCGCCTGCGCATGCTGAAACGCGTTTCGCAAAATCTCGCGGGTAATCCGGTAAACTTCATCTCGGGGAAGAGCAGTCAAGGCTCTTCGCTCCCCTTCTACGGTTAACTGGAAAACCGGTCCATTGCCATTCGCATTCGCTGACCTCGCCAGTTCTTGGCCCGTGGCGGTCAGTGATTGGCCTAGGTCACCCTCGCCCGCCTGCTCCGAACGCAAATGCTGAATCGCGCTTCGACTATCCGTGATCGTCTGTTCCGTTGCTCCGATTGCGCTGTCCATAACTAGAGCTGCTTCGTCGGGCCGCCTCGGCAACATGTTGCGAGCCGCCTGAAATTGAAACATCAGTCCGTGCAAGCTTTGCAGGAGTGTGTCATGCAATTCCCGCGCAATGCGCGTTCGCTCGCTCACCCGCGCTTCCAATCCTGCATTGAAGCGTCGTTGGAGCTGATACAGGCGCAGTCGATAAACGCCCCAAATCAAGACTAGTACAGCGGCCACGCATAGGGCGCGAAACCAGTTCGTCTGGTAGTAGACCGGTGCGATGGAAAACTCGAGCGTATCGCCGGCCTCATTCCACACGCCGCTGTTGTTGGCTGCGGTCACACGAAAGACGTAATTTCCAGGCGCAAGATTCGAGTATTGCACCTCGCGGTCGTTGGCGACCTCCCGCCAGTTGCGATCCTGCCCTTCGAGCTGGTAGCGGAACTGAATTTTTTCCGGCGAGACAAAACTGAGCGCGGTGTAATCAATCTTAAGATCGCGCATTCTCGGTGGGAGGTGTAATCCGTTCGCGGCGTCGTAGGTCTTGCCATTCGCGGTGACTCGCTCTATGTGCACCAGCGGCGTCATCCTGTTACTCGGGAGATGCTGCGGGTCAATTACGCTTGCGCCCCCGAATCCTTGGAACCATATTTCCCCGTCTGGGGACCTGGTCACCTGGGAGCCTGCACGAAAACCGATGGGTTCATTCGGCACTCCGTCGGAGCTGTCGAAAACTGTCGTTTTGACCTTTGGTTGAGAATCGATGGCCCACGCATCCAACTCGGTACGCCCTATGCGAACCAGACCGCAGGTCATGTTGAGCCAGAAAGAGTGGTTCTCGTCTTGCGTAAGCCAATGAACCTCGTCGCACGGCAGGCCATTCTTGCTGGTCAGTGTTAGAACCCGGCCATTCTTGATTCGGCTTAAGCCACCCTCCGTTGCCGCCCAAACGGTATCATCTGTCTCCACGTGGAGCGCACTGACCCTGCCACTCCCGAGCCCTTCCGCGCGTCCGTAGCTCTCTTTCATCTGACCGTCACTAAAATACGCGACTCCACCCTGATCGAATCCAAGCCACACCCCGCCAATCGAGCGATCAGCCGCTAAAGACTGCGCAGCGTCTTTGTGCCCGATGCTGGCCCAGAAAATTCGCTGAACAGTTCCGTCCTTTGATAACCGGAGTAGACCTTGGTCTTGGTTCGCGATCCAGAGATTCCCTTGTCTGTCCTGGGCAACGGAAGATACAACTCCTCCCGGAACGCCTCTTATCCACACAAACCGACCATTCTCCATATAGCCGAACGCGTGTGGCGTCGATACCAGAATTCGGCCCGAATTGTCTGCAAATACGGAGACCAATATATTGTCATGTAGGTGAGTATCGTTGACGTATCTCACGGGTAACCATACAGTCTTTGACTGCGATTTGTGACCGGCGGCACTACCGTAGATCGTTACTTCTTCATGATTCCACCTCTTCAAACCATCATTGGTCCCCATCCATATACTTCCATCTCTGCCCGCCGCCACAGAGCCCCACCCGGGAATAGTTCCCAAGCCCTCGTATTGGGCGTAGGTCACGACGGCATAGTTGCGAAAACGATCGAGCCCGCCCAAGGTGGCGACCCAAACATCACCTTCGCGATCTTCGAAGAGCGAGGTAACAATATCGCCGGAGAGTCCATCAGCCTGCGAAAATACGTCGGCGCGTCCCTGATGGAAATGCACAACACCGGCTCCGGCAGTTCCGATCCAGACGCCGCCATCGCGGTCCCGCAGAAGTATTGCGCCATGGACGTTACCTGCCGGAGCAGGGTACGGCTGCTGCGTCTCCAGTTTCCCGCCCTCGAATCGAGCGAGCCTTCCTGGCAAAGGAATCAAAAGAGCTCCATCGCCGGCCTCACCCAGGTCTCCCACCGAGAGCGTCCCAAATGGTATGTGATAGAACCTGGGAGGCCCGGGCCTCCATCGCCAAACTCCGTCACGCGCTACCACCCAGAGCACGCCGTGGCTATCTTCATACAGACCAGTTACTCCGGTACCGAGGGTGCCGTCCGATCCATAGCAGTCGACATTTGTTCCATCGATCGAGCAGAGCTTTCCTGGCCAGAGCTTACCTGGCGACGCCACCGAGTAGATGGCCCCGACCCATACCGTTCCGTTGTGGTCCTCAAGGATTGAAGCGATAATCAAGCCGGTAAGGTCCGGATACCGAGTGAGCCTGCCATCCCTCCAGCTCACCAAGCCTTTCGTTGTGCCGATCCAGAAAGTGCCGTCGCGGGCGACATAGAGGGACATGACAAAATTGCTGGGAAGTTGTTCGCCATTCAACGGTGGCTGCCATTGCTCGGCGCGAACACCGTCGAACCGAAATAACCCGAAGCCAGTGCCCAGCCAGATGTAGCCGTCTGGCGTCTGCGCAATTGACTTGTAGCCTTGCGTGAAACCCTCGCGAAACCACGCCGTATGAGCGTATTGACTCACGTCGAGTGAAGGGTCTAACGCAAGTGCGGAAGGACACAGGAGCAGCAGGCTTAAAGCGCTGACGACGCAAACTGCGGTTGCCACCCGTGCTGTCTCATAGGCTCGCATCAGCGGCAACAGATTCCAGCCCGATCACCGTTTCAGGTATAGGAGTGGACTACTCCCGGAGTATATAACTGCATATACCGTCCCACCATATATGTTCCGTCTTCACGGTTTGAAAACGCATTTTGGTCAGGACCGCGACTCAAACCTCTTGTGCTGCGCAAAAATTCCGTCGGCTTCCTCATCTGTTGGAAATGCCGGAACTTAGCCATTTGCTTGTGTGTCCCGGCAGTCCCGCCGTTTTCCTCGAAGATCCACTGAAGACGTCAGAAAGGCT
>Ga0307475_10000083_pt1 | contig 51168 bp, 44 predicted proteins | sample atmos_gasesECM1C_FD_203317 | JGI IMG/M metagenome (GOLD analysis project Ga0307475, IMG submission 203317) | Hardwood forest soil microbial communities from Morgan-Monroe State Forest, Indiana, United States - atmos_gasesECM1C_515 | ecosystem: Environmental > Terrestrial > Soil > Temperate... | reverse complement strand
GGCCGCCGAAATCGAGAACGACTACGCCGCCGCGTTCGGAGTTGGGGCGTTCGTGGTGTTGTTGCATTTGGACTCCGCTGGACATTGTCCCCCGTTTCATCGATGGTAAAAGCAAGATAAGAAAGTCGGCCGCCTATGGGGCTGTCGACTCGATCCGCCCTAATCTAAACCCTCAGGCCCAAACGGCGGCCTGAGCTACATGTTCCCCCGCTTACGCCACGACAAGGTTGACCAGCTTGTCTGGGACTACAATTTGTTTCACTACGCGCTTGCCGTTGATGTGCTGGGCTACTGCGGGCTCTGCCAGGGCTTTTGGAATGAGTTCGGCTTCGCCGAGACCGGCGGCTACTCTTAGTCTGGCCCGGACGCGTCCGTTCACCTGCACCACGATTTCAACCTCTTCCACTCGTGCGAGATCCTTTTGCGCTTCGGCCAAGATCGGCCAGATGGCCTTCCACAAGCCGTCGGAGTGCCCCAACATTTCCCATAGTTCCTCGGCGAGATGCGGCGTCATGGGCGCGAGCATCAGCGTTAACATCTCCAGAATTTCCTTGCGAATCTCCGGGCGAACCCCTTCTTCCAGTGGTTCCTGAGCATGGATCGCATTGGTAAGTTCCATGATCAGCGCGATGGCGGAATTGAAGTGCCACCGGGACTCGAAGTCCTGCGTTACGCGTCGCAGAGTTTCGTAGGTCGCGCGCACGAGTTCTCTCTCCTTTTCGGATAAGCCTTGCGGGCTAAAGTTCCAGTGTCCTGCGTCTCTCAACGTGTGAGCATGGCGGTCCACTAGACGGAAAACACGGTTGATGAAACGCCAAGCGCCTTCGATGCTTTCTTCGCTCCACTCCAAGTCTTTTTCGGGCGGCGCCGCGAACAGAGTGTAGAGGCGTCCGGTATCTGCGCCGTATTTTTCGGCCATTTCCATGGCGCCTACGACGTTGCCACGGGATTTGGACATGGCCACGCCGCCCTTCTGCACCATGCCTTGCGTGAAGAGTCGGGTGATCGGTTCGTTGTGCTTTACAAGACCAATATCGCGCATGACCTTGCACCAGAATCGCGAATAGAGCAGGTGCAAGATGGCGTGGGTGATGCCGCCGATGTACTGGTCAATGGGAAACCAGTAGGCAACTTTGGCGGAGTCGTAGGGAGCTTTGTCGTTGTGGGGGTCGCAATAGCGATAGAAATACCAGGAGGAATCGACGAAGGTATCCATGGTGTCGGTTTCGCGGCGCGCGGGACCACCACATTTCGGACAGGTAGTGTTCACAAATTCCGGATTGGCGGCGAGCGGCGATCCGCCTTCGCCGGTCAGCCTGGCATTTTCCGGAAGCACTACTGGAAGATCCTTGTCCGGCACGGGCACGATTCCGTCTTTCGCGCAGTAAACCACCGGGATTGGAGTGCCCCAGTAGCGCTGGCGCGAAATGCCCCAATCTTTTAGGCGAAAAATCGTTTCGCGCTGGCCAAAGCCTTTGACTTGCGCGTGCGCGGACATGGCGAGAATGGCTTCTTCGACGGAGAGGCCACTGTAGGGGCCGGAGTTCACCAGCTTGCCGCGCTGATGCTCATCGAAAGCCGCGGTCATTTTCTCTGGATCGAGCGGCTCGGCGTCTATCGGCTGCACGACAACGAGAATGGGCAGGCCGTACTTGCGGCAGAACTCGAAGTCACGCTGGTCGTGCGCAGGCACGGCCATGATCGCACCGGTGCCATATTCCATCAGGACGAAGTTGCCTACCCAGATGGGAAGGTTTTCGCCGTTGAAGGGATTGGTGGCGTAGCGGCCGGTGAAGAAGCCTTCTTTCTCGGCGGCGGCCACGTCTTCGGCTCTTACCGATGTATGGCGCATGCGAGCGAGCTTGGCTTCCGCGTCTTTTTGCTGCGGCGACCCAGCGATCAGCTTCTGCACCAACGGATGCGCGGGAGCGAGGATGATGGCGCTGGCGCCGTAGATAGTGTCGATGCGCGTGGTAAAGACTTCAATGGGCTGAACGCCGGCAACGTCAGCGACGGCAAATCTCACGCGCGCGCCGATGGATTTGCCGATCCAGTTGCGCTGCATGGTGATGACGCGCTCGGGCCAGCCACCTTCGAGCTCTTTCAGATCGTCGAGGAGTTGCTCGGCGTAGCGGGTGGTCTTGAGGAACCACTGCTCGATTTCGCGGGACTCGACGAGGGTGTCTTCGTGGCGCCAGCAATAACCGCCCGGGAGCACCTGCTCGTTGGCCAGCACGGTGCAGCACTTGGGACACCAGTTGACGCGGCTCTTCTTGCGATACGCGAGACCGCGCTCGAGCATGCGTAGGAAAAACCACTGATTCCAGCGATAGTATTTTGGATCGCAGGTGGAAATTTCGCGACGCCAGTCGTAGCTGAAGCCGAAGCGCCGCAGGACGCGCTGAAATTCGGCGATGTTGTTGTTGGTCCAAATGCGCGGATGCGTTTTGTTCTGGATGGCGGCGTTTTCGGCGGGTAGTCCGAAGGCGTCCCAGCCCATGGGATGCAGCACGTTGAAGCCGCGCATGCGCTTCACGCGGGCCACCACGTCGCCGATGGTGTAATTGCGCATGTGGCCCATGTGCATGGTGCCAGAGGGATAGGGAAGCATCTCAAGCGCGTAATACTTGGGCTTGGCGGGATCTGACTCGGTCTCGAAGACGCGCTCCTCGACCCAGCGCTTTTGCCATTTGGCTTCGATTTGCTGTGGGTTGTATTCAGCCACGCCGAGCTATCCTCTTTTGAGTTTTTTTGGCTTCGCGGGCGATCTCTTTATGGGGGCCGAAAGGCGCCCGCGACCCCTCGAAGCTCGGGGCAAGCGGTCGTCGGCCGCTACGTTTGCTCGCATCTTACGGCTTGCCGTCTGATTCGATTTTACCTGCTGCGCTACTTTCTTTTTTGCGGCGGCAGTCAGCATTGAAAAACCTTTTTCGGCTTCGGGGGCTTGGTCCTTTAAGCCGGTGAATTCCCAGAGGGCGGCGACGTTGCGGCGGTCATCGCCGGGATCGTCGATAGGCGTTTCGGCAAGGAACGCCCGCCCGGGCAGGCCTTCGGGCGCGGCGGCGCTCAGACGCGGATGCGTCAGGAAGCGGCGAAACGCTCCCGCACCGATTTTACCTTGGCCGATGTGTTCGTGACGGTCGACGCGACCGCCAAGCGGAATCTTGGAATCGTTGACATGGAAGACCGGGACGCGCTCGAGGCCAATGGCGCGGTCGATGAGTTCGAGCGTGGAGGCAAGGCCGGTTTCGCTTTTGATGTCGTAGCCCGCGGCGAACAGATGTGCGGTGTCGAGGCACGCGCCGACTTCCAGGCCCCGCAGCGCGCTCAGCATTTCGCCGAGTTCTTCCAGGCGCGCGCCGAGTGCAGTGCCCATGCCGGCGGTGTTTTCGACCAAAATGCGGAGCGAAGTGGCCGGCAGATTTTTTGCGGCTTGCTTGACCGAGTCTGTGGCCAGCCGCACGGCCTGGTCGGGCTTGCACTCGCCGCAGGCGCCAGGATGGACAACCACGAACTCGGCACCGAGCGTGATACCGCGCACGAGCTCGTCGTGAAACGCCTGGATGGAGCGGGTTCGCAGCATGGGCTGCTGCGCGGCGAGGTTAATCAGATAGTTGGCGTGGATGACCAGCGGGCCGAGGCCGAGCTGGTGGCGGCGTGCGCGAAAGGCTGCAGCGTCGACCTCCGGAATGCGCGACGGGCCGCCGGCCCACATGCGCGGGCTGGCCGAGAAAATCTGCAGGGCGTTGCAGCCGAGCTTGTGGGCAGATTCGAGCGCGTTGCTGTATCCGCCGGCAATGGAGGTGTGGATGCCGATGCGCAGGCTGCCGTCCATCCAGGTCGGCGGCGTGGGTTCGGGCTCAGGTTCGGGGCGGTATTCGTCTTCCGGATCGAATTCGATAACGCGAGTGAGGGGCTGTTCAGGCATTCCCAATGAGAAATTCTGCTCCGTATTAAACTCACTATTCTAGCACAGGCGGGAAATGCGCGCGTTTTTGCTCATTGTCTGCGGGGAAAGCTTCAGGCCTAAAAGGCAGGGCTGAGCTACAGGGCTGTTGCTCTGACGTCGGTAGTGGGGCTGGCACTGTAAAAGAGCGGGAGCAAGACTCCCGCACTCCAAATTTGCCGCGGTGGTCGAGCTTGGCTTAGAGTAGAGGTTTGCCGAATCCGATTGGGAGCATTTGATGCTCGTGGTGATGCAGTCGCATGCTTCGGAGGAGCAGGTGCGCGCGGTGTGCCAACGCATCGAAAGCCTGGGGCTGAAGGCGCATCCTATTCCGGGGACGATTCGCACGGCGATCGGAATTACGGGAAACAAGGGCGCGGTCGACCTGGGCGTGCTGGAATCGTTGCCGGGCGTGGTGGAGTGCATCCCGGTCAGCAAGCCGTACAAGCTGGTGAGCCGCGACGCGAAGGAAGAAGACAGCATTCTGCGGATTCCGACGCCGTTGGGTGACGTGATTGTCGGCGGAGACAAAGTGGCGCTGGTGGCGGGGCCCTGCGCGGTGGAAAGCGAAGAGCAGGTATTTGCGATTGCGGAACGGGTGGTGAAGAGCGGAGTGCGGCTGTTTCGCGGCGGGGCGTATAAGCCGCGGACTTCCCCGTACAGCTTTCAGGGACTGGGCGAGCCGGGTTTGAAGATTTTGGTGAAGGTGCGCGAGAAATTTGGATTTGGGATTGTCACCGAGGCCATCGACAACGAGAGCCTGGATTTGGTCGAAGAATATGCGGATGTGATCCAGATCGGCGCGCGGAACATGCAGAATTTTTCGCTGCTGAAGCGCGCGGGGCGGGCGAAGAAGCCGGTGCTGCTGAAGCGCGGGATGTCCGCGACACTGGATGAATTCCTGATGGCCGCGGAATATGTGTTGTCCGAGGGAAATTACAACGTGATGCTGTGCGAGCGTGGCGTGCGGACGTTTGCGGATCATTCGCGGAACACACTGGATTTGACGATTGTGCCCGCGGTGAAGAAGCGCAGCCACTTGCCGATCCTGGTCGATCCGTCGCATGGGACAGGAAAGCGGCACAAGGTTTTGCCGCTTTCGAGGGCAGCGATTGCCGTGGGCGCGGACGGGTTGCTCGTCGAGGTGCATCACGAGCCGGATAAGGCGCTATCGGATGGGATGCAATCGATTTTGCCGGAGGAATTTGCGGCCCTTACCGAAGAAGTGCGGCAGATTGCGGCGGTGCTGCATAGGCAAGTGAATTGATTCTTCGGAACTAAGGACAGCCAGAAATGGCTGTCCCATTGTCACTCCTTGTGAAATATCCATTTAGAAATGCACGCGTGGTTGCGTTAACGGCGGTGCTGGTGGTGGGCGCGGCGATTTTGCTGCTGCGCGAACCGCGGGTGTCGTTCCTGCGGCCGGGACTGCAACTGAATGCGTACGTCAGCACGGCGGATGGAAGCGTAGCAGTGGTGGATTTGGTGCGGCTGCGGGCGGTGGCGCGAGTCAGCGTGGGGCCGGGACTTTCCGGAATGCGCGAGCATCCGACGCGGGCGGAGGTGTGGGGCGTCAGTTCGCAGGGCGGATATGTCTGGATGCTGAACGCGCGGGTGAATCAAGTGGTGGCGCGAGTTCCGGTGGGGGTAATGCCGTACGCGCTGGATTTTTCTCCCGATGGCGCGCGCGTCTACACGACAGCTTCGGGAAGCGACACGGTGGTGGCGATTGATTGCCAGACGCATGGGATTGTGGCGCATGGGGGGACTGGTCACGAACCAGTCCTGGCGCGCGCGACTCCCGATGGGAAGAGTGTGCTGGTGGTGAACCGGCGTGATGCGACGCTGGGGATTCACGACGCGGCGACGTTGTCGCAGCGCGGCAGCGTGCCGGTGGTGGCGGAGCCGGAAGATGTCGCGGTGATGGGCGACAGCTCGGTGGCGTTTGTGCTGAGCCGGACGGAGCCGCGACTGTCGGTGGTGGACTTGCGGCGCGGCATGCTGCTGACGAACTTGCAGTTGGCGGGAAAGCCGTCGGAGATGTTGCTTAAGCCGGATGGGGGCGAGCTTTATGTGATTTCGCCGGAGTCGCACGGGCTGCAGGCCATCAATACCTGGACGCACGAGGTGGGCGATTACGTGATGCTGGGTTCTGCCCCTGCGCGCGGAGTGCTGTTTCCCGATGCCAGCGAGATGTTTGTTGCCGATACGGCGGCGGGACGCGTGGCGCCGGTGGACATCAACAATCGACGGGTGGGACGGCCGATTTCGGCGGGGCAGGCCCCGGGGGCCATGCGATTCGATTCGAACGATCCGGATGTGAAGCCTAGCTTGCTGCTGGTGGTGAATGAAGGGTCGGGCGACCTCGCGGTGATTGGTTTACGCGCGGGGAGTGAGAGTTTGCTGACCATGATTCCCGTGGGGCCGCGGCCGCAAGGCTTGGCGGTCAAACTTTTTTGAGCTTCTTTGCAGGCGAAGTATTGCGGCGGGACGCGGCACTAATTTTCGATAGGCCAGGAGTGCTGCTCGTCGCCGAGAGGGATTTCGAGGAAGCCTTCAGCGGGAAGAACGTCGACGGGCAAGCCGCCGTGCCACAGCGCGACGCCCAGGCGCAGGCTCTTCTGCCCTTTCAAGCTAATTTCGCTGCGATTGACGGAAACTTCGAGGATGCGATCAAAAGCGGCCTGGGCGAGGTCGGCGGGATTCAGCAAACAGACTAGCCCCTTTTCGACGGCAAATTCCTGAAGACGGCCGCGGACGAGTTTGACCACCACGGTTAACTCCTCGGCCGCGCCAATGGTGACGCGAAATTCCGGATCTTCCAGCTCGGCAAGAGCTTCCCCGAAAAAATCGACGCGCAGGCTGAAGCGCTCCTCGTCAAAACCGTAGCGCAGCTCCCGTAAATGAAAGATGCGGCCGTGCATGGAGCCGCCGCGCCGCTCGGGCGAGTAGAGGCCGGAGCCGAGCCATTCGAAATACGAGGTGTCCCGGCCATCGACCTTGATGGTGAGGAATCCGGTCGGCGGGACATGCAAGGCATGCTCGGGCTTGCGCTTGATGGGCTTGGCGAGTTCTTCGGGTGCGACTTGACCGAGCGCCAGATAGACTCCGGTGAGATGCTTGCGATATAGCGCGTCGAATTCGGCGTCGTTGGCGGTGCTGTGCTCGGGGCCAAACCACCAGCACCAGTCGCTGCCTTCCGCGGCCAGCAGGGATTCGTAAGCCTCTTTCAATCCGGTTTCCGTTGGGGCATCGCCGCGCCCCTGCGTGCGTGCCTCGGCCGCTCGCCCATAAGCTTGGCGCGCGTCCCAGAGCAATTCCCATGCGGCAACATCTTCGGCTTGGCCGATCCAGACATCGAAATTGGCGTTGATCCAGGAGGCGGGGAAAATTCCGGTGGTGGCCGGTATTTCCTTGACGGCGGCGATGGCTTCGCTGGCGGTCAGCGCGCGGAAATCCTGATCATTGTCAATGCGTTTGTAAAATTCGCGCAGGAATTCCCGGCCGTTACCGGGGTAATACTCCCAGGCATTCTCGCCGTCGAGAAACAGGCAGACGGTAAGGGGCTGCTGGCCCGGGACACGTTCGCCGAGAAAACGCAAACGTCCGTGCAGGTCGGCCGCGGCGGCTTTGCCATCCATACGGCTGTAAACGAAGCCGATTAGGTCCGAGAGATGGTGATCGCGGAATAATCCGGTGATCGAACTTCCCGCCAACTGCACGCGATAGGGTTTGTAGAGGCGATCGGAGTTGGCAGGCAGACCGTTGGTGTCGCGGAAGAAGCCCACGTTGAGGGTCCGGCCGAGCACACCTTCATCCGTGCCGAACCACTCGAAGCCCTCCTCCATCGCAATGGTGAGCGCCTGATCGGAGACGGAACCTTCCGAGGGCCACAGCCCGGCGGGCTTCGCGCCGAAGACGCGCTGGTGATACTCGCACGCGCGGCGCAATTGCTCTCGCGCATCATCCGGGTGGCGAAACGCGCGGCGAGGCAGCGGCGTCCCGGGATTCGCCACACGAGCAATGTCAGAATCACAGAGCAGCGGCAGAATGGGATGATACAACGGCGTGGTGCTGATTTCGATCTGCCCTCGTTGCGCCGCTTCGCGGTAAGCCGGGAGCACCAAGCCGAGGAATTCGAGCTGCTTTGCTTTTAGCGCGTCTTTATCGCGTTCCGTGAAATCCTTGCCCTTGCTGGCCAGCCGGCTGACCACCTCGTCCTTGGCCAGCCAAATTTCATCCATCCAGGCAAGCTGCGATAGAAGCTGCAAGTCACGCCAATCGCGTTGTGTGAATGTCACCTGAGCCTGCGCGCCGCCCGCCGGCCGCGACCACTCAAGCAACTCGACAAAGCGCGGCCAGCGCGACATCAGGCGTTCATGGTTGAGTTGAAAGGCGCGCGCGAGAATTTCGGCCTTATCTTCGCGAGTCAGCTCTTCGCTAGGCTTGAACGCCAGTGTGAACCACGGCTCGCTGAATTTGCCGCTGGCATATTCCTCGAGTTGGATTCCCAGAGCCGGAACGACGTTGAACGTCGCGTGAAACCTAGGCACTTCCGCAAGCACCTGCACCATGCCCCAGTAATCTTTCAGGGCATGCAGCCGCGTCCACGGCAAAACGTACCGCTCCGTTTCCGGATCGCGATACTGCGGCTGGTGCATGTGCCACAAAACCACCAAATTCACGCGATTCATCGGCCCCACCCTTTCCATGGCGAATCGGCGCTCGTGTTACACTCAGCGTTCTCGACATGCGCATCCTGGACCGCTATATCGTCCGCGAAGTTTTCCGTCATGCGTTCCTTGGACTCGTGGTTTTCACGTTTGTTTTCTTCGTGCCGCAACTTGTGCGGCTGATGTCGTTGTTTGTCCGGCACAGCGGCTCCGGCAGCCAAATCCTGAAACTGTTTCTGTGCATTTTCCCCGGCGTATTCACGTTTACCATCCCGATGGCGGTGCTCATCGGAGTGCTGCTGGGCCTGGGCCGCATGTCTGCGGACAGCGAAATCATCGCGCTGACCGCGCTGGGCATCGGGCGCCGACGCATCCTGCTGCCCGTCGGTGTGTTGGCTCTGGCCGGCGCGCTCGCGACCTTGGTAATGAGCCTGTGGCTTGGTCCCGCCGCGCTGCGCACTCTTCGCTCCCTGGAGGCTGACCTCATCGCATCACAAGTAAGCTTCCAGGTGCAACCGCGCGTGTTCGACGAACGCTTTCCACCATTCGTGCTGTACATCAATGATGTTTCAGCCAGCGGCACGCAATGGCACGGCGTGTTTCTCGCGGAAGCCGGTAGAGAAAACGGCTCGCGTGTGACCCTGGCGGAGAATGCGATTGTAATTGCCGAGCCCAAACAGGGCAAGCTGGAGCTGCACCTGCAAGGCGGCAGCACGCACGAATTCGACCGCACCGACCCCGACCATTACTCGGTCACGGCCTTTGGGCAAAGCGACATCCCCATCGAGATCAGCGGAGTGGTGCCGACCCGGCCACGGCAGCTCAGCAATCCGGAGCGGCCTTTGCGCGAATTGGCGCAGGACAAAACTCCTGGATGGCGCGAAGCACGCGTCGAGTTGTATCGGCGCTTCGCATTTCCGGTGGCGTGCTTTGCATTTGCGTTGATCGCTGTGCCGCTGGGTGCGCAGCCGCGCCGCGGCGGCCGAGCCGCAGGTTCGCTGATCGCGGTGCTGCTCATCGCCGCGTATTACTTGCTGTTCATCATGGGCGCAGGAATGGCGCGCCAGGGCACGGTTCCCCCAGCCATCGGCATGTGGATCGCGGACGCCGTGCTCGCTCTTGCGGGCCTCGTGCTGCTCCCGCGAATGGAGCAATTCCGCGGCGAAACCCGCTGGCTCAAACCATTTGGACGCTTCAAGACCTGGAAGCGGCTGATCCGCGTGCGCACCGCGCGCGCCAGGGCGGCAGCAGCGCGCATCGCAAACGGAAGCCGCGCGGAGAGAGCGCTAGCCGCCCCTTCTGGCGGGAGCTGGCCCTTGCTGATGGATTTGTACCTACTGCGAAGGTTTTTCTCCTATTTCGCCATGCTCATGCTGGTTTTCGTTTTTTTGTTCGAGGCTTTCACGTTCTTCGAGCTGCTCGACGATATTGCCCGCCATCGCATAGCCTTCATAGTCGTGGTGGATTACTTCTGGTTCCTTACTCCGTATCTGCTCTATCAGCTTGCCCCGCTTGCAGCGTTGGTGGCGATTCTCGTGACCCTGGGGGTCATGAGCAAGAACAACGAAATCGTGGCCTGCAAGGCCAACGGAATCAGCCTATACCGTCTCGCGGTGCCGCTGCTGTTTGCGGGGTTGGCCCTCGCGGCCAGCATGATCGTTCTCGACGTCACATTCCTCCCCTACGCCAACCAACGCCAGGATGCGCTGCGCAACCAAATCAAAGGCAAACCGCCCCAGACCTATCGCCAGCCGGAACGTTGGATTTTTGGAGAAAATTCGAAAATTTACAATTACGATCTGTTCGACCCGACACAAAACCTCTTTGGCGGCTTGACCGTGTTGGAGATTGACCCAACGACATTCGAGGTGCGTCAGCGCGTTTTTGCTGCGCGCGCGAAGTGGTCCGGGTCGCAAAAGCTTTGGGTGCTAGAATCCGGCTGGGTGCGGGAATTTTCTGGGGGCACGATCGCCCGCTATGAGCGCTTCAACGTGAAAGATTTGCCGGAGCTGACCGAGCCGCCCAGTTATTTCAATCGCGAAGTTCTTCCCGCCATCCAAATCAGCTGGCCGCAATTGCGCCGGTATATCGACGACCTGCACCGCGCGGGCTTCGACGTTTCCGCGCTGACGGTCCAATGGCACCGCAAGCTGGCCTTCCCGCTCATCGCTCCGGTCAGCATGCTGCTGGCGTTCCCGTTTGCGTTTCTCGTTGGCACGCGCGGCGCCGTCGGCGGGGTCGCCGTCGGGATTGCCATTGGAATTGTCTACTGGCTGGGCGCGGAACTGCTCGCCGCGATGGGTGGCGTCGGGCAACTCCCGCCTCTGCTGGCCGGCTGGTCGCCCGACATCATCTTTTTTTTCCTCGGCCTGTACTTCTTCTTCAAGATGCCAACGTGAGAGGGACTTAAAGTATTACTTTCGCTTGGCCTTGGATGCTTTTTTGTCCTCGATCACGGCCTGCGCTGCTGCTAACCGCGAGATCGGCACCCGGAACGGTGATGCGCTGACGTAATCCATGCCGATGGCGTGGCAGAATTTCACACTGTCGGCGTCGCCGCCGTGCTCTCCGCAAATGCCCACCTTGAGCTTGGCGCGCGTCTTTCTGCCCTTCTCGATGCCCCAGCGCATCAGCATGCCCACACCTTTCGTATCGAGCGACTGAAACGGGTCGGCTGCAAAAACGCCGGCCTTCTTCTCATCGACGTAATCTGGGAGGAAGCGGCCAGCATCATCGCGCGAAAGGCCCATGGTGGTTTGCGTGAGGTCGTTTGTCCCGAAAGAGAAAAAATCGGCGACTTCCGCGATTTCATCGGCAAGCAGCGCCGCGCGAGGCAACTCAATCATCGTCCCAACAAGGTACGGCAGCTTGATGCCGGACTTCTTGATTAAGTCATCCGCCACGCGCCGCGTCGATTGCTCGAGGATCGATAACTCTTTTCGATCCAAGACAAGCGGAATCATGATCTCAGGTAATACTTTAACTCCACTCTTTTGGCATTCGATGGCCGCTTCGATGATGGCGCGCACCTGCATCTCAAGAATTTCCGGATAGGTGATGCACAGGCGGCAGCCGCGATGGCCCAGCATCGGATTGGCTTCATGTAATTGTTCAACGCGGCGAGCCACTTTCTCGACGTCGAGATGCAACTCTTTCGCCAACTCCTGTTGCTTGGCGCGCTCGTGGGGAACGAATTCATGCAGAGGCGGATCGATCAAGCGAATGGTCACCGGGAAGCCATCCATGGCCTTGAAGATGCCGACGAAGTCGCGGCGCTGAAACGGCAGCAGCTTGTCGAGCGCCGCCACGCGCGCTTCTTGGGTGTCCGCCAGGATCATCTCCTGAATGGCGCGCTGACGTTCGTGGCTGCGTTCCGGCTGCTCGAAATCGGTGAAGAACATGTGCTCCGTACGGCACAAACCGATGCCTTCCGCACCGAACTCGCGCGCTTTGCGAGCGTCCTGGGGCGTGTCCGCGTTGGTGCGCACGCCGAGGCGCCGCACTTCATCGACCCACTTCATCAGCGTGTCGTAGGTTTTCGGAAACTGCGGCGTAACCAGCGGCATCTCGCCGGAATACACTACGCCCTCGCTGCCGTCGAGCGTGAGCCAGTCCCCTTCCTTCACCACCTTGCCATTAGTGCTCATTGCGCTCGTTTTGTAATCGATGTTCAGCGACTCGGCACCGACCACGCAGCACTTACCCCACCCGCGCGCCACCACTGCGGCGTGACTGGTCTTGCCGCCTGTTGCGGTCAGAATGCCCTGCGCGACCGCCATGCCGCCCACGTCTTCGGGACTCGTTTCGCGGCGCACGAGAATCACTTTCTCGCCCTTCGCCGCCCAATCTTCTGCCCTGTGCGCGGAGAAAACCACTTTGCCAACGGCTGAACCAGGCACCGCATTGATGCCCTTCGCCAAAATCCTGGACTCCAGTGAACGCTTGTCCACCTTAGTGTCGATGATGGGATAGAACAAACGCTCGATGTCCTCCGGCTTGATGCGCTCGATGGCTTCTTCCTTGGTGATCAATTTCTCATTGGCCATGTCGACCGCGATGCGAAACGCCGCCGCCGGCGTGCGCTTGCCGGTGCGCGTCTGCAGCATGTAGAGCGTGCCGTCCTCAACGGTGAACTCCATGTCCTGCATATCGCGATAGTGTTTCTCAAGTTTTACTCGAACTTTTTCGAGCTGCTCGTACACCTTAGGCATGGCCTTTTTCATTTCACTCAAGTGCATCGGCGTACGGATCCCGGCGACCACGTCTTCTCCTTGCGCGTTCACAAGATAGTCGCCGTAGAAAATCTTTTCACCGGAGCTGGGGTCGCGCGTGAAGCAGACCCCCGTGCCGGAAGCGTCGCCGGTGTTGCCGAAGACCATCTGCACGACGTTGACGGCGGTGCCGAGCAATCCGGTGATTTTCTCCACACGGCGATAGGTCACGGCCTTCTCCGCCATCCACGAACCGAACACGGCGCCGATTGCGCCCCACAATTGCTCAATGGGGTCTTCAGGGAAACCCTTGCCGGTCTTTTCGCGGAAGTTTGCTTTGTATTCCTTCACCAATTCTTTCCAGCCGCTGGCCGGCACGTCAGTGTCTTGCTTGACGCCAAGCCTCTCCTTCATGGCGCGCAAACGGTGCTCGAGATCTTCCTTCGGCAACTCCATCACCACCGTCGAATACATCTGCACGAAGCGACGATAGGCGTCGTAAGCGAAGCGCTCGTTCCTGGTGGACTGCGCCAGCCCTTGGACGGAGCGCTCATTGAGGCCGAGGTTTAAGATTGTCTCCATCATGCCCGGCATGGAGCGCGCCGAACCGGAACGCACGCTGACCAGCAGCGGACTCTTGGGGTCGCCGAGGTTTTTGCGCGTGACCTTCTCCAGGCGCGCCACGTGCTCCGCCACCTGCTTTTTCAGCTCGGACGGATACTTCTTGCCGTTCTTGTAGAAGTAGTCGCAGGCTTCGGTCGAGATGGTGAATCCCGCGGGCACCGGCAAGCCGATCCTGGTCATCTCTGCCAGCCCAGCGCCTTTTCCGCCGAGCAAGTCGCGCCACGTGCCGTCGCCCTCTGCCTTACCTGCGCCAAAAAAATAGACCCATTTCGTCACTGTATCCTCGCTTTGAGATTTATTCTGATTCGCTTGCGACCCCACAAACGATGTCGGCGTGCCGACGCGTTTTCGCCGACCACTGCATACTTAAAGTAAAACTTGATATCACTCGCTCGCACCAAGCTCTGAAAAATCCGCCACAGTTGTAAATTCGCGCAGCAACTCCGCGAGCAGCGCGAGGCGATTCTTGCGCACCGCTTCGTTCTCCGCCATCACCATCACTTCATCGAAGAAACGGTCGATCGCTTTGCGCAGGCCGGCGATGCGCTCGAGCGCCTGCTCATAGTGCCCGGCGCGCTTTTCGGTTTGCACTTTGGCAGCCGCGGCACGCCCCGCGGTGAACAGTTCCCTTTCCGCCTGGCTCTCGAAAAGCTCCGGCTGCGGTGAGAGGCCATCGCTCTTCACATTGGACTTTTCCAATATCTTGCGAATGCGCTTGAAGGAGACCGCCAGCGGCTCGAAATTCTTCGACCTGCGAATCGAGCGCAACGCCGCCAAACGTTTTTCCGCGTCGAGCAAATCGTCGGCCCCGGCGCGAAATACGGCGCTGACTTCGTCGTAGCCGTAGGCGGTGCGTTCGCGGAACACGTAACGCGCTCGGTCCAAGATGAAGTCCAGGATCTGCGCTTCCTGCTTCGGGGTCACGCCCTTCTTTGGAGGGCTGGTCAGCAGCACCTTTGCAGCGGCGCCTACCGCCAACGACAAGGACACCGGCAGCCTTTTGTCGAGGATGATCTTTACTATGCCGAGAGCGGCACGGCGCAGCGCGTAGGGATCGCTGGAGCCGGTAGGCACGAGACCCAGAGCAAAGCAGCCGACGATGGAGTCGAGCTTATCGGCGAGAGCCACCGCGCAGCCAATCAGGTTGCGCGGGATGGGATCGTCGAGTCCCACGGGACGGTAGTGGTCGTAGATGGCGTCGGCTACGTCGTCCGCCTCGCCCTGCGCGCGAGCGTAGAGCCCGCCGACGATACCTTGCAGCTCGGTGAACTCACGGACCATTTCCGTCGCGAGATCGCACTTGGCAAGCTCCGCGGCGCGGTCAGCGTCGGCCACGTGCGCCTGCATCATGCCGAGGTTGAACCATTGCTCCATTAGCCAGCGGGCGATCGCGCGGATGCGTTCGACCTTGTCGCGATAACTGCCGAGGCGGGATTCGTAGGTGATCTTTTCGAGCTTGGGGAGATAGTCGGCGAGCCGACATTTCTGGTCGGCGGCCCAGAAAAACTGCGCGTCGGCGAAGCGGGCGCGGAGGACCCGCTCGTGTCCGGCACGCACCAAACCTTTGGGATCCTTGGCCAGATTGATCACCGCAAGGAACGACGGCGCCAGTTCCCCACCGCGTTTCTCGAGGGCGAAATATTTCTGATGGCCGCGCATCACGGTGATCAGGATTTCATCCGGCAGACTCAGGAAAGCGGGATCGAAGTTCCCTTGGATCACCGTTGGGAATTCATTCAGGTAGGTGACCAAGTCGAGCAGCGTCGCGTCGGCGTGAAGGCGGAGACCTGACGCTTTGGTTTGATCCGCGAGTTCCCTTTCAATCTTGGCGCGACGTTCGGCGGGGCGGACGATGACACCATTCGCTCGGAGCTTCTTCTCGTATTCGGCGAAACTCCGCACGCGAATGGATTGCGCGCCCAGGAACCGGTGGCCACGCGTGGTGTCTCCCGCAGTTATACCCGCGCAGGTCAGCTTCAGGGGCTTGCCGTCGAGCACCGCGACGATCCAGCGAATGGGCCTTATGAAGCGCGGACCGTCGAGCCCGGTCCAGGTCATCGAGCGCGGCCAGGCCAGATCGTGCACGGCGCGCGGCAGGATGTCCGCCAGGATTTGCTCGGTGCTGCGGCCGCGCTTGACCTGCTTCGCGGCGAGGTACTCGCCCTTAGGGGTCTTCACCAAAAATACTTCGTGGAGCGCGACGCCTTGTTTCTCGGCAAAGCTCACCACGGCGCGTGTCGGCTCGCCGACAGAGTCGTAGGCCACCGACTTCGGCGGTCCGGTCACTTCGCTCGTCACGTCCGCTTGCTTGCGCGGCAAGTTCTGCGCCCACACCGTCAGGCGCCGCGGGCCTCCAAACGTTTCCACTGCGACGCCGGTTCCGATGCTCTCTGCCGTCAGCACCTTCTCCACGTAGGCCTTCAGGTCGTCGGCAGCCTTCGCAACCATCCCTGCGGGGATCTCTTCGCAGCCGATCTCGAAGAGCAGCTCCAATCCCTTCTCCGGTTGCGCCTGAACCGGAGATCCCTCTCGTTGCCACTTCTTCGTTGCCGGGCTCATGCGCGCACCTCGCGGCGCTGCGCCCCGCCGCCAATCTGTTCCAGGTAAGAAGCGGCGGTGCGGCACGCCAATCCTCGCACGCGGGCCATCAGCGCAGCGCGCTCGGTGGTGGAGATCACGCCGCGCGCGTCCATCAGGTTGAAGAGGTGCGAACACTTCAAGCAATGATCATAGGCCGCCAGGACCGGATAGCGCGCTCGCTCCTCCCCTTCCACTCCCGCAAAACCTTCAAGTAATTCTTTAGCTTGTCGCTCGTGCAACTCGAACTCCGCGCGAATGGCCGTCGCGTCACTGCGGTCAAAGCTATACACAGACAGTTGCTGCTCCTCCGCCAGCCGGATGTCTCCGTAACTCTTGTCCGCAGACCAGCGCAGATCGTAGACGCTCTCGACGCCCTGCAAGAACGCACAGATGCGCTCAAGCCCGTACGTCAGCTCGACCGAGATGGGGTCCAGATCGATTCCCCCGCTCTGCTGGAAGTAAGTGAACTGGGTGATCTCCAGTCCGTCTAGCAACACCTGCCAACCAATCCCCCACGCGCCGAGCGTTGGCGACTCCCAGTTGTCTTCCTCAAAGCGAATGTCATGCTCCTTCAAATCAATTCCGATTGCGGCGAGGCTCTTGAGGTAAACATCCTGCACGTCGACCGGCGAGGGTTTGAGGATGACCTGAAACTGCAAATGCTTGTACAGCCGGTTGGGATTCTCGCCGTAGCGGCCGTCGGCGGGCCGACGACTGGGCTGCGCATAGGCCACGCGATAAGGAACGGGTCCAAGCACGCGCAGGAAGGTTTCCGGATGCATGGTCCCCGCCCCGACCTCCACATCGTACGGCTGTTGCAGTACGGAGTCCTGGCGCACCCAGAACTGCGACAATTTCAAAAGCAAATCTTGAAATGTGATTCCCGTTCTCTTCTCAAGTTTTACTTTAACTTTCAAGTCGTCTCCAAGAGCACTCGCGTCTTCAATTTTCGATCGCTATGGTGCTCGATCCAGTTCAGCGCCGCCTCGCGCAATTCCCGCAGCGCTGTACCTAAGGCTTGTGCGCTCTCGATGCGATCGAGCCGCTCGCCCGTAAATCGCTCAGCAAGCAGCCGGGCCTCCAGGTGTAAAGGCTTCATTCCCGGGCGCCGGCACTTCTCGCACAGCAGCCCGGGCTCCCACGGCGCGTGATACACTACGCCCGCGCCAAATTCCGCCCCGCACGACGAACAGCGATCGAATCGTGGCAGCCACCCGCCCAGCCGAACCGTCCAGAAAGCAAAGTAACTCAGCGCCAGCGCCCAATCCCCTGTCCGCTCGATCTCCCGTACCGCCAGCAGAATCAGCCGGAACATCGGCTCAGCCGCTTCGTGCTCGGGAAGCACCAACTCCGCGGTCTCGCTAATCACCGCTAGTCCGGTGCTCAGCTCATAATTGCTCTGCGCCTTATGGAACGACTCCAGCAGCTCGCATTGCTGGATGCGCACCAGATCGCGCGTTTCCTTCTCCACGTACCAGATTTGCACGTGGGAAAGAACCTCGAGGGTCGAGCCGTAACGGTTCTTCACCCGCCGTGCGCCCGCAGCCACTCCGCGGACCCTGCCGGACGCACGGCCAAGAAAGCTCACCAGGCGGTCGGCCTCGCCCAGCGGAAATGTCTTCAAGATAATGGCTTCCATTTCCCGGGCGGGCATTTCACTGTCGGCGCGCCGACGCTGCGTCGAACTCTAACTCAATGGTGAGGCTACGTCCGAATCGCACGCACACGCAGAGCTAGTTTAATTACCACACGCGCTCGCCCCGCGCAAATCATTCCGCAACTCCCTCGGAAAAAATCCCAGTTGGCCCACGTTAAAAGGAGCAGCATTGCCTCCAAGTCCGAAGCTGCTCCCGAACGTGCGACGACGCCGCACTCCGCTGCCGAGATCGAGCCGCAAGACAAAAAATCGCGTCCATTTCATCGTCAGCATGTTCATCCCGCGTCGTTTGAGTGCGTTACAGGGAATCCGGATTCTGTTAACTAGCTTCCCGCGCCAGAAAAATTATCGGACGCACCCGCTCCCTGCCCCGCATCTTGCAATCCGCCTCGTTTCCGGTACTCTGCCAATTCCCGTTCACGCTGATGTATATTTTTTATAGCGCGCGGTTGCTTCGAGGAAGGAACTCCCCGGTGAGGCATATAAAGCGGTGGCCCACTTTGATTGTTTTGACGGCACTGCTTTGTCTTACCACTGCCGCCTCGGAAGCTGCTCCGCTCCGTGTGATCATCGACACCGACCCCGGCATCGACGATGCAATGGCTATCCTGCTGGCACTGAATTCGCCTGAGCTGAAGGTCGAGGCATTGACGGTCGTGGCAGGCAATGTGGATGCCGCCCAAGGCCTGCAGAATGCGCTGAAGATTGTGTCCTTGGCTGGACGTTGCGATGTCGTGGTTGCGGGCGGGGCGCAGCACCCGCTCAACCAGAAACTAATCACCGCGCAGTTCTGGCATGGCAAGAACGGTCTCGCCGGAGTGGAATTGCCGGCCTCGAAATGCAAGGCGGATGCGCGCTTCGGCCCCGATCTCATCATCGAGATGGTGCACAAATATCCACATGAGCTGACTTTGATTCCCGTCGGGCCGCTTACCAATATCGCGCTGGCGGTTTCAAAAGATCCTTCCATAGCTTCTTTGGTTCGCGACATCGTGATCATGGGCGGCTCAGTCACAGGAGGAAACGTCAACGGAGCTGCCGAGGCGAACATTTATAACGACCCGGAGGCGGCTCAGATCGTGTTCAACGCCGGCTGGATGGTCACCATGATCGGCTCCGACGTGGGAGAGCGAACCTTAATGACCCGCAAGTATCTGACAGAATTGCGGGCCAACCACGGCCCGCAGAGTGACTTCGTTGCCAAGCTCGCGGATTTCTATCTGACCCGTTCGGAGAAGAGCGGATACTCTGGAGCCGCCATGTATGATCCGCTGGCCGTAGGAGCGGTCATTGATCCCACGCTGGTCACGCTCAAGGCCATGCATGTGGATGTGGAGACCCGGGGCGAGTTCACCCGCGGAGAAACCGTCGCCAATCGCATGGGGTCGAATGAGAATAACGTTCTGCACGGGGATCACTATGAAATTGAGGGCGTCATTGAACTGAAACTTAACGCCCGGGTTTGCCTGGCCTCCGACGCGGACCGGTTCCTGAACCTGTTTTTCAGTCGGATTCGCGGAAAATAAAGTGTTCATTCCGCTCAAGGATCTGAATCCCCGCCGCAGCTATCCGATCATCAACACCACGCTGATTCTCGTAAACGTCCTGGTTTTCTTCTACCAGTACACGCTGCCGCCGTACGCCTTCAAGACATTCATGATCACCAATGCCACGGTTCCCGCGCGCTTCCCTGCTTGGCTCTTCGGCCACGCTCCCTTTGAAGCTGCCTTTCTTCCCCTGCTCACCAGCATGTTCCTGCACTCCGGCATCGCGCACATCGCTGGCAACATGCTTTTCCTTTGGATCTTCGGCGACAATGTGGAGGACTTCTACGGCCACTTCACCTATTTGCTTTTCTATCTGATGTGCGGAATCGGCTCCGGCCTGCTGCATGTTCTCTTCAACCTGAATTCCGCGGTTCCCGCGCTGGGTGCCAGCGGCGCAATTTCCGGCGTGATGGGAGCTTACGCACTTCTCTATCCGCGCTCGCGAATCCTGACGTTGGTTTTTATTTTTCTCGTGCCGATCCCCGCAGTGATCATCCTGGGTTACTGGTTCATTCTGCAATTTCTGTCAGGGATCAGTTCGCTCGCTGTCGGCGCCGGCGCCTCCGGCGGCGTCGCGTGGTGGGCCCACGTAGGAGGGTTCTTGTTGGGGATGCTGATTACCTCCATGGCGCGACGTGGGCAGTCCGCGCGCTGGCAATCAGCCTAGCAACATAAAGTAATGCTTTAGGGCGCAAGCGACTTCGACACAAACTCGGCGAGCCAGTCACCGATCTCGGCCGTCTTGTTTGTCCCGCCAAGGTCGGGGGTCAAGTAATTCTTGAACAACGCCTCTTTTACTCCGGAATGGAGCGCGGCCGCTTCGGCCTTCCAGTCCAGAAATTCCAGCAGCATGCCCGCCGCCAGCACCGAGCCAAGCGGATTGGCAGTGCCCTTGCCCGCGATGTTCGGGGCCGACCCATGCACCGGCTCAAACAATGATGTCCGCCCTGGATGAATATTCCCCGACGGCGCCAGCCCCAACCCGCCGGCCAATTGCGCCCCCAGGTCGCTGATGATGTCCCCGAACAGGTTGCACGTGACGATGACATCAAACTGTCGTGGGTCGCGCACTATCTCCATCGCCAAAGTGTCGATATAAAGGTGCCTCGACTCGATGTCGACATACTCCCCCCGCACTTCCTTGAACACGCGTTGCCACAAGTCGTGCGCAAACGTCATGGCGTTGGACTTGTCGCTCATGCACACGCGCTTCAAGCCATTCTTCCGCGCATACTCAAACGCATAGCGGATGATGCGCTCCACGCCTTTGCGCGAGTTCACATCCTCCTGCACGGCAATCTCGTCGGCCGTGCCCTTCTTAAAGAACCCGCCCACACCCACGTACAGCCCCTCGGTGTTCTCCCGGATCACCATGATCCGGACGTCCTTCTCCTTGCGGTCGCGCAAGGGCGTCAGCCGTTCATGGAGCAGTTCGACCGGACGCGCGTTGACATACAAGTCCAGCTTGAAGCGCAGGCCCAGGAGGATATCCGCGGCGTGCTGGTTGGAAGGGACCCGCGGGTCGCCCAGCGCGCCAAAAAGGACGGCGTCAAACTCATCTCGCAGCATTTCAACGGCACCGGCGGGGAGCGACACACCCTCGCGCAAGTACTTCTCCGCGCCCCAATCAAACTCCACAAATTCCAGCGGGCGCTTACTAGCAGCCGCAACGGCCCGAAGCACCTTCACCGCCTCCGGCGTGACTTCCTTCCCGATCCCATCGCCGGGAATGACAGCAATGCGCGCCGCCGCCCCGCCCGAGCGCAAGGGAAGTTTGTGTTTGTTTTCGCGGATGTCCAAGAAGGAGGACCGTAGCACGGACCACAACGCAGGTCAACGCAAGGCGGCAACTCGAGTGGCCTGGAGCTAGTCTATTTCGATTTTGCGTATTCGCTGCGCGCGGCCTTGTAGATGGGGACCTCCGCGTCAGCATCCTTCCACTGTGTCAGAAATTGCGTGTAAGTCGTGCGCGCTGCTGCCTTGTATCCCGCCAACACCTGGCCGCGCGCTTTGCCGAGCAGCGCCAGCGACCCCGCCCAGCAATTCACCACCACCCCTTTGTCATCCAGAATCTTCTGAAACTCGTTGACCGCCAGAGGGCCCTGCCCCGCCGCCAGATACGCTTCGCCTCTCAGATAGATGGGAATCAGGCAGCAATTGCTGAGGTTACCGATCATTTGCCCGCGCTCGTACGGCGTCACAACCTTCAGATATTGCAGCGCGCTACGCGAATTCTGTCGCAGAAGGTCGTTTTGCGCCCGAATCGTCGGAATCCACACCATCTGGATCACCGTATTCGATATGTAGCGAGCGCTCAAATCCTCCAGAATTGCCTGCGCGTGCCTCATTTCCCCTGCGCGCGCCAGGATCAGGGCCGCCAAGGTTTGCGCGTCGCGGCTCTCGGGAGCAATCCTCAGGACTTCTTCAGCCCCCTTTCGCGCCTCCGCTTTGTTTCCGAATGCCGCCTCGCGCAGGGCCGCGAGCCCCTCCCAAATCGCGGCGGGTTCGGCGAGCTCCGCTCTTTTCGCAGACTCGACCGCTTGCCGCGAAAGTTCCCGCGCCTTTTTCAACCGGCCGGAAAAAGCTTCGGTATCGGCTTGCATAGCCAGCATCGTGTCCTCGCCGCTGGATTGTCCAGTGGTGGCGCTTAGTTCCCTCTGCATCGCCGCCGCGTCATTTCGTAGAAAAGCCAGCGCGTACATATTTGCGTGCAGAGAAGGATCCTCCAGCTTCTTCGCCAATGCTTCCTTCAACAGCGCATCCGCCTCCCCCACCCGCTGCAATGCGATATCTGCTGTCGATAAGTTCTCATACCAGGCCACACTGTTTGGTTCCAGGCGCAGCGCCTGTTTAGCGTTGGCTGCGGCCTCTTCGTAATCCCCGATCAGGAAATATTCCGAGGAGAGATCGCCCCACGGCACATCATCGCGCGGATAGAGGCTGGCCCACTGCTTGTAGCTGGCGATGGCCTTCTTCACATCACCTGTTCCAAGGTCATAATACAAAGTGGTGATTTGCAAACGCTCGCGTGCCGTTTGCCGGTCGGCCATTTCGAACGCCTGGCGTATCTCCTCGCTCGCCCGGGCGTTTTGGTTTAGGTTGTAGTGGTCCACCGCCAGGCTGGAATACGCCAGAGCAAAGCGCGGGTCGAGCTCCACCGCTTTTTGCAACGAGGCAACGCCATCCGAAGCGCCCTTGTCCCGTGTCAACCTTCGCCCTTCGCTGTAGAACTTCAGAGCCTCGAGAGAAGGCGATGTAGCCCGTTCCAAAGGAGTGTCAAACTTTTGAATCGAGCTTTGCTCTTCACCGAATTCCTTTCGCAGCTCGGTCGCAGCCTTCCCCAGCGCGTGCAAGACCTGGCGCACGTTGCCCGCTTCCGCTCGCGTTCCCGCCATGGCCGCACCGCTGGCACAGCTAAGAGCCTCGAGCGAGACCTCGTATTTTCCTTCTCGCGCGGAAATTCCGCCGGCCACAAACGCCTTCGCCTTCGTGCGCTCGCAAATCCCGCCCGCCAAATCGCGGGTGACCGGCTGGTTGGCGGGGCGGCCCAGCGCGCGCAACGCCTCCGTTACCTTTTCGCTCGACACCACGTTCACGTACGGCGACTGCGCCAGCGCCACGCCAAGCGCCTCCCGCAGCGAGCCGTCAAACACCGTCTCGCCTGTCGTGTTGGTGAAATCCCCAAGCACTATGGCATCGGCTTCGCTCACCTTGGGAAGTTGGCGCACATACACATAGGCACCGTACCCGGTTGCGGCTAGCAGCCCCGCCGCGATCGTAAGTTTGAATTGCATGGGGAGCCCACGCCTCCAGACATCCACGGTTTCATCGTGCAGGGGCCGTGTGGGCGGGTTCCCACTTTTGCAGGACTGTTTCCGGGTAGCTAGGATGACCGTGCTTGCATAAAGCGTAGGGCCCGCGCCAGAGGCGCGTCAACGCTGTTGCGAGCTGAGCGTGCCGTCTTGCTAATTCTTAGTTGGAGACTCCCGCCCGGACTCCACCCAATACACCCCGGCCAGGGCGAGCACCCCGCCAACAACCTGCAGCGGAGAGCCACGTTCACCCAGCCACAGGATCCCCAGGATCACCGCCAGCACCGGCAGCAAATACGTGAACGCGCTCAACTGCGAAGCCTCCAGATACCGCAGCAGCCAAAAGTACAAAAGGTAAGCCATAGCCGAGCTGAAAACCGCCATGTACAGCACCGCCATCCATCCTTGCCAGGGAATCGCGCGCCATCTGGAAAATGGTCCCAGCGCCCGCGCCTGATGCAGCGCCACCGGCAAGATAATGATGGCACCCGCGAAATGATTGAACGCCGCCATGGTCAACGCGTCATATCGCCCCGCAACGCGCTTGCCGAGAACCGCGTACGTTGCGAAGCCGAGCGAGCCCGTCATCGTAATCGCATCACCCAACAGTGAAGGCGAACGCGGCGACATGCCATTCTCCGACGCCAGCACGGCCACACCCGAAAACGCGATGGCCATCCCGATCACCTTGTGCCACGTCGCCCGCTCCAATCGGAACACGACCGCCAAAACCAGTGTGTAGATCGGTCCCATGCCCACAATGACGGCTGCGTGTCCCACCGACGTGTAGCGCAGGCCTATCGTGAAGCACATCTGATTAACCACCACGCCGAAAAAGCCCAAGTAGAAAAATGTCCAGAGGTCGCGACCGGTAAATCCTTGCAACCGCGCGCGCCGCGCATCGGCAAAAGCCGGCAATCGTGAGCAGATCAGGTAGGCAGCCACCATGGACAACCCCGCAAGTACAACGCGAAAGGAAGCCATGGTGACAGCAGGAAGGTAGCGCAGCCCGATCTTCGCGGCGATGAAGTTCACCGCCCAGACCACCACGACCAGGCCGATCGACGCGGCCATCACCACGCGATTGGGAGCGCGCCCCGCGGAAGTCTCGACGTACACCGAATCAGGCCAGCCGTTCTTTGCGCACCGTGAACTGCTCGATGCGATCCAGCCGCGGCGCAAAGCCGATCCCCGGACCCGTGGGCACGCGAATCGTTCCCTGCGCCGACACCGTCACTTCCGGCTCGATGATGTCTTCATGCCAATAACGGCGGCTGGCGCTCACATCACCGGGCAAAATAAAATTCGGCAGCGTGGAAAGCGCGATGTTGTGCGCGCGCCCGATCCCGGACTCCAGCATCCCGCCGCACCACACAGGAATCGCGTTCGCCTGGCAAAGGTCGTGAATTTGCTTCGCCACCGTATAACCGCCGACGCGTCCCAGCTTGATGTTGATAATTTTACAGGCGCCCAGCGCGATCGCCGCATGCGCATGCTCCAGCGTGTGGATGCATTCGTCTAGGCAAATCGGCGTCTGCAGCTTTTTTTGCAGCTCCACGTGACCGTACAGGTCGTCCCAACCGAGCGGCTGCTCGATCATCATCAAGTGATAACCCTCAAGCTGTTGCAGCAACGGCCAGTCCGCTAGGCGATACGCAGAGTTGGCATCCACCATCAGCCTGATGTGCGGAAAATCCTGGCGCAGCCGCTTCACCAGCTCCACGTCTTTGCCCGGCTTGATTTTGATCTTGATGCGCTGGTAGCCCGCGGCAAGCTCCTTCTTCACCGCTGTAACCAGTTCATCCAGCGAATCCTTAATTCCGATGGAAACGCCTGAAGCAATCTCGTCGCGCACTCCGCCCAACAGCTTGTTCAGCGGCACGCCCTTTTGCTTGGCCTCCGCATCCCAGATGGCCGCTTCCAGCGCGCCCCTGGCCATGTTGTGCCCGCGGATCGGCCCCAGCATTTCCGCGATCTGCGTGGCGTTGCGAAATTCCTTCCCCTTCACCAACGACCAAAGATGATCCCGCAGGATGTGCCAAGCTGTCTCCGTGGTTTCCGGGCTGTACGCCGGCGTCTCTCCGGCCACGCATTCTCCCCAGCCCGCGACGCCATCAACGTTCGCCTCCACCAACACGATCCGCCGCTCGTCCGTGCGCATCGTGCTCGTCTCGAACGGCGCGACGAGCTTCATCCTCAACTCTCGCAGCGTGATCTCTCGAATTCGCATCCTCGACGACGTCCTCTCCCCACCCGTAGGCCGTTAGAAATCGCTCCAAGGCGCCAGCAAATACGCTTGGCCCCTCTCCCCTGCGCGGACCCCTATGGCCGCGTACTCGCGCGCGAACCATTTCGTGAACTCCTCGCGCACCCGCGTCTGCACCGCCTGCACCCGCTGCGCATCATTCTGCTGCCACTGCTCGAGTTCCGCGGGCACCTCTATCGCCGCGGGCGCGTTGGCCGCGCTTGGCGCCAGGTCCTGTATCGCAGCGATCACCCGCGGCGAATCCAGCCACCATTCCGCCACCAATCGATCCGTCGCAATTCCTCGGTGCAGCGGACTCGTCGTCACCCCGTAGAGATTGGGGATATATCGCCGGCAGATGGCCCCCAGCCTGTTCAAATTGAAATGGGCGTTCTTCAGCTCCAGCGGGTCAAACGTCCACTCCACCAAACGAATCCCGCGCCTGAGGGCCTCGTCACGCTGAAACAGCTTGAGCATGCGCCCCACGCCGCGATTGCGATAAGCCGAACTGACCGCCGTCTGGTGCGAGTGCAGGTACACCACACCTTGCCGCAAGCCAACCACCGCCAGCGTGTACCCCACCATTTTTCCGCCGTCAAACGCCCCCTGCACCTGTCCGCCGGAAAGGGACGCCACCACGAACATCGTCACCGGCTCGATCTCCAGATCTGCCTCGCCCCATACTTCGCGCTGCAATCCAACGCACGCGTGAAATTCCTCCAGCGCCCGGCACTTTCTAACCACGATGGGGCTCCCCACGCTCGGTTCTCGAGGGTGGGTCTTCGCTTCGCCTTTCATCGCTTCCCTGCCGCATCACTCTTAGCAGGATTTCTCTCACCGCGCTTCGCTGCTTCCCACAATCTTTCCTTATCGGCTCGTGGGATTTCCGCGAAAGCCTGCCCGTTGTCCGCCGACAGCCGTTCCATCTCGCGGAATCGGCGCGCAAACTTCGCGTTGGCATTCTTCAAGGCAATTTCCGGATCAACCTGCAGAAACCGCGCCAGGTTCACTGCGGCAAACAGCAGATCGCCCATCTCCTCTTCGACGCGTGCCGCGTCTTTCGTTCCCGAGGCGTGGCGCAGCTCCGCGCACTCCTCTTGCAGCTTTTCGAAGATTCCCTGCGCGTTGTCCCAGTCAAAACCGGCGCGCGAGGCCTTCCGCGTCAACTGCAAACCCTCCATCGTTGCCGGCAACGTGCGCGGCACGCCATCCAGCAGCGACTTCGGTTTTTCCTCGTTCTTTGCGGCGCCGTTCCCTTGCCGCTCTTGTGCTCCGCGCCGTTCTTGAGCTTTGATCTGCTCCCAATTCCGCAGGACCTCCGCGGCATCCCTCGCGCGCTTCTCCCCAAATACGTGCGGATGCCGACGCACCATCTTCTCGTGCACCTCGCGAATCACATCCCCCACCGTAAATCGTCCCTGCTCCGCCGCGATTTGCGCGTGAAATACAACTTGCAGCAGCAGGTCGCCCATCTCTTCGGCGAATTTAGCGTCGTCGCCGCTGTTCATGGCGTCCAAGACTTCGTAAGCCTCTTCCACCAGGTACGTGCGCAGTGTCGCGTGCGTCTGCTCGCGGTCCCACGGACACCCATTCGGAGCGCGCAGCCGCGCCTGCAGCGCCACCAGCCGCTCAAACCACTCCCCGGCCGTCAATTTCTCTTGCTTCGGCGCTTTGCGTGAACCCTTGCGTGAAGAGGTCGAGCGCGATTTGGTCTTACGCAGCGGAACCTTGCGGGAGCCCATCTTCCTTCCAAAAAATCCGGGTGCTACAAACGTTTCACTCTACCGTCGCCATACATATTTTGACAAGCACATCCGTCCCCGTAGGGGCGCAGCACCGCTGCGCCCCATCTCGGCAACGCGGCAGACGCCTCTACATAACCGGGGTTCATTTCCCTCCCTGACGTCGTTCGCGGGGAGTGCTGGTTGGGCTCGCCAAGCAAGCTTCCGGCGCCAATTTTTTTGTGTTATGCGATGACGGACGTAAGCTAAGGTATGTTATCGCTTCAACCAAGCTGTTCCACTTCAGGAGGGATGTTTCATGTTCAACCGCATGCCAGAACTCGCCGCCGCAACGCTGCTCGTCGCCGCTGTTTCATTCTCTCTCGCCGCGCAACAGCTCCCGCAGCAACTCCAGCCGCCCGCCAACGAGCAACTTCTTCTCCTGGCTCATGCCAAGGGCGATCAGATCTACGCCTGCAAGAGTGACGCCGCGCAATTCACCTGGACGCTGAAAGCTCCCGACGCCCAGCTCTTCGACAAGGATGGCAAGCCCTTCGGCAAACATTTCGCCGGGCCTTCCTGGGAAGCGAACGACGGCAGCCGTGTTACCGGCAAAGCCGTTGCCAATACGCCTTCGCCGGACGCCGATTCGATTCCTTGGCTTCTCGTCAACGTCATCAGCCATGACGGCAGCGGCGTGCTCTCCAGCGTAACAACCATCCAGCGTCTCAACACCAAAGGGGGCAAGGCACCGGCGACCGGCTGCGACGCTTCGCACCTCGGCCAGGAACTCCGCGTTCCTTACTCCGCCGACTACCTCTTCTACACCCCGAGGTGATCCTTCTGTCTTTCCGTTGAGAATACCTGATTGTCTGCGAGGCCAAATGCTTCAGCCCTGAGCCCATACCCCAGGTCCGCCAGGATGCCTCGCATATTCACAAAGCTGCTGATAACCCCAGGCATCGGATCGTCGGCATGGATCTCATACTCCAGATCAACGAAGCCTTTGTATTTCATCGCGATAAGCGCTTCAAACACCTTCCGCACCGGCATCATGCCGTCTCCCACCGCGACCTGGCTCTCTTTGCTCTGAAAGTTCGTCAGGTCCTTCATGTGAACATTAAACAGCCTCGGACCTGCTTCGCGGATGGCCTGAACCACATCCGTGCCAGCACGAGCCGTATGCCCGACGTCGATGCAGCACCCAATGCGCGAATCCATATTCTTTACCGCTTTCAGCACATCCAGCGGCGAGTGCCACAACTTATCTTCCGGCCCGTGATTGTGGATCGCGAAACTTATATCGTATTCCTTCACGAACTTCTCAATTCGCGGCAGAGTTTCCGGTGCCGGGTCGCCCGCGACAATGACGCCAATACCACCTCGCTTGCAGTATTCGAACTTGCTTCGGATGTCCGCATCTTCATCTTTCGGGAAATAGATGGTTCCGGCAGCGTGCAGCTTGATGCCTGCTGCGGCATAGTCCGCCAGTGCCGCTGCCTCCAGCTGCGTATCCGTCGGGAGATGATCTTTGACGTCCTTCGCATTCAGCGCGAGCACATTGAGCTGTTTCATGAAGCCGATCATCTGCGCGCGATTGAAGTTACGGAACGTGTAGCTGGCTATGCCCAAATGAATAGCTGATGCTTCGTCGACGGAGGGCCGCTCCTGGGCAAGTGCGAAGACATCGCTCGAAGCACCGAACCCTGCCGCAACGAGCGCACCGGAGCGAACGAAATCGCGACGAGAGTAGTTGTTTTTCATGAGCGGCTAATCACCCCTCCTGAGAATGCCTGCTTTTCTGACAGGTATCCCGGGCTTTTCTCGGCTTGACAATCACCCGGACGGTTCCGGCGCACCTTAGACCTTCGGTGCCCAGCCTTTCTGGTACTCGCGCCCCCACATCTTCATCGCTTCCGCGTCGCCCTGGATTCGCCCGTCCTTCGTGTCCAGATGCAGCTCGCGGTTGACTTCCCAGGCGATGTTGGAGAGTTGTAGCATTGTAACGGCGATGTTGCCGACAGAGATAGGAGCGTTGAGCTTCTCGCCTTTGCGGATTCCCGCGATGAAGTTTGCGAAGTGCGCATCGGTCATGGAATCGCGGCCGAGGAGGTCCGCCGACGACGTTGTACTGCCAGCCTTGAATTCGCTCGTCCCATTCCCCTTGAGATCGTAAATCTCGTAGCCATCGCGATCGACCAGCACCGTGCCGGTCGTTCCCATGATTAGCGAACCACGATCCCGGCCGTAATACTTCATGCCCTGGCAACTCTTGCCCTCCCAAGACAACGTCTTGTCGGCGTACTCAAAACTTGTGACCAGCGTGTCATAAAACTGCCAGTCGTCTTTGAACTGGTATCGGCCGCCGGATGCCGTGACCCGTTCCGGATAGTTGACGCCAAGCGCCCAGCGGCAGACATCGACCTCGTGCGTGCCATTATTGAGCGTTTCGCCAGTGCCATAATTTCTGAACCAGTGCCAGTTATAAGGGTGCACATTGTCCTTATAGGGTCGGCGTGGCGCCGGACCCTGCCACAGCTCCCAATCAAGCTGCGCCGGCACGGGCACTTCTTTGCCGGTGCCAATCGACTTCCTCACATTGCAGTACCAGGCTTTCGCGAAGTAGGGCCTGCCTATAATGCCTTCGCGAATCTTTTCGACGACCTCTATGGTGTGGGGTGAAGAGCGCTGCTGTGTGCCCATCTGCACCAGCTTTCCATACTTCTGCTGCGCCTGCACCAGCATCTCTCCCTCGGCAGGATTGTGGCTGCACGGCTTTTCCACATACACGTGCTTGCCCGCCTGCAACCCGGCGATGGCCATAGGTGTATGCCAATGGTCGGGAGTAGCAATCGTGATGGCGTCCACGTCCTTCAGTTCAAGAATCTTCCGAAAGTCTTTGTCCGTCACAGGGGACTCGCCCATCTCTTGCTGCACACGGTCAGCGAACTTCCTGAGAATATTGCTGTCCACGTCGCAAACATGCGAGATGCGGGCGGCGCTTTTGTTCGCCTTGAGCCCCGCTAGATGAGCATAGCCACGCCCGTTCAATCCGATCACAGCAAAGTTGAGCCGATCATTGGAACCGAGGATTTGGCCATAGCTCTTTGCCGTACTTCCCACCGCCAGCCCCGCCGCGCTCACTGCAAGTGCATCGAGAAACTCACGTCGTGTAACCATCTTTTTATTCCTTATAGCTTTCTCATTGCGGGCGGCCAATTCCGCGCTGCCGCCGCCCGACAGCATAGCTCCTGACCAGCACCAGTTTCCAGCCTTCGTTTATCGCCCATCGACAGAAAATTTAGACGGTTCATCAGAAACGTAATGGATTGAAACTGTAGCTCAGGTCCGCCTTTTGGACCTGAGGCTTTTCGTTTTGCGTACCCCAGGCTCCTGCCGCGCCGGAGGCCATCTACCCAAACCCGCACCCCAATGCTAAAATTCCAAAGTACAAACTACTGAGGAATCTGCCTTGCCTGACCACAAAAAAGAAGAAGCTTTTCGTGTCATCGACCGCCGCCCCTTCACCGCCGAAGGCGAATTGCGCAAAGAAGTTGTCGAGGAGGAAGAGCGGGAGGCGAAGCGCGAGGCCGCACAGCGCCCACCGGCGCCGCCGGCCGAGGCCGCCAAGCCCGCACCGACCGTGCCGGCCGCGGAGACGCCCAAGGGTTCCCCGGCTTTCGAGAGTTTGATTCGCATGCTGGGCAGCAATGCCGCCATGGTCCTGGGCGCCTACGCGGACCCACGCACCGGTCAGCCGGTCATCGAGCCTGAGACTGCACGCGAGTTCATCGACATGCTGGATGCGCTGCACGAAAAAACCAAGGGCAATTTGGCTCCTGACGAAGACTCCCTCCTCCTCGACCTTCTCGGCAAGCTGAGGATGACCTATCTTGAAGTCAACCAGGCCATGGCTGCGCAAACCGCTGCGCAGGCTAAAGCGAAGACGCGCCCCTGACGTTTTCCCCGCCACAATCGGCTCCGCCTCGATACAATCTCGTTAGGTTATGCCTGCCGCTCCCATAAAAGTCACCGTGCTTGGCTCCGGCACGTCCATGGGCGTGCCCTCGCTCGCCTGCCATTGCCGCGTTTGCACGTCGCAAGACCCCCACGACAATCGCTTGCGCCCCTCCCTGCTGCTCTCGCGCAACGGAGAAAACGTAGTCATCGACACCACGCCCGACTTTCGCCAGCAAGCGTTGCGTGTCGGCCTCGATCGCCTCGACGCCATTCTGCTCACCCACGCCCACGCCGACCACATTCTCGGCTTCGACGACATTCGCCCCTTCAACATTCGCCAAAAATCTTCGCTCCCCGTGTACGGCACGGAGGAAACGTTTCGCGTGCTTCGCCGCGCCTTCGCGTACGTTTTTGATGACGCACCCACGCAAAGCACGGTCCCGAGCGTCGACCTTCACGTCATCCATGGCCCATTCGAACTGATGGGCGTGCAGATCGTTCCCATCCCGCTGCGGCACGGCGATCTCGAAGTTCTCGGCTTTCGCTTTGGCCGCGCCGCCTATCTCACCGACTTCAGTTCACTCCCGAACTCCTCCGCCGCGCTCCTCGAAGGTCTCGACGACCTGATCGTCGACGCCCTACGTGACATTCCTCATCCCATGCACCAAACGGTTGACCAGGCGCTGACCCTGATCGAAAAATTAAAACCGCGCCGCGCCTGGTTCACCCACATCGCCCACGACTTGGCTCACGCGGAAACCAATGACCGATTGCGCAAGCTCGGCCTGCGCCACGTGCAACTCGCCTACGATGACCTGCAGTTCGAGGTGCACGTCGACGCGGCTTCTCCGCTGCCCCGCCGCTCAGCCACTCCTGGCGAATCCGTCCCCACATCGGTCCTGGCTTTCACTTCGCCCGAACAATGGGCCGCTCATTACGCTTCCTCCGGTCGCGGCAGCGTGCTTGCCATCGGCAATTTCGATGGCATTCACCTCGGCCACCAGGCCATCCTGCGCGCCGCCGTCCAGCACGCCGCCAAAACAAAAGACGTCGCCACTGCGCTGACCTTCGACCCCTCACCGCGCAAAATCCTCCGCCCGGAGTCCGCTCCCCAGCGTGTTTCCACCAACGCACAGCGCATGGATTGGTTCGGCACTGTCGGTCTCGAGGCCGCGGTCGTACTTCCCTTCACCCTCGATCTCGCCCGCCTCTCCCCGGAAGAGTTCGTCGAACAGATTCTAGTTCGTGGCCTTCACGTGCGCGCCGTGTTGGTGGGTGAAAATTTTCGTTTCGGTCACAAGCAAGCCGGCAATGTGGCCCTGCTCCGCGAGATGGGACCTCGGCATGGCTTCGCCGTAGAAATCATTCCGCCGGTTGCGCTCGATGGCGAAATTGTCTCCAGCACCGCGATTCGCCGCGAAATCGCCGCCGGCAGCGTCACGCACGCTGCGCGCCTCCTCGGCCGCCCCTTCGCCCTTACCGGCGAGATTGTCAGCGGCACCGGCACCGGCCGCCGTTTCACGTTCCCGACGCTAAACCTGAAACCGGAGCAAGAGCTTCTGCCGGCCCGCGGCGTCTACGTCACGCGCACCCTGCTCGAAGGCGAAACCCGCAGCCGCCGCAGTGTCACCAACGTCGGCATGCGCCCCACCTTCAACGGCGCTTCCCTCAGCGTCGAAACGCACCTGCTCGATTTCTCCGGCGAAGTCACCGCAAAACGCATGGAAGTCGGCTTCTGGAAGCGCCTCCGCGAAGAAAAGAAATTCGCTGGCCCCGAAGAGCTGCGCGCACAGATCGCCCGCGACATCGCCTCCGCCCGCCGCTTCTTCGCCCGCCTGCGTCGCTACCGCACCACCCGCCAACCCATCTAACACAAAGCCCGCCCCTGTAGCGCAGGACCATCACTCGGGATCAGCTTCACCGCTCAGGAGCGCGGCCCTTCTTCGAGGGCGAGGCCCCTTTTCCGGAATCTTCCGCTCCCCCCGCAGGCAGCTTCAGGTCCCAAATGTTCTTTTCAGCGTCCAGACAGACCAAGCCAAGCTGGTTGGCCTGTTCGGTGCCAATATGTCCCACCCAAACGACGCGATAGCGGGCCTTGCCGTGCCAGCGGCGCTGCACCTCGACCGTGGCGCCAGGCTTGACCAGGTAGCCCACGCCGTCCAGCCGCGCTCCCGTCCTGCTGATGTCCACCGTGTAGGCGGTATGGATGAAGGGATTCGGGTCCGTGCCGCGAACGACAACGCGAACCGCCGCAGGGATCCGGGGATTCTGGCGCGTGCAGCGCCAGAAGTTGAGAGAGTCGCTGTCGAACGCTAGACCGACCGAATGTTTGCCTTCGAACTCCGGCGCAACGTAAGCGACGCGGACTTCTTGCTCTTCCTTGGAGATTTTGTTGGCGAGAAATACGAGATCGCCGGCCTGTACCTTACCGGCCAGCGAGACCAGCGCTCCCGCGGAGTTTACGACGATCGTAGAAGTGTCCTCACGGAACGCCGCCAGGGAAACCGGTGCATCGCCAGTTCACGATAATCGTGGAAGCGTCCTCATGGAATGCGCCCGGCACCTCGCCCCATCCACGAACCAGCACAGGCACATGCAACGGCTGGCGCTCGCTTGCCCGTCGACGACTTTCGGGTGTCGAGGGCTTCGGCGGCGGCTCGTCGCCAACTGTCGAATCCTTCTCGGTTGCTTCGATGGGGAATTCGCGCTGAGCGCTGTGCAACTCGCATTCAAAGTCCCACGGCGCCTGGAGGATCTGCTCGAGGGATTCGCTGCGGTTGTCGAGGATGACCCAGCCTTCGTCGTCACCATACGGGCAGCGCAGCCGGACAGCGTAGTTCTTCGACACGGATGCCCCTCGGAATTTCATCCAATATTACATGGTGCGAGGGAGCATGCCGTGAAGGATTGTGGCTCGGGTGTCTATTTATTCCATGCGCGGTGTTTTATGCCGAGTACGCAAGCCCACCTCGAAGGTTTTGTAGTGGCCGGTCTTTAGACCGGTACGAGAAGCGCGCAACCGCCAGGGAAGAAAGTGAAAAGCGCGGGTCTAAAGACCCGCCACTACAGCGGAGGGATCAGCCTGACAGCGGCCCTGAAATGAGGCACGGCTAAAAGTCGTGCCCTGACGAGAACGGCGACTCTTACAGGTTCTCCTGGATGAAGCGGGGACCAAGGTGAACGTCAAGTTGTACCAGCGGCGAATCGCCAACGGCCTTGAAGCTGTGGATCTCCCCAGCCTTGATGACAAAGATGTCTCCCGCGGTACCTTCGAAGGTCTTGCCGTTGACCGTCCACACTCCGCGGCCTTCGCGGATGAACTGGATCTCATCGTAGGGATGCCGATGCGGCCCTGGACCCTTGCCCGGCAGCCCGCTGAACAAAAACACGGAGACGCCCACGTTTCCCTGCTCGGCCCCGACAAATTCGTGTGAGCTCCCCACAAACGGCAACTCTTCCTGACGGACGCGGTACATTCTTTTCCTCCTTGAGGCTCATTGGTTCGATGCCTACCCGAAAAACGTAGCTACAAGCTGCCCTAAAAGGAGAAAGGTCGTCCACCCGCCCGCCAAAAAACATTTAAGAGGATAGCCACTACGAGTTGACCCTTCGGCTTGCGTCTAGCGGATTTATGAGGATGCAGGTACTGTTATGTTGGAATCTGGATGAATGAGCCATGCCGAACTCCATGCGTTACTGCCAAACCTGCCGCTTCAAAATACACAAACGTGGTTTTAAGCGGCACACGCTTTCCGTTGTTCACAGAAAAGCTAAACTGATCCGCGCCATGTTGGAGCGGAACTGCATCACCCATGCCGAAATTGCCAGACGCATCGGTGTAACGCGGGAACGCGTGCGTCAACGAGCTCTGCAAATGGGTTTCGCCGACGGGAGATCGCGGCACGCCATTTGCCGAATGGAGCGCCGTAGGGAAAAAATGGCTGAGTTTTTTGTGGAAGCGCAAAAACGCGGGTTTGCAGTCGAGCCGCTCGGGACGACGAGTGCTTACATAAACGGGAAGCTTTGTGTTCAACGGAAAGCGTGCTGGCACTACATAGGGAAAAGCGAACACAAATATACTTACGTTAGTATTCGTCAGCCCGCAGGCCGATTTGATATCTGCGCGTGGAAACTACCGGATGGCCGCTTTCTGATTCTGCCTAAGAAGCTAGCAGGTTTCAGGCAAACAACCTTCAACCCGGAAGAAAGCGAGTACCTGGGCACTGCCAGCTCGTCGCACTACTATCGACAACACATAGAAAGATGGAGCCTGCTCGGGCGACCCCGCCGCGCAAAATGAGGGCTCCCGCAATCCCCGCAAGGGAGCTCCATCCGCCGTCGGTCCTTTCTCAAGCTTGTCATCCCGCCTGCCCTGAGCGCAGCCGAAGGGAACCCGGTCGCCTGTTTTTGGCGAACGGCGGTGAGGGATCTGCCTTTCGTTTTCTCGCCACTCGTCACCGCTCTTCACGTCTGCGGTAGACTTAGCCTATGCTCCGTCAGATTGCGCCTGTGTTCTTCACCATGGACATTCCCGCAACGCTCGCCTATTACACAGGCCAGCTTGGATTCCAATGTCTGGGGACGTGGCAAGATCCTCCGGTCTACGCCATCGTGGCGCGCGACCAGCAGGTGATTCATTTCCGCTGCGCCGCCCCGCCCACAGCCAACCCGGACAAATACCGGGACGAATTGCTCGACGCCTACCTGTTCGTTGAAGATGCCGACGCCCTTTATGCCGAGTACGCAGCCCAAGGCGTGGAATTCGCTCGAGGACTTGGCAACATGCCATGGCACTGCCGCGAGTTCGTGGTGAAGGATTGCGATGGCCGTCTGCTGGCTTTCGGCGCGAACCTATAGCCTTCTTCCAAGGTTTTGTAGTGGCCGGGCTTCAGCCCGGCGCTTTGAGCTGCATTCAGTAGATAGTGGCAGACGGCAAAATCCGCACCTATGAGAAACCCAAACGGTGCGCCGCCCTCCGTTGTTTAGGTTGAGGTTGCTCCACCCGCCAGCGCATACATTGCAATCGGAAGTCCGAGAGTGCCGCTCTGGACCAGCTTTTCTCTGGAGAAAAGTTTCCAGTCGGTCTGGCACTTGCCGTTCTCGTCGAGCCAATAGAAATCCGGCACCTGCGAATACACTTGCTCGTCCGCCGTGAGCATCATGAACGTGTTGTGCGCGGCGACGCGCCTGTAAGTCACGGGCAACGGCGTCACCGGACAATTCGCTCCATAGAGCAGAACGTGACGACTCACGGGAAACAACACGATCGCCGCGGATTTGAAACCCACTTCTTGCCCCTTCGGTCCGTCCATAACGACTGGATTGTCTGAGCCGATGAAACCACCGGGCATGCTGATGGATGCTCTCCAATGTCGTTTCGCGAGACACGAAGCGACCCCCTCCACTGCTTTGAATCCTCTGTATAAGAACCACTCCGGCTCGGCCGACAGCGTATCTTGATGGCCGCGCTCAAATTCCACCATCTTGTCGTACTCCGCGCCCGGCGCATCGGGCGGAATCCCAAGTTTCTTGAGCCAAGCTCCCCATGTTTCGGGAGTCGCGAGCGCTTCTTCCAAGAACTGGCGATTGATTCCGTCCGCTACTCGAAGCAACATGGGGCGGAAGGCCGGCACCCTCATCCATTGGACGGCCATGTACATGAAGAGAGATTCCCACTCATCTCGGTACGGACCACGAGGCCGCTCGTTCATGGCTTTGAGGAGCGGAGCGAATGCGCCTTCGATGCGAGAAAACAATTTCTCGAATGCGACCGGATCCCTCGAATCCGCATCTGAAAGTCGATAGAAGTCGCGGCGGTGAGCTGTGTTCTCCGGATTACTGGGCCATTGCTTCTGTCTCTTCAGATCGGTCACCCACAATCGTCCGTCTTTCTCTCCGGTGTCAGTAAATCCGGCAAGCCAACACTGGGGAGCGAAATGGTGCGCTCGAGGTTCAGCAGTTGCGGTCGCGGGTCTCACGATATCTCCTCACGCCTTGCCAGATAGGATAGCACGCGCCATATTAGCCACTAGTGATGGTGGCACACCCTTGGCATTTGGTATCTCAAAGTGTGCGGTCTTTGACTCTTAAGCGGAGGCCAGGCGTGGCCGCGCGGGGCGAGGTGACGAAAGAGGAGACGAAGTCGTTCGCCACTCTATTTCCTAAAGGTTGTGCTTGTTCCCCCTGAGAATGGCGAATCCGCGCCTTAGCCGCATGCCATAGGGCATTTTGCAGGACTCGACGACCGATCTTTGCCTATTAAGGTCGCCGTACATGTTCCACCGTTCGTAGGCTTCTAGCGGACGAATTGTGATGCTAATTTTGACCGTCCTCGGGATTAGACCATTCAACTCAAGCCTCGGTCCACCGGGAAAGGTGATTTCGTACTTCTTGGTTTTCTTGGTTTTTGTGACACGGAAGCCGGGCCATTGGAAGCGCTCCAACAAGCGAATTAGTTTAACGAAAAGTTCATCAACACTGTCTGCGGTAATCTTGTATTTCGGGGTCCTCAACTCAGGCACAGAGACAGACACGATTTCGCCGTTCATTTCGAGCATTGCCCACCGCCAATCGAGCTTACATTTTAGCAAGAGATCGGGACAGACGGGACGTTTTCTCCTGAGGAAGTGGCGAGCAAAGATAACACCGTCGCAGCTCAAGCTTTGAGGAAGTCGCTAACGTTAATTCCAGCTTCGCGGAGAATCGCGCGCAGCGTGCCTTCCGCCATGTCTCCGGAATGGTGCGGAAGCGTGACCTTTCTTCCCGTTTGCGGATGGCGCCAGACTTCGTGGCTGCCGGCACCGGGACGGTCGAATTGGAAACCAAACGTTCTGAGACGGCGGGCAACTTCCCTGTAGGAAAATCCTGCGAGGCGTCCCATTTAAGAGACAGAAACAGGAACCCGGAATTCGCGCTTCGACCGAACCTTGCTCCGGAACACAGGGGGGAGCGGATCGCCGTGTTCCCGGCAGGATTCCATGATTTTTCTGGCCAGGCCCTGAGCGATTTCGACCGTTTCGGCAACGCTGCGGCCTTCGGCCACCAATCCCGGAACATCCGGGCTGGTACCCAGATAGCGGCCATTCTTCAGATTCTCGACGCGAACCCGAATGGCCACTTCCTCGACTTCCGCGAGGTGCTCTTGCCGCTTCATCGAAGGTTCCTTCGCAGGGCATTATAGCAAAGATACGCGAACTGGGCGGCGCTACAAGCGAAGAGAAGAGAGGGCATGCCGTGCCCGCACCCTTAACTTAACTACGGAGGACGCCCCACCCTTTCGCTGCGTAAGCTCGCGGAGGGCGCGAGCGAGGCTGAACTGCTGGAAGACTACCCACACCTCACAACGGAAGACATCCGGGCGGCAGTGGCCTACGGCGCGGCCAGCGTAGCTTAACGCGAAAAGAAGTGACGAGTGGCGAGTGGCGAGTGAGCGAACACCGGTTCGGCACGACTAAAGTCGTGCCCTGACACGGACCGCTTCCCGCTTCTATGCCCGGCGCTTTCCTTCCATGGCTTCGCGCAGGAGCTTGTTGATTCTGGTCTGATATCCGCTTCCCTGGCGCTTCAGCCAGGCCAGCACATCGGCGTCCACGCGAATCGTCACCGGCTTCTTGATGGGGCGATAAAACTTTCCCACCACCGCTCCTCTCCATTCCCGAACTTCCGGCGCATCCGTCAAATCGATCTGGTCGTCCGGCATCCGCGCCAGCGCAGCAAGCTCCTTTGCCACCTTCCTAGAGACCTTCCTCATGTACCTATCCTCTTGTACATACTACATCATACGCACACACTACCAGGATAGCGCCTCCAAGTTGAGATGGGGCTATGAGGAAGTGGCGGGTGCAGCACCCTTGTAACATTCGGGACCTGTTCCACCTTAGTTGTAGTGGCCGGTCTTTAGACCGGTACGAGAGCGCGGAAACGCCAAGGAAGAAAGCGAGAAGAGAAAGCACGGGTCTTAAGACCCGCCACTACAAAGACGGCTTTTGGCCGCTTGGCGACCGCTCGAACCAGCGAGTCAACATGCTTGACCCGCGGCCCAAGCCATGGCACTATGTATATACAATGTTTCTACAAGGAGGCCTTGACCGCCATGAAGGCCGTCGTCAAGAAATGGGGTAACAGCGCCGCGCTGCGCATCCCCTCCGCCGTCCTCCAGGCCGCGAAACTCCGCTTGGAGGATTCCGTGGACGTGCGTGAGGAATCCGGCCGCATTGTCATCGAACCTGTCCCGCGCAAGGAGTACGATCTCTCGGAACTCCTCAAAAGAATCACTCCGGAGAATTTGCACGAGGAAGTCGATTTTGGCAGACCCGTGGGCAAAGAGGCTTGGTGATGGCCCCTGCCTACGTGCCCGATGCAGGCGACATTGTGTGGATTAACTTTGACCCACAAGCCGGGCGTGAACAGGCTGGACACCGTCCCGCTGTCGTGCTGAGCCCGGCTGCTTACAACGCAAAGACAAGTCTAATGCTCTGCTGCCCCATGACTGCCCAGATCAAAAATTATCCCTTCGAGGTGTTACTTGCCGGGCCGGCACGCAGCGCCGTCCTCGCGGACCAAATTACGAGCCTCGACTGGCGGAGGAGACGAGCTAAGCGAAAAGGAGCAGTATCTCCTGCGGAATTGGCAGAGGTCCGCGCCAAAATCCGTGCGCTCATCGGCTAGCCCTTCCTTCTTTTCTCCTATCCGTGTCAGGGCACGACTTTAGTCGTGCCGAACCGGCCCTCGCCCCTCGTTTACCCTGCTTGCCCTGAGCCTCGAAGGGAGCGAAGTCGAAGGGCCCACTTCCTCGCGGAAAACACCTCGAGGCTTTGTGGCATAGGCTTCAGCCTGTGTGCCTTTCCTGTCGGTGGAAGCCCCGGATTTCAATCCGGGGGAGCACGCCTTCAGGCGTGCGGAAAAAGCGCAAGCACGCGAAGTGCTTCAGCCCCGGCCCTGCGCCCTGTGGAGTGCGGGCGAGTCCACTTACCGCCTTCTTCGCCACTTCGTTCGCGAAGCCACCCTCCCGCTGTCATTTCGGCGAGGTAAACTCGCCGCTACGAGTTCAGCTTTCCTAAGCACTCCGCGCAGTATCCGCCGACTTCGGTGCGCGAGACGGTCACCTTCATGTCGAAATCGCGCGCGATCTGTTGCTTCAACTGTTCGTAGAGCCGACTCTCGAACTCGCGCACTTTCCCGCAGCCCAGGCACGCCACATGGATGTGGTCGCGCGGCCCATGCGTCTCGTAATAGTGGCGGTCGCCGCGCAGGTGCAGGAGGTCCAGCTCATCAATCAAGCCATGTTTTTTCAGGAGATCAATCGTGCGATAAACGGTGACCAGCGCCACACCGGAATCAATCTTTTGCGCGCGCTCCAGGATTTGGTCAACGTCCAGGTGCTGCTCGGCGTCGTCCATCACCTGCAAAATCACGCGCCGCTGCCGCGTCAAGCGAATGCGCCGCTTCCCCAGCGCCTGCTGCAATCTTCCGGTAGTTTCCGCCGTGTTGAGTCGCTCGCCGGTGGAGGCTCGGTGCTGCGGCGATACAGGCATTCTTTCTCCGGGTGCGGCGCCCAGCGAGGCCCGGCCAAGTCGGCTCAGGAATGGATCGGCAGCAGCCGCACCACGTCATTGTACATAACGATGGCGAACACCACCAACAGGAACACCAGCCCGACTTGCACGAAGCGCTCCTTGAACGCCAGGCTCATGTCGCGCCTCAGGATCCCTTCGATTCCCAGCAGCAAGATGTGCCCGCCGTCCAGGATCGGAATCGGCAGCAGGTTCAGGATTCCCAGGTTGACGCTAATCAGCACCATCAGCGAAATGATCGCAAGGGGACCCTTCCTCGCCGCCTGGCCCGCCGCGCGCGAAATTCCCACCGGCCCTTGCAATTGCTTCAGCGAAACGCGCCCGCTGAATAATTTTCCGACGATGCCGGCCGTTTCTTTGATTTTTTCAACGGTCACCAGGGCCGCATACCGCGCGCCTTCCGGAAAGGCCACGCGCTTGTACGCGGTATCCTCATGTACTTGCACACCAATCTGATAAATCGTTTCCCCGCGTTCGTTCGTCGCCGCTTGCGGCGTTACCACCAGGTGCAGCAGCTGTCCTTTGCGGTCCACGTCGAGGGCCACTGGCTTGCCGTTCGACCCGCGGACGCGTTCGGTGAACTCGCCCCACCACTGGATCTTTTGCCCGTCCACCGCCGCGATCAAGTCATTTTCTTTGAGCCCCGCACGCTGTGCCGGCAGTCCCGGAGCCACATCCTCCAGAACCGGACGGATCGGCGCAAAGCCCAGCAACCGCTCCGGCTGCTCAAGATCTTTTTGCTCGACAGGAATTACCAGGGATCGCCGTGTACCGGAGTCTTCCACTTCCATCGAGAGTTTGCTGTTCGGTGTGAGCTTGGCGAGGACCTTCTCCACTTGCTCCCAATCCGGATTCTGCTCCCCATCGATAGCGACGACCTTGTCGCCCCCACGGAGCCCCGCCGCGGCTGCCGGAGAGTTCGCTGGTACCGCCGCAACCTGCACAGGCTTGTCCTGATACGCGGGATACGGAATTCCAACCGCCACGAAATAAACGGTCAGCAGCAGAATCGGAAAAATCAGGTTCACGAAAGGCCCGGCAAACGAAATAATCGCGCGCTGCCAGCGCGGCTTGCTCACCAACTCATCCGGCGCGCCGGTGTTGCGTCGCAGCAACTGGTCCACTCCGCGCATCTCCGCGGTCTTGAATGTAATTTCGGAAACTCCTACAGCTTCCGCGCCCACGTGGAGTCCCGGCTTATCTTTCTCAGTCCGCGCGATCGCAGTGCTGTGCATAGAATCGATATCCGAGGGATCCTGTCCCGCCATGCGCACGTACCCGCCGAGAGGCAGCGCGCTCACGCGATAATCCGTCGCTCCGCGCTTCCAGCCAAACAGCCGCGGCCCGAATCCAATGGAAAACACGTCCACGCGCACGCCGAACATCCGCGCGGCGATAAAATGTCCCCACTCGTGCACCAGAATCATCACTCCCAGCACGAGCGCTACGCCCAGTAACAAATCCATACGATTGCTTTTCCCTTCCTGTGAACTACGATGCCGCTGCCGCCGTCACCGCCAGCCGCTCTACTTCTTCCTTGGCCATTCGACGCGCTTCCCTATCCGCCGTAAGCACGTCATCCATCTTCTCAAATCGCGTCTTCGGCGTCCGCGCCAGCACCCTTTCGATTACCTCCGGGATTCCCAGGAACGGCAGCCTTCTCTCCAGAAACGCCGCCACCGCGATTTCATCCGCGGCGTTCAGCGCGCACGGCAACGCCCCGCCCTTTTTCAGCGCTTCCTTCGCCAGACGCAAGCACGGAAAGCGCCGCGTGGAAACTTTCGCGAAATCCAGACGCCGGAGTTTCGACCAATCCAGGACTACGCCTTTAGATGCGATTCGCTCCGGATAGGTTAACGCATATTGAATCGGCATGCGCATGTCCGTAGGTCCAAGCTGTGCGAGAACTGAACCATCCACAAATTCCACCATGGAGTGAATCGTTGATTGCGGATGGATAACCACATCAATCTGGTTCGGTTGCACACCGAACAGCCAGCGCGCCTCGATGACCTCAAAACCCTTGTTCATCATGGTCGCGGAGTCAATCGTAATGCGATTGCCCATGCGCCAGTTCGGATGCGCCAGGGCCTGTTCCGGAGTCACGCTTTGCAGCGCCGCTAGCGGCGTCTTTCGAAACGGTCCGCCGGAAGCGGTCAGCACCAGGCGGCGCACTTCGCCGCGTTCGCCGCCTCGCAAACATTGGTGCACGGCGTTGTGTTCGCTATCTACCGGCAGCAATTCGCGTCCGGATTTTTTCACTGCTGCCATCACCAGCTCGCCCGCGGCCACCAAGACTTCCTTGTTCGAAAGCGCAACCGTCTTGTCGAGCTTGATCGCTTCGTAGGTCGCTTCCAATCCCACAACACCAACAGCCGCGGAAACAACCATGTCCGCTGCAGCGTGGGTTCCGACAGCGAGCATGCCGTCGCGCCCATGGTGAATTGCCGGCAGCAGAGACAATCCTTTCGCTCGCAACCTTTGCGCTAGCTCGTCAACTTTTGCCGCGCTCCTGACGGACACCACTTCCGGCCGGTGAAGCTCAATCTGCGCCACGAGTTCGTCCAGATTCGAACCCGCCGCTAGCGCCACGACTCCAAATCGCCCCGGCAGCGACTCTACCACCGCCAGGCATTGCCGCCCGATCGATCCAGTCGAACCCAGAATGGCCAATTTTCTGAACGACAGCGTCACAAGGTTTTCTTTCTTGCGATTTTCAGCGGCCTAGCTCGGTTAGTTCCCCTTATTGCGTCAGTCTGTAAAAGCGGCGGCAAGTCCGCCGCACTCCACACGCGGCGGATGCGATAGCCAGGTTCGAATTACATTCCAGGCGAGTAGACCAACGTCCAATAATACCAGACAACCGGAATCGCCAGAATCAGCGCGTCGATACGATCGAGAATTCCGCCATGGCCCGGCAGCATTCCCCCGGAATCCTTCACGCCCGCGCTGCGTTTATAGGCCGACTCCAGCAAATCGCCAACTTGCCCGGCAACATTTCCCGCGCCCGCCATCGCCAACAGATGCACCGGAGGCGCGCTAAGCCATCGCGTAAAAACCAGAGCAACCAGCAGTGATCCGAGCAAACTCCCGATGGAACCTTCCCAAGTTTTCTTGGGACTGAGATGTGGCGCCAGCGGATGCTTCCCTGCCGCCCGGCCCACAAAATACGCTACCGAGTCGCCTACCCATGTAATTACCAGCGCGAAGAGCAGCAACCGCGGACCTTGCTCGCCCACACCGTGCAGCCGCACCGCAAATGTCAGCGGAAACGCCACAAGCAGCAATCCGCTGGAGCTGATGCCAGCAGCCGGCAACCCTTCCACAAGGGGCCGCTTCGTCCAGAGCGTGAGCACCGCAACACCCAACACGAAGACAAAGAATGCCTCGGACACACCTAGCAATCCGGCGGCAAATCGTCCGACGCCGCGTTGCAGCATCAAGCCGCCGGCCAGTTGGTAAGTGGGTTCGATGGCTGCGAGCCACTGCACGTACACAAGCAGAAACGCGCAGGTCGCGGTCCAAAATCGATACGCGCGGTGGCCGATCGCATCGCCGAGCGCAAAATACTCGAATAGCGCCAGCACGATAATCAGCGCGAGCGCCAGCGCCACCCACGCCGTCGAACCCCACAGCACAAGCCCAACGACAAACGGAATTAAAACGACGGCTGTCGCCACACGCTTCCAGGTCATGTGGAAGGAATCCCCCGGCGGACTGCGAAGAGAAGGTTAGCAGTCGACAGTCAAAAGTCGAAAGAAAAAGCGAGGGAGGAGGAAATTACTGCCCGGCGACGCGCGCCGGCACTTCGGAGTCCGGCCCGCCTTCGCGAATGCCGCCGTAGCGGCGCTCGCGCTTTTGAAATTCCACGAAAGCCTCGAGCAGCCGCGCACGATTGAAATCCGGCCAAAGCGTTTCCGTAACTAGAATCTCGGCGTAGGCAATCTGCCACAACAGAAAATTGCTGACGCGCATTTCCCCGCTGGAGCGAATCAACAAATCCGGGTCCGGCAGTCCCGCCGTGTACAGGTGCCGCGATACTTCCTCCTCGGTCACCGGTACGTTGCCGCCTTCCCCGTTGCGCTGTGCCACGATTTCGTTCAGCGCGTCCACGATTTCCGCGCGACCGCCATAATTCAGCGCCAGGCACAACACCATGCCGGTGTTCTTGGAAGTCTTGTCGACCGCCGCGCGCATGTCCTGCTGCACGCCGGCAGGCAGTTCCCGGGAACGCCCGAGGAAGCGCATGCGAATATTGTTGCGCTGAATTAACGGCATCTCCTGCCGCAAATATTCGCGCAAGAGCTGCATCAGGAAATCCGTTTCCGTTTTCGGGCGACGCCAGTTTTCCACGGAGAACGCGTATAGCGTCAGCGCTTCGATTTTCAGCCGCGCGCAAGTCTCAATCGTGGTGCGTGCCGTCTGCGTTCCGGAGCGATGCCCCGCGGCGCGCGGCAGGTGCTTGCGCTGCGCCCAGCGCCCGTTGCCGTCCATGATGACCGCAACGTGCCGCGGCAGCCGCGCCAGATCCAGCTTGGCCAGCATCTGCGCCTCTTCCGGCGTGACCGGGCCCAGGGCGCTGGGGTCGGCCACGGAAATATTGGGATGAGATTTCGTCAGCACGGCGTCTTCCGGGGAATTCCCTTTACGCCGCAAAGTTAACATACGCCTCGACACCCGCGCAATGGCGCAGTGTCCTGTGAGGCAATCAACCGGTCGGAGTACCTTGGAAAACCGCGGTATAGGCCAGCACCAGGCTCAGGATAATCATGGCAATGGCGGTAACCCAGGCCACGACGTTGAACGTCAGCGTGTTCACGTATTCGCCCATCAAGTCGCGGCGGTTCACCAGAAGCAAAATGAAAATCACTACCACCGGCAGCCAGAAGCCGTTGCCCACCTGCGAGAAAATGAGGATCTTCCATAGCGGTGCGTGCGGCAGCAGGACGATGCCTGCTCCCACGACGATCAAAATCGTATACAGCCAGTAAAAGATCGGCGCCTCTTTGAATTTGTGATCGATCCCGGCCTCGAAACCAAGCCCCTCGCAAATCACATGCGCCGTCGACAACGGCAGAATCGATGCCGCGAACAGCGAGGCGTTCAAGAGCCCGAAGGCGAAAAGAATGCCTGCGCCGCGGCCCGCCAAGGGGATCAGCGCCTGCGCCGCCTGCGCTGCATCGGTGATGTCGCGATGACCCGACGCATAGAGCGTCGCGGCCGTGCACACGATGATGAAGAACACGATCACCATGCAGCTCACGCTACCGACCAGCACGTCCGCGCGCGCCTGCCGATATTGCCGCGCGCCCACTTTCTTCTCCACGAAGCTGGCCTGTAAATAGAAAAACTGCCACGGGGCGATCGTTGTGCCGATGAGCCCCATCAGCATTACCAGGTAGCCGGATTCAAAGCGGAGGTTGGGAATAATCGTGTGCCGTGCCGCGTCCAGCCAATCCGGCTTGGCCAAAAATGCGGAAAACAAATAGGACAGATATAAGACACATGCGAATAGGAAAATCACCTCGACCTGCCGGTAGGTTCCCTTCAGCACCAGCACCCACACAAGAGCAGCGGCGAGGGGCACCGCGATGTATTTGCTCACTCCGAAAATTTGCATGGACGCGGCGACGCCGGCGAATTCGGCGACCACGTTCGCCAGGTCCACGAAAAATCCGGTGACCATCACAAAAAATGTTGGGCGGAACCCGAACTCCTCGCGAATCAAATCCGACAATCCCTTGCCGGTAATGACACCCATGCGCGCGCACATCTCTTCGGTGACGTAGAGCGCGATGGTCATGGGAATCAGCGACCACAGCAGCGCGTACCCGTATTTCGCGCCGGCCTGCGTGTATACCGAGATTCCGCCGGCGTCGTTGTCCACGTTGGAGGTAATCAGCCCCGGTCCGATCACCGCCAGCAGCAGCGTCAGGCGGTGCCGCAGCCCGCGCAGACGCTTCTGCAAGTCGCTTCCGCGCGACTTGACGGCGTCGACTTGCGTTGTAATCGATTCCCAATTCATCAGCCCGTTCCCGATCCCTCTATCTCTTCACCAGCCGCGACACCACGTCGTCCACCGTGATGGTTCCGATCGGCCGGCCCTCCCTGTTGGTCACCGTCAGCATGCGCAGGTTGTACTTGTCGAACAGCTCGAACACGTCGCGTTCATCGGCATCCCCCGGGACGCCCAGCAGAGGCTCCGTCTTCAGCTCCGACATGCGTTGCTCCGGGTCAGCGAGCAGCAGCCGCGCCACGGACACGGTGCCCGAAAATTTCGCGTCCGTATCGAGCAACACGATCGTGTCGAGCTGGTCCACGTTCAACTCCTGCGTACGCATCCACTGCAACACTTCATCGCGAGCGGAGGTTTCCCCGACAAACACAAACTCCGTGTTCATCATGCCGCCGGCCGTGGACTCGTCGAAAGCCATCAGCCCACGCACTTCGCTGGCTTCATGCCCCGGCATTTCCTCCAGCAATTCCTCGGAAGTTTCCTTCGGCAGGTCGGCCAGCACATCGGCGGCAGCGTCCGGCGCCATTTCTTCGAGGATGTCAGCGGCCTTTTCGGGGTCCAATTTCTCCACGATCTGCGACGTCAGCCGCTCATCCAGCTCCGCCAGCACCGCCGCGGCGGTTTCTTCATCTAGCGAGGCGATGATGCCCTGACGCTCGGCGGCCGACAGCTCTTCCATCATTTCCGCCAGGTCCGCCGGGTGCAGGTCCTCCAGCTTTTCGTGGGTGATGCGCAGCTTCACGCGGCGTAGCGGGTCCGGCTCGATCAGATTTACAAACTCCCAGCGGATGGTGCGCTGCGGCAGCGGGTTTTGCAGCTTGCGAATCAATCCGGGCCCGACCACCCCTTGCAGGAGCCGCCGCACGGCCCCCGGGAGTCCGACGTCCACCTGCGTGAGGCGGAGCTCCACATTGCCGTTGGTCTTTTGCTCGGTAAGGTCCACGTCGTTGACGCGCACGACCTTGCGGCCCTGGGTGTCAATGATCTGCTGGTCGAGCAAATCCTTGCGCACCGCGAGCCAGGCCTCATTGGGCGTGTATAGTGCCAGCTCGCGCTCGCTGCAGTTCAGGCGCAGGGTGCCGGGCGCCACCGCCCCCACCTGGTTGTAGCGCGCCAAGAGCGGCTGGAAACGCCCGCGCGAAAGCAGAAAATGCGAGACGCGGTTGGGCTGGTCGGCCGGCTCGATGAAAAATTCGCGCACGCGTCCGACGAAATGCCCCAGCGCGTCGTACGTCTCAGCGCCCATCAACTCCGTGGCATAAATCTGCATGGCACTGCCTCATTTCCCGCAACAGGCCGGTGTAGCTTCCTGAATCGGCCAACAAAAAACCCGCGCACCGTAAGAGGTCGGCCGCGGGGTAAGCACCTGATACAGATGGACTTACCTCTAGCCTGGAGGGGACCCTCCCCACCCCACCGCGTTCGGCACCGCATTTATCCGGCGCCACACCTTGCGCGTTGCAGCGGTTACTCCCGTTCTCCCGCTACGCCTTAACCGGCTCGGCCCTGGCTCCACTTCACTCCCGCTGGTGTACATCTGCAAAACTTTTACTCCGTGTGCAGTGATAAGCCCTCGCGCAACGCATTGTCAAGAAAAGAATGAGGTTTCACGAAAGATTTTTACTTTTTGCCGAAGGGGCGCGCTGCTTTTTCCTCGCGAAAAGCATATCGCGAGGCTCTTCGCCCCGGCTCAGGCAATACTCCCGGTGCAGCACCATGTAGTTGGCGAGAACGTAGTCCCTTCCGTCGAAGCCGATAGCGCCCGCTGCGCGATCGATCGCGCTTGCTGGCCCTTCCAGTTCCAGAAAAATCCCAATCGGCGTCTCGTCGAGTTCGATGAGCAGCCCTTTGGCCCACCGCTGCGAGCCCGGCAGCCGGAACGTCGTGCGAAACTTTTCATAGCGAAACCAGGCGTTCAGCCCCAAGGCTTCGAAGATCCTCGCCAGCGCCTTCTCATCCGAAACCTCCAGTTCAATCTCCTCACGCACCTTGTGCCGCTCGCCTTTGCCGTTGCTTCGCGGCGTGGGCATGGGGCGCTTGAAGGTGAGCAGCGCGCGCGTCCCGGCGCGAGGTGTTCTGCCGCGCGACGGGCCTGCCGTTTCCGTTCGAATCCGCAGCAAATGCTCGTGCTTGGCTAAATCGAACCCTGGCGTGTCAAACACGACATTTAGCTCGTGCACGCGAGGCCTCACGACAAGAGCGCCGAGTTTCGTCAACGCGCGCCGCAGCGCCGGCAAATCCTCAATTCGCAGCTTGATTTCCCGCTCTTTTCCCATTCCGTCCTCAGCTTGCTCGCCGCTGGCGAGCGCGCCCACCGCCGGAGCTTTCCGCCGCCGCCAACTTCCGCTACTATACCGGACGAACGCGATTCACTTCGCCGGGCTACCCGACCTTCGCCGCGCGCACCGAACAAGCCGACTCATGATTCCCGACGCCCACGTCGCCACGTCCAGCTTTACCCCCGATTCCCAGCGCGTCAGCGCGCCCCAGCCTCCTGTCGCGCGGCGTCACCCTGTTGAGCACGTCATCCACGGCGACCGCCGCATCGACGACTTCACCTGGCTCCGTGACAAAAATAACCCTGAGGTTATCGCCTACCTGAACGCGGAAGACGCTTACACCGATGCCGTGCTTCGCAACACCGAACCCTTTCAGGAGAAGCTGTACCAGGAAATGCTGGGCCGCATCCTGCAGACCGACCTTTCGGTTCCCTACCGTTTGCGCGGCTACCTGTATTTCACGCGCACCGAAGAAGGCAAGCAATACCCGATCCAGTGTCGCCGGCGCGACGCCGAAAACGCGGCCGAAGGATTGCTGCTCGACCTGAACGCCCTCGCCGAGGGCCATTCCTTTCTCAGCCTCGGCGCTTTCGCGGTGAGCGACCACAATTCCCTGCTCGCCTATTCGCTCGATACTACCGGCTTTCGTCGATACACGCTGCAAATCAAGAATCTGGATAACGGCGAGACTCTTCCCGTACGAATTGAGCGCGTCACCAGCGCCGCCTGGGCGGCAAACAATCGCACGCTCTTCTACACCGTTGAAGACGAGACCACCAAGCGCTCCTACCGCCTGTATCGTCACGTTCTCGGCGCAGCCGAGCCCGACGCGTTGCTCTACGAGGAGCATGACGAACGTTTCCGCATCGACGTCGAACGCACGCGCAGCGGCGCGTTTCTGCTTCTCACTATCGCCAGCCACACGACCAGCGAGGTGCGCTACCTGTCCGCCGCGCAACCCAATGCCGACTTCCGCCCCATCGCGCCGCGCGAAGACAATCATGAATATTATGCCGACCACCACCCCGGGCCAGCTGGCGACACTTCCGGCGGCATCTTCTATATCCGCAGCAATTCCGGCGGCCGCACGTTTCGCTTAGTCACCGCTACTGTTGGCGATCCGCGGCAAGATTCCTGGCGCGACTTCATCCCCAATCGCCCGGACGTCATGCTCGCTTCTGCGCAAGCCTTCGCATCGCACCTCGTCCTCTACGAACGCGAAGGCGGCCTGCCCTATCTGCGCGTCGTGCCGCTCGGTGGCGGAGCACACGATCCGCTCGCTTCCTCAGAGCGAATTGCGTTCGCCGAACCGGTCTACAACGCGTCCCTCGGCGCCAACTCCGAATTCGTTACCGGTCATCTCCGCTTCCAATACGAATCGTTCATCACGCCGCGCTCGGTGTTCGATTACGATCTCCGAACCGGCGAGCAAATTCTCCGCAAGCAACAGCCTGTCCTCGGCGGCTATGATCCGACGCAATACGCCAGCGAACGCCTAGTCGCTCGCGCGCCCGATGGCACGACCATTCCTCTTTCGGTCGTCTATCGCTGCGATACGCCCCGCGATGGCAGCGCGCCTCTGCTGCTCTACGGTTACGGCAGCTACGGCATCTCCGTCCCGGTCAACTTCAGCTCCAATCGTCTGAGCTTGCTCGATCGTGGCGTCATTTGCGCCATCGCTCACGTGCGCGGCGGCGGCGAACTCGGCAAGCCCTGGCACGACGCCGGCCGCATGCACAAAAAATGCAACACCTTCACCGACTTTATCGCCTCGGCTGAGCGCCTCACCGCGCTGCGTTACACCTCCGCGGAAAAACTCATCATCGAGGGCGGCAGCGCGGGCGGTCTGCTGATGGGCGCGGTCGCGAACATGCGTCCCGATCTTTTTCGCGTGGTCATCAGCCATGTGCCCTTCGTCGACGTACTTAACACGATGCTCGACGCTTCGCTCCCTCTCACCGTCGGCGAATATGAAGAGTGGGGCGACCCGCAAAAAGCGCACGACTACTTCTACATAAAGAGCTATTGCCCTTACACGAATCTCGAACGCAAAGCCTACCCGACGATGCTGGTGAAAACTTCGCTGAACGACAGCCAGGTGATGTACTGGGAGCCCGCGAAGTACGTCGCAAAATTGCGGACGCTAAAAACGGACGCAAATCCGTTGCTCCTGAAAATCAACATGGGCGCGGGCCACGGCGGAGCCTCCGGCCGCTACGACTACGTCCGCGAAATCGCGCTGGATTACGCTTTTCTTCTAACCCAACTAGGAGTCCGCTCATGACCGCCATGCCACCGGCAGCGGTTATAAGGGGCTCAACACGA
>Ga0307475_10000082_pt1 | contig 51632 bp, 41 predicted proteins | sample atmos_gasesECM1C_FD_203317 | JGI IMG/M metagenome (GOLD analysis project Ga0307475, IMG submission 203317) | Hardwood forest soil microbial communities from Morgan-Monroe State Forest, Indiana, United States - atmos_gasesECM1C_515 | ecosystem: Environmental > Terrestrial > Soil > Temperate... | reverse complement strand
AACAAGCTCCAGCAAGTCTTCCTCAACCTATTCCTGAACGCTCGCGACGCTATGCCCGCCGGCGGCATGCTCGAAGTCCGCACCGCCACCCACAATGGCAGCGTCGAAGTCGAAGTTGCCGACACTGGGGCGGGCATTCCCCGCGAGTACATTCATCGTATTTTCGACCCGTTTTTCACCACCAAGTCGAACGGTCGCGGCACAGGCCTGGGCTTGTCCGTCAGCTACGGTATAATCAAAGAGCATGCAGGAAAGATCGATGTACGTTCGACCCCAGGAAAGGGCACATCCTTCCACGTTGAGTTCCCCGCGCTCCGGAAAGCAGTCCATGCCTAAGGGCTCGATCCTCGTAATCGACGACGAATCTGAAATACGCGAAGGCCTGGAGCTGCTGCTCACCAGCGAAGGCTATGGTGTCTCCACCGCAGGAACCGGCGAGTCCGGTCTCGCCAAACTCGAAGAGCGTCCCTTTGATTTGTTGCTGTTGGACGTAAGCCTTCCCGACCGCAATGGCTTGGATCTGCTGAAGGAGGTCCGCCGCCGCGACCCCCATCTTTCCGTCGTGCTCATCACCGCTTACGGCTCCATCGATATGGCACGCGCCGCCTTCAAAAGCGGCGCCATGGATTACATCACCAAGCCGTGGTCCAACGACGAGCTCCTCGCGCAAGTCGCGCAAGCGGTGGAATCACGCCGGCTGCGTGAAGAAAACGTACAGCTCAAGCGCGCCCTCAAGCAGCGCTTCAATTTCCCGAGCATCATCGGCAAGAGCGAGAAGATGCTGACGCTGCTGGACCTGGTCACACAGGTCGCGCCTTCGCGCTCCACCATACTCATTAGCGGCGAAAGCGGCACTGGCAAGGAGCTCATCGCCAAGGCCATTCACTCCGCCTCTACGCGAGCGGATAAAGCGTTTGTCCCCGTCAACACCGGCTCCATTCCGGTCGATCTCCTGGAGTCTCAGCTTTTCGGCCACGTCAAAGGCGCCTTCACCAGCGCCGTGGCTTCCAAGAAAGGCCTTTTCGAGGTCGCCGATCAGGGCACGATCTTCTTCGACGAAATCGCCACCATCAGTCCGGAAACACAGGCTAAGCTCCTCCGCGTCATTCAGGAGCGCGAATTCATGCGCCTCGGCGGCACCGAGCAAATCAAGGTCGACGTGCGCATCGTCGCTGCCTCCAACGTGGACCTCCTCACCCTCGTCCGCGAAGGCCGCTTCCGTGAAGATCTCTATCACCGCCTCAACGTCATTCACCTGCAATTGCCGCCGCTGCGCGATCGCCGCGAAGATGTGCCCGCGCTGCTTGCACATTTCCTCGACCGCTACTGCCAGGAAAACAGCAAGCCTCTGCGCAACTTCACCCCTGCGGCGCTGAAGCTTTTGATGGATTATGATTGGCCCGGCAACGTTCGCGAGCTCGAAAATGTCGTCGAACGCGCGGTCGTCCTGTCCACACAGGAACGCGTCGACGTCGACCTGCTGCCCGAAAATATTCGCAGCAAGGAAATTGTCCGCGGTGTCCGTCTGCAGCTTTCCGAATTTCTTCCGCCGCTGCCCGGCGAGCCTGGTTCGCGCTCCGGCGCTGATCATTCGCAGCCTTCACTCTTCCAAATCATGGACGAGATCGAGCGCCGCATCATCATCGATATGCTCGAGCGCACCGCCTGGAACCAGACCGAAGCCGCCGAGCGCTTCATGATCCCGCTCTCCACCCTCAATCAAAAAATCAAGCGCCTTGGCATCGACGTGCGCCGCCGCGGCCGCGCTGATGAAACCTTCACCGCCGCCATCGGCAAATAGGTGTTTTCCTCCGGTTTGATTGGGAGCTGTCACCCTCGCACGTAAGTCTGCGAGCGCTATCCTCACTTTTCATCTTGCATCTCCGGTACAGTGTAGGCACAGTACCTTGCTATGCTTTTGCGCCTCCCGAACCCTGCGGCGCGCTTCGCCGTCCTCGTCCTCGCTTTTGCGCTCGCGGCTATACTCACATTTTTCAGCGTGCGCAACGCCCGCGCCGCCAATCAAGCTGGACTCGGCACGCGCGCCGGCTACCAAGCCGCTGTCAATCTCGAGCCTGCGAACCCGGAAAACTGGTACCTACTCGGCCGCTATTGGCAGTACACGCTCGAGGATCCCGATCCTACCCTGGCCGTCAGCAATTTTCGCCGCGCCCTCGCTCTAAATCCCCGCTACGCCGACGCCTGGCTCGATCTCGGTACCGTGTACGAATCCGAAGGCGACTTCTCTGCAGCCCGCGACGCCTATCTCCAGGCCCGCAGCGCGTATCCGATATCCGCCACAGTCGCCTGGCGCTATGGAAATTTTCTGTTGCGGCAGGGGGAAGTCCCGCAAGCCTTTGCGGAAATTCGCCGCGCCGTCTACGCCGACCCCAAGCGCAGCGCCGAGGCCTTCTCGCGCTGCTGGCGTGTCGATCCCGACGTTGAATTCATTCTCGACAACGTCATTCCGCCCGATCGCGCCGCTTATCTCGATGTCATTCGCGAGCTCGCCGCCGCGGATCAACTCGCCGCAACACTCACCGTCTGGCAGCGCCTCGTTTCCCTTCGCCCGCGCATGAGCCCCGCCGATGTCATCTCTTTCGTAGATTTCCTCATCCAGAAAAATCATTTTGACGACGCCCATCGCATTTGGCAGGACGCCCTACTCTTGTCCGACGTCGTCACTGGCGATCCTCCAGGTTCCGTACTCTGGGATGGCGGCTTCGAATCCAACGTTCTCGGCGGCGGCTTTGCGTGGATTTTTCCCGCTCCTTCGCCCGGTGTGCAAACCGCCCTGGACCGCCGGCAAAAGCACACTGGCAAACAATCCCTGCGCCTCTTCTTCGACGGCAAACACAACACCAATTACGAGGGCGTCTGCACGAACGTCCAGGTGCAGCCGGAGACCACGTACCGATTCTCCGCGTGGGTGCGCACCCAAGCGCTGACCGGCGACGAAGGTATCCGCTTCCGCCTTTCCTGGTTTTCCGATTCACGCCCCTCTGGTTCCACCGACTCGCAAGACTCACGGGGCACTCAGTCCTGGACTCGTGTCGAAATGCCCTGGACCTCCGGCCAGGGTGTGCGTCGCGCGCGTGTCTGCGTTCTCCGCTACCTCTCCCGCGGTTTGGACGCGCGCATTCAAGGCACCGCCTGGATCGACGACGTCTCGCTCGTGCCCGTAGGAAACCCCCACCCATGAGGCTGCTACAAATCGGTCTCTGTGCGGTGCTCGTTTTCGCCATCGCTGCCCACGGCGCCGTCGAAGACTGGGCGCGCGCCGTTCTCGAAACCGCGGCGGGCCTCCTCTTCCTCTTTTGGGCGCTTCGTGCCTACCTGACTCGTGAAGATAATGTGTTTGTCTCGCCGCTTCTGCCGCCCTTGCTCGCCCTGATCTTTCTTGCCCTGGGGCAGCTTCTCTTTCACGGCACCGCTTCTCCCTATGACACGCGCATCGATCTCCAGCTCCTGATCGCCTTGACTCTCCTTCTCTTTCTCGCCACCCAGGCTTTTCGTACCACGGACGACTGGCGTTTCTTCGTGTGGTTCATCATGTCGTTTGGTTTTCTTGTAGCCGTCTTCGGCATCCTGCAGCACCTGACCTTTAACGGCAAACTCTATTGGTTCCGTGAAATGCGCTACGGCGGGATTCCCTTTGGTCCGTACGTGAACCGCAATCACTTCGCCGGTTTTGCCGAGCTGGTCATCCCGGTCGCTCTGGTTCCTCTCGTCCTGGGCAAGGTGCGGCGCGAGCGCTGGTTTGCCGTCGGTCTGCTGGCGCTTCTTCCGTTAGGGGCGCTTTTCCTCTCCGCCTCCCGCGGCGGCATCATCAGTCTGGCTGCGGAGCTGGGCCTTCTCACGTTATTACTGATCCTGCGCCGCACGGGTGGAAAGCACGTGCTTGCCGGAGCGGTGGTTTTGCTCTTTGCCTTCATGTTGGTTTCCTGGCTGGGCGTCCGGCAGATCCTGGAGCGCTTTTCCTCCATGCAGTCCCTCGAAGTCACCACAGGCAAACGCGCCTCCATGCGCCTGGACACTTGGCACATCTTCCGCGAGCATCCCTGGACCGGCACCGGTCTTGGCACCTTGCAGACCGTTTTCCCGGCCTACGAAACCTACTTCGACGCAAGAGTTGTCAATCACTCCCACAACGACTACCTCGAAGCCCTGGCCGAAACCGGAATCGCTGGCGCCGGGTGTTGCGCCTGGTTTCTCGGTGCTTTGTTTTTTCGTTCTCTCCGTCGCTTGCTCCTGCAGGACAAGTCCTTCTCCGCCGCTCTCCATCTTTCTGGCCTCGTCGCTTGCACCGGCTTTCTCGTGCACGGTCTGGTCGATTTCAACCTCCACATCCCTGGCAACGCCTTGCTCTTTTTTCTGATGGCTAATCTCGCCACAGCCGACATTCTCAGTCCTGCTGCTCCCGCCCGCGTTCGCCGCCACAATGTTGACTTAAAGGAAATTACTGATTGACAAGACCTTTACCGTTGTATAATCAGGCGGGGGTTATCCATCACTATGCAGCCAGCCAGACTGGGTGCGTGGATGCTGTGTCTCGTTTCCACTGCACTGCTTGCGGCCCTGGTGGCGCTGCCCGGCAGCGCGCAGACCGTCGAGAGTTCTCAACAGACCAACGATCGCATCCGTTCCCTCGCGGCTGCCTCGCGCACCACACTCCCTCACGATTACGTCATCGGCAACGGCGACCTGCTCGCGATTCAAGTTTTCGATGTTCCAGAGCTCACTCGCGAGATTCGCGTAAGCCAGACCGGCACCATCGGTCTCCCTCTGGTCCGTGTGCGCCTGCACGTTTCGGGGCTCACGGAGCTCCAAGCGGAGCTGAAAATTGCCGAAGTGCTGGAAGCCAACGGCTTGGTTTCTCACCCCGAAGTCAGCGTTGCCGTCAAGGAGAAGAAAAGCAAGCCCATCACCATCGTCGGCGCAGTCTTCCACCCGATGGTCTATCAGGCCGACCGCCAAGTAACTTTGCTGGAAGTCCTCGCCGAAGCTGGTGGCATCAGCGCAGACGCCAGTGATTCCGTGATTATCACGCGCGCCGAAACCGATCCTTCCGACGACGCCTCCACTCCCCCGGCGATCAGCCCCCAGGATGCAGCGCCCACGCCTGTAGCCGCAGACTCCGCTGCCGCTCCCGCCGCATCACGCCCCATTCTTCCCTCATCCCCTGAGCCCCCGGCTATTTCCGCTCCTTCAGCGCCAGCGGGTGCGCCTTCCGCGACACTGCCCGGCACTGCGCCCGGCACTGCGATTGACGCGCAACCTACCCCGCCCCCGATCTCCAACACCATCACGGTAAACCTCAATCAAATTCTCGAGACCGGCAACACCTCCAACAATATTGTCTTGATGCCCGGCGATATCGTTACCGTACCTCACGGCGGCATCGTGTATGTCCTCGGCGCCGTCAACCGGCCAGGCGGCTTTGCCGTTTCCAACGATCGCGGCCAGCTCACTACTCTCAAGCTTCTCTCCCTGGCCGGAGGTCTCGATCGCTACGCCAAGTCCGATCACGCGGTCATCGTGCGCAAGGATGGCGGCGGCCAGCAGCGCGAGGTCGAGGTCGATCTCAAGAGAGTCATGAAGTTTGAATCCGAAGATGTTCGCCTTCAGCCCAGTGACATCTTGTATGTCCCGAAAAGTGGTCTCAAGCAGGCACTCATCCGCACCGGTGAAATCGGTTTGGCCGTTGGCAGCGCCATCGTTATTTATCGAATCATTCCGTAACCTATGATTGAGGATAACAAAATCATCCCTCGCGAAAACGGCACCCATGGCGCCGTAGAGATTGTTCCTCTTCCGTCACGCTTGCCGGCGTGGAATCTTTCTCCGCATGAGCCGCATCTTTACGATTACCTCCTCACCCTTCGCAAGCACCAGTGGCTCATCCTCTCCTTCATGCTTGCCGTTGTGACCATCACCACCATCGGCACTTTCCGCATGCAACCCGTTTATGTCGCCACCTCGCGTATCGAAATCGACCGCGAAAATTCCAACATCCTGCCTTTCCAGGGCGCTGACTCTTATGACTACGTCAGCGATCTTGACAACTACATTGAGACGCAATCCAAGATTCTCACCAGCGAAACCATGGCCCTGCAGACCATCCGCAGCGGCGTTCTCTCCGGGCAGGCTGATTTCGCGAGCGACCCTTCTACTTCCGACGCGTTGAGTACCGGCAGCCTGGCGAACCTCAAGCCCCCGCCGGAGCTTGCATCGTTTCTTACCAGTTTGAGCGTCAAGCGCGTGCTCAACAGCCGCCTCATGGACGTCAGTTTCGAATCCACCAACCCGCTGCTGGCGGCGCAGATCGTCAATGCCCATATCAAGAATTTCATCGAACAAAATTTTCAGAGCCGCTACGAAGCTACCACCCGTGCTTCCACCTGGCTCACGGATCAGCTAAGCGAACTGAAGATCCGCGTCGAAAAAGCCGAGGATGCCCGCATCACCTATGAGCGCCAGAATCAGATTTGGGCTCTCGATGGTGACAAACAAAATGTCACCACCCAGCGTATGGCCGACCTCAACAAAGAACTCACCGAAGTGCAAAGCGAGCGCATGCGCAAGCAATCTCTGTTCGAATTCGCCAAGGCCGGCGACATGGATTCCGTTCCTCAGATTCGCGACAACCCCGTCGTCCAGGATCTCTTCCGCAAGCGCACCGAGTTCTATGCCCAGTACACCGACGCTCTAAACCAGTACGGCCCCAATTTTCCCAAGGTGCTGCGTCTGCAGTCCCAGCTCAAGGAAATCGAAGCCGCCGCGGAAAAAGAAAAGAAAGGCGTGATCGCGCGCCTGGACAGCGAGTATCGCGAGGCCCGCCAGCGGGAAGAGCTCCTCACCCAGGCTCTCGATCAACAGAAAGTGCAAGTAAATCAGATGTCCGAGCGCATGGTGCAATACAGCATTCTCAAGCGCGAAGCCGAGGCCAACAAGGCTCTCTACGACGGCTTGCTTACCAAACTGAAAGAAGCCGGCATCTCCGCCGGTTTGCGCTCTTCTAATATCCGCGTGGTTGATCCTGCCATGGTCCCGCAATACCCTGCGCGGCCCGCAAAAACTCGCAATATCGCTTTGTCCATTTTGGTTGGCTTGGTTGGCGGCATTGGTTTGGCGCTGCTCCGCGAGTACCTGGACAACACCGTAAAAAGCCCGGACGACATTGAATCCCTTGCGCGTTTGCCTTCTCTCGCTGTGGTTCCCGCTTTTACGGAACCCAACGGCGACCGCTCGCGCGTCAAACTGCTCAAGGGCGCTTCCACTAACGGTCACAACACGCGCATCGAGCTCGTCGCCCAGCATCTCCCCAAGTCCCAAATGTCCGAAGCCTTCCGCGCCCTGCGCACCGCCTTGCTGCTTTCCCAGGCCGATCACCCGCCCCAAGTCATCCTCGTCACCAGCGCTTTGCCGCGCGAAGGCAAAACCACCGCTGCCGCCAATCTTGCCGTGACTCTCGCGCAGCTTGGCGACCGCACTTTGCTGATTGATGCCGACCTGCGCAAGCCCGGCGTCGGACGTCTCCTCAATCTGGGCAGCGGAAAGTATGCTGGCCTGAGCTCTTACCTCGCCGGAGTTTCCAGTCTTGATCTCGTCACCGTCCAGCATCCCGCCATCCCCAATCTTTCCGCCATACCCACCGGCCCGCTGCCGCCCAATCCGGCCGACCTCCTTTCTTCGCATAAGCTCAGCGACGCCATTGCCGAGCTTCGCACCAAGTTCAAGTTCATCGTCATCGATTCGCCACCCATCATGGCCGCTACCGACGCCGTCATCCTGTCCGTCAAAGCCGACGGTGTTCTCCTCGTGGTGCGCAGCGGCGAAACTCCCAAGGAAGCCTTCGTGCGCACGCGCGATCTGCTCCTCAGCGTCAAGGCCCATCTCCTGGGTGTCGTTTTGAACGCCGTCGATTCCACCGCCCCGGACTACTACTATTCTTATCGGTATTATCCCTATTCGCAGGGCTACGGCCCTCAGGAGCTCTCGGAGACTCCCCCGTTCGACCAGGGTTTCGAGGCCCGGCAGAGAGTGGCCGTTCACGATCAGGACGACAATCAGGAACTCTGAAGGAGGAAGCTTGCGTTTTTTAATCACCGGCGGCGCCGGCTTCATCGGTTCGCATTTGGCCGAACGACTTCTTCAGCGCGGTGACACCGTCGTCCTGCTCGACAACCTTTCCACCGGCAGCATGGAAAATATCCGCCACCTGAAATCCTCCGAGCGCATGGCTTATCACCTCGACAGCATCGAGAATCGTCAGTTGCTTGCCGAACTCGTGGACGACGCCGACGTTATCGTGCACCTGGCCGCGGCCGTGGGCGTCAAGCTCATCGTCGAGAGCCCCGTGCGCACCATCGAGACTAACGTCAACGGCACCCAGCACGTCCTCGAAGCCGCCTGCAAAAAACGCAAGCTCGTGCTCACCGCTTCCACATCCGAAGTCTATGGGAAGAACACCAACGTACCCTTCCACGAAGACGCCGACCTCGTCCTCGGCCCCACTACCAAGGGCCGTTGGAGTTACGCCGCTTCGAAAGCGCTCGATGAATTTCTTGCCTTGGCTTACTGGAGGGAAAAGAAGCTTCCGGTCATCGTCGTTCGTCTATTTAATACTGTCGGGCCGCGCCAGACCGGCCGTTACGGCATGGTGCTCCCCAACTTTGTCAAAGCCGCCTTGGACGGCAAACCCATCAGCGTCTACGGCGATGGCCGGCAGTCCCGCTGTTTTTGTGATGTGCGCGACACCGTCGAGGCTCTCATGTGCCTCATCGATACGCCCCGCTCGATTGGAGAGGTCATCAATGTCGGCAACACCGAAGAAATTTCTATCGAAGCGCTCGCTCGTCTTGTCAAGGAACGCACGCGCAGCTCTTCTCCCATCGAATTTATTCCCTACGATCAGGCCTACGAGCCCGGTTTCGAAGACATGATGCGCCGCGTTCCTTCAGTCGATAAGTTGCAAGCACTCACCAGCTTCCGCCCGCAAACCCCGCTGAACGAAATCATCGACCGCGTAACCGCCTACTTCCAATCCAAATCCGAGCCCGCTCATCACACTGCCACATCGGCCGTCTAAACAGGCACACTCTTACTTAGCATTCTTCAAGTAGCGGTCAAACCACGCCACCGTTCGCGTAATCGCATCAATCTGGTTCTCCCGCTTCGCAAACCCGTGTCCTTCCTGCGGATAAACGTGTGAATCCACCGTCCTTCCCGTCTCCTTGTAAATCGCCACCACTTGCTCGGCCTCTTCCTGTGGCACGCGAATGTCGTTTTCACCCTGTAACACCAACAGCGGCGCCTTCGCTTGCCGGAGGTACTTGATCGGCGAAGCGTTCTCGTAGATTTCGCGGTCTTTCACCGGGTCGCCCAGCAGCGATTTCTCGTACTCTTGCAGGAACGGGTCTTCGTGCTCCAGCATCGTGAACCAGTTGATGATGCCGTATTGCTCGACCGCCGCGGCCCACAGCTCTGGCTTCTTACCGATGGCCATCAACGTCATATAGCCTCCGTAGGAGCCGCCGGTGATGCCGATCTTCTTCTCGTCCACAAAGCCTGTCGCCGCCAGGAACTTCGCCGCATAGACCTCATCATCCAAGTCGCCGCCACCAAGGTCTTTTACGTTGGCCTTCTGAAAGTCCATGCCGTAACCGGTCGAGCCGCGCACGTTGGGCGCGATGCACACGTACCCGCGTGAGGCCAGCGCCGCCGCAAAGCGGCTAAACGAGTCCACCGTCTGTCCGGTCGGCCCTCCGTGCGGCAGCACAATTCCCGGATTTGAGCCGTCGCGCTTCAAATTGTACGGCACCCACAGGAACGCGCTGATGATCTTCCCGTCGAAGCTTTTGTAGTGCACGACTTGCGAAGGCGGCAGTTTTGCCGACGCCAGGCTTGCAATCGCGCTGAAGGTGAGCTGCGTCGCGTGCTTTGCCGCAGGGTCATAGACCCACAAATCCCCCGGTTGCGTCGAGCTCTGCCGGCTGACCAGCACGCGCTTTCCATCCGGCGAAAACGCGCTGGGGTTGCCCGAAAATCCATTCAGCCCCGGCGGCAGACTCAGTTTCGTCGCCTTTCCCGTCGCCGCGTCCGCCAGGTATGCATCCGTGCGTCCATCCTCGTTCACCGCGTATGTGAACCACTTCCCGTCTGGCGAAAACTCCCCTGCATCCGCCTCCCATTTCAGGTCTGTCACCCACGTCAGTTTCTTTGTCGCCGTGTCTACTAGCGCGACATTCGGGTATCCCCCGGGGCGATCTGCCGTCACCAGCAGCGTTTTTCCGTCCGGAGAAATCGCGGAAACAATCGTGCGACTTTGCCCCTCGTGCGGCGTCAACTCCTCTTTCTGACCGCTTGCTGCCTCGATCCGGTACACGCTGGCGTCCGTAAAGCCCGCATTGATCCGCGTCGCATACACTATTTTTCCGTCCGGGCTCCACAGATGCCCCGACCAAAGGTGATCCGGCATCGTTTCGTGCGTCAAATTCCGCACTGCACGGGTGTTCCAATCCATCACCGCAACGTCAGTTACTGGCGCGGTCTTCTTCTTGTAGGAGATGGCAAGTTGCGTCCCGTCCGCCGACCATCTCGGCGACGTCTCCGAAATATCGTCCGTGTTCGTTAGGTTGACTGCCTTGCCGCCGCCGCTGGGAATCGCGAACAGATCATAGATCTCCGCTCCGCCCCGGTCCGATTGATACAGGATCCACTTTCCGTCCGGTGACCAAATCGCCCCGCCCTGCCGATCATCCGACTGGCTGAGCTGAATCGGCCATCCGCCCGAGGCATTCACCTTCCAAAGGTTGAACCGTCCCGTGAAATTCGAAGAGAACGCGATTTCTTTGCCGTCTGGTGACCACGCGCCGCCTCCCGTTGCTCGTGTGTAAAAGAGATCGTCAATCGGCACAGGTCCGGCGCCGGTCTCCTCCGCCGACATGATTTTCCTCGGCTCGGTGATCTCGCGCGTGTCGGGCGACGTCGTCGCCAGTGACACTACCGCCGTCGCAGACACCAGCATTGCAAATCGAGTGCGCATGTTGACCTCCGGGCGAAACCTTATCTCAGTTATTTTGCAGAGTGCTCGGAATGAGTAGCGGCCGCGGCCGCCGCCGGCCCATCCATCGCGCTATTCTGCGGCAGCGCAAAAGCGTAGAGTACGTCTTGAACAGCGGCAATGAGGTACTGCCGTCCGTCGAGCTGGTAGGTCATCGGCGAGGCCACCATGCGACCGCCGGCATTGAGATGCCACAACGTTTTTCCCGTGGCTGGATCGAGCGCCAGCAGATTGCCTGAAGTATCCGCGCTGAAGAGAAGATGCCCCGCCGTGGTCAGAATTCCCGCGCCGTTTTCGTCCTCGCCGGTTTCGTGGTTCCACACCACTTTGCCCGTGCGGTAGTCCAGCGCGCGTATCGTCGAGTTCGCCCACAGGTTGCGATCTCGTCCGCCCCACCCCTCTGCTTTGCCCGTTACCGTCTGATAGTAAATGCTGAAGATGCGCCGCGCAGTCACATAGAACAAGTTCGTCTGCGGATCAAAGCTCGGCGACATCCAGTTCGTGGCACCGTCCGAGCCAGGCTCGACCAGCGCGCCATCCGGGGTCGGGGTCGCTTCCGGCTTGGCCATCGGGCGTCCATGCGCGTCCACTCCCGTCGCCCATGTTTGGTCGATGAACGGCGCCGCTGCCAGGTACTGCCCATTCGTTCGGTCCAGCAGGAAGTAAAACCCGTTGCGGCTCGCCTGCGCGAGCAACTTCCGTTTCTTGCCCTTGAATTCGGCGTCGAACAAAACCGGCGTCTCCACGGCATCCCAGTCGTGCACGTCATGCGGTGAGGGCTGGAAATGCCACGCTAGCTTTCCGGTGTCGGGGTTCAGCGCCACAATCGAGCACGTATAAAGGTTATCGCCCGGGCGCCCTTCGCCGGCCAGCACCGGGTTGGGATTGCCCGTGCCCCAATAAAGTAAATTCAAGTCAGGATCGTACGTGCCGGTCATCCACGTCATTCCGCCGCCGTGCAAAATCGCATCGCTGTCTTTCGGCCAGGTCTCCGAGCCGGGCTGGCCGGGATCGGGATCGGTGTACCAGGTCCACAGCGTCTCGCCCGTTTCCGGGTCAATGGACTTGAGGTACCCGCGAACATCGGTGACGTCCCCGGAGACTCCGGCGATCACGTGGTTGCGGATCACTAGCGGCGCCATCGTCGAAAAATAGCCGAGTTTCGCGTCCGCGAGTTCCACATCCCAACGCACCTTGCCGTCTTTGGCATCCAGGCAGACCAGATGCGCGTCCGGCGTCGTGAAATACAGCCAGTTCTTGTACATTCCCAGCCCGCGATGCCCGATGTGATCACCTTCCGATTGCCGCTGGTAATGCCAGATTTGCCGCCCAAAGCGGGCATCCACCGCCCAAACATTGTCGGGCGCCGACAAATACAGAATTCCGTTCACTTCCAGCGGCGTCGATTTCAGCACGTTCCCGCTGGTCCGAAATGCCCAGGCCAGCGCGAGCGAACCGATGTTTTTCGCATTAATCTGGTCCAGCGTGCTGTAGCGCGCTCCCGAATAGTCTCCGTTGTAGGTAGGCCAGGTATCTGTCGCCGGCTTCAGCAGCGCCGCCGCGTCCAGTCCCTGTGCACGCGCAGGCCGCACTTGCACGCCCACAGCGAAAACTAGCAGCAACAAAATCACCGGCCTCACTTTTTCGCTGTCCGGGCAAATGTAGCTCAGGCCTCCTGGCCTGAGGCTTTTCTTCGACACCATCGAGATCGCTCGTTGTAGCTCGCGGCCCATCGACTTGGTCGCTCCATAGAGGTAAGAAAGCATTCCGGCTCCTGTCTCTTTTTTTCGGTTCGCTACTTCAGTGTTTCCAGATAGGCGAAGAGGTTGTGAACATCCGCCTGCGTCAGCTTCTCGAGCAGTTCGCGATGTGCGGCCAGGGGATCCTGCAATTCTACTTTCACCCGATCGCGCCGGAACGACCGATACCATCCGGAGGCATCCCGCACGGCGATTACAAAATCATCCGCGTGTCGCACCTCGCCCTGGACCTGCTCGCCGGAGGGCAGCGTCACAACCGCAGTCGCGTGTTTCCCTTGGGGATACAACATCCGCGCTTCGAGATCGATGGGAGAGTGCTTGCCAGCGATGCCCGCCAAATCGCCGGCGGCTGAATGACATTTGTTGCAACCGCCGGCGCCATTGAAAAATGTTTTTCCAGCCTCGGCGTTTCCGGTGAGCAGCCTCTCGACGGGATACTCTTTCGGTACGCTCGCCGAATGTAGCGCTTCCGCGGAGCGTGCGTGCAAAAATGCCGCAACGTCCAGAATTTGGGCGTCGCTCAGCGGCATCGCCGGCATACCCTTGTCCGGGCGGCCCTGCCGTATCACCGGCCCGATCTCATTGCCCTTCAGGTCATGCGCTACCAGCGGCGAGCGCACCAAGTCCGGCCCGCGCGCGCCGGTGGCATCCGCGCCATGGCAGAATCCGCAGGATTGTTCGAACTGTTTGCGCCCCCGCTGCGCAGCCGCTTTGTCGTCCGCGTCGGCCTGCGGCCTGGCCGCCGAATTCTTTAAGCCGATCAAAAGGACGAACGCAAACAACATCACGAATTTCGTTGCTCGCCAACACCAGGAAAGTCCACGTCCGCTCATAGTCCCCCTGCCGGCACGTATTCTATCCGGCTTCGCGTGTCCTCTCAATTCATAAGCAGCACGATTCCATCCGGGCTCGGTGAATGAATTGAGTCCATGCGTATAAGCCCTCTTGCCGGGTATCCCTCGCGGTGAACTGGCCGCGGCCGTCTCGGGCAGGTAAAATGCAAGCAACGACAAATGTCTTCCTTGTGGAAAGCCGAGCTCTGAGCACGTCAATTACGCCAACGCGCAATAGGGAGCGGCCGCTGCTCTTGCTTTTTCTCCTCTCTCTTGTGCTTTTGAATCCGTGGGTGCGCGGCGACGGCGTGGGCTATTACGCTTTTGTGCGCGCGCCGCTCATCGATCACAGTTTAGATTTTGAACATGACTACATCTCCGCGAACACCAGCTTTCGCGAGGCGCGCCTCGATGAGCACGGCCAGCCCAAACAAATATTTCGCACGCGCACCGGCCATCTCGAAAATCACTTCACCGTAGGCCCGGCAATGCTGTGGGCCCCCTTTTTGTTGCTCGCGCATGGCGGTGTGCTCCTGGCACGCGCGCTCGGCTCGCAGGTGGCCGCGGACGGTTTCTCCGCTCCGTACCGCCTGGCGATGGCTTTTGGCACAGCGTTCTGGGGATTCCTAGGGTTGCTGCTGGCGTTTCGTCTGGCGCGCCAGTACGCCGGGGATTTGTGGGCCTTCCTCGCGACGCTGGCGATTTGGTGGGCCAGCTCGCTTCCGGTGTACATGTATTTCAATCCCTCCTGGTCTCACGCGCATTCCGCTTTTGCGGTTTCGCTGTTTGTTTTTTATTGGCACCAAACGCGCGAGCAGCGCACATTGCGCCAGTGGTTCGTGCTCGCGTTGATCGCAGGCTTGATGCTCAATGTGTACTACGCTAACGTCATGCTGCTGCTGATTCTCGTGGTCGAGGCGTTTCGCGAATACGCGGCGGCTTTTCGCCGCGGCGATGGAAGCGGAGCTGCTGTTTCGCAACTTCTCGCGAAGCACTTGCTGTTCGCGGCCGTCACGCTGCTCTGTTTGCTTCCCACATTTGTTACCCGCTACATCGTATACGGCAATCCCTTCGAGTCCGGTTACGCGTCGATGCAAGATTGGGCGTGGCGCTCACCTTATTTTCTGGCTGTGCTGTTTTCCTCCGAACACGGTTTGTTTTCCTGGACCCCGCTGTTGTTGTTCGCCGCCGCTGGGCTCGTTTTATTCAAATGGCGCGAACCGCGCGTGGGCACTCCGCTGCTGGCTGGCGCGCTGGCGTTTTATCTTTTCATGGCGTGCTATCCGGACTGGGCCGGCATCTCTTCTTTCGGGAATCGATTTTTCATTTCGTTGACACCGCTATTTATTCTTGGACTGAGCGTTCTGCTGGCGCGCCTTGCTGTGCTGTTTCGCAGTCAACGCGCAGCCGTTGCCGCGGTCTCCGTGGTCCTTGCCGCGTTCATGCTCTGGAACGCGGCGTTCATGTTTCAGTGGGGCGAGCACCTGATTCCGCCGCGCGGGCCGATTTCCTGGAGCGAAATGATTCGCAACCAATTCAGCGTCGTGCCGCGCCAGTTGGCCGCGCATCTGCAAAATTATCTTTTTCATCGTCATGACCTGATGCGCCAAATCGAAGACCGCGACATCGACCAAATGAAAAAGAAGTCCGAGCCGTGAACCCGTGCGCGCCGAAGGGTTCCGCGTGCACGGACTTCCGCGTTTGGAGCGGGGAATCTCTGGTAATCTACTTGGAGTCTCGGCAGCCCTCTCGCAAATGTTGTTGCGCATAATTTGATGGCTACGGTTACCGCGCCTTCGCAATCCGCCACGCCAACACAGGTGCATGCCGGCGCGCCGGCAATGGTGCGCATCGAGCCGCCACGCGGGTGGCTGGAGCTGCGCCTCGCGGAAGTCTGGGAGTATCGCGAGCTGCTATATTTTTTTGCGATGCGCGACATCAAGATCCGATACAAGCAGACGGCCATCGGTGTTTTGTGGGTTGTGCTGCAGCCGCTGATGACCATGGGCGTGTTCACGATTTTTTTCGGGCGGCTTGCGAAATTGCCTTCGCAGGGGCTGCCTTATCCGGTTTTTTATTTCGCGGCACTGGTGCCGTGGGCCTATTTTGCGCAGGCGCTGAGCAACTGCACGAACATCGTGGTCGATAACCAAAACGTGATTACGAAAGTATATTTTCCGCGGCTGATCCTGCCGATCGCGGCGGTGTTTTCGGGATTGGTGGATTTCGCGATCGGCCTGGTGGTGATGGTGGCGTTGACGCTTTCGTTTGGGATCCATCCGCCGGCGACGGTGCTGCTGCTGCCGGTGATCATTGTGTTGGCGGTGCTCACGGCGCTAGGGGTGGGGCTGTGGACTTCGGCGCTGAACGCTTTGTATCGCGACGTGCGCGCGGTGATGCCGTTCGTGGTGCAGTTCTGGATGCTGGCGTCACCGGTGGCGTATCCGAGCTCGCTGGTTCCCCCGCGCTGGCGCTGGCTGTACGGGCTGAATCCAATGGCGGGGGTCATTGACGGATTCCGGTGGGCGCTGACCGGACATGGGCAGCCGCCGGGCGTTGCGATGGCCGCATCGGCAGTTGGTGTGGCGTTTGTGCTGGTCGGTGGACTGCTTTTCTTCCAGCGCATGGAAACGAATATCGCGGACCGCGTTTGAAACAGAAGTGGGTAGTGGGTAGTGGGCAGTGAGCAGCGGCGAGTGCGAGCGAAGGGATGCACCCTTGTGGTGACGGGAAGTATGCGCGCAATCGAGTGAGTCCACAGGGGATAGCGGCGCCCACATGGCGCATATGACGTCGGAAGTGAACCTCGGAGCGGCAGTGTTGAGGTACCCCCCACCCCGGGTGTTTGGGCAAAAGAGGCTGCAAGTTATTGAAAACAAAGGAAAGGAGTGTGGAAAAGAGCGCAAAGAGAGGACAAAGAGGCTGCAGGTCTCTGAATACATGGGATTTGCCACCCCGAGCGGGTCGGGGCAGGCGCCGACGCAGAGCCACAGAGATTGAAAATTGAAAAGTCTGCACCCCGACACCCTCGGGGTTTTGTATCGATGAGAAAACAAAGGGGTTGCGAAAAGAGGGATTTGTAAGCTGCTGATAACGGGAGGGTTGCAAATCGATGGTGGGAAGAGAGGGATTTGTAAGTTGATGAAAAACGCGGGAAGCGAGATTTTGGGCAATGGGAAGTGGCCCTTCGACTTCGCTCAGGGTAAACGAGTGTTGAGTGGCGAGTGGCGAGAAAAATCGCTCGAAGAGGGAGATATTGGCGTTACGTGGCGCAGGTGACGCAGGCAAGAAGAGAGTGGGTGGTGGGTAGTGGGTAGTGAGTGGGTAGTGAGTAGTGGCACGGAGCGGCGGTGCAGTGGGGCGACGGGTCGACGAGGACGGAGCTTCGGGATTTGTGCCGGGACGTGGGCGACCATGGGGAAGGGTAGCGCGGGTTCAGCTTGCGGGTAAAGTAAAAAGCAGCGAACGGTCGAATTTCGAGGGCGAACGGCTATTAGGAGCAGCGAACGGCGACGAGCCGAGAGAAGAAATCACGGGATCAAAAAGCAATCCCGTGAAGGAGAAGAGTGCGCTGCGCGTGGCGAGGAAGGTTGTTTTTATTACGGATAAGGTCTGGAAGAGGCACCGAGAACGAAAGCTAAGACCCACGTGTGGCCGCGACACGTGGGGCACCCAAATTCATCTTCCAGCCTTACGTCTGTGCCACCCGCCCCTGGCCCCATCCAGCCCTGGTCCATCCACTGGCACGGGCTACTGTGATGGACGGCCATTCGTCAAGGTTGAACAAGGGCTACTTGGTCGCCACGCAAGGCAAATTGCAGTGTATTCACAGACGCAAGCTCGTCGGATATCCCGCTGAGGAAAAATCTGTTATCGTCAAGCCTCCACTCGTTACAGATCGCTTTCACCGCCAATTTTGGGGATTCTTGGCCAAAAGAACGCCTGATCGAGTCCGACGAGGCGAGAAGCAGAACTTTCAAAGATTTTCCAGGATCGAGGCGAATGAAAGATCCGGGTATGCTTGTCGAACCTGCCGTTGCCGCAGAGCCCAGCGCCATGATACCGGACTTGCTTCCAGCAAGGGGCTGTAGCTGAAGAAAGAAAACGCGCCGCGATTTATTCCCCGGCTTCTCCGGGGCAGTCAGGTTACGAGAGCTCGGTAGATCGAAAGGAGCGGTGCCGGTATTTCGAAGCAGGACCTCAAACACGAAGTTGCCATCCTTGTTAGGGGCGGCATGGAGGATTTCTAGGCTGAGAGGTAATCGGTAGGGCACGGTGTCCCCGGGGCCAGGTTGCCATCCGCCGGACGCACCGCCACCGGACATGCCTGGGATCCCGTGGTAGTAGCCTTGTTCGTCGCGGGGAACGTCGGCGGTCAAATCAAGTGCAGCTGTAGCGTTTAATCCTTGGCTTGCCAAACTTCCAGACGCAAGAATGGATGCAGCGTTGATGGCCGCCGTCAAGCAAGCATTGATGTAAACGGTCGAGAAGCGTGATCTTTTATTGGCAAGAAGTATATGGCGCATAGTTTATATTCCCGAGAAAATTGCCAAACGAATCATCGTTAACCGGATACGGTTGCACTTGCGAGTCGGAGCTCACCGTACTTAAGCGATTGTTGATACCGGATGTTGAGTTGGTGCCGAAGGTCTGGAGGTTAGCGCCGGGGGTCGCAATTTGTTGCTCAAGAAAGTCGCCAGGGTTGTTCGAACTTGAGTTCAGTGAATTGGAGTAGAACGCGTCGTGACTCTGTGTCGAACTATTCCATTCGTGGCGATTTGTCTGTGTCAGCAAATTAGTTCCCGATATGAAGCCGTTCGGATTCGTCGCGGCATTGTAATTTCCACATTGTGCTTGGTAGAACGTGGAGCCGGTATTCTCCAGGTCTGGGTTGATTTCGTACTGAAAGTTCCAAGTTGAGAAAATTTGGTTGGACGGCCAATAAGTGTAGCCCTGATTGGGGCCATTGTCATTGATAGTTGAATACAGGAGACCCTGGTTGAGCACATAGTGCCATTTTCCGAGGTCCAGTAGGCGAAAAATTGCTCCTGATCGATGGTTGGCAGGGACGGATGCTGGTGCGGCCGGGGAGGGTTGGAAGGAGCTTGGGCGGATACGCTACACGATGTGGCGAACAGTATGAAAATGATGAAAAGGAAACTACGGCGGAAGGGGGACAGAAAGTTCATGGCAACCTCACACAGGGCTGGCCGGAATGTAGGGCTTATACGAGAAGGTACGTAGTCAGGTCAATTAGTTCAACCCAGTAATCTCCATACAGGTAAAGTACCTAGGGATGTAAGAATTGCGTTAGCCGACCGGGAATGAAAGGTTGAGTTTGCAACGCAACTAAGGATAAGGGCGGGATGGGAGGTCAGTCGAACCTCAGCGCGACCATGGGGTCGACGCGCGCGGCGCGTCTTGCTGGGACGTAGGAGGCGAGCACGGCGACGAGCAGGAGCACCAGCGCGGTGGCCGCTAAGGTCGCTGGGTCCGTCGCGCTTACGCCAACGAGGAGACCCTTTAGCACGCTCTTCAATAGGAGCGCCAGGACGAGACCGATGGCCAGCCCGGCGGCGGCGAGCCGCAATCCTTGGCGCATCACCATGGCTACAACCTCGCTGCGGCTGGCACCGAGGGCGACGCGAATGCCGACCTCCTGCGTGCGTTGCGCAACGGAGTAGGAAATCACGCCGTACAGCCCGACGGCGGCCAACAACAAGGCGAGTGCGGCGAAACCGCCGAGGAGCATCATGTAAAAGCGGCGCTGGCCCAATGAGGCGGAAACCAGCACTTCCATGGGTACCGGCTCGCCCACGAGGGCATCGCGGTCTATGGCTTGCACGACTTTGCGGGCGGGTTGCGCCAGCGCGGCGGGTAATCCCTGCGTGCGCATCACGACAGCCGCGCCATCCATGCCTGACTGGGCCAGAGGTACGTAAAAAATCGGCGGGATTGGCGCGTCGACACCGAAGTGGCGGACGTCACCTACTATGCCGACGATCTCGCCTTCATTTTGTTCGTAGCCGCCCCGGGCGCCGAACTTGATCTTCTGGCCGATGGCGTCACCCTGAGGAAAGAACATGCGCGCAGCGGTCTCGCTGATCAGCAAGACGCGGGCTGCTCCGAGGCGGTCGGCTTCGGTGAAGACGCGGCCCTGTCGGAGAGGAATTACCAAGGTGCGGAAATAGTCCGGAGTGGCGAAGCGCAACTCCGCCGACGGTTCATCCTTCTCCGGCACGCTGCGACCTTCGACGCGGAAGCTGCTGCTGAAATCGTCGCCGGAAAGAGGCAGCGGCGTCACCGCAGCTACCGATGCGACGCCAGGTAAGGCGCGCAATTGAGTGAGCGCCTGGTCCCAATAGCTTTGCAGGGCGGCACTGTTTTTGTAATGCGCGTCGGGGACACCGACACTCATGGTCAAGACGTCTTTGGGGTCGAAGCCGGGGCTGAGGGAACTGAGGCCGACGAAGCTGCGCAACAGCAGACCCGCGCCTGCCAGCAGCATCATGGACAACGCTACTTCTCCTATGAGTAGAGCGCCCCGCAAGCGACCCGCCTCGCGTGTCGGCGACACGGACGTTCGCAGCAGGCCCGCCGCATCCCGCGCGGAGGAGCGCAGCGCGGGGATCAGGGCGAACAGCAGTGCGCACGCGATGGAGACGCTCATGGCAAACGCCAGCACCGGTTCGTTCAGGCCAACGCTGGCGAGCCGCGGGATGTCCGCCGGCCCGAAGCGCACGATGGCCACCAATGCCCAGTACGCCAGCAGCAGGCTGGCGGCTCCTGCCAGCAGGGCAAGAAGCAAACCTTCGGTCAACATTTGGCGAACCAAGCGCGCGCGTCCGGCGCCGAGGGCGCGGCGCATGGCCAGCTCGCGATGACGCACCGTCGCGCGGGCCAGCAGGAGGTTGGAGATATTCGCGCAGGCGATGAGGGCCACCAGGCCTACGGCTCCCAAGAGCACCAGCAGCGCCAGACGAATGTCGCCTACCAGGGCTGCGCTCCAGAGCTGCGCGCGCACACCCCACTTGCCATCCTTATCCGGGTAAAGCTTTCGGAGTTGCGCCATGATTGCGGAGAGATCGTTGTTGGCCTGCGCGAGGGTCACGCCATTCTTCAGGCGTCCCAGCACGGCAAGGTAATGGGCGCCGCGCTGGGTCATCACCTTGTCGTCGAATCCGATGGGGACGTAGGCGTCGGTGGCGGAAAGGGGAAAGCGGAAATCCGCGGGCATCACACCGATGATGGTGTAGGGCTCGCTGTCGAGCTGAATTGTTTTGCCGATGGCGTCGGGTGCTCCAGCAAATGCCGACTGCCAAAGGCCGTGGCTGAGAATGACGACATGATCTGCGCCCTTGCGATTTTCCTCCGTGGCGAATTCGCGCCCCAGCATGGGTTCGGCCAGCAGGGTGGAAAACATCCCGGACGTGGCCATCACCGCATTAACACGCTTGGCCTCGCCTAGCCCCGTTAATGCAAATTCGCTCATGCGGTAGGCGAACATGGAAGAGAAGGAGCGGCTCTGGTCGCGCCAATCGAAAAAATCAGGCGGCGAGGAGGAGTAACTCGTCAGCGTGCCGTTGCGATCCCAGGTGGAGGACACGCGCACGATTGCGCCGGCACTGCGATAGGGCAGCGGCCGCAAAAGCACGGCCTCGATCACACTGAACATGGCGGTGTTCGCGCCGATACCCAGCGCCAGTGCCAGCACCGCCACAATCGTGAACGACGGATTTTTGCGCAACATGCGCAGTCCGTAGCGCAGATCCTGGAAGAAGCTTTCGATGTGCGTTTCCCAGCCGACGTCGCGAACCTGTTCCTTGAGCGCTTCCATGCTGCCCACCTCGATTCTGGTTTCGCGCGCCGCTTCGTCACGCGCGGTTCCCGCACGCATTTTTTGCTCGGCGGCGATCTCCATGTAACAGCGGAGCTCTTCTTCCAGCTGTTGTTCCGCGCGCTGCTTTCCGAATAGCGCTCGCAACCCTCCGCTGATAATTTTGAAGATACGCATCAGACTTCTCCTGATGTAGCTTCCAGGATGCGCGCAATGGCCGCACTCTGGGCCTGCCATTCGCGGGCTTCGCTCTTGAGCTGCTTCCGTCCCGCATCGGTCAGGATGTAATACTTCGCGCGACGATTATTCTCCGTGGCACGCCACTCGCCATGGATCCAGCCTTGCCGCTCCAATCTTCGGAAGGCAGGAAACAGGGAGCCGGCATTCACCTGGAAGACGCCCTTGCTGATTTGCTCGATGCGCAGGCCCACGCCGTAGCCGTGCATGGGCTGGAGGGCCAGAGTCTTCAGGATGAGCATGTCCAGAGTGCCCTGGACGACACTGCCGGGCTTTGGCGCCGCGGTCATTTCTCGATTCCTCTAGATTAGCAATAGGAGAATAGCCTGCTTCTCTAGATTGTCAAGAGGAAATACTAGCGAAGAGGGGGTGCCGGGGTCACTCCATGGCGAGGGCGCGGAGTTGATTGCCGGAGACTTTTACTTCGATGCCGTAGGGCGGGCGGGGATCGTATCCCCGGACGATGGCGCCACGAACCAGGATGTTGCCGGGGAGTTCTTTGAGTTGCAGGGGATCGAAGATGGCGTGGCTGCAGGGATTCACGACCATGGGATGCGCGGCCTCGAAGCCGTACTCGGAAGAAAGCTTCGCGAGGTCATCGAGGTACGCAAACTGGCACTGGCTGAACGGCGCTTCCAGGGAAAATGCCCAATAGGATTTGTTTTCGGATGCCGGTCCAGGCAAGCGAATAATAAGCGCCGGAACGTATTTAGACAGGGTCAAACTCCGGAAGAAGAATCTTTTGGAAGACCAGGGCTGCGCTAACTCGCTGACGGTGGCAAGTTCCGGATTCGACTGGGAAACGTAAAGCGGCCTCTGCGCTGAGTCCGTATCCGTATCCGTACTCTGCGGCTGCGCGGACGGAATATTGTCCTGGCGGGCAGGCGGCGCATCGGAATCGGATTGATTTGCGCGGCCGATCGTTTTGATGACGAAAGAGGCGAGCATGGCGACCAGCACGATGCCGGCGACGAGTTTTGCGAGGCGCTTGACGACGGGGACGAGATCCCGCTTCGTTGTTGGCCCGGCGTAAATGCCACCGGCTGCCTGCATGATCTCGGCAACGGCGTCGTTGGCGGCGGCATCGCTCGACGGCGGAGCTGGCTTGGCGTGCGGCGGAGGCGGCGGGGGAGTAGGGCGCGCTTCGACCCCGGGAATTTGCGGCATCTGGACCTTGAAGTTTTTCTTTACATCGCGGACGGCTACCTCGCGAACGGGAGGCGCTGCGGCATTCGCGCCGCCGACGGTTTCGCCCGGGCGGTAATTCTTCAAGTCATCCAGCAATTCGCGGCAATTCTCGTAACGCAGATGGGGACTCTTGGCCAGCGCTTTCAAGATGGTGCTGCTCACGCCCAGCGGAAGGCTGGGATTCAGCTTCTGCGGCGGCACCGGGTCTTCGTTCAGAATGCGGTACAGAATTGCGGCGACGTCCTGTCCGCGAAAAGGTCTTTGGCCGGTGGTCAATTCGTAGAGCATGACGCCGAGCGAGAAAATGTCGGTGCGGCCATCCACGGCTTTGCTCTTGATCTGCTCTGGCGACATGTAGCCGGGAGTGCCCATCGCGGCAGTCTGCTGTGCGGCACCGTATTGCAAGATTTTGGCGGTACCGAAATCAGTGACCTTCACAAGATCATCGGCGGCCAACATGATGTTGGCGGGCTTGATGTCGCGATGCACGACGTTGTTGTCGTGCGCGAACTGTAGCGCGGAGCAAACTTGCTCCATGATGCGCAGGAGACGCGGAAGAGTAAATTTCTCACCGGAATCCAGCAGGGATTGCAGGCTCTTGCCGTTCACCAGCTCCATGGTGATGTAGTAGAGGCCGTCGGTTTCGCCAGCGTCGTAGATCACCACAATGTTGGGGTGGGTGAGGAGCCCCGCTGCGCGCGCTTCGGTTTGGAAACGCTCGACTAATTGAGCGTGGGACATTCCGGTGCCCTCTTCGGAGAGCCGGACGGTCTTGACCGCGACGGTGCGGCCAATCAGCGGGTCTTTCGCGCGATAAACGACACCCATGCCGCCGCGGCCGAGTTCGCCGAGGATTTCGTACCTGCCGGCTTTGGTGGCTGTGAGCATCTTCGTTTTCTTGCAAAGGACGGACACAAAAGCGCTTACAGTGCACCTTCTCGCTGTTTCTTGCGGAGGTCAATGCCCCCTCGGAACTGATGTTTCGGAGTTGCCACGGGCGGAGCTAGGCTTTGCGCTGGAAGAGGCGGGAGACGAAGGATTTCTCGGGTTTGGACTTGGCGGAGTCGGCGTTGGCTTCGAGGGCGGCGAGGCGCTCGATGGCTTTGGCATGCTGGGGATCGATTTCGAGGATGCGGCGATAGAGCGGGACGGCGCGCCAGGGGAGGCGCATCACTTCGTAAAGCTCACCGAATTGGAAATAGGTGGAAGTGTTCCATTGGTCGAGCTCGAGGGCCAAGGAGAAGTGGCGGACGGCGTCCTGACGGTATTGCGGGATGGCGGCGAGGCTGCGCGCGAGCATGGCGTGATGCTTGGCAACGTCGGGGGCGATTTCGACGCATTTGCGGAGCCAGAGAATGGAGCCGGCGAAGTTGCGTGCGCGGAGTGCTTGCTTGGCACGGGTGAGGCACTCGTCGACGGTTTCTTCGGTTTCGGTTTTTTCCTGGCCGAGGGTGAAAGCGCCGGCGGCGGCGATTTGCTTGTCGTAGGCGGCGCGCTTTTCGTCGTCGACGATGGTCTTGTAAGCGATGGTCAAGCGGCCCATGAGGTCCTGGAGCAAGCCGAGCCATTCGCTATGACCCATGTGGCGGTCGGGGTGAAATTTGCGGGCCATACGATGGAAATTATCTTTGACTAGTTCGGGCGGGGAGGTGGCCGTGACGCCGAGCAGCTCGTAATAGGTGCTTTTGCTGGCGAGGTCGAGCAGAGCGCGGATTTCTTCTTCGAATTTTGCCGCGTCTTGCGAGTCCTCGGCCGGTCGTGGAGGCTGCGGTTCGCGGGCGGCGGCCGCGGGCTGTTCCGGAGTCCCTGTTGCGGCCGGCGGTGCTGCTGGATGGGACGCTTGCCCGGAAGGCTGCTCCATTGTCTCGGGCGCGGGCTGCGCGGCTACGGGCACGCTAATTACTGCGCCGAGAACCAGCAAAGCGTAGAGAGCGCGTGCCGCGGATTCTTTGGGGACGGTGCAGGTTGCGAGGAAATCTTTTGCGGAGACCGGGTGCGAAATGGAGGCGAGGAGGCGGAGTTCGGTATCGTCGAGCTCGACAGCCTGGTAGCGTAGCAGCGGATCGTGCGAAATGTCGATGCGCAGGCCGGCATCGGCGGCGATATGTTCGAGCGGGAGATCTTTGGCGCGACGCACAGCTTCGAGGAGGAGTTTGCCGAGAGGAACGGGGATGCCGATTTCGGGGACGACGTTTTTTTCGAGGGAGGTGAAGAAATAGAAGCGGCCGGAAGGATAGTCGAGCACCGAGGAGGTGATTTGGGTCAATTGGCGCTGCACCCAGATGACGACTTGCTCGACGGTGAAGATGCCCATTTCGACGACTGCGGAACCGAAACGCTGGCCAGTCTTGACCAACTCGGCGGCTTCTTCAAATTGGCTTTGCGTGAGCGCGCCTTCACGCAGCATCATTTCGCCGAGGCTGTCCTGGCGGTCGCTGCTGGTGGCGAAGACGAGCTGACCGCCATCGAAAAAAAGATGGCGCTCGACGCGGCCGAGGACGAGCTGGAGCTGGCCAGTGAGGCGAGCGGAATAAATTTTGTTGAGCAAGGCAAAGAGCTCGTGGTGCGTTTTGATTTCGCCGGAGTCGAGAGGGAGGGCGCCGCGCTCGAACCAGCTCGAAGGCGGGGAAACCGTTTCGAGGCTGTCTTCTTCGGCGAGTTGCTTGACGAAGCGATGCAGCCGGGCGCGGTCCTCGGAGCCCATGTGCACGAACTGCACGCCCATGCCGTGGCCGGCGCGCCCGTGGCGGACGATGGCGCGCGCGCGAACTTCTCCGCCGGGAACGTCGAAGAGCATTTCCACGTGTGTGCCGGCGGAAAGCGGATGCGCGACGAGAAGAAACACACCGCCTACGCCCAACTCCTCGGCATTCGAGACGTTGCGCTTTCCCGCGCCTTGCCAGCCGACCAGCAGGTCTTTGGGCGCCCGGTAGCGGGGATGGCGGCGCCTTTCGTGTTTTGGAATTTCGATGGTAAGTCCTTGCTAACAGAATCATACGGCGCGGGTCGGAAGGGAAGGGGTGGTGCCGTATGACGCAACGATTTGCAGCGGGCGTATGATGGGTTCGGATTCCCGTGATAACCGCGAGACGAGGCGGGCGTCCAACCTAGCTAGCGGCTCGGGGCTGAAAAGCAGAGGGGGGAGTTATGGAGCGCAGAGAATTTATACGGCATGCGGCTGGCGGAGCTGGGGTGGCGTGGCTGAGTGGAAGCGCTGCGACCCTGTCCGCAAAAAGCAGGTTTCTCGCTTCGCTCGGAATGACAAGTGGAGCGGAGCTGGCTGATGCAAGGCTGGCGGCGCTGCCTGCTCTACCGCGCACGTTTGCGGCAAACGAGACGGTGACGATCGGGAAGACGGGGATCCAGACAAGCATGCTCGCGATGGGGACGGGTACCGTGGGGTCGGGACATCACTCGCATCAGACGGCGCTGGGGATTAAAGGATTGTCGGATTTGCTGCTGAATGGATACGAGCACGGGCTGCGTTTTTTTGACGCAGCGGATTCCTACGGGAGCCATCCGCACGTGGCGGAGGCGCTGAAGCACGTGCCGCGCGACAAGGTGACGGTGTTGACGAAGACGTGGGCACGCGATGCGGCGACGGCGCGCGCGGACATCGAGCGATTCCGGCAAGAATTGGGAACCGATTACCTGGACATTTGCTTGATGCATTGCTTGACGGAGGGCGACTGGACGGAGCGGTACCGCGGGGTGATGGATGTGTTCGAGGAGGCCCGGCAGAAAGGGACGATTCGGGCGCATGGGTGTTCCTGTCACTCGATTGAGGCGCTGCGGGCGGCGACGAAGTCTTCGTGGGTGCAGGTGCATCTGGTGCGCATCAATCCGATTGGGTCGTTCATGGACTCGGACCCGCAGACGGTGGTGAGCGTGATGCGGGAAATGAAGGCGGCTGGGAAGGGAATTGTGGGGATGAAGATTTTGGGTCAGGGAGATATGCGCAACCGGCAGGATGAGGCGCTGAAATTCGCGCTGGGTCTGGGGCTGCTGGACGCGTTTACAATTGGCGCGGAGAGCAGGACGGAGCAGGAGGATTTGATCCGGCGGATCGGGATGGCGGCTTGAGTTGCGGGTGGGGAACATCTGAACTTGGGGGCAATTGACTGGGTTTGGGGGTGGACTGGAACATAGAAGCATGGACACAGTCGCTTCCAAATCGCCGAGACGCAGCACACGAGCCTTTTTGAAGATGAAGTTGAAGGCACAGGGACGAGCGCACGATGGCAGGAAATTTCGCGAGACATGCGAAACCGTCGTGGTGAATGCCCACGGGGCGCTGATACTGCTGAAACACGAAATTGATGACGGCGAGATGCTGGTGCTGACGCACCCGGAGACTCAGGAAGAGCAAGAATGCCGCGTCGTATATTTGGGGGAGCCGGCCGACCGGCAGCGTGTGGGAATCGAGTTTCTTACGCCCGCGCCGCGCTTTTGGGGTCTGGACCTCGAAGAAACCCAGTCAGCAAGCGACCCGAACTAATCACCAAATCATTGAGAGGCATTGATGGGCGCTCGTTGCGGCACTGCGTTGGCGAGAGCCGTTCGCCGGCGCCGCAAAAACCATTCACCCACGCGCCATACCAGCAGCAAGCCCACCAGCCCGGCGTAGAACAGCGGGCGGATCACTGCGGATTTCACCAGCCAATAGTAGTGAATCACTCCACAAACGGCACTGATGTAGATGGCGCGGTGCAGGATGCGCCAGCGGCGGCCGCCGAGGCGGCGAATCCAGCCGGCGGTGGAAGTAATCGCCAGAGGAATCAGCAAAAGGAAAGCAGTGAACCCTAAAGTGATGAAGGGACGCTTGTAAACGTCTTTCCAGATTTCGTGAAGATCGAAGAGTTTGTCGAACACGAGGTAGGTGGTGAAGTGCAGGCAAGCGTAGAAGAAAGCGAAAAGGCCGAGCATGCGACGGAATCGGATTAGCTCGGGCAGGCGAAGAACCTGGCGCAGCGGCGTGACGGCGAGAGTGAACACGAGAAAGCGCAGGGTCCAGTCTCCGGTGCCATGCTGGATGAACTGCAGCGGATCAGGGATCGTGTAGTGGCGAACGAACGGCCAGATGATGGAGGCGAGCGGGCCGAGGCACAAAAGGAACAGAGCGGCCTTGATCCATTTGCTGGCGAGGAATTTATGCACGCAGCGATTCCCGCCTAGTAGTTTTTGCGCAGATCCATGCCGGTGTAAAGGCTGGCGACTTGGTCGGCGTAGCCATTGAACATCAGGGTCTTGTGCGTTTTAAAGAATTCGGGGAGGCGGCGTTCGCGAGCCTGGCTCCAGCGCGGATGATCGACTCCGGGATTCACGTTGGAATAGAAGCCGTACTCTTGTGAGGAATAGAGATTCCACGTAGTGGGCGGCTGGTCTTTGACAAAACGGATTTTCACCAGGGACTTGATGCTCTTGAATCCGTATTTCCAGGGCACTACCAGGCGCACCGGCGCGCCATCCTGATTGGGCAGAGTTTCGCCGTACATGCCGACGCAGAGAAGAGTGAGCGGGTTCATGGCCTCGTCGAGGCGCAGCCCTTCGACATAAGGCAACTCGATTCCGGCGTATTTTCCCAGCGGCATCTGGCCGGGATCGTAATAGCTCTCGAAGGCGACGTAGCGCGCCTTCGGCGTAGGCTCCACGAGATTAACCAGCGTGCTGAGGGAGAAACCGATCCAGGGAACGACGATGGACCAACCCTCGACGCAGCGGTGGCGGTAAATGCGCTCTTCGAGAGGTGCGAGCTTGAGGATTTCGTCCATCGAGAACTTACGTGACTTCTTGACTTCGCCGCTCACGGAGACAGTCCACGGTGAAGTCACAAATTTCTGAGAGTTCTTGGCGGGCTGGTCTTTGTCGACCCCAAATTCGTAGAAATTGTTGTAGTGCGTTACGTCGTTGAAGGAATTGATTTTTTCGTCAGTGCTGAAGGGGCCTTTGATAGTGGTGAGCTTCGTGCCTGCTTGGACAGTTTGCGAAGGAATAGCCAGATCGAGTAAGCGCTGGCCAGCAAACGCCGAAAGACCTGCGATACCCACGCCGCGCAGAAATTTACGGCGGTCCAGGTAGACCGACTTTGGCGTTACGTCCGCGTACGTTAAATCGGTGGGCTTGCGAAGCAGCATAGTTCCTTTCAAACCGCGCAAAAGTCCCTACCTCTCTTATTATGCTACGGTTGCTCCCTCCGATTGGATGCGTAATGGTGTGGGCAGGCCTGGGCACCTTCCCCACGATTGGATACCCAGGCCGCTGGGAAGTTTCAACCTATATTGCTGAAAAGAGCGTGTTTTTACGCTAGGCTCTGGGGCCGAGTAGAGTGGTCACCCAGCCGTAACCTTCGATTGCGTTCCGCCATCCAAAGGGAAACCAAGGTTGCCATTCGCGCTCAGGGGGGAACAGCTCATGACCAACTTCTTCGTAAACGGGAAGGCTGTCCAGGTGGACGCCGATCCATCGACTCCGCTGTTGTGGGTGCTGCGAGAGTCGCTGGGATTGACGGGAACAAAATTTGGCTGCGGGATGGCGCTCTGCGGAGCGTGCACCGTGCACCTCGAAGGAAAAGCGATCCGCTCCTGCGTGGCCCCGGTATCGCGGGCGGAGGGGAAGCATGTCACGACGATCGAGGGGCTGTCCTCCGACTTGACGCATCCGCTGCAGAAAGCGTGGATTGAGCTGGACGTGCCGCAATGCGGCTACTGCCAGTCGGGACAGATTATGAGTGCGGCGGTGCTGCTGGCGGAGATTCAAAAACCCACCGATAAGGACATCGATGAGGCGATGGGCGGCAATATCTGCCGCTGCGGAACGTACTCGCGCATCCGGCAAGCCATTCACAGGGCCGCGGAATTGAGCGATGGACGGAGGACGAGATGAGCGCACCGGCGATGGTGGGACGGCGGGAATTCCTCAAGGCGGGGGCGGCCGTCGGAGGCGGACTGCTGGTGAGCTGGTATCTGCCCCTGCCCAGCGTGGGCGCAGGCAAAGCCGCGGCTGGGGAAAATCAAGTGGCGCTGAATGCTTTTGTGCGCATCGGGACAGATGAGAGTGTAACGGTGATTGCCAGCCACTCGGAGATGGGCCAAGGGGTTTACACGTCGCTGCCGATGTTGCTGAACGAAGAGCTGGAGGCGGACTGGTCGAAGATTCGCGTGGAAGCGGCGCCGGTGGACAAAGTCTATAACCATCCAGTCTTCGGAATGCAAATGACCGGCGGAAGCACGACGTCCCCGGCGGAGTGGGAGCGCTATCGCAAAATGGGGGCGCTTGCCCGGACGATGCTAGTGGCGGCTGCTGCGCAGCAATGGAAGGTGGATGCGGCGGGTTGCCAGGTGGAGAGGGGCGTAGTGCTACATCGCGCGACGGGACAGCGAGCGACGTACGGCTCGCTGGCAAATGCGGCGGCACAACTGACACCGCCGGCGGAAGTGAAGTTGAAGGACGCGAAGAGCTTCACGCTGATTGGCAAGCCCACGCGCCGGTTGGATACACCATCGAAGACGAACGGGAGCGCGCAGTTTGGGCTGGACGTCAGCTTGCCGGGAATGCTGACGGCGGTAGTGGCGCGGCCGCCGGTCTTTGGCGGGAGGGTGGCGAAATTTGACGCAAGCGCAGCGTTGAAGGTGCCGGGCGTAAAGGCGGTGGAGCAGGTGGAATCCGGCGTGGCAGTGATTGCGGAGCGGTTTTGGCCGGCGAAAGTGGGGAGAGAGAAGCTGGTGGTGGAATGGGATCTGGGCCCGAATGCGGGGCTGTCGACCGAGCAGATGATGCGCGATTTCGCGGAGCAGGCGAAATCGCCGGGGGTCGTTGCGAAAAAGACAGGCGACCCGGAGAGTGCATTTAAAACGGCGGCCAAGACGATTACCGCCGAGTATGACGTGCCCTACTTGGCGCACGCGATGATGGAGCCTTTGAATTGCGTCGTGGATCTGCGCGCGGACAGTTGCGAAATCTGGACGGGCACGCAGTTTGAGACGGTGGACCGCGCGAACGCGGCGCAGGTGGCGGGATTGCCGCCGGAGAAAGTGCAAATTCATACCACGCTGCTGGGCGGCGGATTTGGGCGGCGCGCGAATCCGGCCTCGGATTTCGTGCGGGAAGGGGTGCACGTGGCGAAAGTCGCGAAGGCGCCGGTGAAAGTTGTGTGGACGCGCGAAGACGATTTGAAGGGCGGCTGGTACCGGCCGATGTGGCACGACCGTTTTGCGGCAGGGCTGGACGCGAACGGCGAGCCGATCGCGTGGACGCACACGATCGTAGGCCAATCGATCATGCAGGGCACGCTATTCGAAGCGTTCGGAATCAAAGATGGAGTTGACTCCACTTCTGTGGAAGGCGCTGCGGATTTGCTGTACGGCATTCCCAATCTGCAAGTGGACTTGCACAGTCCGAAGATCGGCATACCGGTGCAATGGTGGCGGTCGGTGGGCCATTCGCACACGGGTTTCTCGGTCGAGGCGTTTCTCGATGAAGTGGCGCATGCCGGCGGAAAGGATCCTTACGAGCTGCGGCGGAAATTGCTGGCGAACCAGCCGCGCATGCTGGCGGTGCTGGACCTTGCTGCGCAAAAGGCAAATTGGGGAGCGAAACTGCCGCCCGGAGTGGGTCGCGGAATCGCAGGACATTTTTCCTTCGACAGCTATGTCGCGCAGGTGGTGGAAGCGTCGGTGGCAAAGGACGGTGCGGTGCGTGTACACCGCGTGGTGTGCGCCGTCGATTGTGGCACGGTGATTAACCCGGACACTGTGAAAGCGCAGATGGAAGGCGGAATCGTTTTTGGGCTGACGGCGGCGCTGAAGACGGAGATTACGCTGAAGAACGGAAGAGTGGGGCAGACGAATTTCCACGATTACCAAATGCTGCGAATTTTCGAGTCGCCAAAAATCGAAGTGTACATTGTTCCGAGCACCGCGAATCCGACTGGAGTAGGCGAGCCGGGCGTGCCGCCGGTGGCGCCCGCACTGGCGAATGCGATTTTCGCGGTTACCGGCAAACGAATTCGGCGGCTGCCTATCCGCGCCGGCGACTTGGCGGAAAATGCGGGGACAAAGTCATGAATATGCCCGGGAGCAATCGAGGAGCTTCTTTGCGAGCGGCGCACCGGGGCTGCAGGGTTCATGGTGGTGCGGCAATTCTTGGAGGCTCTACGATTCTGACGCTGCTCGCGTGTTCTCTGGCCGCGCAAACGGCCGCGAAGCCGGATGCCGCCGCGTCGCGCGCAGCGTTTGTGCAGTTTTATCGCGTGCTGACTTCTCCGCGATGCCAAAACTGTCACCCCGCTGGGGATGCTCCGTTGCAGGGAGATGACAGCCACGTGCACTTGCAAAACGTGGAGCGCGGCGCTGACGGTCACGGAGTGACAGCGATGCGGTGCGACACGTGTCACCAGGCCGCAAATCTTCCCGGCGCGCACCTGCCGCCGGGCAATCCGAGATGGTCGCTGCCGTCGCCGGGAAACAAGATGGTGTTTGCCGGACGTTTGCCGGGCGAGCTGTGCCGGCAGGTCAAGGACCCGAAGCAAAATGGCGGGCGATCGCTGGAGAAGCTGCTCGACCACGTGGCGAACGACGACCTTGTCGGCTGGGGTTGGAACCCGGGCGACGGGAGAGCCTTGCCGCCCCTTTCTCGAGCGGACACCGTTGAGCAAATGAAGATCTGGATTGCGGGCGGCGCGGCTTGCCCCGAGTAGGTTCCGGGCGGGTCAAATAAAGCGCGCCGTTATCGTTTGGCCATCCACGCAGGATCGCGGGTCCCGGCAAGCGAGTTTCCCCTCTAAAATATCCCGAAGCACACGTATGTCTTTATCCCGAATCATCGGAATCCTCGTGGGACTGTGGCTGGCGGTGGTCGGCATCTACGCGCTCGTGTCGATCGCATTTGCCGGGCATCCCGATACGGTCTCCGCCTTCGGAAACCTGGTGCAGTGTATTGTCCCGCTGCTGGCCAACGCCGGACTGCTGCTCAACGCCGGTACGCCTCACTGGCGGCGCAACATTTTCTGGATGCTGCTGGCGATGGGCTGCACTTTGTGGATGATCGGGCAGTTTCAGTGGACGTACTACGAAGTGTACGAACACCAGCACATGCCGACCATCTATGGCGGGGACATTGTTTTCTTCCTTAAAGGAATCCCCATCATGGCAGCGCTGGCGCTGCAACCGCACCGCAAGCGCGGCGAAGTGCGGCTCCAGTTTGGCTACTTGAATTTTGTTCTTCTGCTCACTTGGTGGACCTTTGTTTACGCGTTCGTGGTTTTCCCGTGGATGTACGCCACGCCGTCGGAGGCGCAATACAACTATAACTACGACGTGGTCAGCAATGTGCAGAACATGGTGATCGTCATCGGGCTTGGAGTGCTGTGGCTGAAGGCCACAGGCGCGTGGCGCGTGGTGTACGCAAACCTGTTCGGCGCCTCAGCCATGTACCTGCTTTCTTCCCTGACCATCAACGTGGCCATCAGCACCAATAAGTATGCGACCGGAAACCTTTACGATCTGCCGCTGATCTCATCGTTTTTATGGTTTGGGTTGGCGGGCGTAATTGCCTATCTGAAGCGCGCGGAACTGGATAGCCCGCAAAACGGTGACGGAGACGACAAGCCGCGCGACAGCGCGTGGTCGGCGCGGCTGGCGATGGCAGCGGTTATATCGCTGCCGATATTCGCCATTTTTACGCTGCGCTTTGAGCACGATACTCCGGAGGTGCGCGATTTTCGGTTGATGACCGTGCTGATCGCCTCGGTGCCCATCGCCTTCCTCGTGTTCCTGCGAACGCACATGGCGGACGCGGATCGCGCGCGACTGCTGTCGAAGTCGGAGCAGTCCATTGAAAACTTGCAGAGGCTGCAGGCGCAAATGGTGCAGACGGAAAAGCTTGTTTCGCTCGGACAACTGGCGGCGGGCGCGGCGCATGAGATTAACAACCCGCTGGCGGCGATTCTGGGCTACTCGGACCTGCTGGCCGACGATCCGACACTGCCGGAAAAGGCGCGCGCGACGGCGGGAAAGATTCGCGATCAAGCGCGGCGCACGAAAACACTGGTGGCCAATCTGCTGAGATTCGCGCGCCAGGTGCCGCCGGAACGCACGCTGCTGGACATCAATACCGTGGTCGCCAATGCAGTGCAACTGCGCGCGCTGGATTTGCGCTCGTCGAAGTCGCGCATCGAGTTGCAACTGGAATCCGTGCTGCCGGGCGTACGCGGAGATGGCAATCAATTGCTGCAGGTATTCTTCAACATCATCAACAACGCGATTGACGCGATGGACGCAAGCGAGGGCGGAGTGCTGACCATCAAGACCATACGCGATCGCGGCAATGTCGTGATCCTGTTCACCGACACGGGACCGGGCATCAAGGACCCGCAACGCGTGTTCGACCCGTTTTACACTACCAAACCTGTCGGCAAAGGCACGGGCCTCGGCTTGAGCATCTGCTTCGGAATCCTGCAGGAACACGCCGGAAAGATTCTTTGCTATAACTCGCAACAAGGCGGAGCGGTTTTTCGCGTGGAGTTGCCGGCGGTGCTCGCAGGGTTCCCGGCGAAAGAACCACAGCTTGCCGGAGTTGCGACCGCTCCGCAGAAAACTCCCGTCTGAAGGAAAAGTGACCGTTGTGTTTGCGCACCACGGGACGCCTGAGCCGCGCCGTGTTCGTGCTAAAGTTTTGCTGCGAACTATGAGCCGGGAAAAACGATGACAGACTTGGCCATTGTGACGGAAAAGCTCACGCGGCGCTTCGGCGCGCTCACCGCGGTGGACAATGTCGATTTACGGGTGACGGCCGGGCAATTTTTCGGCTTTCTGGGACCCAACGGCGCGGGGAAATCCACGACCATTAAAATGCTCACCGGGCTGCTGGCGCCGACCTCCGGGCGGATGCAACTGCTGGGGCTGGATTTTTCTTCGCACACGATCGAGGTAAAGCGCCAGATTGGCGTGGTACCCGAAGGCATGGGGCTCTTCGAGCGCTTGACCGGCGCGGAATATCTGCATTTTGTCGGCAGGATGTATGGGCTCGACCACGCCACGACGCTTCGGCGCACGGGAGAACTGCTGGAATTCATGCAGCTGGCGGATCGGCCGAAGTCGATGATCGCGGACTATTCGCACGGCATGCAGAAAAAGCTGGCGCTAGCCGCGGCGGTGATTCACGGACCGCGTATTCTGTTCCTCGATGAGCCGTTCGAAGGTGTGGATGCGCTGGCCGCGGGCGCATTGAAGGCGCTGCTAGGGCGCATGACCGCGCGCGGCGTTACGATTTTTCTTACTTCGCACGTGCTGGAGATTGTCGAGCGTTTGTGCAGCCACGTGGGAATCATTCACCAGGGCCGGCTGGTGGCGCAGGGCTCCATCGAGGAATTGCGCGCGGGAATTGCCGGAGAAGAAGGCAGCAAGACTACATTGGAACAGATTTTCCTGTCGATCGTGGGCCAGAGCGGCGCGGAACGGGCGCAGATCGAGGAACTTTCGTGGCTGACGTAGCGCCGCCGGTTGGGATCCTGAAGCAAATCAGCCTGATCGCCGGCCTGCGCTGGCGGATGCTGCACAATAACCTGCGGCGAAAGCAAAACCGGCTGGATCTGCTCGGCCTGGTCATTCTCGGCTTGCTGGCCAGCGCGTTCGTGATGGGGTTGTGCTTTGCCTTGTTCGAGGGCGCGCGCAATTTTGTATCCAGCGGCAGGCCCACATGGCTGAGCCTGTTTTTCTGGGCCATTTTCTTGTGGTGGCAACTCTTTCCCATCATAGTGGCGGGCTTCGGGGCCTCGTTCGAGTTCCGCGGGATGTTGCGCTTCCCTCTAAGTTTTGGGGCGTTCTACACCATCGGGCTAGCCTACGGATTGGCGGACTTCACTGGCTTGGCCGCCGTTTGCTGGACGATTTCCATCATCCTGGGCGCGGCTGCGGCCTACCTGGCGCTACTGCCGGCAATGCTGCTGGTGGGAGCATTGTTCATCTTGTTCAACGTGGCGTTAGAACGCTTGCTGGGTTCCTGGATGGAGCGCTTGCTGGCGCGGCGCAGCACGCGGGAGCTCTTTTTCGCTGCCTTTATCTTTCTAATGCTGGCGCTGCAGTTGGTGGGTCCGCTGTTGAATCGTTACGGGAATTCCGCCGAGCCATGGCTTGTGCGCACTCTCCCTTATTTTGCGTACTTTCCGGCGTCTCTGGCCGGCAAGGGCGTGGGAGCCGCGGCGGCGGGAAATTACGGCGAGTTCGCCATCGCGGTCGCGGGAATTGTGAGCTACGCGGTGTTTTTTGGCGGCTTGTTGTGGCTGCGCTTTGCGGCGCAGTATCGCGGTGAGGAGCTAAGTGAAACTCCGGCGCCCGAGAAGGCGATTCGCAATAAGGCGAGGCGGGAATCGGAGGCGGACGCGCTCGGGTCGCTTTCGCCGCAAGTCGCCGCGGTCATTCGCAAGGAAATTCGCTATTTGCTGCGCAACGGCTTTGCTGCCTTACTGCTGTTTCTGCCGCCCATCCTGGTCTTTGCGCTGATTACACAGACCACGGTGCTCCGCTTTTCGGGAGCGAAGACCAGCATGTCTGCGGATTTGTTCTTTCCCGGCTTGGTGGCTTACATCATTTTGATTTTGATGGCTCCGGCCTATAACACCTTCGCTTATGAGAATACTGGTGTGCAGACGTACTTCACGGCGCCGCTGCAATTTCGTAATGTCCTTCTTGGTAAAAATTTTGTACAGGTTGCGCTGGTCGCGACGGAGCTAACGCTGTGCATCGCCGCGTTTTGCTACCGCGTTGGAGTGCCGTCACCGCCGATCTTCGCGGCAACGCTGGCAGCCATTATTTTTACGCTGGTCGGACAATTGTCGATCGCCAACTGGTCGTCGTTGAGTTTTCCGCGCAAATTGGCGTTTGGCCAGATTCATGGCCAGCGGCAATCGGGCATGGCGGTGCTCGTGGCGTTCGGTGCGCAGATTCTGCTTTTCGGGATAAGCTCGCTGGTCTTGGGGCTGGGGCGGTGGACCGGCGACCGCTGGCTGCCGGCCAAGGCGTTTGCGCTACTAGCCGGCGCCGCGGTCGGGGGATACGTAGCGTCGCTCGATGCGCTGACGTCCTACGCCGAGAAGAAGAAAGAAAAGCTGATTGAGGCGCTTTGCAGGTAAGTTGCTGAGCTCGGAGTTTTTCAGGGAGTGACGTATGAGGCTTGGGGTATGCGCTCTTTGCGGTGTTTTGTTCGCTGTGCTTACTGTGCCCCTAGTTGCGGCGCAATCGGCAGCAGGCCTGCAGTTCGCCGATGTCGGGCAGCTTGCCGAGATTCCCGCAGTCGCGGGGTACGAGCAGGAGCTGAGCAGCCGTATTCGCGAGCAACTAAAGGCTCTTGCGCCGAAGACAGACAATCTCGGCAACGTTTACGTGACGGTGGGTAGTGGCACGCCGCACCGGCTTCTCGTCACTGCGATCGATGAGCCTGGCTATGTCGTCAGTGGTATTACGCCGGATGGCTTCCTGCGCGTCCAGCGTTTGCCGCAGGCTCCACCGAATGCCGTTTTTGATCTGTTGCATGCTGCGCAGGCCATTTGGGTGATTACGCGGGCCGGAAAGAGAGTTCCGGGCGTTTTCGCAGGACTCTCAGTGCATTTGCAAGCGTCGCGCCTGAACGCGCCAAAAATGTCCGATCTGGATGAGATGTACGTAGATATTGGCGCGAAGAGCAGCGGAGAGGTGCACGCCGCAGGAGTGGATATCCTGGATCCCGTGACCCTGCAGCGGCAGCGATTTAGCGTTGGGGAAGGGTGGGCCGGGCCTGCAGTTGGTGACCGGTTTGGCTGCCAGGTATTGCTGCATATTGCCGACGAGATCAGGAGGTCGACGAAATCTGGCACCACGACAATCGCCTTCGTAACACAGCAATGGACCGGCGGGCGCGGCTTGAACCGGATTCTCGAAGAGATGCGCCCAGACGAAATGGTCTATGTAGGGCGCGTTCGGGCGGCAACTACGGCAGCTAGCAACTCGACTGGGGATAATCCGACGCCAGGAAGTGGCGTGCTATTGGGAGTAACCGACGTTGCAAACCCTAACGGTTTCGCACGTGAACTGCAAGTGATGGGCGAAAAGGAACATTTACGTTTGCGAATCGTTGGCGCAACAACGCCCCGCATAGCCAGCTACGCAAAACCCAGCTCGTTTCCGGAACGCTTTGCGATGCTGGGTGTGCCCACGCTTTGGCCCGCAACTCCGGGCGAGTATGTCTCCTGGAACGACGCAGGGAATCTAGCCAGACTATTCGAGGCCTATCTTGATATTCGAGAGCCATCTGGCGGCCTGGGCGGAGGAACTGGCGGAGGCCATACGATCTCCGATCTGGAGGCGTTGGTGGAAGCCTACGGCGCGAGCGGGCACGAAGAGGGCGTGCGAAAAGTTGTTTTGAATCGGCTGGATCCTCCAGCGCAGAAGAAAGTAACGACTGACTCGGCGGGCAACTTGATTTTAGAGCTGGGCCAACCTCAAAGGGAGTCGAAAGCGCCAAAAATTCTTTTCGTCGCGCACATGGACGAGATTGGCTACCAGGTGCGGTCGATTGAGCCGGACGGAAGGCTGCTCGTGGATGTGCTCGGCGGCGGGTACACGGAATATTTTCTTGGACATGTCGTGCTGGTTCATAAGGACGACGGAACGACGGCCGCCGGAGTGGTGGAACGACCCGATGGTTGGGACCGGCCCGGGTTCGAGTGGCCTCACGGTCCGCGGGGTCTTGACGAGCCGGCGCATGTGTACGTCGGCACGCGCTCGGCGGAAGAAACGCAGAAGCTCGGCATGAAGACAGGCGATTTTATAACGATCCCGAAGCAATATCGTCCGCTGCTCGGTATGCGTGCGAATGCGCGCAGTTTCGATGATCGCGTAGGCTGCGCAGCATTGATTGAAGCGGTCCGGGCGCTCGGTCTTGAATTGTCTGGACGCGATGTCACGTTCGTGTGGTCCACCGAAGAAGAAGTCGGCCTGAAGGGCGCTGCAGCCCTGGCAGAGCGCCTGGCGAAGGAAGGCAAGACGCCGGACTTTGTCTTTGCCATCGATACGTTCGTCAGCTCGGATTCGCGGCTGGAATCGAAGCGTTTTGCCGACGCCGAAATCGGCAAGGGATTTGTCATCCGCGCGGTGGACAATTCCAACATCGCGCCGCGCGCATACGTCCAGCGAGTCATCCAGCTCGCGCGCGAGAACAACATCCCGGTGCAATACGGAGTCACCGGCGGCGGCAATGACGGCGCAGTCTTCCAGCGCTATGGCTCGGTGGACATTCCGCTGGGCTGGCCGCTGCGCTACTCGCATTCGCCCGGTGAAGTCATCGACACCCGCGACGTCGACTCGCTAGCTAAAATCATCGCGGTGCTGGCGAAAAAGTGGTGAGGGCGTTCCGGATCTATCTGGTTCTTCCCAGTTCTTCCGCATAGCGCGCGGCAATCGCCGGCCATGAGAAATATTTGCCCTGTGCGACCCGGCTACTCGCTGCTAACTGCGCGCGATAATCCGCATTTGTCAGCACCCGCAGCAGCGCTTCACCGAATTCCTTGGCCTGATCCGCGGACACCAGCACTACTCCGGCTTCTTCGATCGGGCCAGCAGTTTCCGTTCCTCGCTCTGCAACGACCGGCAAACCGCATGCAATGCCGGCGATGGCGCTGCCGCGGCGCGTGGAAATCGCGCCACGCACGAAAAGCATCGCATCTGCTGACCCCAGCTCTCTGACAACTTCCTCGGGCGACAGGACGCCTTTGACCTGAACGTCCACGGGAACATCGCGCAAGCTCTCGCGCAGCATCGATTCGCAATCGTCGGCGTGGCGGCCGAACGCGCGCAACTCCAACTTTCCAATTGTTGCCGAGACGAAACGAATGGCGTCCGCGATCCGCGCAGATTCCTTGCGCCCCGAAGCGCCGCCGGTGATTCCGAATACTGCAATGCGCAAAACGTGTTGCGGGCTCTTGCAAGTCTTCGTCTCATTGACCGCGTCGACCGGCAAGTTGGCGCCTACAGGAATGAAAACAGCATGGCGAGGTGGAGCGCCGAGCCACGAGATAGCATTCAGGGGAACGGTGAAGATCCCCAGGTCCGCGCGACGCAACGACCCGCGCATGACGTGCAGTTGCACGGCGCGCCGCAGTTTGTCGAGATTGCGGCTGCCCGAATACGGCCCGGCATCGTGGTACACCACAGCAATTCGCGCGCCGGCGTGCCGCAACACATCCAGAACGGACAGAAATCGCAGAGGGAAGCCGCGCGCGGACCAGGCCAGCGCAGTGTACTGCACGCACACCCAGCGGCCGCGCCAATCCGCAGCATCTTGCCGCAGTTCGCGCAGCGCGGCAGACCAGCCGCGCTCTTTCCAGGGAAGCCTTGCCAATGCGAGAGCGAACCCGTGCGCCGTCAATGCAGCGCCGAGGTAGCGACAATACTCTTCCACCCCATCGGTCGGTTCGTCCCGCCGGCCAAGCAAAGCAATGATGCCCTGCTCCATTCTTATCGTTGGTCCTCAGCAGCCGTCGCTAGCCGCACACAAACCGCTGGTCTACATTCATTCCCCCTGCGGCAATCAAGTTATTTCTCCACAAGAAAACTGCCGATCACCAGCGCATCCATCCCGGAACTGAAAAATGTGCGCACGGCGTCGGTCGGCGTGTGCACGATGGCTTCGCCGCGCAGATTGAATGAAGTGTTCATGATTATCGGGACACCGGTGCGCTTTTCGAATTCATCCAGCAGACGCCAGTACAGGGGGTTGACTTCCTTCTCCACGGTTTGCGGCCGCGCGCTGCCGTCCACATGCGTTACCGAGGGAATCACGCCGCGCTTTTCCGGCCGCACCTGCGCAGTCAAAATCATAAACGGCGAATCCGTTACGCTCTCAAGATATTCCGTGGCCGCTTCTTTCTTTAGCGACGGCGCAAAGGGCCGCCACCATTCGCGAAACTTCACCGCGTTGTTGACCTTGGCGCTCATTTCCGGATCCCGCGCATCGGCGAGAATCGAGCGGCTTCCCAGCGCGCGTGGGCCAAATTCCATGCGCCCCTGGAACCAGCCAAGAATCTTGCCCTGCGAAAGAAGCTCCGCCGCCGTTGCCGCCGGATCGTCCAGGCGCGTGTACGGCAACTTATAGGTGCGCAGCGCGGTCTGGGTGGTGGAATCGTCGAACGCAGGACCAAGATACGCATGGCGCATGGCCTTGTTCGGCAGGCGCCCACCATTATCCAAATAAGGAGCGAGCGCCGCGCCAAGCGCCACTCCTTCATCCGACGCAGCGGGTTGCACAAAGACTTTATCGACCAGTCCTGACGCTGCGATCTTTCCATTGCCCTTCGAATTCAGCGCCACGCCGCCCGCCAGGCAAAGATTCCGGCAGCGCGTTTTCTCTACCGCCAAGCGCACTACGCTCATCATCGCCCGCTCGCAGGCGTCCTGAACGGCATACGCAATGTCCTTGTGCCGATCGTCGATTTCGCTCTCCGGTTCGCGCGCCGGACCCAACAACGGAGTTACGCTCGAAAACGAACCATTGCCATTCCCGAACAGCCGGCGCGCATGCACGCGATACGGCGCTGCTTCGGGGTCAATGAATGCGTCCAGCTTCCGGCCGGGCCCGCCATACGGCGCCAGCCCCATCACCTTCCACTCATCGCTGTTACGCTGAAATCCCAAATAGGCCGTGAATTCGCTGTAGAACAAGCCAAGCGAATCGGGAAAGGGAATCGTCGCAATGTGTTGCAGGCGGCCATTACTCCCTTGCCAGATTGATGTGGCCTCCCACGCGCCCCGGCCGTCCATGACCACCACGGCGGAATCCTGGAAGCCTGAATACGCATACGCGCTGATCGCATGGGACAAGTGGTGATCCACAAACCGCACGTTCGCCTGGGTCTCGCCAAAATGCTGCACAAATCGTGCCCCTCCGGATTCCTGGTGCCACATGCTGGCAAAGTGCCGCGTGGAATTAAGTACATTGAGATAACTGATGGGCCAACGGGCTGTCGCAAAGAGTTTCAGGTCGTGCCGGTAAACGGGTCCGGCTGTCTGCCAGCCGAAACATATTTCGTCCAGTCGCTCCGGTCGGGCATCCGCAAACTCCAGGCAAGCGTGAATCGCCAATTTCGGGAAGCGTGCGTCGTGCTTCACCCGGCTGATCCGCTCTTCCGCTACGGCGAAGAGCAGCTCTCCATCGCGCACGATGCACGCCGAAGAATCATGCATCTGCGAATAGTTGATCCCCAGTGTGATCATGGCACGACGAGAATCCCTGTAAGCTTCGGGTGGCTGATTGCGAACACTTGGCCTGCGTGCATTTCAGTGGCTGCTAACCTTCGCGTGCTTTCTTCCCTTTACTCTTGCGTCTTGGATTGCCGTCTCCTTTGGGTCGTGCAAGGTCCTTACGGCTCTTGGTTGGCAGTGTAGGTTTGTAGGTGCCAAATATCATATTCACTGCGCAGGCTCATGCCTTGAATTCTTCCGGAACCGTTACGCGAGTGTTGCCAGGGGGTGGCAAAATATTCTGCCTCACGATTCGATACCACGCCTGCTTTCCGAGCCATCGGCGGCCTGCATAAAACCATCGCGGTGGGAGCAACAACGCAAGGATCATTGTTGCCGTGCGAAAAATGCGATGAGATCGCGGCGCATCTTCGTGCATTATCCGGTAAATCGTATTTTCCGTACGCACCGTCTCCCAGGGAGTGCCGCCGTGCAACATCAGGCGCATTTGTTCTGCTTCTGCCTCGATGATTTCACAGATGTATTCAACCGCATCGGCAGGTACGCCCCACACCGGCAGGCTTCGCCGCAGGGCTTCCGCCAGCGCCGCCATTACCCTCTGTTTTCTGATGAGTCCAGCTTGGTTCCCCCCGGCCGCGTTATACAAATTAGCGCCGTGCTGCCGATAATGTGTCAGCACATCCGGAACGATTACAAGATCGCTGATGGCTGTCAGTAGCGTGAAAATATATTCGTCAGCCTCGATCACCAGCGCTTCGGGGACCGGCAAGATTCGACGCACGACCGCCGCACGCACCGTCATCCGGCTCGTGCCCAGATAACTTTTGCGCATCCGAAAGACGCGGGCGGCCGCGGCCGAATTAAGGCGAAGGAGTTCAGCCTTCTGCACCGTATCGACATGTTGTGGCCCGTTCTCAAATGCGTTCGTGATCCCGTGTCCGACGATTCCGCAACTCTCATTTCCCGCCAGCACGGCAACCACCCTGGCCAGCTTTTCACGCGCCCACCAATCATCGCCATCTAGAAAGGCGATAATCTCGCCCTTGCACTCCGGAATGCCTGCGTTGAACGCGGAGGCTTGTCCGCGATTGGCTTTGCGCAGCAAGCGCACCCGTGGTTCGAACCTGCGCACAATTGCTGGCGTGGCGTCGGTCGAGCCGTCGTCCACCACCAAAATCTCGCGCTCGCTCGCGGGGAAGTCCTGCTCGATCGCGCTCACAATCGCTGGTTCGATAAAGCGCTCGTGGTTGTACGTGTCAATCAGAACGCTGACAAAAGGTCTTGGCACGGCTCTCTCTAATTCACCGTCGAGTGTACTCGTTGCGCTCGCTGGGACGCGACCATTTCTTCCAGAATTGTATCCAGCCCGCGCGTAATCTTCCAATTCGGGTAGTGCGTCTGGAATTTCCGCAAATTGGAGATGTAGCAGATGTGATCGCCCTTGCGCGCTTCCTCCACGTAATGCCAATCCAGCTTGCGCCCGGTGAGCTGTTCGATTCGCGCAATGCCTTCGAGCATCGAGACGCTGTTGCCGCGCCCGCCGCCTATGTTGTAGACCTCGCCCGGCCGCGGATTCGCGGCAAATTCCTCGATGGCCCGCACCACGTCGTGACTGTGAATGTTGTCGCGCACCTGCTTGCCTTTGTAGCCATAAACGCTATAGCGCCCGCCGCTCAGCGCGACCTTCACCAGGTACGACAAAAATCCGTGAAGCTCGACCCCCGAATGAGCAGGCCCGCTCAAGCACCCGCCCCGAAAAACGCCTACTTTCATGTTGAAGTAGCGCCCGTATTCTTGCGCCACCAGGTCCGCCGCGGCTTTCGACGCGCCGAACAGCGAGTGCAACGTGCGGTCGATCCGGCAGGTCTCATCAACGCCGTAGTAATCTTCAGGCCGCGCGTAATCGTAACGCGTTTCAAGCTCCTTCAGCGGAATCTCGTTGGGCGCGTCGCCGTAGACTTTATTCGTGCTGAAAAAAACGAACACCGCTTCCGGGCAATGCTGCCGAGTCGCTTCCAGCAGATTGACGGTTCCCAGTGCGTTGACCTCGAAGTCCAGCAGCGGAATATCCCGCGCCTTGTCGTGAGAAGGCTGCGCCGCGCAATGCACAATCAAGTCGAAGCGCTGCGCCCTGAACACCTCTTCGATCGCCGTGCGATCGCGAATATCGATGGCCGCGTGCGTGAACCGTTTGCAAGTGCTCTTCAGGCGCTCTAGGTTCCACAGCGTGTCGCCCGCAGCGCCAAAAAACACTCGCCGCATATTGTTGTCCACGCCGAAAACTTCGTGCCCCTGGCGGTCGAAATGCTCGACCGCCTCGGAGCCGATCAGTCCGCTGCTGCCGGTAACCAGAACTTTCATCGCGCAGCAAGCTTATCAAAAAAGGTGCATTCCGCAGGAAGGTCAAACTTGCCTTTTCCGCGCGCTGGACACCTCAGACCACATGCCTTCTCGGGGCGCCGTTTTGCAAAGTCAAACGCGCGATCGACTCCGCGCAGTCGCGTCTTCGCTGCGTTTCGCTTCCGTCTGAGCGGTAGAACCCGGAATGCGCGGACCGGAGCCCGCCTCGCCGTAACTCTTCTTCACGCCCGCCTCACTCGGTTTGCCTCGAAGTCCTAGCAGCTTCCGAAACGGCCGTGTGAAATCCATCAGCGCAAACCAAGCTGGCACTACCTGCGGCCTTGCGTATCGCCAATAGGGTGCCCACAGCCGACGCAAATTCCCGCGCTCGCCGCCATCTAAAATGTGCGTCGCATCGTCAATCGTCAGCAGGTGCCACCGTCCGCCCGCCAGCCGGTAATTTTCTTCGGCTTGCTCATCCGTCCATACGCCGCGCGCTCCCTGCGGGTGATACGCGTAGTTGTGGTTCTGGTGAATCGCCGTTACCACCTCCGAAGCGTCCACCACGTCCGCCCGCTGCTCGCGCGCCTTCCACACCAGCCAGTGGTCCCACCACACTCGTCCGATCACTAGCGCCGGCATCTCCGCGTACAATCCTCGCCGAAACGCAAAATAGTCGATCGACCATCCCGGCTGCTGCGCTCCCTGCTTCCGCGCCAGCTCCTTCACGCGCGTGCCCCAAGCGGCATCGCTAAAGTCCAGCGCTTCGCGGATGTCCGTGTCCCAGCGCCGCCCTACTATCAGGAATCGCTCGTGCCGCTCGCGCACTCTGCTCAGCGCCTCGCAAAACTCCGGCAGCAAAATAATGTCGCAGTTGCAGTAGCACAGCACCTCGTGCCGCGCCATCTCCTGCGCCCGCGCGAACATGTAGTCCAGCCGCTTGCTCCCAAACCGGTTCCGCTCCACGTGCGGCTCGTGACGCAACCCCAGCTCCCGCGCGACTTCCGCCGCCCCCGCGTCATCGCCAAACAGAATCACTTCCACGTCCGGATACAGCAACGTCCAGCTTTTCAGCGAGTTTCGCTGAATAACGCCGCTGTGCCCCTCAAATGGTTTCCCCGTCGTGAATAGAGTAAGAATAGGCGCTCCTCCGCAACGCGTGTGAGACTCGCCGCCCTTAACGCATGCCCGACGTAACCTCCGCAGTCCTCGCAGAGCGTCCTCCGACGCCGAGCCGCAGGTACCGCAATCCCGTCACGCCTTCCAGGTGGTTCAACACGCCCCAGCAATCCACCAGCGTGCGCGCGCGTTCGCCGCTCACCCAATCCGTCGCCGCAATTTCGCTGAACTCCTGCCACGGCGTCGCCAGCACAATCACGTCGGATTCCGCGATGCACTCCTGCGCTGAAATCGCGCACCGTACCCCCCGGCACCCCGCAAGCGCGCGCGCCACGTCCGCCGCAGGATCAAATACCGTAAGCCGCACTCCCGCTGCTGATAACTCCTGCGCGACCAACAAGCCGAACGCTTCTTCGACCACATCCGTGTCCGGCTTATACGTAATCCCCAGGATTCCCACGCTGCCGCCGGCTCTAAGGTGGCTCTTGACCATTTCCGCCAGCAATTTGATCTGTTCCCGATTGAACGCGTCGGTGGCCTCCGCCAGCCCCGAAGGCGCTCCCGCCCGCGCCGCCAAAGCCGCCAGCGCCCGGTTGTCCCGCGGAAAGCATGGCCCGCCATAGCTCACCGCGCCCCGCAAATACCGCGGCCCGATGCGCGTGTCCAGCCCTAGCGCATTGGTCACCACGTTGGCATCCGCTTCCGGCAGCTTTTCACACAACCGCGCAATCATGTTCGCGTAGCTAATCTTCGTCGTGATGTACGTGTTCACCGCCAACTTGGTGATCTCCGCATTGATGAAGTTCATGCGCGCCACAAACGGCGTGTTCTTGCACGTCCGCCGGTAGATCTCCGCCAGCATTTCGCCGGACCGCTCGTCCGATTCTCCGATCAGCAGAAAATCCGGAAAATAAAAATCGCGAATCACGCTGCCCAGCGCGATGAATTCCGGGCTGTAGCAGAGCCCGAAGTGCTGTCCGCACGTTTTCCCGCTGGCGCGTTCCAATGCTTGCCGCACCTCGCCGCCCGTCGACCCCGGCATCACCGTGCTGGTCACCACCACCAGATGAAATCCCGTCTTGCTGCGCAGCGTTTTCCCGATCGTCTCCGCGCACGGCAGCACGTGTCGCAGCGAGAATCCGCCGTTAGGTTCGCTCGGTGTCGACACCACCACGAACGTGGCTTCCGACTCGCGCACCGCCGCTTCCACATTCTCCGTCGCGCTGAGCCGCCCCTCGCTTTCCTGCATCAACTCCGCAAGCCCCGGCTCATGCACGGGCGCCTCGCCGCGCTTGATGGCGTCCACCTTCCTCTTGTCGACGTCCACGGCGGTGATGCGAAATCCCCTCGCCGCAAAGCATGCCGCCAGCGGCGCACCCAGTTTTCCCAGCCCCACTACCGAAATCGAGTTCAGCATGATTCTCCCAAGTGAATTATGCCTGCAATCTCGTATTCCCTCACTTCACCAACTTCCAGTCCTGCGTAAAGCGATCACAGCGGATCATCGGCGGCCAGTCCGGGCCAGGAATCTCGTACAACCCGCGAAGCAGGTATTTCTTGCCCGTGTACCAAAAATACCGCACCTTCGGCGCCTTCTGCATCGCCGCACTCATCCCCAAAAACTTGTCCATCAACCATCCGCCCCCGCAGGCTTTCAGTTCCGCGCGCGCTATCGCATCGCACCGCGCGTTGAACCGTTCCGCTTGCTGCAGGCTGTCGGAATCCCTATGCTCGCGGAACCCGCCGATCAGCGAGTCCACCGTATACAATTGCGCATGACGGAAAAAGCGTACCCACAGTTCGAAATCGCTCGCGTACCGCCAAGCCGCGTCCACTCGCGCGCCGGCCTTCTCCCAAAGACTTCGCCGCCAAAATGTCGACTCCTGCTGAATGTGCCGGTTAGAGCCGCCGAGCAGAAAGCGAAAGCGCGACCAGCGCATCAGCGGATCGACTCGCGTCATCGCGCCTTGTTCGTTGAATACCGTACGCCGCCCCGTGATCCACTCCACTTCCGGGAAGTCCCGGAAAATGCTTCCTACCACGCTCAGCCCACCGATGTGCAGTTGGTCCGTCGCGCTGATCCATCCCATGATCTCCCCGCTCGTTCGCGCAAACCCCTTGTTGATCGCGTCGTACATCCCGTTGTCCGGCTCGCTCGCCCACCCCGCGATCTCGTTCTCGTACTTGCGAATCACCTCCAGCGTGTTATCCGTCGATCCTCCATCCACGATGAAGTAATCCAGGTTCGTGTAGCTCTGCGCCAGCACCGAGCGAATCGTCTGCTCGATATATCTCCCCGAATTAAACACCGGCGTCACCAGCGCAATCCGCGGCCAGCTAGTCGGCATCGGCCGCGCGGGCTCAGCCTGGCTTCTGGCCATTGGCTCAATTCCTGCCGGCAAGCAATGCCCCTTTCACTTCACAGCCCTCGAAACAACAGATCAAACCAATTGAAATCACTATTGTGGAATTCTTGATACAGCACCACCTCAAACTTAGCCGGCGCAAACATGCTCAACAGCTTGGGCACGTCGTACCATTCACACCAGGGCGTCCCCACGCCATCAGTAATCTCGCCCCACTTGCTGAAGGGCGATCGCCCCTCGCGAATCCACCGGCTCCGCGGATAGGCCAATTGCAGCCACCGCCCGCCCACTTTCAAGTGCCGCAGCAGCTCCTGATATTCCGGCTTCATCACCTTGGCCGGAGCGTGATGCAGCGAGCCCATCGCCATGACCACGTCATAGTCCGCGTCCAAGCGCTTCAGCGAACCCAGGTCCTCGAAGAGCACAAAGCGCCCCTCGCGGAGTCCCATGATTCCGCAGAGCCGCTGCAGAACCTTTAGGTTCGATTCCACCAAATCCACAAACGTCAGCATGGCCCCATGCTGTGCAAACGTGATGCTGTCCACCCCAAACCCGCTGCCGATATCCATCACCTTTTTGCCGCGCATCCCGTCCGCATAAAGCGTGTGATACCAGCCGCGGTGGGCGAATTCCCCGCCCGTGGTGATGTCCAGCCGCGCCTTTTCCCATTTCGCCAGCAACGCTTGGTCCGGGAGTTCCAGCAATCGCGTCGTTTTCTCCGATCCCGCGGCCGTTGTCGGCACTTCCACCCATTTCTTTCGCAGTGTTTCGTAAGGTTCCTCCCATGCCGCGCTGTCGCCTTCGGACGGCAGTCCGTTCTTACGAAAGTTCTTCAGCTCCTTAATTCTGTGTATCAGGCTCATCCTATTGTGTGTGCCGAACCTCGAGGTTTCCTCGGATCTCCGCAAACCTCTCCTCAGGACAAGCAACGAAGTTCCCGTCGACCTCCGCAAGACCTAAATTCAACATTTCGATCGACCCGTTTGCCGAAAATCGAAACCAGGTGTAACCCATCCCCGCCAGGAACTCCAAGATCTCTTTGGCCGCGTAACCCCATGGCCTGGTACGCACATCTTGAACCTCCACCAAAAGCACGGGGCGCGGTTGACGTTTGAATAGCTTTGTCGCGCCTTTCAAAACCGGCAGCTCAGCCCCCTCGACATCCAGTTTGATGAAATCCACTTGACTGATCTTCCGTTGTGCCAGCCAGTCATCGAGCCGCATCACGCGCACGCGGACCGGCGCGGTGTCGCTCTCAACGACTGGCGGTCGCAGGCTGTTGCAGCCAGTCTGGCTCCCTTGCACGACGAACAGATTTGCATCGGTGTTCTCATCGCCCAGCGCCGCCCCTTGCATCTCCACATTCCAGCATCGATTCATAGCAACGTGCAGACGCAGCGCTCTCCTCTCCCGAGGCGACGGCTCAAAGGAGATCACTCTCCCGTGCTTCCCGACTCGCTTGGACGCCAGCAACGTGTACAGGCCGTGATGTGCCCCAAGGTCCAGCACCGTCATCCCAGGCCGCAGAAACCGGTCTACAAATGCAAGCTCCGCCGTCTCGAAGCAGCCCGTTCTGAGCAGCTTTCCAAGATTGTCCTTTCGCAATACCCACCAAGCGCCTGACGGCAGCCGCATCAGTTTGGGTATTCTCGCAACTCCCGCCGACCATCGAAAACGTACGGAGTTTGCTTTTTCCGGCCATGGCTTGCGCAGGAATCGCCACATACGCGGCAGCTTTCCTTCAGCCTCGGTCCCGTAGCTCATGTCGAGGTCCATCGCCGCGTGGACCTAACGTAGCGCGCCACCCACGCGCGCATCCGCGACAGACGGCTGCTCCAAGAATCTCGAACTCTCGATGCGTTCGTCCTCCAGCGGTCGGAATGTGCTTGCACCGGCTGGCTCCGTTCCATCGCTAGCACGAGGTTCCGCACCGTCAGAGGCATTAGCGACGCGGCTAGAAACGTACGCGACTGCTTTCGCCAAAAATTTGTCGAAAATTGCGGATCCGCCGGTAAGCGCTCGAACGTATACACAAACGGAAATCCCGCACGGTACAGCATTTTGACCAGACAAGCTTCCGTGGGATAAAACGCCACGTACTCTAGTCCCTGATCATGAGCCCGATCCTCATCGAGCAGCGCCATGCTCGCATCGCGCCCAGGGATGCACATCGATTCGACCAAAAGAACCTTGCCAGTCATCGCGCGCAGATTTCGTATGGCACGAAGAGGGTTTTCCAGGTGATACAACAGACCAACGCACAGCACGAAGTCGAACGTGCCGATCTCCGGCAGCGTGGAGTCCTCTACATTCCTGGTGATAAATGAGATCTCCGGATAGCGTCTCTTTGCCTCGGCTGTGTTTTCTTCGCGTCCATCGATCGCCGTCACCTCCAGGCTCATTTCAGAAAGAAACTTGGAGAAGTATCCTACGCCGCAGCCCACATCCAAGGCTGACGAGACGTCGGTTTGTTTCCGCACTTCCTCCAACAATTCAGCGGCAAACGCTTGCCGCACCTCCGTGTAGCCCCGCGTGAAGTCATCGTCGAATGTCCACTGCTTCTCCATTTCTTCCTCACCCGCCAACTTCAAATTCTGCCGGTACATTCAGCATTCCGTTCCATTCATCGGACGCATGTTGATAATTCTCCGTCGCCACGATCATTTCCGGAACGCAATCCCATGCATCCAACTCTTCTCCTTGGTCATACAGGCTCACCTGCCAGCTGTACGGCCCGGGACGAATCGGTAGCATGGGAAAAGTGTAGCGAAACTCATGCTCCCCGGCTTCCAGCCTCACGTCATCCGTTGCCCACGCCCAGATCAGTTCCCGCTCGTGATTGAATAGCGCGCACCCGTGGTGCCCCGCGCGCACCGCTTCCTCGATCTTCACAATAAACTTGACCGTCACCGGACCCAGTCCGCTCAGAATATGTCCTTCCTCTCCTCGCGGCTCGACGACTTCCCACTTGACGAAGCGCCCCTTGCTGCCCCGCCGGTCCCCTTCGTTGCTCCCGCGACCATTTCGGTCCCCGCGGGCCATCGCCGATTCATACGCGCTCACCACCTCATGCGTCCCGCCCGCCATGCGGATCGACCCGCCATCCACCCACGCCACCCGCTCGCACAATCTGCGAATCTGGTTCAACTGGTGACTCACCAGCACCACCGTCCGCCCGCCCTTCGCCACCTCTCCCATCTTCCCCAGGCACTTCTTCTGAAAATTGATGTCCCCCACCGCCAGCACTTCGTCCACCAACAAAATCTCCGGCTCCAGGTGCGCCGCCACCGCAAACGCCAGCCGCACGTACATCCCGCTCGAATAATGCTTCACCGGAGTCTCGATAAACTTCTCGATCTCCGCGAACGCCACAATCTCGTCAAACTTCCGGTCGATCTCCCGCTTGCTCATCCCCAAAATCGACCCGCTCAGGTACGTATTCTCCCGCCCGGTCAGTTCCGAATGAAACCCTGTCCCCACTTCCAGCAAGCTGCGCACCCGCCCACGAATCTCCGCCCAGCCTTCCGTCGGTCGCGTGATGCGCGACAATATCTTCAGCAGCGTCGTCTTCCCCGCCCCGTTCCGCCCGATCAACCCCAGCACCTCGCCCTCGCGCACCTCCAGCGAAACATTCCGCAGTGCCCAAAATGTCTCCGGCCGT
>Ga0307475_10000081_pt1 | contig 51974 bp, 39 predicted proteins | sample atmos_gasesECM1C_FD_203317 | JGI IMG/M metagenome (GOLD analysis project Ga0307475, IMG submission 203317) | Hardwood forest soil microbial communities from Morgan-Monroe State Forest, Indiana, United States - atmos_gasesECM1C_515 | ecosystem: Environmental > Terrestrial > Soil > Temperate... | reverse complement strand
TTTGGCGCACGTAACAGCTGTGGATTTTTCGTCTTTCCGCCAAGTGAGATAGTGCCCGATAGGCCGGATTACCGCGCAAGTGCATTTCATTTGTCCGTTACGACGCTGATCAAGACTCAGCTGTTAAGCTGCAAGACTTTGCTCGGGCCGTAACCCGATTCGGAATTGCACTTTGACTGACAGAATCAGCGTTTTGGCTGTATTTACGAGCACGGCGCGATTGATTCGACGGCATTTAAGTTGTATCCCACGTGCTCATAACCCGAAGGTCGTCAGTTCAAATCTGGAAAATTCGGGGGGGGGACCGTGTGCACTGCGAGTCGAAACAGGCTCTTCGTCAATTTTTATTCGCGCGCTAGTTGACCTTAGCCGTCGCGGAACGGAAGGAGGGACAACCTACGCTGGGTGTAGAATGAATCGATGAGAGGCGTGCGGATCAATCTGTGGAAGTTTGTCGCGTCACTGCTACTATGCACACTGACGGTCGCGAGCGTGGCCGCACCGATATGCCCGACTTGTTCCAAAATGGACCTCTCCTCAGCGAAACATGCCACCTTCGACGGTGCCGGGCATAACAGTTCACCAAATTGCGACAAAGACGGCTGCTCATGCTGCGGGTTTCAGATTGTGCCAACACCCCTCGCACCAGCTCTTGGGCTAACAGCATGCATGTCGGCTCCAAAGCTCCCTTCGGTACGCCTTCTGGCTGGAGTGGTCTTTTCTCTCTATCACCCTCCTCGCGGTTGATGTCTTCCGCCTAATCACGACTCTGCCGGGTGCCCGCGTGACGCTGACGTGGCGGTGATCTTATTTCCTTGGGTTGAGGAGGATCTTTGAGACTCGTTCTATGTTTGTTTTTTGCCTTGGGTGTGTTTGTTCCCTCGAATTTTGCACAGTCGGTGCCGCCAGACGAGCCGGAAGCAAATCCCGGCCGGCCTACCGTATCGACTCCGGCGACGCTCACACCGGTAGGCTATTTCCAGTTCGAAACAGGCTTCCTGGGCGCCAGCCAGTCACCTGAATTCTCATCACGCTACGGGTTCAATGAAGTGATGAAGCTATCCGTCGCGCCGCGTGTGGAGTTGCTGGCGTCTGGCGAACCCATAGCTCACTACACTGCGGACGGAAAAACGGCAAACAGCGTGGCAGACTTTTTCTTAGGCGCACAAGCCGTATTGAGTCACGGAGCGGGCGCGACGCCCACGGTGGCGGTGAGTTACTTCCACCGTGTATATGACGGAGGTGCGCCAGAAGTTGATTTCGGGAGCCCCACCAATTCCTTTCTGGTTTTGGCCAGCGCCGATGTGAAGGGATTTCACTATGACGCGAACGTTCTCTTCAATGAGCTAGGTGAAGGGCCTGTGCGGAGAGGCCAGTTTGGGCAGACGCTTTCGATCTCGCATCCCATCGTTGGAAAGTTCTCACTTTCGGGGGAAATCTGGCACTTCACGCAGCCCTTCCTTCGTAGCAATGCCGTTGGGAATCTTTGGGCCTTGGGCTACACGGCACGGAAAAACCTCGTGTTCGATGCCGGCTTCAATCGAGGGTTGACCAGCACCTCGACACATTGGGAGGCGTTCGTGGGCTTCACCTACTTGCTGCCGCGCCGTCTTTGGCAGCGACAGACAAAAGCACGGGCTGGAGAGCCGTTCGTATTTCTGCGCGGATCTGAGCCGTAGGCGGAGGCTGTTTGTGCGAGCGTGGTTCAAAAGAGAAAACGGCCTTAATTTCCCATCTCACTCACGGGCTTCGGGTAGCACGTATTCAGAACACTCGATCCGATTAGTTCAACCAAAGATGTGTGTAGGTATTCGTCGATCAAGAGCTTCAATGTCACCCCACAGGGGCACGACGATGGCGGGTTGCGCGAAGGGGTTTTTGCTTTGCCCAAGGACGAGAAGCCGGACGCCCTCGGCGAGGAAAAGCTTGGACATAAAGCGGAGCGAGTTCGACCTTCTCTCGATCCAGAGCTGGGTAGCCCTCGAGTATCTCTTCTGGTTTCGCTCCTTGGCTCAAGATATCGGCAATGAGTTCGACCGGGATGCGCGTCCCTCGGTATACAGGCGCACCGCGCATAACCTCGGAGTCGGAAACAATCATGTTCTTGGCACGCTCAAGCTTTCTTAGGTCCAAGTCGAGCTCCAGCCGGACTGACTTCACCTGAATGACCACGGCTGAACCCTCCGTAAGAAGTACTGCGTCAACTTCGGGAGAGGACTCAATCTTCTTGGCGATCGCTCGCCGCGCGGCGAGCGGCAAGAGCCGCACACCTTCCGCCTCGAGCCGCAAATACAACACTTGCCCACGGCTGAGCATCCGCTGAATGGAACGACCAGTGCGGAGCCGTCGCGGTCGAATGAGCCGGCGTTCGATAAGTTTATGAACGGCAGGAAGCGGCAGATTTGCAACAGCCGAAGCCTGCGCCGGAGTATATTCTGCAGTGTCCATTCATTTATTCTACCCCAAAAGGGACAGAATTAGTACTCCAGCATGGATTCGATTTCTCGGCACGCATCTGCTGCTTTCGCCCCTTTTCCGCTATGGGGAAATTCGGGGAGCTCCATGCATACGGAGCCACATTTCCGTACGTCCTGCCACTACCAAATATTTCTCTAACTCGTTTATTTTCAAAACTAAGATTGAAAAGGAAGGACTTCCAAAAGGTAGCCGGCTGGCTTGGGCGCAGGAGGTCTGGAGTTCAAATCTCCACGCCCCGACCACTTCTCTTGCGTGAGTGGCGGAATCAAAGTTGCGGAAGAGCCAAGAAGTAAATTGCAAGGCCTCGCGAAGCGCGCGGAATGGATCTTATGGCATTCCTGACGGCCCAGGCGTGTTCGTCGCGCCGTTACGGGGCTGGGAATTCCCAGAACCGATCAGCATCTCAATCATTGCCACCATTTGGAACGCATTGGTCTTCGAGACCACAGAGCGAATACCGACGCTCTGTGCGTACCTCTCCAGGTCAGGGCTGGCGTGCTGAGTGAACAGCAATATCGGCACGGAGGGCGCAATTTCCGACATGCGTCGCGCGGTTTCTATGCCGTCTATCCCAGGCATTTGAAAGTCCAATATCACAATGTCAGGCAGCGAGCTTTTGAAAATCTCCAGGGCGGACAAACCATCCGCAGCCTCGCCGCAAATTTCCCATTCAGGATTTCTTTGCAGGATTGTGCGTAACCCTTGCCGAACTGGCTGGCTGTCATCGACGATGAGGAACCGGGTGCGCCCCATCATGTGCGAACTACCGTGGTCTTGGTGAGCGGAAGCACCGCTGTAACAGTTGTCCCATTGGTGTTCGATTGAATCTCGAGCTTGCCCCCAAGCTCCCTTACGCGCTCCCGCATACCGCTGACTCCCACACCCGGATTGGGGTGAGCGGAGTTTGAGTTGCCGTTCTCCGAAGAAATTCCTTTGCCCTCGTCGGAAACCTGGACCATAAGCTCTTTTTTCCCGGAGGGCCAGATCTTGATGGCCGCCGTCTTGCTTCCCGAATGGCGGTAGACATTCGTCAAACACTCTTGAACGATCCGAAAAATCGAAATCTCCATATTCGGCGGGAGCCGGCCAACGCCCGGCGAAAGATCCACGGCAACTTTCACATTACTGCGATCCGCAAAGCCCTCCGCGAACATCTTAATCGCGGGCATTAAACCGATGTCGTCCAGAAGCGGAGGGTGAAGCAAATGCGAGATCGTACGAATGCCCGTCGACAGCTGCTCCACCAGGAGAGCGTTCTGCCGCAGAGCATCGGTCGCTTCCGGGCTAAGCATTTCTGCTTGTTGAAGGACCAGGCCGTTGTTCATGGAAAGCGCCGCTACCAGTTGACCGACGCTATCATGCAAGTCGCGAGCAATTCGACGGCGCTCTTCGTCTTGCGCCGCGATCAACCGGGCTGACAGAGCCTGCAGCTCGTGATTCAACAATTCCATTTGCCTGGTCTTGCGATGCAAATCTGCGAAGACGCTCACCTTTGCCCGCAGGAGCTGCGGAACAATCGGAACGGAAATGTAATCGACCGCACCGCGTTGATAGGCCTTCAGTTGGTCCATTTCCGTAAGATGTACGGCAGAGATAAAAATAATAGCCGTCTCCTGAAAACGGGGATGCTGCCGAATCATGTCGGCCAGTTGGAAACCATCCAGTTCGGGCATGCTGACATCCATGAGGATGACAGCAATGTCGTTCTTGAGGAGATGCTCCAAAGCCTCTTTTCCGGAGCGAGCCGTGATCAGGTTTTCGCCTAATTCCTGCAAAATGACTTCATAGCTCATCAGTTTGCTGGGCTGATCATCCACCATGAGAATGCTGACCTTTTCGGGCTGTCTCATAGCTCTCCTTGCTTCAAAACGGGTTCCTCGAGTGAGACCGAATGGCTACTCCTTCCAGACGAAAGTCCAAGCGTTACCGATGCAGCCACATCCGCAGCGCCGACAGTAGTTGCTCCGTGTTCACCGGTTTTGCCAGGTACTCAGAAGCTCCCCCTTCGAGACACTTCTCGCGATCTCCTTTCATAGCTTTAGCCGTCAACGCAATAATCGGAAGACGGCGGAACGCAGAGTTCTGCCGGATAACCTGCATGGTTTCGTATCCATCCATCTCGGGCATCATAATATCCATCAAGACGATGGCGACGTCAGGTGTTGACTTGAGTATTTCGATCGCTTCGCGGCCCGTGCCGGCTGTTAATACAATCATTCCGCGACGCTCGAGCACGCTACTGAGCGCAAAAATGTTTCGCACATCATCGTCCACTACGAGCACCTTCTTGCCCACCAAAGCTTCGTCTGACCGGTGCAACTGGTTGAGGAGTTTCTGCTTCTCCGCCGGAAGATCGGCGACCACGCGATGCAGAAACAACGCAGTTTCATCCAGGAGTCTTTCCGGCGACTCGACGCCCTTGACTACCACGCTTCGCGCCAGCATGTGCAAGCGGGAGTCTTCTTCGGGCGATAATTCCTTGCCCGTAAAGACCACAACTGGGACGTTGGAAAGCGCGGGAGTATCGCGGAATCGTTCCAAGATGTCGAATCCGGATATATCCGGAAGGCGCAGATCGAGCACCACGCAGTCGAACGCCTGTTTGGACATGGCGGTGAGCGCTTCCTCGCCCGTGGCGGCAATCTCAACATCGATATCCGCATAACCCAGAAGTTCCCGGATACTGAGCTGCTCGCCAGGGTTGTCTTCCACGACCAAGAGGCGCTTGCGGCGCGGCGCCGAAAATTCTTTGATGCGGCCCAGTGCGGCGCCCAACTCCTCAGGCGAGGTCGGCTTGGTGACGTAAGAGAATGCTCCGCGCGCCAACCCATGATACCGGTCGTCATCCATTGTCAGCATCTGAACTGGAATGTGACGAATAGCCGGATCCTGCTTCAAATGATTGAGCACCGTCCAACCCAGCATGTCCGGCAAGAAAACGTCGAGCGATACTGCCGTCGGACGGAACTCCCTAGCCAATTCCAGGGCTTCTGCGCCATGTGTGGCTAGAAGGACCTTGAAACCCTTGTCGCGAGAGAGATCGCGCAATATCCGGGCGTAATGGGGATCGTCTTCGACGATTAACAGAACGGCATCGCCTTCCTGCAAGCTGTCGCGGTCGTCGGGAATCTGCTCAATCGCTCGTTCCGAGGTGATCGCCGCGGAGCGCAGAACTTGCGCGGAAGGTGACGTCGTTTTGGCGTCGATGCTGGTGACTCCCACGGATGCGCCGACGTAGGTCAGCGGCAGGTACAGCGTGAACGTGCTTCCCTTGCCGGGAGTGCTCCGCAACTGGATCTCACCGCCAAGCAGACCAGCAAGTTCGCGGCTAATCGCGAGCCCGAGACCTGTGCCGCCATATTTGCGGCTGGTTCCAGCGTCGGCCTGCTGAAACGCTTCGAAGATGAGCCGCTGTTTCTCGGGCGGGATGCCGATCCCGGTATCAGAGACCTCGAAACCAACCACCGAAGTTCGCTTGCCAAGGACCGGGTGATCCTCGCTCCATCCGCTTTCGGCTACGAATACCGACAGACGCACGCTTCCGTGCTCGGTAAATTTGAACGCGTTCGAGAGCAGATTCTTGAGTACTTGCTGCAGGCGCTTGGAGTCGGTCACCAGACTGCGCGTAAGATTCGGATCTGCTTGTATGTCAAACTCCAGGTGCCGGCTCTCCGCCTCGTGATGGAACGGACGCGCAATGGTGTCCAAAAGGCTTGCGAAGAAGACTTCTTCAGCCTGCACCGAGACAGTGCCCGATTCGATTTTGGAGAGATCGAGAATATCAGTAATCAAATTCAACAAATCGGTTCCGGCGCCATGAATCGTGCGGGAGAATTCCACCTGTTTCGGCGTCAAGTTGCCGTCGGGATTGTCGCTGAGTTGCTGGCCCAGGACGAGAATGCTATTCAGAGGCGTGCGCAATTCGTGCGACATATTCGCCAGGAAGTCTGACTTGTATTTGGAAGTAAGAGCCAGCTCCTTGGCTTTTTCTTCCACGGCTCTGCGTGCCTGATCGATTTCCTGGTTCTTGCGCTCCACTTCGACGTTTTGCTCAGCCAGCTGCTGGGCCTTTTGCGCAAGCTGCTCGTTGGTCTGCTGCAATTCCGTTTGCTGCGTTTGAAGTTCGGTCGCCAATTGCTGGGATTGTTTCAGGAGTCCTTCCGTTTGCATCGTCGCCTCAATGCTATTCAGCACGATGCCGATGCTGGAAGTCAGTTGCTCGAGGAATGCAAGATGCGAAGCCGTGAAGACGCTCAGCGACGCGAGCTCGATAACAGCTTTAACGCGATCCTCGAAGAGTACCGGAAGCACGATTATGTTTCGCGGAACCACCTCGAACAACCCCGATCGGATGGGCAAGGCATGGGGGGGCATATCGGTAATAAGCATGCGCCGCTTGTCGGCGGCACATTGCCCGACGAGTCCCTCTCCGACCATTAGATGATCGGGATGCCCATTCTTTCCGTTGTCGGCGAACGCCGAGAGCAGGACCATGATCCCGGATTCCTCGTCCTCCGTTTGATAGATCACGCCTTGCTGGGCATTGACCAGCGGAGCCAACTCGGACAAAAGCATTCGCCCTACGGTGGTCAGATCTCGCTGTCCCTGCAACATTCCAGTAAAGCGCGCAAGGTTTGTCTTCAGCCAATCCTGCTCGTTGTTGCGGTCGGTCGTGAGGCGAAGGTTATCGATCATCGTATTGATGTAATCCTTCAGCTCGGCGACCTCGCCACTGGCGTCCACTTGGATCGAGCGAGTCAAATCGCCCTTGGTGACGGCCGTGGTGACCTCGGCGATAGCGCGCACTTGGTTCGTAAGATTGTCCGCGAGCAGGTTTACGTTTCCTGTCAAATCCTTCCAGGTACCCGCCGCTCCGGGCACGTTTGCTTGACCGCCGAGCCGGCCTTCCACTCCTACTTCACGTGCTACCGTCGTAACCTGGTCGGCGAACGTCGCCAACGTATCCGTCATGTTATTAATCGTATCGGCGAGAGCAGCGACCTCGCCTTTCGCATTGACCGTCAGTTTTTTCGTAAGCTCGCCGTTAGCAACCGCGGTCACAACCTTCACGATTCCGCGCACCTGCTCGGTGAGGTTCGCAGCCATGACGTTCACATTGTCGGTAAGGTCTTTCCATGTGCCCGCCACGCCGGAAACCTGCGCTTGACCGCCCAGCTTGCCTTCCGTTCCGACTTCGCGTGCCACGCGCGTCACTTCGGCGGCAAAGGCGTTCAGCTGGTCCACCATGGTATTGATCGTGTTCTTCAATTCCAGAATCTCGCCCTTCACGTCCACCGTAATCTTGCGCGACAAATCGCCTCGCGCCACAGCCGTGGTCACTTCCGCGATGTTTCGCACCTGGGCCGTCAGGTTCCCGGCCATCGCGTTCACCGAGTCCGTAAGGTCCTTCCACGTTCCGGCCACGCCCGTCACGTTGGCCTGTCCACCCAGACGACCCTCGCTACCCACCTCACGAGCGACGCGGGTTACCTCGGCAGCGAACGACCGCAACTGTTCGACCATGGTGTTGAGCGTTTCTTTCAACTGCAAAATCTCGCCGCGCACGTCCACGGTGATCTTCCGCGACAGGTCTCCGCTGGCGATGGCCGTGGCCACCTCGGCAATGTTTCGCACCTGGCCGGTCAAGTTGCTGGCCATGAAATTCACGTTGTCCGTCAGGTCCTTCCACGTACCGCCCACGCCAGGCACCTGCGCCTGGCCGCCCAACTTGCCTTCCGTGCCCACTTCGCGCGCCACGCGCGTCACCTCGCCCGCAAACGCGTTCAGCTGGTCCACCATCGTGTTGATGGTATCTTTCAATTCCAAAATCTCGCCCTTCACGTCCACGGTAATCTTGCGCGACAAATCGCCTCGCGCCACTGCGGTTGTCACGGCGGCAATGTTGCGCACTTGAGCCGTCAGGTTCCCGGCCATGGCATTTACCGAGTCCGTGAGGTCCTTCCACGTTCCGGCCACGCCCGGCACCACCGCCTGTCCTCCAAGCTTGCCATCGGTGCCCACTTCGCGCGCCACGCGCGTCACTTCAGAGGCGAACGATCGCAGTTGGTCCACCATCGAGTTGATGGCTTCTTTTAGCTGGAGAATTTCGCCGCGTACGTCCACCGTGATTTTTCGCGAAAGGTCGCCGCTCGCCACCGCCGTGGCCACTTCGGCGATGTTGCGCACTTGGCCCGTCAAGTTGCTGGCCATCGAGTTGACCGAGTCGGTCAAGTCTTTCCAGGTACCAGCAACACCGGGCACGTTCGCCTGTCCGCCCAGCTTGCCGTCTGTACCTACTTCGCGCGCCACGCGCGTCACCTCGGACATAAATACGCCGAGTTGTTGGATCATGGTATTTACGATGGTGGCCGACCGCAGGAATTCACCTTCGAGCGGCCTCCCATCCACTTCCAATTGCACGGTCTGCGTGAGATTGCCCTTTGCGACAGCAGCGATCGCGCGCGTCACTTCGGTCGTCGGCCGAAGCAAATCATCCACAAGGGTATTGACCGACACCTCGATCTCACCCCATGCCGCCTGGCGTAGGTCGAACCGCATGCGTTCCCGTGTTCGTCCCTCTTTGCCCACCACTTGTCCGACGCGCTTCAGCTCCTTCGCCATCTCCTGGTTAGCGGCGACAATTTCATTAAACGTGTCCGCAATTTTTCCTTGAAGTCCAGTCCAGTTCCCGGGGAGACGCACCGAGAAATCGCCATCTCGCATGGTCTGAAGACTTGCCAGTATGGCGCCCTGATCAGCCGGTCCGAACTCGACACCAGCGTCCCCGTAACCGTTGCCCTTAACCATTGCCGTATCGCTGACGCCCGCGTTCGCGGTTGGCGCGGCCCGTTCGGGTCTCTTCATGCCCGTCTCCGACTATTGTGTGCGCTGCCGTACTAAGGCAAACGCCTTGGAATGTTCAGTAAACTGGCTTTGATACCACGAAATTACCCACTATTCCCTACGGTGAATTGTGTATTTTCGCCTAAGAATAACACCGAGGAACCACGAGGCCATCAACAGGCCATGAGGGCAAATTGCTCGGCTGTTGTTGTTGGAGTTAGCGGGCTTGTCCTGCTGGCCCGACAGATTAGGAATAAAGCAGGCTCGCGTCGGCCGACAGCCCGTTTATTGCCGTAAGAAAGCTCGTCGGTCCTTGGACGACAAAACGGCGGTGATACAACTGCAACGCACGGAGCCCGGCGAGTTCTTCGCCGCCACCCGCTCTTCCCGGGCCTCCGTGGAGGCAACTTGGCACCACGTTGCCGTGTCCGGTGTGTTGGCCGCCAACCGTTGAATCCACCACCAGTACCCTTCCATGCAGGTCGCCAATTCCCAACACTACGTCTTGCGTGAATGCGGCATCATTCGAAAAAATCGATGCCACCAGCGATCCCAAGCCTCGACGAGCTAAGGCGATAAGTTCCCCGAGGCTGTCATAGGCCACCAAGGTTGCCGCTGGACCGAACACTTCGACATCATGGACGAATTTTGCATCGATTCCGTTCTTGCACAGAAGAAGCGTGGGTTGCACGAAGCAGGACTTTTCGGAATCGGCATCGATGGGCTGAAATTTTTCGTCCCCGCCGAAAACGACCGAACATTCCTGTTTTAATTGTCTGAGTCCCTCGAAGCACGCGGTCTGTTGCGCTTTGTTAACCACTGGTCCCACCTTCACTTCAGCGTTCCGGGGGTTGCCCACCTTCAGCGCGCCCAACTTCGAAGCGATCGCCTCGCCCACGGCTGGAAGGTGCTGCCGCGGAACCAGCACGCGTCGAATCGCGGTGCATTTCTGCCCGGCCTTCAGCATCATCTCCCGCACCACTTCCTTGGCCAGAAGCTCAAACAAATCCGTGCCGGGCGCAACGTCCGGGCCCAGGATCGCCGAGTTAATGCTGTCGGCTTCGACGTTCACGCGCACTGCTCGCCTCAGCACATTGGGATGGGACCGAATCCGCATCGCGGTGTCCGCCGACCCGGTAAATGACACGATGTCGCCCTCGGACACATGGTCAAGCAGATCCCGGGCTGGGCCGCAAATAATGGAAATCGCTCCCGGCGGCAAAATATTGGCCTTCACGATGTCTTCGACCATCCGATGGGTAAGCCATGCCGTAGGCGAAGCTGGCTTCACCAGGATCGGTACGCCGGATAACCACGCGGGCGCTCCTTTTTCGCAGAGGCCCCAGGCAGGAAAGTTGAAAGCGTTAATAAAGACCGCCGCTCCCTTCGTCGGTTCCAGATAGTGTTGGGCGGCGAAAGCAGCAGTCTTTGAAAGAGGCAGCATGGCGCCTTCCTTCAAAATCTTTCCTTCGTCCAGCGCCCGGCCGATCTTCGCGTAGTGCTTCATGGTGTAAATCGCGCCGTCCACATCGAAGGCCGCGTCCAGCTGCGTTGTGCCGGAGTTAAGAAGAGAGATGCGAAAATACTCGTCACGATTCGACGTCAGCGTGTCTGCAATCTTGGCCAGCAGGTCGGCGCGTTCGCGATAGCTGAATCTACGGAGCGCTTCTCCTTGGTTGCGCGCAAACTCGAGCGCCGCCTTCGCCGGAATACCTTGCGACGATATACGCGCCAATTCATCTCCGGTTACCGGATCGAGCAGGGCTTCGCCCGTCCCGGTTCCGGCTTTCCATTCACCCGCTACATAGTTCGCCAGCATGGTTCGCTACCTTCTTTCTCTCGGCAAATTCGCGCTGCTCCGAAACCGTCACCTTATCTCGACCCATCGATTCACACAAGCTTCTTGCAGCTCCGGCATAATAGTGCATCCTGTTCATCTGCCGGTAAACTGTTTTGCTTCTGCACAGCAACCCCAGCCTATTCGCAAGGTACTGATGCGCTTAGACTTCATAGCACAGAGGAGGCCGCCATACACCAGCCACGCAAGCAAGTACAAAGTGCACTATTCCTCTTGACCAGATGAATGCCGTATGTACTATACTGCATCCAGAGGTTTAGCAGGACACGAGATGCCCACCGGTGCCGAATCGAAGCCCGCCGCCAACGAGCCACGAGCTGTGCCGGCCCCGGAGGACGCTTTCCTCGCCTTCCTCGGGACGCGCGTTCGCGAGATTCGTAATCGCCGCGGCATGACCCGCAAGATCGTGGCGCGCGAGGCCGACGTCTCCGAGCGCCACTTGGCACAGCTCGAGGCGGGAGAAGGAAATGTCTCGATCGTTCTGCTCCGCCGCATCGCCGCTGCCTTGAACGTATCGCTCGTCGAGCTGTTCGCGCCGGAGGCCGAAGAGCCGGTTGAAAAGCGTTTGATTCAGCGCTTCCTCGAACGGATTCCCGCTCACCGCCTCGAAGACGTCGCCTTCCGTCTCCTGCGCGACTTTGGTCCCGAGGAAAAAGTGCGCCGCATGCGCATCGCGCTGATCGGACTCCGGGGCGCCGGCAAGTCCACGCTCGGTTCCCGATTATGCCGCGAGCTCAACCTTCCCTTCATCGAACTTGACCGCGAGATCGAAAAGCGCACGGGAATGCCGTTGGCCGAGATTTTCTCGCTGTACGGGCAATCCGGCTATCGTTCCATTGAGCGGCGCACTTTGGAACGCGTGCTTCGCGAGTGCGATCGCGCCGTATTTTCCATCGGCGGCGGCGTGGTCTCGGAGAAAGAAACCTATGACTATCTGCTTTCCAACTGCTACACCGTTTGGATTAGCGCGCAGCCCGAAGAACACATGTCGCGCGTAATTGCCCAGGGCGATTTTCGCGCCCTGGCGGGCAGCGACCAGGCCATGGAAGACTTGCGCGGCATTCTCGAAGCTCGCGAGCCACTCTACCGCAAAGCCGACATGCGACTTGACACTTCTGGCCATACGGTGGAAGAAAGTTTCTCCAAGTTGAAAGCCGCATTGCACCCCAATTTCGCTTAGGAGGGTTTTGTGGATACTGTCGCCGCGCGAGAGCCCCAGGAAAATTTGGATGCGGTCGACTTCCAGACCGATCCGTCGCGCTACAAGCACTGGAAGCTCGCTTTCGATGGCCCGGTTGCGACCCTCACGATGGATGTAGCGGAAGACGGCGGAATTCGGCCGGGCTACAAACTCAAGCTGAACTCCTACGATCTCGGCGTCGATATCGAACTGCACGACGCGCTGCAGCGAATTCGTTTCGAGCACCCGGAGATTCGATCGGTGATTGTCACCAGCGCCAAGAGCCGCATTTTCTGTTCGGGCGCCAACATCTATATGCTCGGCCTCTCTTCCCATGCGTGGAAAGTGAACTTCTGCAAGTTCACGAACGAAACGCGAAACGGAATCGAAGACGCCAGCGCAAACTCGGGACTGAAATTTATTGCCGCATGCAATGGCACCACGGCCGGCGGCGGTTACGAACTTGCTCTGGCCTGTGACGAAATCGTTCTCGTCGACGACCGGAACTCTGCCGTCAGTTTGCCGGAGCTTCCCCTGCTGGGCGTTCTTCCCGGTACCGGCGGTCTCACGCGTGTAACAGACAAGCGAAAAGTTCGTCGCGATCGCGCCGATATCTTCTGCACTACCCCGGATGGGGTAAAGGGTGAGCGCGCAAAACAGTGGGGTCTGGTCGATGACGCGGTGAAAACGCAACGGTTCGCCGAGCACGTGAAATCCCGCGCCCTGAAGCTGGCCGAGAAAAGCAATCGTCCGACAAATGTGCCGGGGGTGGCTCTCACACCCTTGAAGCGCACGGTCGGCGAAGCGGGCCGTCACTACGAATTTGTGGACGTCGTTTTCAATCGCGACGCTCGCACCGCTACGCTTACCGTGCGTGCGCCGGAAACGCTCACCGCTCCTACCGTGGACCAAGCCTTCGCGGAGGGCGCCCACTGGTGGCCGCTGCAAATGGCTCGCGAGTTAGACGATGCCATCCTCAGCCTGCGAACCGGCGAACTCGACCTCGGACTCTGGATCATCAAAACCACTGGAAATCCGGACGCGGTCCTCGCGATCGACGAATTCATTGCTGGCCATCTGGACCACTGGTTCATCCGCGAAGTTCTCGGCATGATGCGCCGCACATTCGCACGCCTCGACGTTTCCGCCCGTTCGATGTTCGCAGTCATCGAGCCCGGCTCTTGCTTTGCAGGCACTCTGCTGGAACTGGCGCTAGCCGCCGACCGCGCGTACATGCTGGATACGCAGCAGGGTGAATCACGCGCGCACGTTACTGTTTCGGAGATGAATTTCGGGTCGCTCCCGATGGTGAATCATCTCTCGCGGCTGGCTGCGCGCTTTTACCAGGACGAGCAAGCCATCCACGCCGTGCGCGGCCGGATCGGAGCAAAAGTCTCGGCTCGCGAGGCGCTCGACTGCGGGCTTGTTACCGCCGCTCCCGACGATCTCGACTGGGAAGAAGAGCTGCGCCAGGCAATCGAATCCCGCGTGGCGCTTTCACCCGACGCCTTGACCGGCCTGGAAGCAAATCTGCGCTTCGGCCTTCCGGAGACCATGGAAACGCGCGTTTTCGGCCGCCTCTCGGCATGGCAGAACTGGATCTTCATTCGACCGAACGCCGTCGGCCCCAGCGGCGCCCTGAAAGTCTACGGTACCGGCGCACCGGTGAAATTCAATTGGGAACGAGTTTAGCGATGAGCCACACTCGCGCTCGGTTCATCTTTTCCATTTAGGAGATGGCCATGATTGATTACATCGATAAGATTCCAAACAATGTGGACCTCGGACAGGACCGCCTTCTGCAGCGCGCGCTCGAACACTGGCAGCCCGCGTATCTGAATTGGTGGTACGACATGGGCCCGAACGAAAGCCACGCTTTCGAGGTTTATCTTCGCACCGCAATCAGCGTCGAGCCAGATGGCTGGGCGCAGTTCGGCTACGTGCGCATGCCGGAATACCGCTGGGGAATTTTCCTTCAGCCTCGCGACGCCAGCCGCCAGGTAAATTTTGGAGTTCACAAGGGTCAGCCGGCCTGGCAGGAAGTTCCGGCCGAATATCGCTCTGCTTTGCGGCGCATCATCGTTACCCAGGGCGACACCGAGCCGGCATCGGTCGAACAGCAACGCTTGCTAGGGGAATCTTGCCCTTCTCTCTATGATCTCCGGAACATTTTCCAGGTGAACGTCGAAGAAGGCCGCCATCTCTGGGCCATGGTTTATCTGCTGCATCGCTATTTCGGTCGCGACGGCCGCGAAGAAGCGGAAGCCCTGCTCGAGCGCCGTTCCGGCGATGACGACAATCCGCGCATTCTCGGCGCGTTCAACGAGCCCACGCCCGACTGGCTCGCTTTCTTCATGTTCACCTTCTTTACCGACCGCGACGGCAAATTCCAGCTCAGCGCCCTGGCGGAATCCGGTTTCGATCCGCTCGCGCGCACCTGTCGTTTCATGCTCACCGAGGAAGCGCACCACATGTTCGTCGGCGAAACAGGTGTTAGCCGCATCATTCAACGCACCTGCGAAGTTATGAAAGAGCACAAGGTCCGGACGCCCTCCGATGTGCGCGCCCTCGGCGTCATCGATCTCGAAACGATTCAAAAGTATCTGAATTTTCATTACAGCGTTACGCTGGACCTGTTCGGGTCTGACGCTTCTTCGAACGCGGCAACTTATTACACCTCGGGCCTCAAGGGGCGGTTTGACGAGACCAAGATTAGCGACGACCACTTGCTTCATGACGCCCAGTACCCCATTTTTGAAGTCGTGAACGGCAAGGTGGTGGCCAAAAACGTCCCGGCATTCACCGCTTTGAACGAGCGCCTGCGCGACGATTACATCCGCGAGGTCCAGGGCGGCGTCGACCGTTGGAATCGCAACATGGAAAAAGCGGGGCTCAGCTTCCGACTGAAGCTTCCGCACAAGGGATTCCACCGCGCCATCGGCAATTTCGCCGGGCACTCCATCAGCCTCGAAGGCGAAGTCCTCTCCGAGGAAGCGTGGAGGAAACACGAGTACGAGTGGGTGCCGAGCCCGGAGGACTACCAGTACGTTCAGTCTCTGATGAGCGGCCGCGTCGTCGAGCTGGGAAAATTCGCGAATTGGATTGCGCCGCCGAGCCGCGGAGTCAATAACCAGCCGCTGAATTTCGAATACGTCCGATTCAACTGATGGACTCTAGAACGCCGCTAAGCCTGCTGAAATTCGCATCGCCGGCGCCCGGCAAATTCCAAATCCCGAAAGCCCATGAGGCAGCCACTCGATGCCGAAAGTGATTTACGTCTCGTCCGCGGGCGATTCACATGAAGTCGATGTCCCCGTCGGCACCACCGTCATGTCGGCCGCCCTCCAGAACGGCATCGACGGAATCGTCGCCGAATGCGGCGGCGTCTGCATGTGCTCCACCTGCCATGTATTCGTGGACGAGAAATATTTCGACAAGCTTCCGCCCGCGCAGGACACCGAAGAAGCCGTCCTCGAAATCTCCGCCGAAGAGCGCCAACCAACGAGCCGCCTCAGCTGCCAGATCAAAATGACGGACGCGCTCGACGGTCTTATCGTCCGCATGCCCGCCAAGCAGCGCTGATGCCCGCAGGAACTCTCATCATCGGAACAGGCCAGGCCGGCTTTGGGGTCGCCGCGTCGCTTCGCTCGGAAGGCTACCAGGAGCCTGTCACGCTCCTCGGCGACGAGCTGCACATCCCCTATCAGCGCCCACCGCTCTCGAAGAATTTTCTGCTGGGCAAGGAAAGCCGAGAAAGCATCGAACTTCGCCCTCAGGCGTTTTATTTGAGCCACCACATTCAACTTCTGGTCGGGGAACGCGCGGTCTCGATCGATCGAGCCGCACGCCGCGTAGACCTCGCCTCACTTGCTGCGCTTCCCTACGAAAAGTTGGTCCTCGCCGTAGGCGCGCGAAATCGCTTGCTTCCGGTCCCGGGCGCGGAACTCGATGGCGTCCTCTACCTTCGCTCCCTCGATGAAGCTGTCGCCATCAAACAGCGTCTCGAGAGCGCCACCGAAATCGTGGTCATCGGCGGCGGTTTCATCGGCCTCGAACTTGCCGCCGTGGCGCGTTCGCTGGGAAAATCCGTCACGGTGCTCGAAACGCTGCCCCGTTTGATGTCGCGCGTCGTCGCACCGGTCATCTCCGATTTTTTCCAGCAACTCCACACCTCGCGCGGTGTCACAATTCTCTGCTCTCGCGCGGTCAGTGAAATCGCCGGCTCGCGCGGCAAAGCTACGGGCGTTCAGCTCAGCGACGCCACATTCCTTCCAGCCGATCTCGTGCTCATCGGAATCGGCGTAATGCCGAATCTTGAATTGGCGCGCGATGCGGGCCTGGCAGTCGCAAATGGCATTGCCGTCGACCAGAATCTGCAAACCACGGATCGGAACATCTTTGCGATCGGAGATTGCGCTGAGCATCCCAACCCGTTTGCCGGCGCGCGAATACGACTCGAATCCGTGCAAAATGCCGCCGATCAAGCGCAGCACGCCGCCCGACAGATTGTCGGCCGCCCCGGAGGGTATCGCGCTGTTCCCTGGTTCTGGACCGACCAATACGACATCCAGTTGCAGATGGCGGGGATTTCCCAGGGTCACGATCGAACCGTCACGCGAGGAAATCGCGAAAGCAACAAGCTTTCGGTATTTTATTTTCAACAAAACCGCCTGCTGGCCATCGACTCAATCAACCGCCCACTCGATCACATGATTGGGCGTAAACTCATCGGCGCGGGAATCTCCGTTACGCCCGAACAAGCCGCGGATGAAAGCGTGGACTTGAAAAAACTTGCCAAGGCGCTCGGCCAGCAGGCGAGCGAATCCGGCGTCCACTAGAATGAAGAGCTCCGGAAGCGTGAACCGAATCTAGATTCGAAGAAGGGCGACAAACCAGTGCAGCCGATCATCGACATTCACGTTCACATCATGCCCTATCACCTGATGAAGCCTTCCGCTCTCGAGCTGATGAAGCGCGGCCGCCAGGACTACGCCGATGTCCAGCGTTACTCAGCCGACCCAAAAGAGTTCCTGCACTTGCTCGATACTCTCGGGATCGAGCGCGCCGGGCTGATCAACTACGTCGCACCTCAAGTGATGGGCCTCACTCCGGAAGTAAATGATTGGATCGCGAAGTATTCGAGCGCGGCGCCCCGCCGCTTGCTCGCATTCGGCGGCGTGCATCCCGGCACCATAAGGGACCCCGGCGCCGAAGTGGATCGCCTGTCGAAACTGGGCATTCGCGCCATCAAGCTCCATCCCTCGCATTCTGTAATTTCTCCGAACGACTACCTGCACGGCAATCGCGGCCTGGCCGCCATCTACGACCGCGCCCAGGCTAACCGCCTGCCGGTGATGATTCACACCGGGACCTCCATTTTCCCCGGCGCCAGAAATCTTCACGCGCAACCCATGCTCTGCGACGACGTGTGCATCGACTACCCGAATCTAGTCGTCATTCTGGCCCACGGCGGCAGGCCGCTGTGGATGAACGAAGCATTCTTTCTCGTCCGCCGCCACAAGAACATGTACCTGGACATCTCCGGCATCCCTCCACAAAAACTCCTCGAATACTTTCCGCGCATCGAAGACATCGCGGACAAGGTCCTGTGGGGCACGGACTGGCCGGGTCCGGGCGTGCCGGAGATCAAAGGCAATATCGAGAAATTCAAGGCTCTGCCCCTTGGCGGCGACGCCAAGCGCAAGATCCTCTACGACAACGCGGCGCGCCTGTTCCCCGTTTAGCCTTCCTGAATGCCCAGGCCGTCCAAACACTCCTCCGAGAAATGAACGCCTGTTCTTTTTCTGAACAGCTGTTCAGAAGATGTTGACAAGTCCCCCCTGAGGGTGTTTACTCAACAAAGGTAACGGTCGCCAGGTCCTGATCGTTCGACCGCTGGAGACACGAATTGCCGGGTAACCACGCCAACCGGAAAGGCAATGGCCGCCTTCGCCGCCGCTACTTGGCGCGACGGCTCGAGATTCTTCGCGCCGCCGGTGAACAGTTCCGCGTAAACGGCTTCGCGGAAACCGGCATGCGCGATATCGCCGAGGCCGCTTCCCTCTCGCCGGGAAATCTTTACAATTATTTTCAGGGCAAGCACGAAATCCTTTACTTCTGCCAGGACAATTCTCTCGATCGGATGCTTGCGGCGCTCGAAAAATCCCGCCACTTGCATGCTCCGGCGGCCGAGCGTCTCCGTCTGGTAATCGTATCGCACCTCCGCTGCGTCCTCGATGAAGTCGAAGGTTCAGCCGCTCATCTTTTGACCAGTGCCCTGCCCGCGCATCTGCAAGGTAGGCTGGTCGCAAAACGGGACCGCTATGAGGAGGGTGTGCGCCAACTCATTGGCGCCGGCACGCGCTCGGGAGAATTCATTCCTTGCGATCCGGCGCTTGTCGCGCGCGCCATTCTCGGCGCTTTGAACTGGAGTGTGCGTTGGTTTAATCCCGGCGGATCGATGACGGCGACCGAAATTGCCGACCGCTTCGCCGACTACCTCATCCGCGGGTTGCTCGCCAAACCGAATGCTGTCCGGCGCGCGCATTTGCCGGCAGTCCCCACCCGCTCGTTCACAAAATCCCCTCCGCCCGCGCGCCCGGCCGCGCTTCAGCGCGATGATTTTCGCGCAAGGTGAATGACATGGCCTTGGTTCCCATCGAGTCGGCGAAAACATCTCACATCCGCATGACGCTCAATGGCGAACAGACCGACGTCTCGTTCGCCTCTTACAAAACACTGCTCGAGGTTCTTCGCGAGGATCTCGGGCACACCGGCACCAAGCATGGCTGCGAACTCGGTGAGTGTGGCGCCTGCGCGGTTCTTCTCGATGGCCAGCCCGTGCTTTCCTGCCTGGTCCTGGCGCTCGAATGCGATCGGCGAAATATTCTCACCGTCGAAGGTATGAGCGTCGATGGCCGGCTTCACCCGCTGCAGGACGCGTTCGCCGATCTCGGCGCCGCCCAGTGCGGATACTGCACCCCGGCCATTCTCGTCACGGCGAAAGCGCTGCTCGACGAAAATCCGCACCCCAATCGCGACCAGATCCGCCAGGCCCTTTCCGGCAATCTGTGCCGCTGTACCGGATACTTGCAAATTTTCGAGGCCGTGGAAGCCGCCGTCCTGAAAATCGCGGCACAGGAACACCGAGCGCGTTAGAGTTTTCCGCTGCGGGGGAGCGCCGCCGCGGAAACAGGAGTCGACATGCCGAACGAGAAGGATCAGTCGATCGCGCCTGCCGAAAAGCCACCGGCAAAAGACGGCAAGCTGCGCGTCATCGGCGTCCCTCGCCGCCGGGTCGATGCCCGTGCGAAAGTTACCGGCCAAACTCGCTTCGCCGACGATATCTTTCTCCCGCGCATGGCGCACGGCAAGCTTCTCCGCTCTCCGCATCCGCACGCGCGCATTAAGAGGATCGACACCTCCCGCGCGCTCGCGCATCCCGGCGTCTATCTGGTCCTCACCGGACGAGACCTCCCCATCCATTACGGAATTCTCCCGGTCAGCGAGGACGAGCAGGCGCTCTGCCTCGATCGCGTCCGCCACGTGGGAGACCCCATCGCCGCCGTAATTGCCCGCGAGGAACTAACGGCCTTCGAAGCTCTCGATCTGATCGACGTCGACTACGAAATCCTGGCCACAATTTCCGATCCCGAGGAAGCTCTCGCTACTCCCGAGCCCCGCATTCACGATTATGGCGACCAGGGCAACATCCACAAGCGCGTGGCGCTCGAATTCGGCAACGTCGATGAAAGCTTCCCCCAATCCGACGAAGTCTTCGAAGACATCTTTTTCTATCAGGGCAGCACGCATCTTCCCATCGAACAGCACGCTTCGGTGGCCATCAAGGATCCCGACGGGAAGCTGACCATCTGGTCCAGCACCCAGACACCTCACTACCTCCACAAAGCTCTCGCGAAAACTCTCGAGATTCCGCCGGCACACATCCGCGTCATCGCCACGCCCAACGGTGGCGGCTTCGGAGGTAAGAGCGATCCCTTCCACCACGAAATCGTCGTCTCAAAGGCGGCGCTGGCCCTCGATCGCCCCGTAAAAATCTGCCTCACGCGCGAAGAAGTCTTCTACTGTCACCGCGGACGCCATCCCGTCCTCATGAAGTTCAAAACCGGCGTAAAAAAAGACGGCACGATCACGGCCATGCATCTGCAAACTCTCATCGACGGCGGCGCCTATGGTTCTTATGGGGTTGCCAGCACCTTCTACACGGGCGCGCTGCAAACCACCACCTACCACATCCCGCGCTACAAATTTCAAGGCTGCCGCACGTTCACCAACAAGCCGCCCTGCGGTCCCAAGCGCGGTCACGGCACCGTGCAGCCGCGCTTCGGCCAGGAAGTACAGCTCGACAAAATCGCCGAAAAGCTGAAAATCGATCCCGCCGAGCTCCGCCTGCGCATCGTCGAATCGCCGCATACCGTCACGGCAAATTACATGCGCCTCGCCACCGTCAATCTTTCCGAATGCATTCGACGCGTCGTCAAATCATCCGGCTGGAATCAGAAATTTCGCAAACTTCCCGAAGGCCGCGGTATCGGCCTGGCCTGCTCCGCCTATCTCACCGGCGCGGGCCTTCCAATTTATTGGAACAAAATGCCGCACTCCGGCGTGCAATTGAAACTGGATCGCGGCGGCGGCGTCACGATTTTCTGCGGCGCCACGGAAATCGGCCAGGGTTCCGACGACACGCTCGCCGCAATCGTCGCCGAAGTTTTGGGCGTCACCACGTTCGATATTCGTGTTTACACCGGAGACACCGACCTCGGCCCCGTCGACCTCGGCTCCTATTCCAGCCGCGTCACGCTCATGGCGGGCAATGCCGCCATACAAGCGGCAGAACGCGCCAAAGAAATGCTGGCCGAAGCGGTCGCGCAGCGCCTGGAGGTGCCGAAAGATCGCTTGCGCTTTCAAGACAACCGCGTCTTCGATTCCGCGGAGCCCGAAAAAGGCGTCAAGTTTCCCGAAGCCGTGGTCCTCGCGGAATCCCGTTTTGGAACGATCGGCACGGTTGGCTCTTACACTCCTCCGAAATCTCCAGCGCTCTACAAAGGCGGCGGCGTCGGCCCGTCCCCCACTTACTCTTATTCCGCTGCCGTGATCGAAGTCGAAGTGCATCCCGCTACCGGCTGGATTACCGTCCCGAAAGTTTGGATCGCGCACGACATCGGCCGCGCTCTCAATCCCACGCTCGTTCGAGGCCAGATCGAAGGCGGCGTTTATATGGGGCTAGGCGAAGCGCTTATGGAAGAGCAGGAATTCCGCCGCCTCCCGAAAAAACTTTCTCACGTGCTGGTGCACAAATTTCCTTCGATGCTCGAGTACAAAAGCCCCACTTCGCTCGATATGCCGGACGTGTTCACCGACCTGGTCGAAGAACCGGATCCGCGCGGCCCATTTGGCGCAAAGGAAGTTGGCCAGGGGCCGCTCCTTCCAATCATGCCGGCCGTCGCCAACGCCGTTTACGACGCTATCGGAGTGCGAATCGACGAAGTTCCCATCACGCCGGAAAAAATCTTGAAGGCGCTCGCGGAAAAGAAAGCCGGCCGCGCCCCGCGTTTCGGTCCCACTTGTTTCCCGCCTGTTACTTGGCCGGAATCGCTTCGCGTTCCTCCGCCGTGGGAAGGCGGGGATGGCAACGCCGTGAACGAGCCTCACCTAGAGCCTCGTCAAGATCGGGACAAGGTGCTCCGCTCATGATGCGCCTGCCCCTTTTCGAATTCCGCGCGCCGCGCACGATCGAAGAAGCCGCGCGCATCCTCGATGGCGAGCGCATGACCGCTATGCCGCTTGCCGGCGGCACCGACCTTCTTCCCAACATGAAGCGCAGGCAGCAGGTTCCCCGCACCCTGGTTAGCCTTCGTCACATTGAGAGCTTGACTTCGATTCAGCTCGATCCCGCCGCCTCGCGCCTCGGCGCGTGCCTCACACTCACGGATATGGCCGAAGATCCCCGCTTCGGCAACGGCTTCGCCGCCCTGGCACAAGCAGCTTCGTTCGTGGCCACCCCGCAAATCCGCAACATGGCAACGCTTGGCGGCAACCTCTGTCTCGATACGCGCTGCAATTACTATGACCAGAACTATGAGTGGAGAAAAGCGATCAATTTTTGCCTGAAGAAGGACGGCGAGACCTGCTGGGTCGCTCCGGGAAGCCGCAAATGCGTAGCCGTGTCGTCCACCGACACCGCCCCGGCGCTGATCGCGCTCGGTGCCCGTGTGCGCCTCGTCTCGCGGTCCGGGGAACGCGAAGTTCCGCTTGCCGATCTTTATAACAATGACGGCATCCACTACATCAAGCGGCGCCCCGATGAAATTCTCACAGAAGTGCTCCTCGATTCTCTCGACGGATGGAAGAGCACGTACTGGAAACTCCGCCGGCGCGGTTCATTCGATTTCCCGGTTTTGTCCGTAGCCGCCGCCGCGCGAATTTCCCATCAAGGTATCGTGGAAGACGCCCGCATGGTGATCGGGTCGGCGGCATCTCAGCCGCTGGTCGCCACAGCCGCGGCAGAATTCCTTCTGGGCCGCACGCTCAATCCTGAAGCAATCCGAGAAGCTTCCGTTATCGCCGCGCGCATCGCCAAGCCTCTCGACAACACCGATTTCGATATGACCTGGAGAAAGCGAGTGACCGCAGAGTTTGTAACCTACGCTCTGCGCGAATTGCGCGGTGACGACGTCAGCGCCGAACGCGAATCACTAACGCGTATGTCGTGCCTAGGAGAGGAACCAGACCATGGAAGTAAAATCACAACAGTTGAGCGTCGCTGATCCAAGCCGTCAATTGCTTCGCCACACCGTCGCGACGCTTGCCTATCGCGCTGGCAAGGCGCTCCGCGGCGCGCCCGATTCGTTCGCTAATTTTCGCGCGGAAGCGAAAGTGCGCACTCCAGGCCAGATCCTCGCGCATTTGGGCGACTTGTTCGATTGGGCTTTGTCCATCACCAAAGGAAAGCAGGAGTGGCACGATTCGCCGCCTCTGCCCCTCGAGGAAGGCGTCCATCGTTTCTTTGCGTCACTCGAAGCGTTCGACGCTTTTCTGGCCTCCGATGCTCCTCTACATTGTCCAGCTGAAAAACTATTTCAAGGTCCCGTCGCCGACGCCCTAACGCACGTGGGACAAATCGCCATCCTTCGCCGCCTTTCCGGAGCGCCCATCCGGGGCGAGAACTATTTCGTCGCCGATATCACCATCGGCCGCGCCGGCGCCGACCAGCCCGCACCGAAACACGAGTTTAACTAGCCCGCATCGCCTGAGGATGGAGGCTCGCGGCGCCCTCCAACTAGCCACTCCGCCCTCGTGTCTCTGTCCGGCACGCATGTGCGCCCAAGGCCGCGCCGTTGCCACAAGCAATATTGAGAATTGGATCCGGAATGCCGTTCGAAACGGCTCCGCTCAAGGAAGTGTCCATCACTGGCGAAGTCGCGCTTCTGACGAATGGGTTCCGCGCGCACCATCGCGATCCAGCAGACGCGTTTCTCGCTGCTACTGCGAAGGTCAAGAAAGCGAAATCGAGGCGCGTAACTTCCGTTCGAAGTAAAACAGCCGAGCGGCACCGGCTGAGGGACCCGAACCGCCCGGCTTTCTTCTCACCCATCTCCGCAGGGTCTGGGTAAGAAACCTTTAGGCAGCGCTCTCGCTGGTGCGCATGAACTCGTACCGTTCGATTGCCGCCGCCACGCCCACGTCGCCCGCATTTTCCGGGCTGCTCCGCAAGACGCGTCCGAGGCAACGAACACGAACCGGACCAGCCTGCGTCAGTTCGTGCGGAAGAGTCATGACAATTTCCACAGGTGCGCCGCTCTTCAATCCCTGCGGCAAGTGGAAATACAATCCACGCGAGCTCACTTCACGAGATTCCGTGGCGGCCTCGCCGACAACACTTTCGTCCGTCCAGCGGACGGTTAAAGGCAAGCGCATCAGGAATCGGCGCGTTGCACGTCGCTCTTTTAGAGCCACAGGGAACTACCTCCTAAGTCCTCATCAGAATAGAGTTAGGCCTTCGGTGCCTCAATAGAGCGTTAGCGTCAATTCTGGCACTAGAATTTGGTACGCTCGTACTAGTCCTGGATGGCTGAAAACAAGGGGCTTAACCTCGATTCGGTCATGACACGGTGGGAATCGCGCCCGTTTGCGGCGAACTGCGGAAGGCCTGCAGTATATCCGCGAGCGCGATTACGCCCTCGAGCGTTGCCAGATTCGCGCGGCTCACCACCGGCAACACCGGCCAATCACCCGCGAGGCGCAACGCTTCGTCGAGCGATTGATCGCGAAACAGAATCGGCAACGGTCCGGTTGTTTTCGCCTCCGCCAGCGATTGCGAGGAAGAGTTCGTCGCAAGCCGCCGGAGTTCATCGCGGAGCACGAACCGCCACTCGGCCTTCGCATAGAGAAGAAGCGCTGCCTGTGGCTTTCGTTCCGCGCGCCGGAGTCCGTCGGCAATCGGCTCGGCCGGATCGAGAACCATCGCGCCATCGGCTCGCATGGCGTCTTCCACCGTGAGCGACACCTGTTCGCGGCGCTCCTCGATGGAAGGCAGCACCAAGCCGTCTTGCCGTGCCAGCATGTCGAAGAGCGGCACTTTGTGGTATTGGCGCGATATGAGGTAGGCGATCATGGTGGAGACCATGACCGGCAGGATCGCCGTATAGTTTCCCGAAACCTCAATCACCATAAAGACGGAAGTAATCGGTGTGCGCAGAAATCCCGCGAAGAGCGTCCCCATACCGACCAGCGCAAAGGTTCCCACCGTTCCCGTAAGACTGTGAAAGAAGTGGTGCTCGATGCCGCCGACCGCACCGCCGAGCATCGCGCCGATGAACAGCGTGGGCGCAAACATTCCGCCCGGCGTGGCGCTCAAAAAAGAAATTCCCGTTGCGACGATCTTCAGCGCCGCAAGCAGGAGCAGAATTTTCCAGGCGTATTGCCCGTGCATGGCCTGGTCAATGATCGGGTAGCCGGCGCCCATCACCTGCGGCACCCAGATGCCGATGAATCCAATCAGCAATCCCGAGATCGCCGGCTGAAAGCTTTTCGTCCAACCCGGAAGCGCTTCCAGGTGCGGGCGAGCGTAGCCGAGCCATTTGAGGAACAGGAGCGACGCGATGCCTCCGACCACGCCTAGCGCGACGTATCCCATCAGCTCGGAGGGACGCTCCATGCGGAATGTCGGCACGCGGAACAGCGATTCGCTGCCGAGAAACGAGCGCATCGTTACGACGCTCGAGACGGCTGCGAGAACGATGGCGCCCAGCGCACCGGCGCTCCAGGTGCCAATGACCTCCTCAATAACGAAGAGCACCGAGGAAATGGGAGCGTTGAAGGCGGCTGCCAGGCCGGCGGCAGCTCCCACCGGCGCGATCAGGCGAACTTTTTCTTGGGAGAGCCGCAGGCGCCTGCCGATCACGGAAGCGATTCCCGCTCCCATTTGCAGCGACGGATCTTCCGGGCCGAGCGACTGCCCGCTGCCAATCGCGAGCGAGCAGATCAGAAATTTGCCGATGACCGTAGAGAACGGAATATAGCCGTTCGAAACATATACGGCTGCTTTGGTCTGATTCACTCCGCTTCCGCGGACGCGGCGAAACACGTAGAGCGTGAGTAAGCCGACGACCAGGCCGGCTGCTGCGGGCACCACGACGACGCGCGGAGCGGATGGCGTGAGAGAAAAACCGAGCAGGAGCAATCGCGTCCAATCGATGGCCATGCGGAAACAAACGACGGCAAGGCCCGAAAAAACACCGATGAGCACGGACAGCAGAAGGAAAAACTGTCCCTCGCGCATCGAGAAAACCTGGTCCGTCCATTTTTTCCAAAGCGCGCGGACCCGTTCCGCCGAACCGGGAGCCGGTGCGACTGCCGGCGTGGCTGGAGGAACGGAGCGGGGGGATTCGCTCATGGGGCTTTCCCCGCGCTGGTCTGCCCGAGCAGCCAAATCACACGATCGGGCCCTTGCGGCTCGCCGCAGACATTTGCGGCGTTTTCCATTTGAAATGCGACGGCTATGGATTCGTGGATGCGTTCTGGAAATCGAGCGAGCATTCGCTCGCTCCAAGCGGCTTTCATCGCCGCGGCTTGCGCGAGCAATTTCTGGAGATCCGATTTCGGCGGATTCTGTCCGAAGGATTCCCCTCGCTGGCTCACACACTGTTCGGCGCGGGATTCCGCGAGCGCGAGGTCACGCGCGGTTCGCGCCGCTTTCTGCTGCGGGGAGAGACCGCTCGGAAACGGATCGTCGGCCAGCACTTGTTCGGAGGTTTCGAGCATGCCGGCGATCGACGGATCCGAGCGCTTCTCGGGAGGAAGCTTGCGCAGGTAGTCCAGCGTTTGAGGAAATTCGAAAAGATGGAATGCCGCGGTGCCCGCGCCGGCAAGCGCCTCGGGATCACGCGGGTCAGCAGCGAGCACAGAACGGAAAATAGCGAGAGCCCGATCCCACAATTGACCGCGAACGAGCAGCTCGCCAGCCAGTTTTTGCCGCGCGATGTCCGTGAGCGGAACATTCTCGGCCATGGCTATCAGCTCAGGCTCCGCCTGGATGTGGGTTCCGTGAGCGAGCAGGTACTCAGAGAGCTCCCGGCGAACATCCCAGCGCATGAGGAGAGGATCGTGATCCCATTCGCCGTAAATCGCAGCCTGGTAATAGCGCAACGCCGCGGCCATGCCCGATTTTCGCCGCGCTGAACTCCTGGCCAGCTCGAGGTTGATTTCTCCGCTGCCCGGTGAAACCGAAAGAAGGTTCAGCAGGTAGGCTTCGGCTTCTTCTTGGCGGCCGGTGGCAGCAAGCGCCCGCGCGAGATGAAACTGAAATTGCGGATTGTACGGGGAGTAGGCCAACGCATTGCGGTAATCGTTCAATGCCTCGGCGGCATTCCCGGCCTGAAAACTTCGATCGCCCCTGGCGAACCATTGATCGGCCAGAACGTGAAACGTCTTGTGGTACAGCCGCGAAGCAAACGCCGTGAAAGAGGCGAGCACGACGAGTAGCACGAGTGCGCCGAGAAGAACGGCTTCGCGCGAGTAGCCCGCTTGGGGCCGGGAGTTGCGCCTTGGCGGAAGGTTGTAGCCAGTGCGCCGGGAGGGTCGAGAGAATCGCGAATGCGAAGCGGAAGAGGGAAAAAAGCCTGTCAGAAAAACCTGCTTAAATTCGCGATCAGAGGGTATCTGGATGCTTTGTCTTGAGTGAGCTGCGGGCAGCTCTAGTCGCGGATTCGCTATTCGAAATTTCGGTGTCGAGAGCGGGTTTAGCGAATGCGAATCGGTGCCAGGCGTCCGGGCGCTTACAACCCGGTCGCGTGAGCGAGCGACGGGGAAGAGTTTCAAGTCCCGAATCTGGCGACCATTAGACATGAGCGCAACCGTTCAGCTTCAATAGGTTACATCGGTTTCCAAGCGGCATGCAGTGTTGATTAGACGCGGTAGTGCGAGACGGTCCTTCCGATCAGGGCGTCGGAGTCTGCCATGTTGCGGGCATATTCGGTTGCGCGCCTGAGGTAAGTCAGGCGAACCGGCGGAAACGAAGTTGAAAGATTGGGCCGGCAAGATTCCGAAGGGGTAACGCATCCTGGCCCGTGCCCGATGGACGTCGCGGCGCTAACTTCGAGCCGGGTAGCGCGTCTACCTTCCTTAGGGTAGAACGTCTACTGTGATGATGACGAAGAAGACCGTCAATCGGACAGAGCTATTGCAAGGGACGCTGGACATGCTGATCTTGCGCACGCTTCTTTTCGGACCCGCTCACGGCCATCAAATCGCGAAACACATTCAACGCACCACGGACGACGTGCTGCAGGTGGAGCACGGGTCGCTGTATCCGGCTCTGCACCGCATGGAACGCAAGGGCTGGATCAGCGCGAAGTGGGAGATGGCCAAGGAGCGGAACCGCGAGCTCAAGTATTACCGGCTTACGCCCGCGGGCAGGAAGCAACTGGTTCGCGAGGAATCGAGATGGAAGCAAGCGGCTGCCGCGGTGGCCACGGTGATGTCGCCGGCGCGGGGAGAGCGGTGATGAATCTTTGGAATTGGCTTCGCTCGCGCAGTATCAAGTTCCGCGAAGGGCACCAGCGGGAGAGTGAACTCGACCGGGAGCTGGAGTCGCATCTCGAGCTGGAAGCGGAAGAGCAACAGGAGTCCGGATTCGAGCCCGAGGAGGCGCACTATGCCGCCCGTCGAGCTTTCGGAAACATCGCGATGGTGAGAGAGGACGTTCGCGGGATCTGGAATGCGATCTGGCTGGAACACTTCGGGCGCGACGCTAGGCATGCCGCTCGCTTGCTGCGCAAGAGCCCTGGTTTTACGGCGGTCGCCGTTCTGACGCTGGCTCTAGGCATTGGCGCCAACACAGCGATTTTCAGCGCCATCAACGCACTAATGCTTCGGCCGTTGCCGTTTTCCGCAGCGGACCAACTCGTGCGCATCTACTCCATTCAGAAGGGCATGTTCAATACCTTTGCCAATCCGGATGGACCTTCCGCGCCGGATGTTCAGGACTTTGCACAGAGAAGCCACAGCTTCCAAAAGATGGTTGCTTATGACACCTGGCGCAAGAACGTCAGCTTCGGCGATTCCGCGGGCGAGCCGGAGCAGATGCGAGTGGGATTGGTTCCGGCGGCGTATTTCGAAGTCCTCGATATTCACCCTATCATCGGAAGACTTTTCACCGACGATGAAAACCAGGAAGGCAAAGGTTACGTGGCAGCAATCAGCGCCCGGATGTGGAGAGACCGGTTCGACCGTGACGCTTCCATACTGGGCCGGAAGATTCGCATCAATGGGGAGGCGCACACCATTGTCGCGGTAATGCCGGACGTGATTCCTGCGTGGATGGAGCCTGGACGGCACAGCGAAGTTTGGACTCCCTTGACGTTTTCACCGGAGATGTGGTCGGAAACCGCGCGCGCAGAACGCGGTTACGCAGTGCTGGCACGGCTAAAATCTGGAGTGTCGCTGGAACAGGCTCAGGCAGATCTTTCGGTGATAGCCGCTGCGCTGGCCGCCGAGCATCCGGTGGATCAAGGTGTCGGCGTGGCGGTGCGAAAATTGGCAGACACCCGGGTGGGATCGCTGCGTCCGATGCTGTTGTTATTAATGGGATCGGTGAGCCTGATCTTACTGATTGCCTGCGTGAACCTCGCCAATTTGCTTTTGGCGCGCAATGCAGCACGGCAACGCGAACTGGCCGTACGCGCCGCCCTCGGTTCGGCACGGGGAGGCCTGGTCAGACAGCTGCTCGCCGAGACTCTTCTTTTGTCGCTGATCGGCGCGACAGCGGGATTGATTCTGGCAAAGATTGGACTCGCGAGCGTCATGAGCATGCATCCCAAGGATCTGCCGCAACTTGGCTCCCTAGGAATCGATTGGCGAGTGCTGACGTTCACTCTGCTGGTCTCTCTGTTTACAAGTTTGCTCTTTGGCTTGGCCCCGGCACTCACCGGCACTCGCATAAACCTGGTGGATGCTTTGAAGCAGGGGCGACGCTCAGGGATCATGGGAAAAAGCGGCAGACGCATGCGCAACATGCTGGTCGCGACAGAGATGGCGATGTCGTTGATGCTGCTGGTGGCGGCAAGCCTGCTAGTCCAAAGCATTCTTCGCTTAGAGCGTCTGAATCTGGGGATCCGGCAGGACCATTTGCTGCGGGGGCGCTTCTATCTGCCGGGTGTTCGATATCCCGAGCCTGGAGCGATCACGCGTTTCTGCGATCAGTTTGCGGGCAGGGTTCGGGCGTTGCCGGGCGTTATCGAGGCGAGCATCACGACGGTTTACCCGCCCAACAACGGATGGATTCAGATGCTCGGCATCCCGGGGAATCAGGCCACGCGAATTCAGGATATTCCGGCAGCGCAGTTCGGAGTAGCGGACGCGCATTTCCTGAAAACACTAGGAATTCCGCTGATTCGCGGCAGGGATTTCGCCGAATCGGACGGCGCTGCGAGCCCAGTGGTGGCGCTCATCAGCGAGGAATTCAAACGGCGCTATTTCCCGACCGAAGAGCCCATTGGCAAGACGATCCACATCGGGCCTCCACAATTTCTGCGGATCCCAGCCGGAGAGAATACGTCGGATGCCGCAGATGTCACGATCATCGGCGTGATCGGTGATTTCAAGAACCACGGACTGGCGCTCCCTGCCGACCCACAGATCACCGTGCTGTACGCCCAGCACCCGTTGGTGAACTATGGGTTCAAGGACCTTGTGATTCGCACTGCTTCCGAGCCGCGGCTGCTGGCGCCCGCGATAGACCGTCAACTTCATGAGCTCGATTCCGACGTGCCGTTGGCCGAAGTGCAGACAATTGACGAGCTCGTGGAACAACAAACCAGCGGCGAACGTTTCACCACGATGCTGCTGTCTTCCTTTGCGATAGTGGGTTTAGTGCTGGCCGTAGTCGGTATTTACGGCGTCATATCTTATCTGGTAGCCCAGCGAACACACGAACTAGCGGTAAGGATGGCGCTCGGCGCGAACCGCGCTAATGTTCTTTGGCTGGTCGTAAAGCAGGGCGTAGGTATGGCCGCGATTGGCGCGGCGGCGGGACTGGTCGGAGCGTGGGCAACGCAGAGATTGACGAGTGGGCTACTGTTTGGCATTTCGCCGGTTGATCCGGTTACGTTTGCGGGCGGCGCCGCTTTCTTGATCGCGGTCGCTGGAATCGCCAGTGCGATCCCGGGCGCGCGAGCCATGGGGATCGACCCGGCACTAGCGCTTCGGGAAGATTGACCGGCGCGGGCAGTTTCGCTGTGCGATGGGTTGGATCAAACGGGCCGCACCGCTAAATCTCAGGAGAGTAGGACGCGTCCCTGGTTTATAATGCCGCGCGTCGATGACCCTGCGCTCTGGAACAAAACTTGGTCCTTATGAAATTCAATCGCTGTTAGGCGCGGGCGGTATGGGCGAGGTTTACCGCGCGCGCGACACGCGGTTGCAGCGCGACGTCGCTATTAAAATTCTGCCGAATACCCCGGCTTACGATCAGGACCGGCTGCGGCGATTCGAGCAGGAGGCGAGGGCTGTAGCGGCGCTGAACCATCCGAATTTGCTTACGGTATTTGATGTAGGGACGGCGCCGCTCGCAGATGCCGGCGCGGCAAACGCGGCGGAAGCTTCGCCGTTCATTGTTTCCGAGTTGCTGGAAGGCGCGACGCTGCGCGAACGGCTAGCCGCCGGCGCTCTGCGGGAGCGCAAGTCGCTGGATTACGCCATTCAGATTGCGCGCGGGATTTCCGCGGCGCACGAGCGCGGCATCGTACATCGCGATCTAAAGCCGGAAAACATTTTCGTTACGAACGACGGCCGAGTGAAGATCCTGGACTTTGGCCTCGCGAAACTCACCGAAGCAACCCCCACAGAGACGGATGCGACACGCGACCTGAGTACGCAAGCCGGCGTGGTGTTGGGAACCATCGGGTACATGTCGCCGGAACAGGTGCGCGGAAAGCCAGCCGATGCGCGCAGCGACATTTTCAGCTTCGGAGCGGTGTTGTACGAGATGCTTTCGGGCCGCCGCGCATTCCAAGGGGACACTCCCGCCGATTTGATGAGCGCGATTCTGAATCACGAGCCGGCCGAGCTTACGGCGAACCAGGAAATTTCGCCGGCAGTCGACCACGTCGTTCACCACTGCATGGAAAAAGATCCACAGCAGCGCTTCCAGTCGGCGGGCGACATTGCGTTTCAACTTGGCGAGCTGAGCGGGATAAGAACTTCGTCCGGAGCGCGAGCCGTTGCGGCTAGCGAGAAAGAGAAACTATCGAGGACATGGATGCTCGCAGGCGGAGGCGTGGTGGCGCTGGCGCTGCTTCTTGCGGGGACATGGTTTCTAGCGCGCGCAACGCTGCGTCTCGACCCGCCCAAGTTTTCGCAGTTGAGCTTTCAACAGGGATACGTTCACTCCGGACGATTCTTACCGGACGGCCAAAGCTTTATTACGGCATCGAGGTGGGGCTCGGAAACAGATCTGGGACTTTATACGGGCCGACTCGACAGCCAGGGATTGCGGCCACTGGGAGCCGTCGTAGATTCCATTTTGTCGGTGTCGCCGAGCGGCGAACTGCTGGTGGTCCAAAACCTTAAATCCGTTGGGCCAGGATATGCGCGCGCGGGGACTTTGGCGAGGTTGGCACTCGGAGGAGGTGCGCCTCGGCCAGTGCTGGACTCCGTGCAATATGCAGACTGGGCACCGGATGGCAAGGACTTTGCCGTAGTGCGATTTGCCCCAGACAAGCATGTGTATCGGCTGGAATACCCTGTGGGGAAAGTGCTGTACGAAACTGGCGGCTGGGTGAGTCACCCACGATTCTCCCGCGATGGGAAACGGATCGCATTCCTCGATCACCCCATTTTTGGCGACGATCAGGGGATGGTGGCGGTTGTGGACTTGAAGGGGAATCGAAAACACATTAGCGGCTCCTATGCGTCCGCTCAAGCGCTGGTCTGGTCGCCAAACGGAGAAGAGGTCTGGTTCAGCGCAGACACCACCGGCATCCATCGCTCGCTTTTCGCAACGACTTTGGGAGGGCGCGAGCGGCCTCTACTCTCCGCTCCCGGCACAATTGATATTCAGGACGCGCTCCCGGATGGCCGCGTGCTCCTGGCCGAGCAAAGTGAGCGCCGCATCCTGATGGTTTTCACTCCTGACTTTCCCCAAGGCCGCGATTTTACGTGGATGGATTGGGCCTACGCGATGCGCTTTTCGTCCGACGGCAAGCAGATTCTTTTTGGGGACCAGCACAGCGGCGCAAATTACGGCGCATTTCTCCGCAACTTGGATGGTTCGCCCGCAGTACGCCTTGGGGACGGGAACCCAGAGGATCTGTCGGCCGATGGTGCATGGGCCATAAGTCGCTTGCCGATTCCTCCCCTTCAGATTCTGCTTTTGCCCACGGGAACGGGCGAATCCCGCCAACTCACTCACTCAGAAATAAATCACACGAGCGCACGCTGGTTAGCCGACGGCCGGATTTTCTCGGTGGGCAGTGAACCCGGCCACCAAGAGCGCACCTACCTGCTCGATCTCAGCGGCAAAGAGACACCCATCACACCCGAGGGGGTAAGAGCGTTGGCCGCGACGACAGACGGAAAGCACCTTGTGACCGCCAACCCGGAATTCTCCGAATTTCAGCTGTTCCCGCTGAACGGTGGACAACCGCAAACGCTTCCTCAACTCCAAAAGAGTGACCGCCCAATTGACTTCACTCCTGACGATGCTGCCATTCTCGTCAGGCGCCAAGGCCGTGACGGTGCAGTCGAGGTCTGGCGAGTGGACTTGGCGGGCGCCAAACGAACTCTGCTGCACACTGTCGCGCTTCCGGGCGTTCCGTCGCTTGCCAACGGTCTAAACGTCACCGTCTCCCGTGACGGAAAGAGTTACGCGTATGAGTACCATCCGGCGATTTCAACGGAATATTTGGTGACGGGACTTCGCTGATTGGGCGTAGCTTTCTTTTGTAATTCGCGGGACGCGCGAGTTATGCAAACGGCTCCGGCACAGACACTTCACGAAAGACAGCGAACAATGCGTGCGGCGTTGGGCTCTCAGGTCTGGTCGATGAGGCGGTGGTGGATGGCGTAGAGGGCGAGTTCTAGCCGGTCGGAGACGCCGAGCTTATCGAAGATGTTGTGCAGATGGTTCTTCACGGTTTGCTCGCTGATGAAAAGCTTCTCGCCGATCTCGCGGTTGCGGAAGCCTTGCGCCACTAACTGAACGATTTCCTTTTCACGATCGCTGAGAAGAGGCTTTTCCCTGCGCTGGCCAGATTCCGCGGATTTTTTGAACGCGTCGATGACCTCGGCGGTCATGCGGTTATCCAGCCAGATTTCGCCATCGGAAACTTTGCGGATGCTCTTCAGAAGCAAATCGCTCGCAGACTGTTTGAGGACCACGCCGCGCGCGCCGAGGCGCATGGCGCGAACGACGTCGCGGTCGTCTTCAGCGGCGGTGAGTACGATGACGCGTGTCGGAAGCGAATCGAAGTTTACTTCTTCCAGCACGCCGAGGCCGTCTTTTTCCGGCATGCGCAAGTCGAGCAGAAGAATGTCGGGCTTGAACTTGGCCAGCATTTTGACGCACTCATTGCCGTTCGAGGCTTCACCGACAATTTGGACGTCATCGGCAGCTTCGAGAAGCTTGCGGAGGCCGTCGCGAAAGATCGCGTGGTCGTCCGCAACCAGGATGCGAATCACCTGTCTGGCTTTGGTCATGTTAACTCAAAGGGATTTCAATCGTTAGACGCGCCCCGTGCCCGGGATTCGATTCCACCGTTAGCGTTCCCCCTACGCTTCGTGTTCGTTCCTTGATCGAAATTGGCCCGAGACGCAGCCGGTCCAGCTCCTCGCTTGTGAAACGCCCAGAGAAACTGAAACCCCGGCCATTGTCGTCGACGACGAGAAACACTTTCACTTCGTCTTGCCCTAGTTTTACCACGACGTGGCTGGCCTTCGCATGCTTTTTTATGTTGTTGAGTGACTCACGGTATATCTGAAAAAGATCGCGGCAAATGCGGTCGGGAAGCCGCAAGTTGCGGTCGTCGATGAAGAGGTCGAGGCCCAGGCCGGATTCGCTGCGGAAGCGCTCGGCGAAGCCGAACATCAGCTCCTTCATGTCCGCGCTTTCAACGCGCAGAGGGCGAAGGTCGGTGACCATGCGGCGAAGCTCGTCGCTTTCCTGTTGAATGGTGTTTTGCAGGTTGGCCAACTCGGTTTCGGCCTGTTCGGGTTTTTGCGGCAATTTCCGGCGCAGAACCTCGAGCTGGATTTTCAGGCTGAGCAGGGTCTGAAGAATGCCGTCATGAAGGTCGCGCGAGATCCGGCTGCGCTCGGACTCGACGGCGCGGGCTCTGAGATTTCGAAGCAAAAAAACGTTTTCGAGCGGCGGGCCGAGATGCCGGATGATCTGCTCGAGCCAGCGCAGATCGCCGGCGGAGAATCGCTCGCGTGGGTTCAGCAGAAGGACACGGCCCGCCGGCCGTCCGCCGGATTCGATGGTCACGGCGAGAAGCGAGCGGGCGCCGAATTCTTCGCGGGTGGATCCGGGAGGAAGCGGAAGCGTGCGAAAGGATTTGCCGGTGCGGCGGTCCCAGCCAAAAGCTTGTGAGCGGCCGTTGCGAAACTCCCAGCACAGCGTGACTTCAAGTGAGTCCGCCAGAAACGTATCGGAGCGGAGGAGCGGGAGGGTTTCAGGTCCTGAGGGCTCGCGGTCGTTCGATCGCACCTTCCAGACGAACAAGCGCTCGAGTTCTTCATCGCGAATCGCCAGGCAGGCCTGCTCGCATTCAAAGGCAATCGCCAGCTCTCCGAGCGCCTGGCGAACCGACTCCGTCAAACCCCGGTCGAATTGAAGCAGGCGCGAAAGCTTTTGAAGAAACTGCTGCCGCGACAGGTGTTCTCTTTCCCGCGCGCCCAGAAAGCCCATTCCCAGCCCCGAAACGAGCGTGCCGAAACCAATCACGGCCCAGTGGGGGGCTGCTTGCAAGAGGAACACGTCCTTCCAAGCCAGCTGCACGACCACGCCCACAGTCGCCGCGCCCACAAGTACAAGCATCGCACGCTGGTTTCCGCGTGTGGCCAGCGAAAACACAACGAACAAGAACAGGAACCAGAAGGCGAAGACCGAAGGAGTGAGAAAGAGGAGAGTAACGAGAACCGCGCAATCCACGGCGAGCGGAATCCGTATGGGGCCTTCGCTGAGGAAACGGCCGACGAGCACGTCCGCCAGGGCTACCAGCAAGTAACCGCCAAGAAACAGGATCGCCCCGCGCCGCGCGGGCGCCCCGGCGGTTTCGATTAAGGCCACCAGCGCCAGAGCAATAAGGATGACGCGCGCCAGAGTGACCTGGCGTTCAAGGTAAACACGCTCGGTGCTTTCAAGAGGCATGATGGCGGGCGGATGGCCTCTGGAAGTCTAGCAAGGCGGCGGTTCGGCGACGCATTCAGGCACGGGGCTGTGTCATCTTCTGGTAATGGCCCCGGAGGTCGTTGGTTCAATCCAACTCCCGCCATGGGCGCTCGGCGTAACTGCTTGAGCGCCCATTGCATTCGCTATGCACGAGCATGCAGCCATGGGCGGCCTGTGAATATAAGGGCGAAAGTAAAGCAGCTGGGATTGACAGCGGGTGCATAATCGTTCGCAGAGAATCACCGCACTGGAAATTCCAAGAGGCCAAGCGGCTTGACGCAGCGATATACGCGAAGAGAGGTAAGTCGCATCCTGGGATTGGATGCGCGGCGTCTTCGCTACTGGGAAAGGCTGCGGCTGGTGCGTCCTCAGGCGCGCTGGGGCGAGAAATTCTACAGCTTCGGCGACCTTGTCGCATTGCAATCGATACAGCGATTGACGCAAAAAAACATTCCGGCGCGGCGGCTGCGAAGGGCCGTCGTGCTACTGGAGCAACAATTCGGCGCTTCGCCGCTAGCGATCCACGAACTTCGGCTGGTGGACCAGGGACGGGAGGTCGTGGTAATCCCTCCGGGCATGGCGCGACCCTTCAATCCCCTGAAGCGACAGTGGGTTCTCCATTTTGACGGGGTACCAGGAGCTGCGAAGCTGCGCTCGATGCTCGGCCAAACGCCGGAACAATTGTTCGAATCGGCGCTGCAATGTGAAATGTATACGGACTCGCTTCCGCAGGCGGTTGAAACCTATCGCCGCGTCGTTGCTCTGGCGCCGGATTGGATCGAGGCGCACATCAACCTGGGCGTGGCGTATTACCAGATGGGACAGCTCGAGCCGGCTCGAGCGGCATTTCGCAGGGCGGTAGACCTCGATCCGCGAAACGGCACATCACTTTACAACCTGGGCTGTGTGCTCGAGGAAGTCGGCGAAGTGGATGAAGCGATCACTCACCTTCGCAACGCGGCGCGCATAATGCCTGCGCACGCCGACGTTCACTTCAACCTGGCTCTCGCTTATGAGAAGCGCGGCGAACGCCGCTCCGCGCGCGAGCAGTGGGGACTTTACCTCCGCTACGCCCCGTACGGACCGTGGGCCGAGCAAGCACGCGCGCAGCTGAAGGCTTATTCCTCGCGCAGTAAGCATTCGCGGCCGATTCCTTTCCCCCGCAAAGCGCGTTAGGTTCCCGCGCTTGGAATCGCACCTCCTGCAAACCAACCGGTCTCGCCTGACGAACGGCTTGGCCAAAAGCCGCTCAACTTTTGCCGAGCGCCGGCCGCTCAAAGTGCTGCCGGTCTCGAAGCATGCAGAAACTGCCGAGATTTCGACAATTCTTCACGCGCTGGACTTGCGGAATCGCGATAAACATAATCGCTGCAATAGATTAGCGGTGGCACGAGCGGTGCACGGATTGCACTACCAGCCACACTGTATTGCCTTCCCGCGGTTCGGAGTCGAGAATCAATGGACGGTTTTTGGATCGGAGCTGCACGCGGAATGAAAGGCGGGCCAGCCGCGCCGGGGAATTGGCAGCGCCGAAGCACCGCTCGCCCAGGTATTTCAGATGCGACCGGACACCGGGCGAGGCCGGTCGCCGCAAAAGTGATCGCAAATTCCATCTTTAAATAGGAATCGCCGTGAGGCTCAGTCTACGGTTGATTACATTTCTGGTTGTTGGAATCACACTCGTCACGTTTGTCGTGGCCAGAAACCAGGTGCGCTCGGAGAAGCGCGGATTGCGCGCTGATCTGGAGCGGCGAGCAGAAATTCTCGGCGAGAGCCTGCAGGAGATTGTGGAGCCTGCTTTGGGCTCGCGCGAACAGCTTCGGCGCACGGTGGAGAGGTTCGGAAACCGGGAGCGACTTGCGGGCGTAGTGGTGTATGACGCGCAGGGCGGAGTGCTTGCGGAAAGCTCAAGTCTCGCGACGCGACTGAATGCGCTTTCGGTTCCGCTGACGGAAGTAAAGGCACGCGACGGGGGAGTCAGCGAAGCGGTCGATTTGGGCGGCAAGCACATGCACGTCTATTTCCTGCCGTTGCACCAAAAGGGCTCGATTGCCGGCGTTCTGGCAATCATTCACGACGCGAGCTATATCGAGGCCCAGAGCGCACGAATCTGGCGGGACACCCTGTGGCACGTGGTCGCGCAGGTTCTTCTCATCGTGTTCATAACGGTGCTCATTATCCGATGGACCATTATCGTTCCCATTTCACGAACCGCGGAGTGGATGAAGGGACTGCGAGTGGGACGCATCGCTCCGCGCCCCGAGCTTCCCGGAGAGGATTTCCTTGCTCCGTTCTCCGCGGAGGTGGCCAATCTGGCGCAAAGCCTGGGGGAGGCGCGCGCGGCTGCTGAAGAAGAAGCGCGGCTACGAGAAACAGGTGAATCGAAATGGACTCCCGAGCGTCTGCGCGTGAGCGTGCAGAGCAAAACGCTACGAAGTCCGCTCCTGGTCGTTTCCAACCGCGAACCATACATGCACGTACATCGAGGCAAGGGCGTCGAGATGATTGTCCCGGCAAGCGGACTTGTGACCGCCCTGGAACCCATTTTGCGCGCTTGCGACGGGACGTGGATCGCATCGGGGTCCGGCGATGCAGATCATGAGACGGTAGACGAGCGCGATCACCTGCGCGTTCCGCCCGACCAACCGGAGTACACGCTTCGGCGGGTGTGGCTGCCGTCCGAGGAAGAAGAGGGCTACTACTACGGGTTTTCGAACGAAGGCCTCTGGCCGTTGTGCCACATCGCACATACTCGCCCCGTTTTTCGCGCCGCCGATTGGAAGCACTATCAGAGCGCGAACCGAAGGTTCGCCGAAGCCGCTCTAGAGGAAATGGCGGAGGCGGAGGAGCCGTTGGTACTGGTGCAGGACTATCACTTCGCATTGTTGCCGCAGCTAATCAAGAAAGCGCGGCCGGATGCGCGCGTGGCGATTTTCTGGCATATTCCGTGGCCCAACTCGGAAGCTTTCGGCATCTGCCCGTGGCAACGCGAACTCCTCGACGGACTTCTGGGAGCGGACCTGGTTGGTTTTCACATACAGGCGCATTGCAACAATTTTCTGGAAACGGTCGATCGGACACTCGAATCCCGAATCGAATGGGAACGGTTCGCAGTGAAGCGCCACGACCAGACGACACTGGTACGGCCTTTTCCCATCAGCGTGGACTTCCGCGAAGGCCCTGCCGAACCGAATCGGCCCGCTTCTCCTTACGTCGCGCGCGCCTCGCTTCTGAAGGGCCTTGGCATCGAGGCGAGCTTCCTTGGGATCGGCGTAGACCGGATTGACTATACCAAGGGAATCCTCGAACGATTTCAAGGCATCGAGCGGTTTCTCGAGAGGTGGCCGGCCTACCAGGGCCAATTCACGTTCGTCCAAATCGGCGCGCCGAGTCGCACACACATCCAGCGTTACCACGATTTCGTGGCCGAAGTGGAAGCGGAAGCGGCGCGGATTAACGCTCGATTTCAAAAATCGAATTGGAGGCCAATCGTCCTGCTGACGCGTCACCATGGACACAATGAGATCCAGCCGTATTATCAGGCGGCGGACTTATGCATGGTGACGTCGCTCCACGATGGAATGAATCTGGTGGCTAAGGAGTTTATCGCGGCCCGGCGCGATGAAGAGGGGGCATTGATTTTGAGCCAATTTACGGGCGCTAGCCGCGAACTGCGCGATGCGATTATCGTCAATCCCTACGACACCGAGCAATTGAGCGAAGCGATCCGCATGGCGCTCGAAATGGACGCCTCCGAACGCCATGCGCGAATGCAGCGCATGAGGCGTATCGTCAGCGAGCATAACGTGTACCGGTGGGCGGGAAACTTGATTACGGAACTCTCCGAAATTCGCATCGAAAAGGGCGCAGGCGAGGTTTCCAGCGTTCGAGAGGATCAAACACCCAACGGGCCGACCGGTGGTCTAACAATCGTTTCACGGAAAGCAGCGTTCGGAGGAGACGATTAGGACAGAAGAAAGCTGCCTGGAGAAAACCTTGCATAGGTGGCCCGTGGAAGTGCGCATTCCGAAGGCGAACCACGGCGCTCGACACTTATTTCGCGCTTGGCCCGACATCATCGCCCGCCTGAAAAATAACGAATCTCGCGCTCTGCTGCTGGATTTTGACGGGACGCTGGTGAGGCTGCGACGGCGTCCGGAAGAGGCCAGACTATCCGAGCGAGGAAAACGCATTCTCAAGCGCCTGGTCACAAGCAAAAGGCTTTTCGTCGCCGTTGTGAGCGGCCGAAAGCGGAAGACTCTCGAGACCATGGTCGGAGTGGAAGGCATTCGCTATATCGGTTTGCACGGCGCGGAACGGGGAGCAGAGCCAGTGATTCTAAGCAAGACGGCGGGGCGGGATCTTGTTCGCGCGCAACAGGGGATCCGATCCGGAGTGCAGGCCCTTCCGGGGATCTGGATCGAGGAAAAGAAACTTAGCTTCGCAGTCCATTATCGTGGCGCGCACCGAGCAAGCCTGACGGAAGCCGACCGAGTCATCCGGCAAATTGTCGCGCCGATGAGAAATACGCTGCGCGTCTTGAATGGCAACAAGGTTTGGGAAGTCATGCCTCAGGAAATTCCGGGGAAAGGAGCCGCCGTTCGCCAGCTACTCGAAGATCTTCCAGCCTCAACGATCGCCATGTACTTCGGAGACGATCAGACGGATGAAGAGGCATTTGCAAATTTGCCCGGGCAAATTACGGTGAAGGTCGGAGGAAACCGCAACACGCGCGCCCGATACTACTTACGGAGCCCCAGCGAAGTGGTACGGTGCCTATTGCGGCTGGAAAGAGAGTTAACATGAGAGCGAGCCAGCCATTTAAATTCAAAACCGCGTCTTGCCTGATACGAATTGGAAACTACAAGTGTTCGAACCTGCCCGACCTCAAAAAAGGGATCGCGCAGAAACTGGGTGAACAAGGGCGGGAGCACGTTCGCGAGAATTTCCTGATGGTAAGCAATGTGCGGCGATATCTCGCCTTGTTCCTGCACTTGCAAAATGAGCCTTAGAAAATCGCGCCTGCTTTTTTTGCTGATCGACTCGGCGTATGGCGACCAGCGAAAAGAATCGTGGGCGATAGCAAATTTCGCTAGAATGCAGGCACCGTGGGACCTTCAATTTCGACGTGGCGGTCTTCTTTCATTGCCGTTGTTATTTGCACGTCCTTCCTTTTTAACTCTGCTCCACCAGCACCGCTGCCGACGCAATCGCCCCATCCGGCAACGCTTTCAGAAACCATTGAGATCGATCCAGCCGCGCCGAGCCATCCGTTCCCGCACTATTGGGAGCGAATGTTCGGGTCCGGCCGTGCGATCCTGAGCCTCCGCGAAAGCTATCGCCGCGATCTCCGTGAGGTCAAGCAGGCAACAGGCTTTGAGTATGTTCGCTTCCATGCGATCCTCCACGACGAGGTGGGTCTCTACGACGAAGACGCCGCCGGCAATCCGATTTACAACTTTTCATACGTCGATCAAATCTACGACGGCTTGCTCGCGAACGGCGTCCGCCCTTTTGTGGAATTGAGCTTCATGCCCGCCAAGCTCGCCGCGAAACCGAGTCAGCACCCGTTCTGGTATCACCCGATTGTCTCGCCGCCCAAGGACCCGAAGAAGTGGGGCGACCTCATGTCCCATTTCGCGCGGCATCTTGTAGAGCGCTATGGAATCGACGAGGTTTCGCAGTGGTATTTTGAAGTGTGGAACGAACCCAACATTGATTTCTGGGTGGGTGAACCCAAACAAGAAACGTACTACCAGCTCTACGACGTTGCCGCTCGCGCGCTCAAGGACGTGAGCGCACGCTTGCGCGTGGGCGGACCAGCGACGGCACAGGCAGCCTGGGTCGATGGGTTTATTCATCACTCGATTGACAATCACGTCCCGCTGGATTTCATCTCCACTCACGTATACGGGAATGACACCGCAGAAAATATCTTTGGCACGCAGGAAGAGATTCCGCGAACGCAGATGGTTTGTCGAGCCGCCCGCAAGGTGCACCAGGAAGTGATGGCCACGCCGCGTCCTGACCTTCCGATCATTTGGAGCGAGTACAACGCGAGCTACAAAAACGAACCGGACGTCACCGATGCCGTATTCATGGGCTCCTGGCTTGCGGACACCATCCGGCAGTGCGATGGGCTCTCGGATATGATGTCGTACTGGACGTTCTCCGACGTGTTCGAAGAGCAGGGTGTAGTGAAGCAGCCGTTCTATGGCGGATACGGATTGATGGCCGAAGGTGGCTTGCCGAAACCGGCGTTCAATGCCTTCAAGCTACTGCACCGGCTGGGCCAGCAGCGAATCGCGGTGAATTCCGAATCGGCACTGGCGACGCGAGGCAGCGACGGCGCTCTGCGGATAGCCGTTTGGAATTTGTTCTTGCCGGAAGACCCCGGTGAACCCAAATCCGTGATGATTGTTGTAAAGGGCTTCGCGGGCCGCCATCGCGCTCTTATTTCGCGCGTCGATTCGACTCACGGCTCGTTGCTAGGCACCTACGACGCGATGGGTAAGCCAATGAACCCGACCCGCAAACAGATGGACGAGCTCCGTCGCGCAGCCGAACTACCCCCGGCGGAAGTCAGATACCTCGAAAACGGAAAACTCAAGATCCTGCTGCCGCCCCAGGGATTGGCATTGATTGAAATGCGTTAAACCGTAGCGAGAAGTTGGCGGGCCATCAGGTATTGAATCCGGCTCGTTCCATGCCTCGTTTCGCTTCCGGATTTTTCATAAACGTATCCCATACGAAGCCAGACCGCGTATTTTCGGCCATGAGCATGGTGATTCCGGTGTCGATTCCAACCACGTCGCTGTCGTACCAGTTTTTCAGCGGATTGAATGCATCGACGAATCCATAGCGGTTCCACGCGCTTGATCCATATCGGTCTCGAATCGTGTGAAGTACGCGGATCGACTCTTGGGGAAGGAAGGGCAAGGAACCGCCGGCAGCGCAGGGAACAACAGTTCCATCGATCGGTCCTGTCGCAGGAGGACCTCCCCACACCACATAGCCTCTTGGTGAATCCGAAGCCGTGATGCCCCAGAGGTCCTCGGAATAATCGGGAAACTGCGAGGCTAGATCTAGACAGAAGCGCCGATGAACTCCCGTGGCGATGATCGAGTTTTTGAAATAGTCGGTGTATTGGTCGTGCTTCCCGCGAAAATCAAACCAAGCCTGAGAATACTGGTGCACGAAAAGAGGGGCGAACGACCCGATGTAGCGGATGCCATTGTATTCGAAAGTGACGCGCTTCCACGCGCTCCAGGTCTCGACTGGCAGCGGATGACTGGCCGATCCCAATCCTAATAGGTACATCATCATCATCTCGCTGTAGTTGTCCCAGCGGTACTGAAGAAAGCCCGTTTCGGGCGACCATCCATGCGGCAGGATGCGCGTATCCTCTGAAAGCCACGTCCAATCCACGCGTTCAAAAATCAGGTACGCAAGCTCGCTGATCTCGGAATGAGGAAAATGCTGGCGGCAAGTCAAGACTCCACAAAGCAGAATGGCGGTGTCTACCGACGAAACTTCCGAATCCCACAGTCTTTCGCCCGTATCCACGTTGGCCCAGTGGTAGAAAAATCCTCGGTGGTTCGGCAGTTTTTTCCAGAGAAAGCGCAGGGTGTTGAGGACCCGGCCTTGCGCCTCACTGCGGGATATAAATCTGCGCATCTCAGCTATGCAAAGCGCTGTCAGGCCAAAACCCAGCGCCGCGATGCTTCCCAGGGGGCTTTTATCCGGTTTGACGACGTTGCAACGGTCCTTGACGATTCCCGTTTCCGGGTTAGCCTGTTCCCAAAAATATAGAAAATTCCGGTTCTCGAGCTCCTCGAGGAGGGCGTCATCCTCTGGTGAGAAGGGCATTTGGCCCGCCAAGGGTGTGAAGGGAGCCGCCTTTTGCTTCCGGAGCCCAGTCGCGCGTTGCAATGGCGAGCCGAGAAAAGGCATACAAAGACCCGCGCGAATCCCCTGCCGAAGCAGCTCCCTCCGCGTAACGTTCTTCGCGTCGTGTTCGTTCACCTCGAAAATTATAGCGATTCTGCCGTAACTGACGAAATGCTTTACCTCACTTAGACCTATGTGTCACCAACCGGTAATCGCCGGTCGTGAACTGTTCTGGTTGATTCTTCGGCGCTGCATTTTGCTAACATCGATGAATGGGAGATGGACGGATGGTTGGCGAGGGCAAACCCAGATGGCGCATAGCGCTGTGGTCAGCTCTCGGAGTTGTCTTGCTTATCGCCGCGACCGGAGTGTTCATCCACTACGGGAAGCCGATTTCGCTGAGGGGTGCGGTCATCAGACAGGACGCAGATGCCAGACGGCAATCGCCCGTCGCCGACGTTGACGTCAGCGTCGAAGCTGGCGAAAAGGTAGCGTCCGTTAAGTCCGATTTCTCGGGCTATTTCAAGCTGACTCTGCCGCGGCGCATTCTCCCCGGACGCCCCATCGCACTGCGATTTCGACATCCAGACTACCAGCCGCTGGATTTGACGGACACCGTCAGCGACAAGCTTTACGTCGTCCACCTGACGCCGACTCATGAGAGCTCCTCCGTTCAACTGAACCGCCCCGAGGTTGCCGTCTCGAACGTTCTCGTACGATATTCGATCGAGGCGGCGACGGCGCTGAATATCGGTACGGGATTAAAAACCTTCCAGGTGGTGAACCAGGGGAACGTCCGCTGTAATCGGCTGCCGCCCTGCTCTCCCGACGGCAAATGGAAAGCCTCGATCGGTTCGGCGACTCTGGATGCGGGCGACGGAAATGATTACGAAAACGCGCGCCTCTCCTGCATTGCCGGGCCCTGCCCTTTTACGAAGATCGTGTCGGACGATTTCTCTCGAGGTGGCCGCAACATCGGCGTATCCGTGCTTGGCTGGTCCGATACGACTACTTTCCTTCTCCAAGCCGAAGTATTGCGGCACGAGATCAGCAATATCGTGCGCGAATCTTACCCGGTCATTTTCGGCGAGTCCCTCAACTTCACGTTGCCGGGGACCGCGGAAGGCCCGAGCCTGCTGGCGGAGATGAATGGCAGCAACATTGTGTTTCCGTTGCGTCCAGATCCCACCTTAAGCTGGGCGGACTGCAAGGTCCGGGTCGGAAAGGATAACTCGAAGATTTATCGTTGCGAACTCAAGGCTGGATATCGGTTCCGATGACTGTATTTCACCTGTTTTCAATCACCTCCTATCGAAGCCGAAGGTCATCTACAATTGTCTTGAGCCGGGGGAGCTGGCTGGGGCCCATGAAGGTTTTTACGCAGAGTCGCCGTTGGCGTTCTTTGCTGTCCGCGGGAGTGCTGATTGTGGCAAATCCCTTGGGTAACTGGTTCGATCGTCAATCGTCTAACAAAACCCAAGCGGTAAAGGAATCGTTCCAATCGCTGGACGACATCCTGCGATACATTTCGGCCGACTGGGACAATCTCAAGCGTTCCATGGCGGACTGCGAGTCCTTTGAGGACATTAAGACCTCCGGCGACGAGGCTCTCTATATTCCCGCAGATATCGCAGCCCCTTCCGGCCTCGAGGAAGCGCTAAAGCAGTGCAATGTCCGCGTCCTCCGCCTACCAAAGAAGATCACAGAAGAGGCTGTCGGTGAAATCCGCCCGCACGGCTTGCTCTATCTAGAAAATCCGTACGTCGTGCCCGGCGGCCAGTTCAACGAGATGTATGGCTGGGACAGCTACTTCATCATCCGCGGCCTCCTTCGTGACCATCACCGTGACCTGGCGAGAGGCATGGTCGAGAACTTCTTCTACGAAATTCAACACTATGGCGGTGTATTGAACGCCAATCGGACTTATTACCTTGGCCGCTCGCAGCCTCCGTTTCTGAGCTCTATGATTCTCGCCCTCTATAATTCGGATCATGCCGCTGGGCAATCGAATCTCTCATGGCTTGAGAAAGCTTACCCGTTCGCCGTCGAAGACTATGAGCAGTGGAACCGAAAACCCCATTTGGCGGGCGACACAGGACTGTCTCGCTACTACGATGAGGGCGAAGGCCCGGTGCCTGAAATCATGGGCGACCCGAGCGATTACTACCGCGGCGTCGCGCGCTTCTTCCTGGTCAAGGGAGGAGAGAGCGACCCGCACCTGGTAAAGGTTGACACTCGGCACTCTGATGCTTCGGTCCTGGGGCCTGTTTTCCAGGTTTCCATATGCGATTCGGCGCCAATTCGAATCCATACCGCCAACTGCGCCCCGGCCGACGGGATCGCTCTGTCGGCGGAATTCTATAAAGGTGATCGCAGCATGCGCGAATCCGGGTTCGACGTAACCTTCCGTTTCGGCCCTTACGGCGCCGAAACACATCATTTCGCCCCCGTTTGTCTGAATAGCCTCCTTTACAAAACCGAAAGAGATCTCGGGCAGATCGCCGTTCTTCTGGGCAGGGAAAGTGATGCCGAACAGTGGGCGAAGAAAGCTGTCGAACGCAAGCGAAGAATCACGAAATACTTGTGGGACGAGCGTCGCGGGCTTTTTGTAGATTACAATTTCACGACTCACGCGCGATCTTCCTATGAGTATGCGACCACTTTCTATCCTCTGTGGGCTGGGCTTGCGTCCGTAGAACAAGCGCACGCGGTTGACAGGAACCTTCATTTATTCGAGCAACCCGGCGGACTGGCCATGAGTCGGCACGAAAGCGAGGCTCAGTGGGACTTTCCCTATGGCTGGGCGCCAATTCATCTCCTCGCTATGGAAGGCTTGCGTCGTTACGGATACCGCTCGGATGCGAACCGTAACACGGAGAAGTTCCTCTCGATGGTCCTCGAGAATTTTCGAAACGACCACACTCTGCGCGAAAAATACAACGTGGTTAGGCGCTCGGCCGAGACGCACATCGCTGCGGGATACGCCCAAAACGTAACCGGATTCGGATGGACGAACGCCGTTTTCGTGGAACTGTTGCGCGAATCGCCTCCAGATTTAGCAGCCCGCCTATCGAAGGAATAGAATTCCCGCGAGATGGATGGCCTCCGAGCGGCCGCGGAGCAGCCTAGACCTGATCGGCCGAAACGGCGAACTCGAGGAGGGCCCGAGACAATGACCACCCAACCGACGTCGCCGAGAAGTGCTGTACCTCTCCCCTCCACAGGGCGGGGATTCGTCTATGCCGCTGCCGCCTTCGCTGGTTTGGGCGGCCTGCTCTTCGGATACGACACGGGAGTGATTTCCGGCGCTGAACTTTTCCTTAAGAATGACTTCACACTAACTTCTTTTTCGCTCGAACTGATCGTCAGCGGCGTGCTGGCCGGCGCCGCCGTGGGTGCCTTAGCGGGAGGACGTTTGGCGGATCTGTTCGGGCGGCGGAGCTTGCTTATTGCCACAGCAATTATTTTCGCGGTCGGAGCAATTGTGTGCGCTGCGGCGACGTCGCCAGAAATACTGATTTTTGGCCGCATCATCGTCGGCTTGGGAATCGGGCTGTCGTCGGGAACCGTTCCTGTTTACATTTCGGAAGTCGCTCCACCGGAGGCCCGCGGGTGGCAAGTTTCACTCTTTCAGCTCGCGATTACCGTCGGGATATTGCTCGCCTACCTGGTGGATTACGCCTTCGCCGCGATCCAAGGATGGCGCTGGATGTTTGGTCTTGCCGTTGTTCCGGCGGCAATCTTCGCTGGTGGAATGTTGTTTTTACCTGAGTCACCTCGCTGGTTGGCCAAACGAGGCCGTCACGAGGCAGCCCGGTCAGTGCTGTCCCGAATCAGGAGCGCCTCGCAAGTCGATGCGGAAATGCGAGAAATCGAGGAGAGTCTGTTGCACTCCGAAGAGCACGGCAGCCTGACGGATCTACGGAATCCCGCGCTTCGGCCCGCGCTGGTTGTTGGAATCGGCCTCGCGATATTCCAGCAAGTCACGGGCATCAATACGGTGATCTATTACGCGCCGCTGATCATTCAATCAGCGGGAATTCCTTCGGCTTCCGGCGCAATTCTTGCGACTGCCGGCATTGGTATCGTCAACGTGGTCATGACCGTTATCTCCATGTGGCTGATTGATCGTCTGGGCCGCCGGCCGCTCCTATTGACTGGGGTTGCTGGGATGATCGTCTCCCTGGGCTTGCTGGGATTTATCTTCCGCGAAACGGCCGCCACCAGCACTCTGGCTTGGCTTGCGGTGATGAGCATGATGCTGTACGTCGCCTCGTTTGCCATCAGTCTTGGACCCATTTTCTGGCTGTTGATCTCGGAGATTTATCCATTGAAGGTCCGAAGTTCAACCGAAGGTCTGGCCGCAACATTTAACTGGGTGTCAAATCTTCTAGTAACCTTGACGTTTCTGACGCTGGTGCAGAAGATGGGAGCCAGCCGCACATTTTGGACGTACGGGCTGTTTGCCATTGCGGCCTGGATTTTCTCATATTATCTGGTTCCGGAAACCAAGGGCCGCACGCTCGAAGAGATTGAGGCGTCTTGGCGCAAGTAAGCCTTGGCGTTTGGCGGCACGCTCAAGCTGCTTGTCCGGATTTTTGGATCTCCGTCGTCGGAGACCCGCGCCCTACCACTACGGGATTTGTAAAGATAATTGCATTTGGAATTATGACCCGGCGCCCGTCGGAAGTGCCGACGACCGTGGCTCGCGTCTGAATATCTTCCACTGTTCCTTCAAATCCGGTGATCGAAATACGATCACCCATTCGGAAAGGCTCTTGCAATAAGAGCAAAATTCCAGCGAGAAAGTTTTGCAGGATATTCTGAAAAGCAAATCCAATCGCCACGCTGCCGATACCGAGCATCTTTATCAGATCACTGGTGTGAAAGGATGGAGCTACAGCTGACAAGGCGATGAGAAAACCAAGAACGGTGACCGTAGCGTAGGCAAGTTGGCCGAGTAACACTCCCACGCTTTGATGATGCTGCCTGCGCCCGCTGAGACGCCGAACAAAAGACCTGCCAGCCGACGCGAGGAACAAAAACACAATGAAAATGACGATCGCCAACATCATGTTTGGGAGCAGCGATATCGTTGAATCGATGATCCTCATCCCGCTTTTCCATGCGTTCGATAAATCGATTGGCACGTAGGCCTCCCAAGAAGAGATCTCAAAGAGCCGGGTTTGACGCGGACCGAGCGGCTTTAGCGATTTGCCTACAACGTGAACGTGAAAAGCCGCGCTCCAGTGTTTTCATGTACTCCTCAGTAGATTCCGTCTCTCTCTAGGTTAGCGGAATGGAAGATTGCCTGTAGTTTGTCAGGAAATTAGATGTAGGTGTGCTTTACCTTGACGCAGCGCCGTTGGGTCTCGACTGGCGACATGCTCCGCCAGCGCGGAAAGTCGGTGGGCTTTGGGGGTCACAGCGGGCGATGATGACGACCAGCCTGACTCTGCCAGCGCACTACTCGGCTGCCGAATGTGGCCCCCAAAGGTCTGCGCGTTTCCTAAATAAAATGCCAATACGAAAATAGGGGAACATCATTTCTTTGTAAATCAGGTAAAACATTTAGATCTTCTCGAATCCACAACTTTCCGAGACTCAGTATGGGTAAGCATTGAAGCGTTGTCGGCAGGACAGCAAAAGCGCGTCCACTCTGGGCCCAACCGCGCAATCAGCGTCTAGGAAACGGTGTCTTCGAACAAAAACGCAACCGTACGCGCTGCACTTACCTGCGGCCCTGTATATCCTTGAAGTCCTCCCGCACTTTGTCGATCCGCTCGCGGTAGGCCGATGCATCGCCGTACGGGAGAAAACGCGAATACCGGTGGTGCGCGTCGTGGATTCGTCGAGCGTGCTTGATTGGGCACCAGTGTTGTTCGGTTCGCCCCGCAATTTCCACGACATATGCCAGCAAGCCGTTCGCATAAGAGCAATACATGCAATTCAGGCCTTCGAGAGCATTCAAGTACCGCAATTTGTTGCGGTCTATCGCCATATAATCCCTGCGTCGCGCTTTCGGAATCCCGTAGACGGGAAAGCACACGGCCTGGTACGTGGAAACAAAGAGATCCAGCAGCCCGAACGGAATGATGCAGGCATAAATAAAGGGCGCGGTGACAATCGCCAGAAACCGGGAATGCACGATGTAACGGAAAAGCGACGTCTTCAGACGCCGTTGCTCCCGCTTCATTTCCTCGGAAAACCATATCTTGCCTTTCCGTATTTCGTAGAAACCAGACCTGATCTCCTCCTCTAGCTCTTCCACGCTGGGAATGTGGGGAGTTTCGTGGGTTTTACCGTGATGTTCGCTCACATTCACCTCGCAGCGCCTAACTTGTCAGCCAATTATGCCTCGCGATCTTGCATCCAATCTCGCCAGCCAGATGATACGTGAGAATCATCCCAACGGCGTTAGCTCAATTCGTACCTAAGCTCAAAGCGGATGGTGTAGAATATCCTGGCTGGCGCGCGTTCCGGCGCATCCGCATCAAATCACCTCTGGTGAGCGTAGCTCAGCTGGTAGAGCATCGGTCTGTGGCACCGAGGGTCGTGGGTTCAAATCCCATCGCTCACCCCAAACTCCGCAAAATTCCTGCTGATTCGGCTGTGCTACGCAAGAATTCTGTCCAGCATTGAAATCTGGATGATCGAGAGACAAACCATCCGCTCAACCTCTAGAGATCATTGTCTGCGAGAAACCGGCCGTAATCGTTGGACTCGAGCCAGTGGTAGAGATGAACCTGATACAGATACGAACCCACGAGTTCTTCCCCCAACTCGTGCGTCTCGCTGCAAACGAATGGCACCTGCAGCCCCGCTAGCACGGCGACCAAGAACTGGGTAGTCCGATTGGGATCGACACTCGCGTGAGCATAAGGAGATTTGACCTGACTCAGCGCACTCGTCACCACCAAGAAGCGATGGGGATACCCAGCCATGAGCCGGAGGCGGTTGATGAAGGCAGGCCGTTCCACCGTACAGGAGTGGACCAGATCTGAAAGATTCTTCCGCTCCACCACGCAGACATCTTCCAGGCCGGCGACGGAATAGTCTCCGAGCGGGAGCGCTTTCCTTTCGATTCCCGCAAACCATCCTCTGAAGCGCGAGAAATTGAATGGATTCTGTTCGCGCGTGTCCACCAGGACCGTTGCGCGTGGCGTCTGGAGCTGCGTGCCACCTCGTTCGGCGAGGACAGGAATTACCGGGTGTGACACGGGCGCCGCAGTCATTTGCCATTCGAGCGGAGACGTGATCAAAGGGTGACGCCTTCTGAGCAATCTGTACGGACGAATGTCCTCCAGTGCTGCGAGGAGGTTTTCAGGGTGCCTCGTTGATCTGGTTCGGAGGGCCAATAAGCTCGCACGGTACGCGGGGAACCATAGATCCCGAGCTTCACCGACAGCTCGGCCGCCACCCGAGCGAGTTTTCGGATGTTCTCGGGCAGCCGTGGCCGACCGGCTTGAGACTTCCACCGCCAGAACAGCTTGAAGCCCTTGCGATGCCAACCGACGAGAGTGTCGGGTTTGACGATTACCAAGGCGTTCTTCCAATCGAACAGCCGAGACCAAAGCACGAGGGAGAAACGGGCGGAGTCGTTCAATCGTCTCGGCTGGACCTGCCGCTCTTCATAGAAAGCAAGTTGCTTTCGCAGGAACAAGATCTCAGCACCCAGAGCTGCCCTCGAACGGATCGTCAGATGGAAGAAACGAAGTCCGTCTGCGACCAGATCGGTGATCAAGTTAAGGAAGGAGTCCAATGTACGTGCCGTGCTGGGAAGGAATCGCGACATGGGGCGTCAGGATGGCACAAAC